>Ga0209341_10002179_pt1 | contig 18749 bp, 14 predicted proteins | sample RifCSP13_2_FD_184020 | JGI IMG/M metagenome (GOLD analysis project Ga0209341, IMG submission 184020) | Soil microbial communities from Rifle, Colorado - Rifle CSP2_sed 13_2 (SPAdes) (version 2) | ecosystem: Environmental > Terrestrial > Deep subsurface > Rock core/Sediment | place: Rifle... | reverse complement strand
CCTCGCGGCCGCACGGTCTTCCCGCTCTGCCCCACCTGCCGCGTCTTCGGGAGCCAGTCCGAGTCCGTCAGCGGCCGCGAGGCCCCGAGCACGCCGCCGAGGAGCTTCGCGAAGTCCTCGACGAGCTTCAGGTTCTCCTTCTTCTGGATGCCGCGTCCCGCGCTCACGACGATGTCCGCCTGGGCGATGTCGATGTCCTCGACCTGGGAGGTCTCATAGGCGACGAACCGCCGACGGATCTTGGCCGGATCCACCGCGGCGTCGATCCGCCGCACACTCCCGCCGGCCGCGGGGTCCGCGGGCTTCCACGTCGCCGGGCGGAACGTGAGGACGACCGTCCGCTCCGTGGCGACCTCCAGCTGGGCGACGACCTTCTCGTTCAGGATGCGCCGCACCGCGATCACCTTCCCGGCGTCGACATCGAAGTCCACGCACCCCTGGAGGACCGGGGCGTCCAGCTCCGCGGCGAGCCGCGGGCCGAGGTCGAAGCCGGTCGCGGTGTGCCCGAGGAGGATCACCCGCGGGGAGATCGCGCCGAGCGCGGCGTTCAGCCCCTGCGCATATCCGTCCGGGGTGTAGTCCCGGAGGTGCGGGCTCTCTACCTGGAGGACTTCGGTCCCGAGGCCGGCGAGCGATTGCGCGAGGGCGTCGACCCCGCTGCCGAGCACCACCACCGCGACCTTCCCGCCGAGCTTCGCGGCGACCTCCCGCGCGCGGGTCACCGCCTCCGCTGCGGTGGACACGAGCTTCCCCTCGCGGTGCTCCGCGACGATGAGGACGTCCGCGCCCATCTCAGGCCCCCCGGTAGAAACTCTTCTCGCGGAGAAGCCGCGCGACGGCCTTCGCGATCTCCTCGGGCGTCCCCGTGATCATCTGCGCCCGACCGCGCGCCTGCGGCGGGGCCAGCGACCGCACCGCCAGCGTGTGCCCGCTCGAGAAGGCCTCCCACCCCGCGACGCCGAGATCCTTCGGCTGAAGCTCGCGGATTGGAGCCCGTGCGGCGCGCATGATCGCCGGGAGCGGCGCGTACCGCGGCACGTTGATGCCGTACTGGATCGTCACCGCGGCGGGGAGGGGCATGGTGCAGACCTCGTTCACGCCGCCCTCGAGTTCCCGCCAGACCTTGACCTCTTTCCCCGCCGCCTCGACCTTCGTGACGCAGGAGGCATAGGGGACGCCGAGCTTCCCCGCGAGCACGCCGCCGGTCTCCGAGTACTGGTAGTCGTCGGACTGCACGCCCGTGAGGACGAGGTCGTACGGGATCTTCCTCACCGCGGCGGCGAGCATCCCCGCCACCTTCATCGGGTCCACCGCGGCGGGGTCGTCGTCGGCGACGCGCATGGCCTCGTCGGCGCCCTTCGCGAGCGCCTCGCGAAGCATCTGCACGGTGCGCGCGGGGCCGACGGTGACTGCTGTGACCTTCCCCTTGTGCTTCTCCTTGAGCCGCACGGCCTCCTCGAGCGCGAACTCGTCGGAGCCGTTCGTCCTGTAGGTGAGCCCCTCGCGCTTCACGTCCTTCCCGTCCGCCGCGATCTGGAACTGGAGGTCGGGGTTCGGGATCTGCTTCAGGCAGACGACGATGTCCATGGGCTCCCCGCGAGCGCGCAGGGAGAAGCGCTATAAACGGGTTTCGAACGTCCGGCCCATGTTCTCCGATGCGAAGCGGGGCGAGAGTGCTATATAGGGGTGCATCAGGTGCCGTGCGGGATGGGAAAGTCCATGCGGCTGGCCAGCCCCCTCCTTGTCCTCGCCCTCCTTGCCCCGGCGCTCCTCCCTGCGAACATCCCGGCGACCTCCGACCTCCCAACCGACATGCAGGCGCGGCCGGTGAAGGACAAGGTCTTCTACCTCCAGACCTCCGACGTCGCGAAGAACATCGGGACGATCTCCACGCGGAACTTCCTCGCGACGACCCAGGGTGTGAACGGCCAGGAGATCCAGTCCCAGCAGCGGATCATCGCGGAGTGGTACCTCTACCCCGAGCTCGCCGGCGAGGTGAAGCTGAACGGCACGGCGACGCTGATCCTCTGGTACCGTTCCACGAACGCGGGCGGGACCCCGAGCTGGGACCTCTTCTTCGACCGCGTCTCGTGGAACGGTACGCTGACCTCGCTCGCGACGCTCGGCGGCGTCTCCGTGACTCCGGACACAACGACCTACGAGGAGAAGACGCTCACCTTCCCCGTCGACACGACGGCGAACCCGCTGCTCGCGGGTGAGTCCCTGCGCCTGCGCCTGAACATCCGGGGGAACGCGGCGACGGACTACTTCCTCGCCTGGGGGAACGCGACGTACGACTCGCGCCTCGTCCTGCCGACGGAGGACTACCTCCGCGTCGTCCCCGCCACGGAGTCCGGGATCTACGCGACGGACTCGCAGTTCGTCCCCCGCGCGAACTTCCTCCTCACCGCCGCGGACAGGGACATCTACCTCTTCGCCCCTGTCACAAACCCCTTCGGCGGCTACGACATCGCCTCGGTGAACCTCACCGTGCGCGACCCCGGCGGCGCGGTAATCCCCGCGCTCGACGACGTCCCGATGGCCCGCATCTCCGGCTTCTTCAACTCCTTCACCTCGGTGTACCGTGTGCCCTGGAATTACTCGGGGTGGCCCGTCGGCGTCTACAACCTCACCGTCACCGCGGTGGACCGGACGGGCGCCTATGAGTTCGCGGCGACGGCGAGCTACGGCGTGCACCAGGAGGTCGGGACCGGACAGTTCAGCCTCGGGGCCCCGCCCCTCGCCGTATGGGTGCGCGTGGTCGCCCTGGCGGGGGCGAACGTCTCCGGCGCCCTCGTCGAGGCGCGCGTGGGCGGCGTGGCCTCGGACTCCGGGGTGACCGGGGCCGCAGGCCTCGTCCTCCTCAACCTCTTCAACGCGACCCATGAGTTCGTCGTCCTCTGGACCGGCGTCGTCGTCGCGTCCCAGGGGGTCGCGGTGAGCGCGAACGTGCCCGCGTCGAGCCCCCTGGTGCTCACCGCCGCCATCGTCTCCCCGACCCTTCGCGTGGTCGATGTCGCCACGGTGCCCCTCGCCCAGGCGGCCCTGTTCCTGCGCCACCCCAACGGCACCGTCGACGTGAACCCGCGCCTCACCGACGCGGACGGGCGCGTGAACCTCACCCTTGTCGCCGGCGGAACCTACGGGGTCACCGTCCTCTGGCGCGGCAAGACCGTCGTCCAGACGACGGTGGACATCACCGCGGATGCCCAGTACACCCTCGCCGCGGCGGTGTACTACGTGCTGTTCACCGCGAACGACCAGACGAGCCTCCCCGTGCCCGACGCCTTCCTCACCGTCTCCGACCCCGTGTACGCCCTCCTCCTGGACTCTCAGGTGACGGACGATCAGGGACGCGCCACCTCGCGCCTCCCCGCGGGGGACTTCACCGCGAGCGCCACCTACTTCGGGCGCCCCGTGTACGGCCCCGCCGCCCTGAACGTCTCGGGGAACCTCACGCTCACGCTCTCCCTCCAGGTGTTCGACGCCACCTGGACGATCTACGACTCCCGGAACGCCACCCTGGAAGGTGCCACGGTCACGGTGACCGCGAGCGCGCTTAGCCGCGTGGCGAACACCGGCGCGGACGGCCGCGTGTCGTTCAAGCTCCCGCAGGGCGCCTACACCCTCCTCGTCCTCTGGCGCGGGGTCGAGGTCCTCAACCAGAGCGGCTGGATCGTGGACTCCGGCGGCTACACCTTCAGCATCGGCGTCCGCGTCTTCTACCTCATCGTCCGCACGGTCGACCGCGACGGGCGCGCCCTCGTCGGGACGTACGTCACGGCCTCGGCGGGGAACCAGGTCTGGGGCGCGGACTTCACCGGCCCGGACGGGGAGGCCGAGTTCCGCCTGCCCGCGCAGAACTACACCCTCGACGCGGACTACCGCACGACGATCGGCTTCTCCAATGTGGACTTCCGGACCTCCGGCGATGCCGTCTTGGACGCAGAACGCGTCGTGGAACTCCGGTTCTCCAAGCTGCCCCTCTCCCTGTTCGAGCAGCTGCTCACCTGGGTCCTCCTCTTCTTCCTCCTCCTGATCCTGCTCCTCGCCTACCTGGCGTGGCGGCGCCAGAAGAGGCAGGCCAAGGAAGAGGACGTGCCGGTCAAGGAGGAGGCGAGGGAGGAGCCGGAGGAAGATGCCGAGGCGGTGGAGAAGCCAGCGGTAGAGGAGGCCGAGGGCGAGAGGGAGGCGAAGGAGGAGGTGGAGACATGAGGGCCCTGCACGCGCTCCTTGCGCTCTTCGTCATCCTCGCCGGCCTGACCCTGGTGCCGGGCCACGTCCCCGCCCCCGTCGGCCCCGCGAAGGCGAAGGTCTTCTACCTGCACAACGCGACGCAAGATCTCGGCGCCGGCCCTGTCCTCCTCATGAACACGACCCTGGGGACGCCCGCGGTGGAGGCCGAGGACACGTTCACGGACCCCGGGTGGACGATGTCCTGGTTCCTCTCCCCGCGTCTCGCCGCCGACATCCTCCTCTCCGGCTCCGTGACGCTGCACGCCTGGATGCTCCTGAACTCCGGGGGCGGCATCGGCACGACGCGGGTCGACCTCGCGATTACCGTGTACGACATCGGCCCTGCGGGGACTCGCGTGGGCGGACCCGTTGCCGCAGGCACGGCACCCCAAGTGCAGATCACGACGCACTACTCGGAGTACTTCGTCTCCGCGTCGCTCGGCGCGCCCCGGACGATCCCCCGGGGAAACTCCCTGGAGATCGAGTTCACGCTCGGCAGCTCGAACAGCGCGACGAAGCAGGTCGCCTGGGGCAGCGAGCGCTTCCGGTCGCGCGTGGACCTCACGACGGAGGACTACGTGAACATCGAGGCGGCGGGGGCGCAGACCGCCGCCGGCGTCACGCCCCTCTTCTTCACGGACGACGAGGACATCCACCTCGTCGCGAATGTGAGCGATCCCTTCGGCGGGTATGACGTGCGGTGGGTGAACGTCACCGTCGTCGCCCCCGATGGGACAGTCGTGCTCAACCGCGCGCCGATGGCACAGACGGCCGGGGGCCCCGTGACGTTCTACACGGAATGGGAGCGTGTCTACAGCGCCCTGAACAAACGACGGGGCACCTACCAGGTCACCGTGGAGGCCGTGGACAACACGGGGTACTACTACCGCTTCCCGGATCGGCCCGGGGACCTCACCTACGGAGGTCACCTCCGCACGTCCTCCTTCACGTTCGTCGTCGAGCAGGACCTCTACGTGAACGTCCGCGTCCTCGACGACGCGAACGTCACGGTCGCGGGGGCGCTCGTGGAACTCTGGGACGTCGGGGTGCGCCTTGCGTGGAACACGACGGGCGGCGCCGGGACGACCAACCTCACCGCGGTGCCGGGCACCGGGACCTACTCGGCCCGTGTGATCTGGCAGGACACCCTCGTCTACGACCAAAGCCTCCTCGTCTCCGGGAACGTCTCGGCAGGGAGCCCGATCGACCTCCGCGTCGCCATCTACTACGTCACCCTCCGCCTCGTCGACGTCGGCCTCGCGCCGGTCCCCGGCGCCGCCGTGTTCGTCGCGTACCCCAACGGCTCCGCCACGCTCGTGCCCCTGAACACGGACGCCTTGGGGGAGATCGACCTCGGCCGCGTGCCGGGCGGCGCGTACGGACTGCGCGCGCGGTGGCGGGGCGCCCAGGTGTTCCAGGGGACACCGGCCATCGCAGCGAGCGGCGTCGAGGTCCTCCAGGCCTCCGTGTACTACCTGATGATCCAGGCGCGGGACAGCCGCGGGCTCCCCGTGGAGAACGTCGACGCCCGCATCTCCGACCCCACGCGCGGCCTCATCGTGGACTCCGTGGCGACGGCCCTCAGCGGGGACGCGGTGTCGCGCCTCCCCGCGGGGACGTACGCGCTCGAGGCGTGGTGGTCGGGGGCCCTCGTTGCCTCGCGGACGAACCTCACCCTCACCGCGAACCGGACGGAGCCCCTCACGCTCCCCGTCTACTACGCCACCGTGCGCGTCCTCGACTCGCGGAACGCTTCCGTACTCGGGGCCTTCGTCGCCCTCCAGACGGCGACCTACACTGCGAGCGGGATCACGGACGACCAGGGGGAGGCCGCCGGCCTCCGCGTGCCTGCGGGCGACTTCACGCTCACGGTCACCTGGGATGGCGTCGAGGTCTACCGGAACGCGACGACCGTCACCGGGATGGCGGTCCTCCAGGTCCAGGCGCGAATCCACTACCTGACCGTGCGCACCGAGGAGAGCGGGGGCAGGTCGCTCCCCGAGGTCTTCGTCACCGTGCGTCGCGGGAACGACACGGTGGCCGCGGCGGCGACGGATGTCTCGGGCGAGGCAGAGTTCCGTCTGCCCGCGGGAGACTACACGATCGAGGCGCGCCTCGTCACCACGTTCCTCCTCACCGCGGTGGACCAGACGGAGAGGGCGTCCGTGACCCTCGACCAGGACCGCGAGGTGCCCGTGGTCTTCGACAACTACCCCGTGCCCGTCTTCGTCACGACCCTGTTCTGGATCCTCGCCCTCATCTTCCTCGTCCTAGTCGCCCTCTTCTTCTACGTCCGTCGGCGCAGACAGGCGCCGGAGGAGGCCGCGGCAGGGGAGGCTGCGGAGGAGATTCCGCCGCCGGACGAGGAGAAGCCCGAAGCCACCGAGCCCACCCCGGAGGGGACTCCCGAGGAGACCTCGGCCCCGATGGAAGGGGCGACGCCCTCGGCGGAGGTCGGTCCCGCGGGAGAGGCCGCGCCGGTGGCCGAGGCGACGGAGGGGACCCTGGGCGTGACCCCCGCGGCGGCGACCGGGCCCCGGGAGCACATCCGCCGCACAGACCTCGTCGGGAAAGTCTCCGCGGACGTGGTGAAGTGCGCGGTGTGCCTGGGCAGCGTCAAGGCGGGGACGTCGATCCTGGAGTGCGCGACCTGCGGGACGCAGTTCCACCTCACCTGCGCGACGCGTGCACTCCAGTGCCCAGGCTGCGGCCTCGCCTTCTCCGGGGTCGTCCAGTAGGACCTACGGGTAGATCCCACGGACCCTGTACGCCTCGGCGACTCGGCTGATGGCCACCATGTAGGCCGCCTGGCGCAGGTCGACCTTTTCCCTCTGCGCCGTGTCCCAGACGTTCGCGAACGCGTGGGTCATGTTCTTCTCGAGGCGGTCGCGGACCTCCTCCTCGGACCAGAAGTAGCCGCCGATGTTCTGCACCCACTCGAAGTAGGACACGGTGACCCCGCCGCCGTTCGCCAGGATGTCCGGGATGACCCAGATCCCGCGCTTGAAGAGGATGTCGTCGGCCTCCGGCGTCGTCGGCCCGTTCGCGCCCTCGGCGACGATCTTCGCCTGGACGTTCTTCGCGTTCTTGCTCGTGATCACGTTCTCCAACGCGGACGGGCAGAGGATGTCCACGTCGAGCTCCAGGATCCCCTCGTTCGTGATCTTCGAGGTCCCCGGGAAGCCGACGACGGTGCCCTTCTTCTGCTTGTAGGCGTAGAGCTGGAGGGGGTCGAGCCCCTTCGGGCTGTAAACGCCGCCCTGGGAATCGCTCGCGGCGACGATCTTGCAGCCCTGCTCCGCGGCGAGGAGGCGCGCGGCGTGGTAGCCGACGTTCCCGTAGCCCTGGACGGCCACGGTGGCGCCCTTCAGGGTCATCTTCAGGCGCTTCGTGCACTCGCGCGTCGCGTACATGAGGCCGCGGGAGGTCGCCTCCTCCCGGCCCCGGGACCCTCCGATGACGAGGGGTTTGCCCGTGACGACGGCCGGGACCGAGTACCCCGCGTTCATGGAGATCGTGTCCATAATCCAGGCCATCGTCTGCGAGTCGGTGTAGACGTCCGGCGCGGGGATGTCCTTCGTGGGCCCGATAATCACGGAGATGGCCTGCGCGTAGCGCCGCGTGAGGCGCTCAAGCTCGCCGCGGGACATCTTCTTGGGGTCGCAGATCACGCCGCCCTTCGAACCGCCGTAGGGAAGGCCCATGACCGAGCACTTCCAGGTCATCCAGGCCGCGAGCGCGCGGACCTCGTCGAGGTTCACCTGGGGATGGTAGCGGATGCCGCCCTTGAACGGCCCGAGCGCGTCCTCGAACTGCACGCGGTAGCCGGTGAAGACTCTGAGGGAGCCGTCGTCCATCTTCACGGGAAAGTTCACCGTGAGCTCGCGCTTCGGCGCCTTCAGAACCTCGAGCAGGTCGGGCTCCAGGCCCAGGCGCTTCCCGACGCGGTCCACTTGTTTCTTCGCAATCTCGAAGGGGTTCAGGGTCTCGGCGGCTTGTTCTCCCATCGTCTCACTCCACCCGTACCAGTTCCCTGGATACGAATCGATTCGAAAGAACGGCACACTCGATATAAGGGTTCGGTAAGACCTAGCCGCGCGCTACCATGGAGCACTCCCCGGGAGCGAACCGGACAGGTGCGGCAATCCGCCGCCCGTTGCAGCGAATGCTACAAAAAACCCAAAACGCCCCAAAGCGTTCCCGGGGGCGTTGGGGGTCCTCAACCAGTTCCGGGTGCGGACCACCTGGCCGGCCTCCGCCCCGCCGGAGAGGATGCTGGCGAAGCTGAAGGAGTTCGCCGAGGCGCAGGAGGCCCGCATCCTCGAGGTGGGGCCGGACCATCTCGCCCTCCGCCTGCGGTACGGAATGAACCCCCAGATCACCTACCGCCTCTTCGTCCAGCTGAACGGCGGCGCGTATGAGGCCGTGCTGGAGAACGCGGACTCCCCCGTGCACTCCCCGGACATCTTCGCCGTCTGGATGACCGCACGCCACTTCATGGACGCGCTCGCGAAGGCCTTCGAGGCTCAGCGGTAATCCGCCGGATCCGCGACATTCTCGAGGGGCTCCCCGCGGAGGTGGCGCTGGACGTTACGGACCGCGTGGGCGATCACACGCTCGATGTCCCCGGGCACCCCGTAGGCCACGTGCGGGGTCATCACCACGTTGGGGAGCTCGTGGAAAGGGCGCGTGAAGGGGCGCTCCCCCTCGGCCTTCGGATAGCGCCACCACACGTCCAGGGCCGCGGAGAAGCGTGGATGGGCCTTCAGGTGCTCGTAGAGGGCGTCCTCGTCGACGACCTTGCCCCGGGAGACGTTCACGAGGACGGCGTCGGGCTTCATCGCGCCGAGGACCCCGCGGCCGACGAGCCCCCGCGTGGCTTTCGTGAGGGGGAGGCAGCAGACCAGGAAGTCCGAGGCCGCGGCGACGGGCTCCAGGTCTCCGGCGTCATGGATCTCGTCGACGGAGGCGTCCCCGCGCCCGCTGCGGTTCACCGCGACGACACGCATCCCGAAGGCCCTCCCGAGCCGCGCGACCTCGCGGCCGATGTGGCCGTAGCCCAGGATCCCCAGGGTGGCGCCGCGAAGCCTCCGGCCGCGCTCGTCCTGGGGGAAGCCCCCGCGGCGCATCGCGGCGTCGTGCTCGACAACGCGCCTCACCGCGGCGAGGAGGAGAGCGAACGCGTGCTCCGCGACCACGTCGGACTGCGCCCCGGCATTGTGACACACGACGACACCTGAGGGAATCTCCGCCCAGGGGAGGTGGTCCACGCCGGCGAGGAGGCACTGCACGAGCCGGAGGCGACGCATCCCCGCCACGGTCTCCGCGGGGAGATCGTGCCGCCACCCCCGCACCAGGAGGACCTCCGCCTCCCCCAGGGCTGCGAGGAACACGGGGTCGCCGAGGAAGACGGCGCGGGCGAGGCCCGCTAATGACCCCTCGATCTGCGCGCGCCACTCCGGCTGAACGTCGAAGGCCACGGCGACGGTCTTCATCCGCTCACGCGATGAGGAACGTGAGGAGGAGGTTCGCGAGCCCCAGGGCGTACAGCGTCGCGATGATGGCGATGTCGGTGACGCGGAGCGCGGCGGACCGCGTGACAAGGGCCATCGTGCCCATGGCGACGGCGAGGGCCATGAGCACCGCGCTGAGCATGAAGCCGTCCCCGCGGCGGCTCGCGTTCGAGGCGTTCACGAGGTGCTCGTCCGCCTTCACCTGCATGTCCTCCGCCTCAGTCTGGAGGGTCGTCGTGTACTCGCCCCAGGCCAGCCAGAGGGTGTCGAAGCCTGCCGTGGGGTACTGCTCCACGGCCTCCACGATCATGGCCTCCGTGTAGTACGCGCGGTCGGCGTACACCCCCGAGGCGCCGTAGGTGGACCGGAGGATGTACTCGGCGATCGCCTTCTCGCGGTCGGCGTCCCCGGTGAGCCCCTGGGCCTCGAACTGGTACGCGGTGAACGTGTGGATCTCCGCGCTCGAGATGTAGTCGAAGTCCGCGTCGATCACCGCGCTGCGCTGGATGCTCGTCTCGCTGGCCTGGCTCTGCGCCTGCAGCCCGCTCCGCGTCTCGTCGCCCTCCCGGCTCGACTCCAGGGTGTTCAGGTACCCGCTGAAGACGCCGGTCGCCGCGATGATCGCGATAATCACGGTAATCGCCTTGGACATCGCGTCCGAGGCCTCCGCGGGGCCGCCCGGGACTTCCATCATGAGCGCGGGGAGGGGCACAAGGGGATTTGAACGTGACCGCCGATGCGCGGGCGTGGACCGCCTCGAGGAGATCCTCCGGGAGCGCCTGCGAATCGACGACGTCGCCGACCTGGCGCGGATCGCGGCGCGGACCGCGGAGGCGCTCGGCCTGAGCGAGGAACCCCCGCGGGAGGAGGCCTCGGCGCGCATCCTCGATCCCGCGTTCTTCGACGCGTTCGCCGTGGCGGTGTTGGACTCCGCCCTGGAGGACGAGGTGAAGCTCCGCGTCGCCGACCTCGCGTTCGACCTCCTCCAGCTCCCGCGGACGGAGCTCGAGGCGTTTGCGGTGAGCCAAGCCATCCCCGCGCACCTCCCGCGCTTCGCCGCGTTCCTCGCGCGCCGTGACCAGGCGACGGCGCAGCACCTCCTCGAGATGATCTACGCGCTCTACCACCGCGCCCTGGACGCGGATCGCCTGCGGGACGTGACCCCCGCAGACCTGGCCCAGCCCGCCCTCGTCGTCGAGGCGACGGACTCCCAGCGGATCCTCTACGCCGTGCTCGTGGCGACGTATCCGGGTGCGACGGAGGACGAAGCCCTGGCCCGGTTCCGAGCGTTCGTGGACCGCGGCGGGTTGCCGGAGGTCGCCCGCGAGGGGTTCGCGGCCTCCCTGCACAGCCGGGAGGCGTTCCAGGAGGGGATCCAGCGGCTTCTCCTGGAGAACGACGTGGGTTCGGTGGATCTCGAGTGGTGGCCGTTCAGCCTCCCCGTGGGACTCCAGAAGGCCGCGGGGGCGTGGGCGCCGTTGTAGGCAGCCTCAGCGCTCGGATTTCCAGATCGGCACGGTGCGCTTGACCTCGTCCATCACCCACTCCGCCGCGGCGAAGGCCTCGCGGCGATGCGGGGCGCTCGCGGCGACGACCACGGAGTCCTCGCCGAGGGGGACGCGGCCCCGGCGGTGGACGACGGTCATCGCGGTGAGCGCGAACTTGCGCACGGCGGCGTCGCGGAGCTCCATGAGTTTCTTCACCGCCATGGCCTCGTAGACCTCGTAGTCGAGGGACTCCACGCCCGGATCGGCGCGGACGGCCCCGAGGAACAGGACGACCGCCCCCGCCGCGGTGGACCGAACGGAGGCGAGGACCTCGGCGACGTCGATGGCGCCGTCCTGGACGCGGACGGGCGGTCCCGCGCCCCCGCTGACCGGGGGCATCAGGGCGACCTCGTCCCCGGTCTCGAGCCGCGTCGCGGGATCGGCGAAGTCCTGGTTCACCGCCACGAGCATGGTGTCCTCGAACCCCTTCAGGCGGGGATGGGCCTGGAAGACTCGGGAGAGCAGGTCGGCCAGCGTGGCGCCGCCCGGGAGATCCACGTGGAGTTCCGGTTCTCCGGCGACCTCGCGGTAGGTGGCGAACAGGCGCACGACGACCTTCACACCCTGGCCACCCCGGAGCGCGGAGATAAAGGGTTCGTCCCTCCCTAATTCATGTTACTATCATCACATGATTTATCGCGCGGGCTTGGTCGTCCCCCGAAAGCCCCCGCCACGGTGTACCCCCACCCCTCCATTTCCATTGGAGAGAACCCTTATGGAGGCGCCTTCGCTTGGGGAGGATGTTGGACATCATCCTCGTCAGCCTCACCGGCCGCCTGGACGAGATGCGCGCCCTGATCGCCTCGGCGGGGTACCGCATCGTGCGCGAGGTCGTCCAGAAGCGTCCCATGGACCCGAAGTCCTTCGTCGGGAAGGGGAAGCTCCAGGAGCTCCAGGACCTCGTGAAGGAGCTCCGCCCCGGCGCGGTGGTCTTCCACGGCGAGGTCCGCCCCTCGCAGCACTACCACCTCGAGAAGGAGCTCGGCGCCCAGGTCTTCGACCGCACGCGGGTCATCCTGGAAATCTTCGTCTCGCGCGCGCACTCGCGCGAGGCCCAGCTCCAGGTGGAGCTCGCGATGCTCCAGTACGAAGTGCCAATCCTCAAGGAGTGGATCCACCACGGGGTCGTCGGGGAGCGCCCGGGGTTCATGGCCGGCGGTGAGTACCGCGTCGATGCCTACCTCGAGACGGTGAAGCGCCGCATCAAGAAGATCCGCGACGAGCTCGAGGGGATCCGCCGCGAGCGCGGGCGGCGGCGCGCATACCGCCAGGAGCGCGGGTTCTACCTCGTCAGCCTCGCGGGGCACGCGAACGCGGGGAAGTCGTCGCTGCTCAACGCGCTCACCGGGGCCCACGTCCTCGTCGAGGCGCGCATGTTCTCCACGCTGAGCACGACGACGCGCGCCCTCCACGGCGTCCGCCGCCGCGTCCTCCTCACGGACACGGTCGGGTTCATCGACGAGGTGCCCCTGTGGCTCATCCAGGCGTTCAACGCGACGCTCGAGGAGATCTACGAGGCCGACCTCATCCTCCTCGTCCTCGACGGATCCGAGAGCGACGAGGAGTTCCTCCGGAAACTGCGCCTCGCGGCGAGGATCCTCCTCCCACGGACGAGTCCCGCGGACGTCCTCCCCGTGATCACGAAGGCGGACCTCATGGACGACGACGCGGTGATGAGAAAGACGTTCCACGTGGAGAGCTCCGAGTTCGGGCGGTCGCCACTGGTGGCCTCGGCACTCTCCGAGGAGGGCGTGGCCGGCCTCCGCGAGGGCGTGCTGGGCGTCTTCCGCCTGTCCGTCCTCCTCGACGTGCATCTGACGGGGCCGGACGCGGAGGCCACCCTCTCCTGGCTCCACGAGCGGATGGAGGTGGAGACCGTCCACCATACGGACCGGGGGATCCAAGTCCGCTTGCGGTGCCGGCCTGAGGACATCGGCCGGATCCAAGACCGCGCCTCGGCGCTCGAGATCGTCGCGGATGTCACGTGACGTCGAGCTCTTTCATCTTCCTCCGCATCTCGCGCTCGTAGGCGCGCGGGAGGATGTAGGCGAGGAGTTCGATGCGCTCCCGGTTCCGGAGGAGCTTCTGGCGGCTCGTCGTGTCGATCAGGTGGTGGAACTCACGGCGCTTCCTCACGCAGTCCCACGTGTAGTAGCCCCCGCCCAGGAGGAAGAGCAGGCCGAAGAACCACACCCAGATGATCCAGCCACCGACTGCGGCATGGATGTCCTTGAGAAACTGCGGGGCGCCCGAGCCCCAGAAGCTCTGGGTCACCGCCTCGACGATCATGACCAGGGCAGCGATGAGGGTCATGAGGCTGACTTCAAGGCGGACCTCGCGCCAGACTGACTGCCACGACACAGGGCCGGAGCAAGAGGACACCCCATCTAAAACGTTGCGAGAGGGCGTCGGAGGGCGTTTCCTGTGTCATGGGCGAGGATGGAGGGTTGTTCCTGTTATCATGATAATATGAACTCGTGGCTAGGTTTTTGCCGCTCCCCGCATCCCGCGCTGCGGTGTCGCTCGCTCGGACCCCTCTCTGGGATTGGCACACGGCTCACGGGGCGACCCTCGTCCCCTTCGCGGGGTGGGAGATGCCCCTGCAGTACACGGGGATCGTCGAGGAGCACGCCGCAGTGCGCACCGCCGCAGGCCTCTTCGACGTGAGTCACATGGGCAAGCTCCTGATTCGCGGGGAGGGGGCCCTGGAGTCCGCGAACCGGCTCTCCACCAACGACCTCCCGTCGAAGCCGGGGCGTGCGCGGTACGCCCACCTTTGTGATGACCAGGGGCGCATTCTGGACGACGTCATCTTCACTACTTTGGGCCCCGCCGAGGTCTTCTGCGTCTGCAACGCGGGGACCCGGGCGCGGGTCGTGGAGTGGATGCGGGGGCACCTCCTCGGCGCGGAACTCGTCGACCTCACGGTCGAATTCCTCTGCCTCGCCTTCCAGGGGCCCAGGGCCCTGCGACTCCTGAAGGACCTCCTCGACGCCGACCCGACCGCGGCGAAGCCATTTGGGGGTCTCATCGCCTCCTGGCGGGGCGTCGCTGGAGCGGAAACGGTGGGGTGGGAGGGGCTCGGGTCGGCGATGCTGGACTCCGCGAGGACGGGGGCGCCCCATCCCTTCCTCGTCACCCGCACGGGGTACACCGGGGAGGAGGGCGTGGAGCTGTTCCCCCACCGGTCGATCGGGGAGCGGGTCTGGGAGGAGATCCTCGCCGCAGGCCAGGAGGTCGGCGTGCGACCGATCGGCCTCGGGGCTCGGGACACGTTGCGGCTGGAGAAGGGGTACCTCCTCTCCGGCCAGGACTTCGACGGAACGCGCACGCCCCTGGAGGCGGGCTGCGAGTGGCTCGTGAAGTGGGAACACGAGTTCATCGGCCGCGAGGCCTTGCGCCGCCAGAAGGACGCGGGGGACCACGAGCGCCTCGTCGGCATCCGCCTCGAGGACCGCGGCGTGCCCCGCCACGGCTGCGAGATCCTCCGGGAGGGTCGGCGCATCGGGACGCTGACGAGCGGGACGCTCTCCCCGACGCTCCGGAGAGGGGTCGGCCTCGGGTACGTGCCTCCGGACGCCGCGGTTCCCGGAACGACCGTCGCGGTCCGCGTCCGGGACCGGGACATTCCGTCGAAGGTGGTCAAGCCGCCGTTCCTGTGACGCAGACGAGTTCAGGGGTATTCCATGGAGGGCGCTTGCCCCTCACCTGCCGCATTGGTAACAATCCCGGTCACACGGAGCCTTCGGTGTGGTAACGGACCCCGTTCAAAAATCATGATAACCCCGTGGCACTTGTGCCGCGGTTACCCCCAGATAACGCGGCACGCGCAAGAGGGTGTTTTCGCATGGTCGAGACACAGGTGTACGGGACGGACCCGATGGCAAATGAGACCGAGCCCCAGATGACGCCGAACGCGCTCGCGGTCCTCGAGAAGCGCTACTTGAAGAAGGACGAGACCGGGAACCCCGTGGAGAGCCCGCGAGGGCTTTTCTGGCGCGTGGCCCTGAACCTGGCCGAGGCGGAGCGCCTCCACGGGGCCGACGAGGCCGCAGTCCTGCGGTGGGCCCGGGAGTTCTACCGCGTCATGGCGGACCTGGAGTTCCTCCCGAACTCGCCCACGCTCATGAACGCCGGCCTTCCCCTCCAGCAGCTCTCCGCGTGCTTCGTCCTCCCTGTCGACGACAGCATCACGGGCATCTTCGAGACACTGAAGCACCAGGCTTTGATCCACCAGAGCGGCGGGGGCACGGGCTTCTCCTTCTCCCGGCTCCGGCCGAAGGGGGACGTTGTCCGGAGCACGATGGGGGTGGCCTCCGGCCCCGTGTCCTTCATGAAAATCTTCGACGCGGCGACGCAGACGGTGAAGCAGGGCGGGAAGCGCCGCGGGGCCAACATGGGGATCCTCCGCGTCGACCACCCGGACATCCTGGACTTCGTCACCTGCAAGGACGACCTCTCCCAAATCACGAACTTCAACATCTCCGTCGCGATCACGGACAAGTTCATGGAAGCGGTGCAGAGGGGGTCGAGGTACGACGTCGTGAACCCCCGAACGGGACAGGTCGCCGCGCAGCTCGACGCCCGCGAGGTCTTCGAGAAGATCGCCTCCCAGGCCTGGAAGAACGGGGAGCCCGGCCTCTTCTTCCTCGATGTGACGAACGCGACGAACCCCGTGCCCCAGATCGCCGACTTCGAGGCGACGAACCCCTGCGGGGAGCAGCCTCTCCTGCCCTACGAGTCCTGCAACCTCGGCTCGCTGAACCTGGACAAAGTCCTCGCCCGCCGCGGGGCGCGCTGGGAGGTCGACTGGGACCACCTGGAGCGGAACGTGCGCCTCTGCGTGCGCCTCCTGGACAACGTGATCGACCAGAACGCCTACCCGGTCAAGGAAATCGAGGAGATGACGAGGAAGACGCGGAAGATCGGGCTCGGCGTCATGGGCTTCGCCCGCATGCTGTTCAAGCTCGAGGTGCGCTACGACTCCGCCGAGGGCGTGGACACCGGACGCCGCGTGATGAAGTTCATCCGCGACGTGGGCTATGACGAGTCGCAGAAGCTCGCCGCGGCGAAGGGCCCGTACCCCGCCTGGGAGGGCTCGCGGCAGCAGGCGCGCGGCCTCAAGCCGATGCGGAACTCCTACGTGACCACCGTCGCGCCGACGGGGACGCTGAGCATGATCGCGGACACCTCCGGGGGGTGCGAGCCGGAGTTCTCCCTCCTCTGGTACAAGAACGTCATGGACGGCACGCACCTGCCCTACGTCCTCGACTACTTCATCGAGGTGGCCAAGGCGGAGGACTGGTGGCGGGAGGACCTCCTCGCCCGCATCCTGAAGAACGGCGGGTCCTGCCGCGGGATCCCGGAGGTGCCGAGGAAGTGGCAGGACGCTTTCGCGGTGTCCTTCGACATCTCCCCGGAGTGGCACGTCCGGATGCAGGCGGCCTTCCAGGAGGGCTCGGACTCCGCGGTGAGCAAGACGATCAACCTGCCCTCCGACGCGACGGCGGAGGACGTCAAGAAGGCGTACCTCCTCGCCTACGAGCTGCGGTGCAAGGGGATCACGGTGTACCGCGACGGCTCGCGCCAGAACCAGGTGCTCAACGTCGGGGTCAGCGAGAAGCTCCAGGGCGGGGCGCAGGAGATGAAGGTCGAGGTTTCCGCGCCGACGACGCCGCTGACGATCAAGCCCCGCCCCAGACCCGACGTCATCACCGGCCGCACGCAGAAGATCCTCACGGGGTACGGCGCGCTCTACGTGACGATTAACGAGGACGAGCAGGGTCTGTTCGAGATCTTCGCGCAGACGGGCCGAGGCGGCGGCTACACCGCCTCGTTCACCGAGGGGATCGCCCGCCTCGTGAGCCTGTGCCTGCGGTCCGGAGTCCCTGCGGAGGAGATCATCGACCAGCTTGAGGGCATCCGGTCCCCCCGCCTCGTCATCGACAACCGCGAGCGGATCTTCAGCATCCCCGACGCGGTCGCGAAGGCCCTGAAGCGGCACATCGGGGCGTCCCCCGCAGGGGTCCAGGCGAGCGTGGACGCCTTCCCGCCGAATGGCGTGGCGAACGGCGGGGAACCCGCGCCGGCGAACGGCACCGTGGACATGGACTCCGAGCTCGAGCGGGAGTCCGTCGGGGCGATCGTGAAGAGCGGGCTGAACCCGGAGTGCCCCGAGTGCGGTCGGGTCCTCACCTATGAGGAGGGGTGCGTGAAGTGCCTCTCATGCGGCTACAGCGAGTGCTGAGGGTCAAATGGTCGTGGACATTCGAGCGATCAGGGACCCTCGGTCGAGGTCATTACTCGCCATAAGCGAGTCGGGGGTCGGCGAGACCCCGGCAAGGGCCCTTGAGTATAGGCTAGCGGCGACGTCAGGAATCGGCCGCCTCGCTGCTGCGGACATCTTGGACTCAGACAGGGACGCCGTTCTGAGGACTCGGAGTCTGTACACCCCGTTCGAGGATGGGCTTCCGCTGACTCTGGGGATAGCGAGGGAGATTCAACGAGTGGACATCCAGTGTTTGTCCATGTCTGATGTCCATCTCAGAGGCCAGACAACAACGCCCCTGCTGTTCGGTGGTGAGGCACATACGCCCTCCGCGCGCCCATGGCTTGTGGAGCCGAAACCAGGTGGAGATTCGGTCATGGCCTTGCCATCTCTGCTTTGTGAAGGCTCCGGCCTCGAGAGTTTCTTAGGTTCACACGCTAGCCTTTCTCATCTAGTCCATAGGAGTCTTCAGGCGTATCTCGGCTTGTGGGCCCCGTCAGCGGTTGTGAATTCCGCGTTTATCGAGGGCCAGATGGAATCCCCTACATCGATTCAGCCGGTCACAATGCTTCGTCGAATTCTCCGTGACATGGGCATGGAGCCCGAGTACCCACTAGACAATATCCGGATGGACCTTCTCAGATTGCGCAACACCCACCTCTTCATGGCGGAGCAGCTGTGCGCGGAAGCCGCGATTCTAATCCAGCGCCGGTATTCTGCGTACGGCCGAAGCTTGTGCCGATTGCCTGCAACGTGGCGATGGCTGGAAGCGGGTCTGAAGCGAGCGGAGCGGGAGTTCGGGGGGCTCAAGGTCGGACCGGAGACAACTCGTCAGGTCTTGGACCGTTTCAGGCGCTGGGGCTTTCTCCAAATCGGCGGTGGCACGCCTCGGACGTACATCATGTCCGAAGCGGGTTCTGAGATGGCGACAAGAGTCTATGCCCCTCTCCTTGAAGAGGTGGGGCTCCTCGACGATGTTGTGCTGATGGCGGACCTAGCTTCGAAGTCAAGCCCTGAACCGTCGTCGTGACGCTTAAATAGAAACCCGGTTTATCCTGCGACCAACCTTCGGACAACCTTCACTCAACGAGCCAAAACCGCCCCGGCGGGCAGCGAACCTCCCACCTCCGACTACCTGTACGCTTCGGGTTACTACCGGAAGACGTTCTTCGGGAGGCTGCGGAG
>Ga0209341_10002178_pt1 | contig 18753 bp, 12 predicted proteins | sample RifCSP13_2_FD_184020 | JGI IMG/M metagenome (GOLD analysis project Ga0209341, IMG submission 184020) | Soil microbial communities from Rifle, Colorado - Rifle CSP2_sed 13_2 (SPAdes) (version 2) | ecosystem: Environmental > Terrestrial > Deep subsurface > Rock core/Sediment | place: Rifle... | reverse complement strand
AGAGGCACGGCACGGGGCCACTGGCTGCCACGCGCGAGGTGGAGCGCACGGTAGATGCGGACATCCGGCGATCCGGGAGCGATGTCCGCGGCCTTGTCGAAGGTTTTCTCGGCCAGGGCGCCCTGCCCGAGCGCCGAGTGGGCGGTGGCGAGCCGCAGCGCGGCGTCCAGGTTGTGAGGATCCTGCTGCAGGATCCTGCGCAGCAGCGGGATCACGCGGGCGTACTCTTCGCGCACGAAGAGCGTCGAGGCCTCGTCCAGCACCTCGAACAGCCGGCTCATGTCGGCCGGCCGGGGCGCGTCCTTGCGGATCACCGGCGCGGCGCTGGCGCTCACGTAGCCGAGCGCCGCCAGCTGCCGCCGCTCCTGCTCGCCGAGCCGGTCTGCGGGCGGAGGCGGTGCGAGCGAAGGAACCGGATACTCACGCAGGGCCGTGCGTAGCGGTCGCGACAGCTCCAGGGTGGCCGCGAGATCGCGTGTCTCCGCCGGGTCGGCGACGACGTCGTAGACTTCGGGCCTTCCCGCCTGGATCACCTTGAGCCGCTCTTCGACCGCGAGCGCCTGCGGCTGCCAACCGTAAGCCAGGTACGGTTTCATGCCCTCGCCGAGCACGATCTCGTTCTTCGCGACCCGCAGGCTGTCCGCGGCCTCGAGCCCCGCGAAGTCCAGGATCGTGTGGAAAACGCGGCGCGCGCTGACCGGCGCGTCGCTCGCGCCCGGCGCGACGCCCGGACCCGCGACCAGAAGCGGGACGTGCATGGTCGCCTGGTACACGAGCTTGCCGTGCTGGGATTCGCCGTGGTCCCCGAGCCCCTCGCCGTGATCGCTCGCCACGACGATCGCGACGGGTCCTCGGGCGCGCCCCTCGAAGGCCCGCACCAGGCGCCCGAGCTCCGCGTCCATCGCCGCGACCTCGCCGAGGTACGGGCTCGTCGAGTAGCGGCTTCGAAACGGCTCGGGCGGGGTGTAAGGGTGGTGCGGGTCGTAATAGTGGACCCAGAGCAGCAATGGCTGCGATACAGGCTGCTCCAGATAGGCGATGGCCCGGTCGGTGGTCTCCTTGGCCGTGCGCTCGGCCGGCTCGGCTGGGAGCTCGTCGTCGTACAGGTCGAAGCCCCGCGCGAGGCCGAAGCGTCGAGCCAGCACGAAGCTGGACACGAACGCCGCGGTTCGGTAGCCGGCCTGGCGGAGCCGCTCCGCCAGCAGCGGGTGGCCGCCGGGCAGGGTGCGGGCGTTCTCGCGCACGCCGTGGCCGGCGGGGTAGAGGCCCGTCAGCATCGACGCGTGCGAGGGAAGCGTCTCGGGGACGGTGGCGTACGCCTGGCGGAAGCGCATGCCGCGGCGCGCGAGCGCGTCGAAGGACGGCGTCTCGACCCCAAAGGCGTCCGGGCCGATCGCGTCGGCGCGAGTCGTGTCGAGCGTCACGAGCAGAATCGACGGCGGAGCCGAGACGCCGCGCGCCGACGGCGCTGGCTGCGAGGCCGCGCGGCACCCGGCGAAGAGGGAAACGAAGGCAAACAGGAGCGACCCGATCCACGCTGCGGCGGCACGCTCAGTCATTCCCTCGAAAGACCTCGTTGGCCCGAGTCAGCCCGCCGCTTGTGCTAGGCTTACGAGTCCGGGCCCTCCTCCAAGCCGTGACCGGAAGACGCCTCCTGCGGAGAGGTGCTGGAGTGGCTGAACAGGGCAGATTGCTAATCTGTTGTACGGGTATAAAGCCTGTACCGGGGGTTCGAATCCCCCCCTCTCCGCCAGTCGTTCCCAAGCTGCGACCTCATCTTAGCCGTGTGACCGCGACAGCGGCAGGCGCCGCGCCGGCGTCGATGCGAAGTCGGCGATTCCCGACTGCGACCGGCTGGTCAGGACCCGATCCATGAATGTCACTATAATATACGAATTAGGTATTCAGCTCGGACAGCAATCTGCAACAATTTTAGTCGTTATCATTGACAGTCGCGAGAGAAACGTATATCTTGTGACTGAAAGAGGTGGGCAATGGCCCGACGCCTGGACCTGATTGATCAGTTCACCGAGCTCGTCGTGGGTGCCGACGATCCACGAAGGCTCGCAGAACGGACGCTCGAAGTCGTGATGTCGTTGCTGAACGGGCGTAGCAGCGCCGTGTTCACGAGCGCCGGCAACGACGTGACGCTTTTCGCGTCCCGCGGGATCGACCAGGCGGTGCTCGAGATCGTCCCGCTCGCCTGGGGTGCGCAGAAGGACAGCCTGCGCCGCGGGGAGCTGCTCTACGTGCCCGATCGCATCGCCGAGCGCCGCGTGCCGACGCTCCCACCCGATCGGCCCGGCCCGGCGAGCTTCGTGGTCGTGCCGGTGCTCGAGGAAGAGGCGCTCGTGGCGCTTCTCTACGTCGACAGCCAGGACCCGCACTTCTGCGACGCGCACGACCTCGAGCGGCTCACCAAGTTCTCGCGCATCGTGGCGAAGTCGGTGCAGGACAGCAGCTCCCCGCGCCCGAGCGGCGGCACCGGCGACTCGTGGGAGGCCTATCTCGAGCGCACGCCCGTCGAGGACATGGAGCGCGAGAAGCTGCTGCTGCTGCTGAACCGCAACGAGTGGAACATCGCCCGCGTGGCGCGGATGATGGGCGTCACGCGCCGCACCGTCTACCTGCGGCTACAGCGCTACAACATCCCGCGCGAGCGCGTCCCCAAGGCCCGGCTGAAGAGCGTGTAAGCGACTCCCAGGGTTGGGGGGCGAGCCTACTCGTTCTGCTGGCCCTTGGCCTGCACCTTCACCCAGGTGTCCTTGAGCGTGAGCGTCCGGTTGAACACCGTGCGGCCGGGCCTCGAGTCGGGGTCGGGGCAGAAGTAGCCGAGCCGCTCGAACTGCAGCACCTCGCCCACCGGCAGCGAGGCCGCGACGGGCTCGACGAGCGCGTCCTTCAGAATTCCCTCGGAGGCCGGATTGAGGTCCGCCAGCAGGTCTCCGCCCGCGCCGGGGTCGGGGCGCGTGAACAGGTGCTCGTAGAGGCGCACCTCGGCCGGCACCGCGTCCGCCGCCGAGAGCCAGTGCAGCGTGGCCTTGGGCCGGCGCCCGTCGGGCGCGTCGCCGCCGCGGGTCGCGGGATCGTAGCTGCAGACGAGCTCCACGATCTCACCGGCTGCGTCCTTCACCACCTCGCGGCAGGTCACGAAGTAGGCGTAGCGCAGGCGCACCTCGCGTCCCGGCGCGAGCCTGAAGAACTTCTTGGGTGGGTTCTCCATGAAGTCCTCGCGCTCGATCCACAGCTCGCGCGAGAAGCGCACCTTGCGCGAGCCCGCCATCGGGTCCTCGGGGTTGTTGACGGCGTCGAGCTCCTCCACCTGGCCGGCAGGGTAGTTCTCGATCGTGAGCTTGAGCGGGCGCAGCACGCCGAAGCGCCGGGGCGCCCTGCGGTTGAGCACGTCGCGCACGCAGTGCTCGAGCATCGCGTAGTCGACGACGCCGTCGCGCCGGCCGACCCCGATCATCGCCGCGAAGTCCCGCACCCCTTCGGCCGGGAAGCCGCGCCGGCGGATACCGCAGATGGTGGGCATGCGCGGGTCGTCCCAGCCGCGCACCCGGCCGTCGGCCACGAGCTTCAGCAGGAAGCGCTTCGACAGCACGGTGTGGCTCAGGTTGAGGCGGGCGAACTCGTACTGCCGCGGGCGCGACGGCACCGGCAGGTTCTCGATGAACCAGTCGTAGAGCGGGCGATGGTCCTCGAACTCGAGCGTGCAGATCGAGTGGGTGATGCCCTCGATCGCGTCCGACTGGCCGTGCGCGAAGTCGTAGGTCGGGTAGACGCACCAGGCGTCGCCGGTGCGCGGATGCGCGGCGTGCAGGATCCGGTACAGCACCGGGTCGCGCATGTTGATGTTCCCCGAGGCCATCTCGATCTTCGCGCGCAGCACGCGGGCGCCGTCGGGGAACTCGCCGCTACGCATGCGCGCGAACAGGTCGAAGTTCTCGGTTACGCTGCGCTCGCGGTGCGGGCTGTTCCTCCCGGGCTCGGTCAGCGTTCCTCGGTACTCGCGGATCTCGTCTGCCGACAGGTCGTCGACGTAGGCCTTGCCGGCACGGATCAGGTGGACGGCCCAAGCGTAGAGCTGCTCGAAGTAGTCGGACGCGTGGTAGAGGTGCTCGCCCCAGTCGAAGCCCAGCCAGCGCACGTCCGCCTGGATCGCGTCGATGTACTCCTGCTCTTCCTTCGTGGGGTTGGTGTCGTCGAAGCGCAGGTGGCAACGGCCGCCGAACTCGCTCGCGACCCCGAAGTTCAGGCAGATCGACTTGGCGTGGCCGATGTGCAGGTAGCCGTTCGGCTCGGGCGGGAAGCGGGTGACGACGGTCTTGTGCTTGCCGCTGCGCACGTCCGCGGCGACGATCTCGCGGATGAAGTCCGCCCGCTCCGGCGTGGGTGTCTCCGTGCTCACTCGCCCGCGACTCCAGTCTTCAGGAACTCGGCAGCCCGCCGCAGTCTTCGCCTGCAGGTTTCCTTGCCGAGGACGGCGAGCGTCTCGAAGAGCGGCGGCGACGCCGAGCGCCCGGTGGTCGCGACGCGCAGCGTCATGAACAGCTCGCCCACGGGCCAAGCGGCCTTCTCGCCGAAGCGGCGGATCGCAGCCTCGAGTGTGTCCTTCCGCCAGTCGAGCAGCAGGTCCAGTTCCTCCTCGACGAGGGCCCTGAGCAGCTTCTGGGTGTCGGCCGGGGTGCGGCCCTTGGGTACCATCGCCTGGCGCGCCTCGGCGTCGTACGCGATCTCGCCCGTGAAGAAGAAACCCGAGTAGTCGAAGAAGCCCTCGAGCGTGTCGATGCGCTCCTGCACCAGCGGCAGCACCTCGAGCAGGTGCTCATCCGACAGCAGCTGGCCGCGCAGACGGTCGAGCAGCTGCTGTGGCGAGAGGCGCCTCAGGTACTTGCCGTTCAGCCAGGTGAGCTTCGAGACGTCGAACACCGGCCCGCCGAGCGAGATCCGCTCGAGCGTGAACGTCTCGACGAACTCCTCGAGCGTGAACTCCTCGCGCTCGTCGGGCATCGCCCAGCCCATGAGCGCCAGGTAGTTGACGAGCGCCTCGGGCAGGAACCCCGCGCGCCGGTAGAAGTTGAGGCTCACCGGGTTCTTGCGCTTCGAGATCTTCGAGCGGTCGGCGTTGCGCAGGAGCGGCAGGTGGCAGAAGACCGGCTGCTGCCAGCCGAATCCCTCGTAGAGCCGCACGTGCTTCGGCAGCGACGACAGCCACTCCTCGGCCCGGATCACGTGGCTGATCTGCATCAGGTGGTCGTCGACCACGTTGGCCAGGTGATAGGTGGGGAAGCCGTCGCTCTTGAGCAGCACCTGGTCGTCCACCTGCGCGTTCTCGAAGCTCAGCTCCCCGCGCAGCAGGTCCCGCACGACGCACTGGCCTTCCCGCGGCATCCCGAGGCGGATCACGTGCGCCTCGCCCGCGGTCGCGCGTTGTTCGGCCTCGTCGGGCGCGAGCGACCGGCACAGGCCGTCGTAGCCGAAGTTCTGCTTCAGTGCCTTCTGCTGCTCGCGGAGCGCGTCGAGCCGCTCGCGCGTGCAGAAGCAGCGGTAAGCCGCCCCGCGCCGCACCAGCTCGGCCGCGTGCTCGCGGTAGATCGCGCTGCGCTCGCTCTGGCGGTAAGGTGCGTGCGGCCCGCCCCGGTCGGGGCCCTCGTCCCACTGCAGTCCGAGCCAGTGGAGCGCCTCGAAGATCATCGACTCGCTGGTCTTCGAGCTGCGCTCGCGGTCGGTGTCCTCGATGCGCAGGACGAACTGGCCGCCGTGCTTGCGGGCGAGCGCGTAGTTGAAGAGGGCGACGTAGGCGGTGCCCACGTGCGGGTCGCCCGTCGGGCTCGGGGCAATGCGTGTTCTGACCGTCATGGACAAACGCCGAGGCTATCACAAGGCCGGAATCGCCCGCGCCCGCCTGGCTTGACGGGCTCCGGGCCGCTTTCGTAGACTGGCTTGTACGGCGCTATCGTCTAGGGGTTAGGACGGATGGTTCTCAGCCATCAAACCAGGGTTCGATTCCCTGTAGCGCTACCAGCTTAAAGACCTCTGCGTAAAGAATGCTATAGTAGGGTCCTCGGGGGTCGAGCATGCGACTGCGAGGACCAGCGGAGTTCTTGGAGGATCGGCGCCGGCGTGCTCTGAAGCTTCTGGACGAAGGGCTCTCGCTCAACGAAGTCGGTCGCCGGATCGGTTGTGCGCCGAGCTCGGTCATGCACTGGCGTGACAGGCGCCGCCGTGGCGGGGCGAGGGCCTTGAAGGTGCGTTCCTCCCCGGGACGCCCCCCCAAGCTGTCGCTTTCGGCGTGCCGCTCGCTGCTCAAGGTGCTTCTCGAAGGAGCGATGGCCAACGGCTACCCGACGCAGCTGTGGACAACGGCGCGGATCGGCGAGGTGATCCGCAAGAAGTTCCGTGTCCAATACCACCGAGACCACGTGGGGCGCCTGATGCACCGGCTCGGTTGGAGCCACCAGAAACCGCAGAAGCGCGCCTTGGAGCGCAAGGAGGGAGAGATCCGCCGCTTCGTGCGCGAGGACTGGCCGCGGGTAAAAAAAACGCCGCGCGGCTGGGGGCCCACATCGTCTTCGCCGACGAATCAGGCTTCCTCCTGACCCCCACGGTCGCCCGGAGCTGGGCTCCTGTCGGAAAGACTCCGCTGCTACGGCACTTCGACCGGCGTGATCGCATCTCAGCCATCTCGGGCATCACGGTCAGTCCCAGACACCGGCGCCTCAACCTCTACTTCCAGCTCCACCTCAAGAACATCCAGCAGCAGGAGGTGTGTGCCTTCCTGCGCGACCTCCTACGTCACCTGCGCGGCCACGTGTTCCTCCTCTGGGACGGAGGCCGGCCCCATACCGGACGCCTGGTCAAGGAACTCGTCCGCCGCGTCCCCCGTCTACACCTCCTGCGCTTCCCCGGCTACGCGCCCGAGTTGAACTGCGACGAAGGTGTCTGGAAGCTCGCCAAGGGAATGCTCGCCAATGGCTGCCCGAAGGGCCGCTCCGAACTCGACGCCTCCCTCACAAACGCCCTGCAGTCCATCCGACACAACCGCGAGAATCTCCGGGCCTGCATCGATCATTCAGGCTTGCCCTATTTCTTGCCTTGATCGTTGCATTCTTTACGCAGCTCTATTTAGTTGAAGTGGCGTCACCTGCTGGCCGAAGTCTTTCGGCGCCATTCTTGCCTGGGGGCGTCGGGGGGGACTCTCCGAAGGGTAACCCGGACTACAATGCTAGGGGTGGCAGAGAAGGGACATCCGCGCACCGGCCTGCCCGACTACGAGCAGCCACCGGTCGCCGAAGTCGCCGTCGGCGTCCAGTTCCAGCCGCTGCCTATCTTGGCTCCGCACATCGGCCTGTACTGGAGCGAGCTGCGTTCCAGCTTCCCCACCGTACAGCAGCAGCCTGCACTTGAGCCCGTCATTGAGCGCTTCGGCGTCAAGCAGACTGTCGTGCCCAGCCTAAGGCTGATGGATGCGCCCGAGACGCCACGCTGCTTCCTCATCGACAAGAGCGGCCACCGGCTGATTCAACTCCAGCCCGATCGGCTCATCCACAATTGGCGGAAGGTTGAGGACTCCGGAAAGTACCCGCATTACGATGCGATGCGAGAGGTGTTCCTCGAAGAGCTCCGGCGATTCGACGCCTTTGTGGCGAGAGAAAAGCTGGGCTCGGTCAAGCCAAACCAGTGCGAAGTGACTTACGTAAACAACATTCAGTCTTCTGGAGTATGGGAGCACCGCGGCCAAGCCGAGCGAGTGTTTCGCACATGGACTCCTCTGGCATCGGGAGGCTCGCTGCCTGCCGCGGAGGACGTGCGCTTCAGCGTTCGTTACCTCATCGCTGACGACAAGGGACAACCGCTCGGCCGGCTCCACGTAACGGTGCAGCCCGCGTACCTGAAGAAGGACGGAAGCGAAGTATTCGCAATGAACCTCACGGCGCGAGGCGCACCTGAAGGGGAGGGGATCGACGGCGCGATGAGGTTCCTTGACCGCGCCCATCGCACGATCGTGTGGGCGTTCACCGACCTGACGACGGAAACGATGCACCGAGTCTGGGGGAGGAAGCATGGCTCGTAGCGCCACTGCCTATGCCGACGAGCTCTTCGAGGTGCCCGCCCCTAACGAGGACGCCGGAGCCTCCAATGTCGTCTGGATGCCGATCGGGGGAAGACCGGAAGGGAAGCCCCAAAGGCCCGCGCGGCAAGAACGGGCAACCCTGGTGCTTTCCGAGGATCCAAGAGCAGCCGTGGTCGTCTACGACTTCGGCGACGACCCCACTACGCACGGAACGATTGACGCTCCGGCAGAGCCCCGATGGCTCGTGCCTACCGTCTGCGCCCTCACTAGGATCCTCGATCTGCCGGAAGGCTGGAACTCATACGGCGCGCCACGCATCCAAGCCCGGGCAGCGAACACGGCGCTGGATCTTCTTGGCTCGTCGGCGCAAGACGACTCGCCCGCTCCGATAGTGGTGCCGACGGCTGATGGTGGAGTGCAGCTTGAGTGGCACGCTTGGGGCCTCGATATCGAGTTGGACGTGTCGCCGAGCGAGGCGCCACAGCTTTTCTTCCGGGACCGGCGCTCGAACGAAATCCAAGAAAAGCAGCTGACGGCGAACCTCACACCGCTTTTCCAAGCGCTGAAAGTTCTAGCCGAGCGAGCCGCACGGGAAGCCGGTCGCTGACGGGGGTATGGCGTGCCCCGAAGACGACCCATCCATCGCTGATGCCGAAGACCTGTGGCGGCGGATTCATCCCCAACAGGTCTTTCCGGACGGCAACCTGAATGGCCGCGTACGGCCTTCATCAGCGGCATTCAAGGCCAAGGAACTCTCCTGTCTTCTCGCCAGAGAGGACACGGCAGAGCGCGCCCTAGCCGCAAAGAGTGACGACGGTGTGGCGTGGCGCGACAAAGGATTCTCTCTCGCGGCGTTCACGGCGGGTCTGGCGCGACGGTTGCGACAGACAGTCTGTCGCGATCCGACGCCAGCGGATCCACCCCACGTGCTGGTCGTCGGGATGAAGAAGAGCAGCAGCATCTCGGGCACCTTCGCTGAGGAGTCCCGCTGGGTTGGTGAACCACCCACGCCAGTGTCGGAGTCGACAGCGACCGAGTAGGCTTTGGCCTGCACCCGCAAAGGCAGGTCTGCGTAGACCTGATGGGAGGTTCCCCTAGAACCGACCAGCCGGCATTTTCGCGGTACACTCGCCCTCGCCCATTCGGGCCCCCGCGAGATGGTCGAGCTCAATCACCGCGACCGCGTCATCAAGGTCAAGCTGGTCTACTACGGCCCGCCCGTCGGCGGAAAGACCACCAACCTGCAGATCCTGCACCGCTCCGCCGCGGCCAAGCGGCGCGGCGAGCTGATCTCGATCAACTCGGCGCAGGACCGCACGATTCTCTTCGACCTGCTCCCGCTGCGGACGCCCGGCTTCCGCGGCTTCGACCTGCGGCTGCAGGTCCTGGCGGTTCCGGGTCAGGCGATGTACTCGGCCACGCGCCGCCTGGTGCTGAAGGGAGCCGACTCGCTCGTGTTCGTGGCCAACTCGGCGCTCGACCGCTGGGAGGAGAACATCCAGAGCTACCGCGAGATGACGCAGAACCTCATCTCGCACCGCCTCGACCCGCTCCAGATGCCGCTCGTGCTGCAGTACAACAAGCGCGACCTGCCGCAGGTGCTGGAGATCGAGGCGCTCGACCGCGCGCTCAATATCCGTCACACGGACGTGGTGCCCGCGGTGGCCGTGCGCGGCGAGGGTGTCCTCGAGACGTTCGGCCTGGTCCTCGCGCGGACCGTCCAGGACCTCGCGAACCGCTACGCCATCCTCGACGTCAAGGAGGCGGCGCCCGCCCGTCAGTGGGCGGAGCAGGCGCTCGTGGAGCTGTTCGGCCGCACGCGGCTCGGCGCCGAGCCCGGCGAGCCGGGCGAGCCCACTGCCGGCGCTGCGTCCTCGCGGGCGCCGGCCACGAGCGCCGCGCCCCCCCCGCCTCCAGGACCGCCGCCCACCCAGACGGTGGTGCGCGTGTCGCCGCCGCCGGCGTCGGAGGACGCCCCACGCGGCACCGGGGCGGACGCGAGGGCGGGCGAGCTCGTCGAGACCTACGCCGAGGCCTCGACACAGCTCGGCGCCGCCCTCACGGAGCTGCGCGAGGAGCGTGACCTGGCGCGCCAGCGGCTCGACGACCTGCGCCGCACCATGACCGCCGCGCAGGACCTGCTCTCGGGCAAGACGCTCGAGGCGGCGCTTGAGCCCGTGCTCGCCCGCATGGCTCGAATCGCGGGCGTCGACCACGCCGCCTTCTGGGTGCCACAGCCCGAGAAGCCGCCGCGCGCCGCCGCGCTCCTGGGCCTCGCGGGCGAGCCGGTGCTCGCCTCCCCGTCGGCGCTGCGCCACGTGATCGAGAACGCGGCGCGCGGCGCGAAGCCGTCCTTCGCCTTCTCCGCCGAGAACCTCGACCTGGGCCAGGCGCTCGATCGCCCCGAGGGCCGCTTCGCCGCGCTGCTGGCGGTACCCTTCCGCACGCCCGCGGGCCTGCAGGGCATCGGCGTCTTCTACTACGGCGCCGACACCGCACGCCCGGGGCCCGACACGCTCGAGCACCTCGCCGAGATCCCGCGCGCGATCGCGGTGGCACTCGAGCTCGTCGCGACCCTCAACACGGTGAGGGCCGCCGAGCGCGCCCTGGAGCTGGCGCTCGCCGGCAGCGCGTCGATCGGCGGGCTCGAGCACCTGGTGGGCTCGCTCGAAACGCTGCGCGACCGGCTGGGCGAGATCCGCGCCAACCCGGACGCGCCGCCCTGGTTCACGGAGCAGTACATCCGGCTCGCGCCGGCGCTCGCGTCGGCGCTCGACGACGCGCGCTCGCTGCTCGCCTTCGGACGCGGCGAGATTCGCAAGGACACGGTCTACCTCGAGGATCTGCTCGCGGAGCTGCGCACCCCGGAAGTGGCGGTGGAGCTGGAGGCCGCGGCCGAGACGGTGGCCGCCGATGCGGCGCTGCTGCGCGTGGCGCTGCGCGCGCTCGCCGACGAGGTGCGCGCCCGCGCCGGCGCCAACACGGCGGCGCTCTTGATCCGCGTCGGGGCCTGGACCGACGGCGTGCGGGTGAGCGTGCGCGCCCAGGGAGAGGCCGCCCCGGCCGGGCCCGCGCTCACCGCGGGGCTCGGCCTGGGTCTCGCCCGCCGCATCGCCGAGATGCACGGCGGGGCGCTCGAGGACACTCCAGAAGGCGAGATCGTGCTGACCTTGCCCGTGGCCTGAAGCGAGCGCTACGGCTTCTTTTCTTCGCTGTCCTTGCGCAGCCAGGAGAACAGCGAGAAGCCAGGGCGATCCGCTGGTGCGGCGGCGATCGGGGTTCCGACCGCAGGCAGGCCCGGGTGCGAGTCGCCGGCCATGTCGTCGCTGTCGTCCTCGTCGTCGTCGCCGTCGTCCGCCGCTCCTGCGCTCGACTCCGACGGAGCTCCGGCCGGCACCGGGACGCCGCTACGGCGACCGCGGCCACCACGACCGCGCCGGCGTCGCCCGGAGGGCCGCCCGCCGTTCGCTTCGGCGTCCGCCGCGGGCGCAGCCGCCTCGGGCTTGCGCTCGGCCGAAGCCGTAGCCGCCGCCTGTGGCTCCGCCGCACCGGCCGTGGCCGCCTCGGCCCGCGCCGCAGGCCCCAGGTCCTCGACCACGTAGCTGCCGGACTTCTGGTCGCGGCGGAGCATCACGATCCCGCGCCGCTGCGCGTCCTCGAGCAGGTGCGAGAAGGTGCGGAAGCCGTAGTAGCTCTCGTTGAACGAGGGCCGCTTGCGCTTCATGGTCTCCTTGACCATGGAGCCCCACAGCAGCTCCTTGTTCTCACGCTGCAGCGCCACGACCGCGTCCACCACGAGCCCGAAACAGTCCTGCAGCTTCTCGGTGAGCGAGCCGGTGATCGCCGGCATCGGCCGCTGCTGCACCCGGACGAGGTCCTCGTAGAAGATGAACTCGTCGCAGTTCTCGATCAGCAGCTCGGACGTGGAATTCTTCACTCCGAGCCCGATCACGTACTTGTTGTTTTCCTTGAGCTTCGAGACGAGCGGCGAGAAATCGGAGTCGCCCGAGCACACCACGAAGCAGTTGATGTGCTCCTTCTGGAACGACATGTCCATCGCGTCGACGACGAGCCTGATGTCCGCCGAGTTCTTGCCGCCAACCGACTTCTGCGGCACTTCGATGAGCTCGATCGCGGCCTCGTGGAACGCCCGCTTGTAGTCCGAGTAGCGGCTCCAATCGGCGTAGGCCTTCTTGCTGAGGAGCTTCCCCTTGTCGAGCAAGCGCTCGAGCACGAGGTTGACGTCGAACTTGCGGTAGTGGGCGTCGCGGACGCCGATGGCGATGTTCTCGAAATCGATGAAGAGGGCGAGCCGCTGCTCGTCCTGTGTGCTGACTGCCAAACTTCCTCCTGTTGGGGGGCTTCTTGCCCCTTCCTGAGACCGGGATTCGGGCGGGCGGGGGCGCCCGGGCGAACACCCGGGCCTCGAGGATGAAGAAGGGTAGCACAGGGGGGAACTGGCGGAAAGACGCGGAACTAGTGTACCGTCCGGTACGTATAGTGCCCTTGATGGCGACGCCTGCCGTGCGCAGCAACGACCGTATCTTGCAGAAAGCCCTCGCGTTGTTCTCCGATAGAGGCTACGACGCGACTTCGGTCCGTGAGATCTGCGAGGCGGCCGGCATCACGAAGCCGACCCTCTACCACTTCTACGGCAGCAAGGAGGGGGTCTACCGCGCCATCGTGGAGGGCGCGCTCGAGCGCTTCAGTGCCGACCTGATCCGCGCCCTGTCGGGTGGGGGGTCGCTCCGCGTTCACCTGTCCCGAATGGCCCGCGCGTACGTCGACGCCGCGGTGCGCGAGCCCGACCTCGCGCGCTTCTTGATGGCCCTCATCCACAACCCGCCGCGATCCGCGCCGGCCACGGACTTCGTCGGCTTCTACGACGGGATCGTTGAGCAGCTCGCCCGCGTCATCGATGCCGCGGTGACGCGGGGCGAGGTGGCTCCCGGGCCGACCGAGATCCGCATCCTCGTCTTCATGGGCGCGCTGGGCGAGGCGATGCACGGGCACCTGCTGGCCGGCCGGCCGGACCTCACGCCGGAGCTCGCCGACACTCTCGTCGACACCGTTCTGCAGGGGTGGAGCCCCGAGGGAAGTCGAAGATGAACCCACGCCCCAAGCTCACCGTCCTCCTCGTCCTGGCCGCGGTGGGGACCGCGTCCGCCGAGCCTCTCTCCCGCGCCGAGGCGGTGGCGCGCGCCCTCGAGAGGAACCCCGTCGTGATGCGCAGCCTCGCCGACCGCGACAGCCTGCGCGGTCGTGCGACGCAGGCGCGGGCCGACGCCCTGCCCGAGGTGAGCGTCTACGGGAGCTTCCTGCGCTACCAGGACCCCGGCTTCTTCAACAGCCCGAACATCGACGAGTTCCCGCCCGAGATCCTGCAGGCCTTCCGCCCGATCGCGTCGAACCTGTGGGACGGCTACGCGAGCCTGAACCAGACGCTGTGGAGCTTCAGCCTCGGCAAGGCGATCCGCGCGGCGCGCTACGCGGAGCACCTCGGCGAGGAGAATGTCGCGAGCGCGCGCCAGGACACGGCGCTGCGCGCCGTCTTCGCCTACAACGCCTACCTGCTCGCGCTCGAGCAGGTAAAGGTCGCCGAGAAGGTCGTGCGCCAGAAGGAGAAGCAGCTCGAGATGGCGCGCAACAGGCGCGGGGCCGGAGTCGCCACCGACCTCGAGGTGCTGCGCTTCGACGTGGACCTCGCCAACGCGCGCACCACGCTGCTGCGCCTCTCGGGGGCGGCCGACCTCGCCCGCGGGGACCTGAACGCCGTCATGGTGGAGCCGACGGACCAGCCGATCGAGCCCACCGACGCGCTCACCTTTCGCGAGACGCCGGCCGACCAGCTGCAGGTGGTCCAGGAGGCGATCGCGAGCCGGCCCGAGGTGAAGGCGATGGCCTGGAACGAGAAGATCTACGACGAGGCGATCGGCATCTACAAGGCCGACATCCAGCCCCGGCTCGATCTCTCGGGTGCTTTCGGCTGGTCGGTGCGGGAGACGCCGAACTTCTTCGAGTCCAACTACAAGAAGTGGAGCCTCGCCGTCACGCTGAAGATCCCGGTCTTCGACGGCTGGCGTACCGCGGGCAAGGTGGCCCAGGCCCGGGCCGACCGAGCCAGGGTGGGACAGGACCGGGTGGCCCTCGAAACGCTCATCGACCTCGAGGCCAAGCAGGCGGTGGATCGCCTGCGCGTCGCGGCGAGTGTCTTCCGCGCCGCCGAGCTCAACGTCGGGCAGGCCACGAAGGCCCTGGAGATGACTGAGGCCAACTACCGTCTCGGCGCCGCCACGCCGCTCGACGTGATCGACGCCCAGGCGGCGTTCACCCAGGCCGAGTGGAGTCGCGTCGAGGCGCTTCACGCGCACACCAACGCCCGGGCCGGGCTGCGCTACGTGACGGGCCAGCCGGTGCTCGAGGACGAGAGCGGGCCCAGCCCCGAGACTGCGGCCGCCGGCCGCGAATGAGGACGACCGTGCATCGAGAGAACACACGACTTCTGATCCTGATCGCGTCGCTTCTTCCGCTCGCCGGCTGCGGGGATCGGCCCGCAGCCGACGCGGCATCCGCTGCGCCCCGCGGCATTCCCGTGCGGACGGCGACGGTCGAAGCCCGCGACCTCCACGAGACGCTCGTGCTCACCGGCACGCTCAAGCCGCGTGCCCAGGTCCAGGTGGTGGCCGAGGTGGCGGCGCGGCTCGAGCGGGTGCTGCGCGACGAAGGTGCCGCGGTCTCACGCGGCGAGACGCTGGCGCTCCTCGACGACACCGACTACCGCCTCGCCCGCGACCGCGCCCAGGCCGCGCTCGCCGTCGCCCAGGCCAACCGCGCGCAGGCTGCGACGGAGCGAGAGCGCGCCGACAACCTGCTGAAGACCGGCGGCATCACCGACCGTGACCACCTCGCGGCCCAGGTGGCGCTGCAGGTGGCGGAGGCCTCGCTCGCCCAGGTGCGCGCGGAGGCGGCCATCACGGACCAGCAACTCGCGCGTACACAGGTCAAGGCGCCGTTCGCGGGGCGGGTCGGCAAGCGCTACCCCGACCCCGGCTCGATGCTCGCCGTGGGAACGCCCCTCTTCATCCTGGTCGACGACTCGGTCCTCGAGTTCGAGGCCCCGGTGTCCTCGCGCGACCTCGCCAAGGTCCGGCTCGGCGCCCGGGTCACGGTGAGCGTGGACGCGGCGCCCGGCGCCGCTTTCGAAGGCAAGGTGGCCCGGATCGCCCCGCTCGTCGACGAGCGCACGCGCTCCTTCAAGGTCGTGGTCCAGGTACCCGGCCGCAAGGAGCTCGTGGGCGGGCTGTTCGCCCGCGCGACGGTCGAGGTCGGGACGGTCGCGGGCGCGCTCGTGGTCCCGCCGGCTGCGCTGGTGCGCGACGGCTCGAGCCCCGACGCGGCCGAGGTCTTCGTGGTGGTCTCCGGCAAGGCCGAGCGGAGGAGCCTGCGCCTCGGTGTCGAGGCCCAGGACGGCGTGCAGGCGAGGAGCGGCCTCGCCGCGGGCGACGTCGTGGTGCTGGACCCGCCGACGGCGCTCGCCGCGGGCGCTCCGGTCGAGGTCCAGAACGGCGGCCGCGGCACCGCGAAGCCGCCCGCGCGTTAGGAGCCGGGCATGTTCCTGAGCAACCTCTCGATCAAGTACCCGGTCCTGGCGACGATGATGATGGCGGCTCTCGCCGTGCTCGGGATCGCCTCCTACTCCCAGCTCAACGTCGACTTCTTCCCGAAAGTCGAGATCCCGGTGGTCACGGTGACCACGGTCTACCCCGGTGCCGGCCCCGAGACGGTCGAGCGCGAGGTCACGAAGAAGCTCGAGGAGGAGATCAACACCGTCGAGGGCGTGAACCACATCGAGTCGATCTCGCAGGAGGGGGTGTCGAACATCGTGATCGAGTTCGACATCGAGGTCTCCGCGGTCACCGCTTCCCAGGACGTGCGCGGCAAGATCGCGGCGATCCGCGGCGAGCTGCCGCGCGAGATCGAGGAGCCGATCGTCCAGAGGATCGACTTCGGAATGATGCCGATCGTGTCCGTGGGCGTGAACGCTCCGGGCCTCACCCCGCAGGCGGCGACCGACTTCGCGGACAAGGTCGTCAAGCGCCGGATCCAGAACGTGCGCGGGGTGGGCTCGGTCGCCCTGGTGGGCGAGTCGACCCGCGAGATCCAGGTGGTGGTGGACCGGCTGCAGCTCGAGGCCTACCGCATCTCGCTCGCCGAGGTCGTGACCGCTCTCGGGCGCGAGAACGTCGACGTCCCCGCCGGCGCCGCCGACCGGGGGGCGACCGAGGCCCTCGTCCGGGTGGCCGCCCGCGGCCGGACGGCCGCCGACATCGCCACGATCCCGATCAGGCGCGCGGGCGGCATGGCCGTCTGCGTCCGCGACGTGGCGCAGGTGGTGGACGGGGTCGAGGAGCCCAGGAACGCCGCTTTCCTCGACGAGCGGCCCGCGCTCGCGCTCGAGATTCAGAAGCAGTCCGGGGCGAACACGGTGACGGTCGCCGACGGGGTGCTCGAGGCGGTCGAGGCGCTGAAACGGGAGCTGCCGCCCGGCGTCACCCTCTCGATCATCAAGGACGACTCGAACTTCATCCGCGAGTCGATCGAGGACGTGACCACCACGATGCTGATCGGCGGCCTGCTGACCGTCTTCATCGTCTACCTGTTCCTCAACTCGTGGCGCTCGACGGTGATCACCGGCGTCACGCTGCCGATCTCGGTGGTGGCGGGCTTCATCGCCATGCGCGCCTTCGGCTTCACCCTCAATATCCTGACGCTCATGGGCCTCTCGCTCGCGATCGGGATGCTGATCGACGACGCGATCGTCGTGCGCGAGAACATCGTGCGGCACCTCCAGCGCGGCAAGGACCACTTCGACGCGGCGCGGGACGGGACGGCCGAGATCGGTCTCGCCGTCATGGCCACGTCGTTCACCATCCTCGCGGTCTTCGTGCCGGTGGCCTTCATGGGCGGCATGGTGGGCCGGATGTTCTACGAGTTCGGGATCACGGTGGCGGCGGCGGTGGCCGCCTCGCTCTTCGTCAGCTTCACGCTCGACCCGATGCTCTCGTCCCGCTGGTACGACCCCGACATCGAGAAGGGCTATCACCCGCACTTCGTCGGCCGTACGCTCCAGCGCTTCAACGCGTGGTTCAACGACCTGCACCTGAAGTACGAGCGGCTGCTCGGCTGGGCGCTCCGCCACCGGCCGGCCGTCCTCGGCCTCGCCGCCGTCGCGTTTCTCGGCAGCTTCCCGATCCTCGCCATCCTCGGCGGCGACTTCATGCCCGACTTCAACCAGGGCGAGTACCAGGTGACGATCAAGGCCACTCCCGGGGCCACCCTCGCCGAGACGAAGCAGCGGGCGCTCCAGGTCGTCCGCCAGCTGAAAGCGGTGCCCGACGTCGACTACACCTACACCACGATCGGCGAGGCCGGGATCACGCGCCGGCCGGCGACCGAGGGCGTCGTCTACGTCAAGCTCAAGCCCTCGCGCGGCAAGACCTTCAGCCAGGTGCTGAACGAAGGGCGCAAGGCCGTCGCCAGCGTGCCCGGGCTCACCTACGGCTTCACCGAGGCGGGGCCGTTCGGGCAGAAGCCCCTCCAGTACAGCGTGCGCGGGCCGGAAGTGGACGAGCTCGACCGCCTGTCGCGCGAGCTGGTGCAGGCGATGGGGAAGATCCGCGGGGTGGCGGACGTCGAGACCAGCCTCGAGAAGAGCAAGCCCGAGCTACGCGTCGAGTTCGACCGCGAGCGTGCGGGCGACCTCGGCTTGAACGTCGCCCCGGTGGCGATGACCTTGCGCGCGGCGCTCACCGGCGAGGTCGCCAGCACGATCGAGGACGCCGCCGGCGACACCCACGACGTGCGCGTCCGCCTGCGCGCCGACCAGCGCCGTTTCGCCGAGGATCTGCTGGCCCTGCGCGTCGCGACCGACAAGGACGACGTCTTCGGGGACAAGATCCTCGTCCCGCTCGGGGAGGTGGCGCGGGCGGTTCCCGCGAGCGGCCCCTCCACCATCCGCCGCAAGGACCTGCAGCGCGAGGTGCGCATCTCGGCCGGCAAGTCGGAGCGCAGCCTCGGCGAGGTCGCGGCCGACATCGAGGCCGCGGCCGCGGCGATGAAGCTGCCGCCGGGCTACGACGTGATGCCGGGCGGAGACTCGGAAGAGCTGAAGAAGATGTTCCGCAACATGCTCCAGACCCTCTTCCTCGCGATCATCTTCATCTACCTGATCCTGGCGTCGCAGTTCGGGTCGTTCTTCCACCCGTTCGCGATCATGCTGTCGTTGCCGCTCTCGCTCGTGGGCGTCGCCGTGGCGCTGCTCTCGACGGGCGACAGCCTCAACATCATGAGCATGATCGGTCTGATCATGCTGATGGGCCTGGTGACCAAGAACGCGATCCTGCTCGTCGATTTCACGAACCAGGCCCGGGCGAAGGGGACCCCGCGCGACGCGGCGCTGATCCAGGCCGGCTCGACGCGGCTGCGGCCGATCGTCATGACGACGCTCGCCATGATCTTCGGCATGCTGCCGCTCGCTTTCGCGATCGGAGCGGGCGCCGAGATGCGCGCCCCGATGGCCCGCGCGGTGATCGGCGGCCTGATCACCTCGACGCTGCTCACCCTCGTGGTGGTGCCGGTCGTCTACACGTACCTCGACGGCCTGCGGCCGGAAACGG
>Ga0209341_10002177_pt1 | contig 18755 bp, 18 predicted proteins | sample RifCSP13_2_FD_184020 | JGI IMG/M metagenome (GOLD analysis project Ga0209341, IMG submission 184020) | Soil microbial communities from Rifle, Colorado - Rifle CSP2_sed 13_2 (SPAdes) (version 2) | ecosystem: Environmental > Terrestrial > Deep subsurface > Rock core/Sediment | place: Rifle... | reverse complement strand
CGTAGGGTGACGCGTAAATAATCGCAATCGCGGATGACGCTCTGAAGCCAGGCGCCGTCCGCCGAAGGTTGAATCGCAATGACTTCGTGGATCGGGTGGTGAATCAACAGCTCCCCTAAGTCACTGACCTCCCCGAGCAGGGGTACCGTCTGGCCTGCTAATCGGGTCCCGCCGGCCAGCGACATCGTGGGCAGGGGTTGATCAGGGTACATGCTCATATACCCCAACAGACGATATTGCTCAGAAGCAACATGCTCAGCAAAATAACGGATTATCCACTCCAAGGCAGGCGTCAGACCAGCCAGGACCACGTTTTTAGCATAGTAACCCGCGTTCAGGCGACGGAGGAAATAGCTACGTAGCGTCAGTCGGTAGGCCCCCAACGACAAACCGCTTAAGGTCATGAGTGAAAAAACAAACAAGCGGCTCCAGCCTGGGCTTTTGAGCACGAACAAAACCAGCGTGACGAGGCTCACCCCCCCCAGAGGTGCCAGCAGACTGCTAGTAATGACGCGCGTCCGAGACTGCCAGAGCAGGGGATGATAACCTCCGAACACTTCCATAAATAAGAGCGTGGCAGGTATCATCATTAAGAGAATCCAGAGCAATTCCATCAACGGTGGGAACTGACCGATCCAATCCGGCAGTGGGGGGGATAGTACTTCAAGCCAGGACAGATGGAGAAACCCGCCAGGGGCAACAAGAATCTGGATCCGTGGTGCAAGGACGTAAGCCCCTAGGAAGGCCAGGCCGAGGCCAATGAGGTCAAAGAGCCAGAAGAAGCGACGCGGAATCAAAGCCGACCTTCCTGGTCCAGCGATTGGAGAGAAAGCCACTGACGCAACAAGCCTTCTTCCATCGAAATTTCAGGTTTCCAATTGAACACGGCTGCCGCCAGAGATGAGTCCAAGACATTAACGGGCGGATCAATTGACCGCTTAGGCAGGTACTGAACATTGACCGGTCTACGGGTGATTTTCGAGATGCATGCCACCAGTTCATTGATTGAAAACCCACGCCCGTGATGCGCATCGCCTCCCGCACCAGCTCGTGTCGCAGATCTCCGACGCGCTCGACGATCTCCTTTTGCGAATAATTGACGTAGATTTTTTCGTCGAAGCGCTCTTTGGCGATTACGTAGACATACTTGTCAATCGCCGTCGAGATGACGACTCCCCCCTGTTCGTGATAGTAATCGGGGAAATCGGTGCCGCCGCCGAGGAAACTGAGGCGGAGGAGGGTGCGAACGACGATCATTGGTGTTCAGCCCTCTAGTGAATTCAGTCATCACCTCTATTACTTGAAGGGATGTATACACATTCCTCTCTGCGACGTAACGGCAGGTGTCGCGAAAATCATACCTTCAGAGGCTCAGCGGTCTTGATATACCATTCAACCGTCTTCTGTAAGCCTGGATCGAAGTCGGTCACAGCCTTAAAGCCGAAAAGCCGTTCAGCCCGAGTCGTATCTAATTTGCGGCGAGGTTGGCCATTGGGCTTAGTCGTGTCCCAAATAATACGTCCTCGAAAACCGGTTAGATCAACGATTTTCTGGACGAGGTCCCTGATCGAAATCTCAAACCCCGAACCCAAGTTCACCGGATCACTCTGGTTATAACGCTCCGTCGCCAGGATGACGCCCTCGGCTGCATCCTCAACATAGAGAAACTCCCTGGTCGGAGACCCATCCCCCCAAACCGAAATTTCAGGCGCGCCAGTTTGCACGGCCTCGACGCACTTTTTGATCAAGGCCGGAATCACATGGGACGATTTCGGGTCAAAATTATCGCGAGGGCCATAAAGATTGACTGGCATCAGATAAATGCTGTTGAAGCCATACTGTTAGCGATAAGCTTGAGATTGTACCAAAAGCATTTTCTTAGCCAACCCGTAAGGTGCATTGGTTTCCTCAGGGTACCCATTCCAAAGGTCCTCCTCCCGAAATGGTGTGGGAGCAAACTTTGGATAAGCGCAAATGGTTCCGATCGCCACGAACTTTTCTAGACCTCGCCGCCATCCCTCATGTAGAAGCTGGACCCCCATCATTAGGTTATCGTAAAAAAATTCAGCCGGGCGCTCACGATTAGCGCCAATTCCTCCTACAATGGCCGCTAAATGAATCACCACATCAGGATTCATAACTTCGTACATACGCCGGATATCTGCGATATGACGCAAGTCATAGTCCCCGTGCTGTGGAACCAGAGCCTCTCGACAACCACGTTGCTGTAATCTCTCCACCAAATATGATCCCAGGAAACCGCTCCCTCCTGTAACTACAATGCGTCGTTTTGACCAAAATTGGCTATCCATCGTTCTTACCCTCTTATCAGCCTATATAATTTTTCCAATTGCCCGACGAGCAGGGGCCAAGCCAAGAGATCGCGCGACACGCGAAGCGCTTGCCTTTCACACTGCACCTGCAATGCCGGATCATTAATCAGAGTCATAACCCTCTCGGCGATCTCCTTGGGTTGACAATCAGTCATAACCGCCGCGCTTTCTCGTTCCAGCAAATGAGCTAAATCCCCTACCCGGGTTATCACGACAGCACGTCCGGCAGTCAGAAAGGGGTTAACTTTGGAGGGCCAACGGGCTTGGCTGGCTAAAGAATCTGCTAAAGGTATCAAGAGTGCATCACAGGCCGATATATATAGTTGGAATATTGTATCAGAAATGAAGCCTGTCTCAAAAAATTGCGGCGCGCTTTTTATGTCCGCTGGAATCTGGGCGCCGTGCTTACCAATCATGACAAATCTGCAGTTCGGCAGCCGGTCGAAGAGTTCACGCAATGTCGCAAACAGCAGATTCGCTTCAGAAGTGGTCAAGGCACCCACGCTGAGCAAGAGCGGCTGGGAGGCTGACACACCAAGTTGCCGGCGCGCCGTTGCCCTGTCACCATTCGCAGTGGCCTTTACCTCACAACCTTGCAATAATATGTGGATGGTTTCCGGCTTGACCCCAAGACTAAGCGCTCGTTGATAAAGAGCCTGCGAAATCACCGTGGTAGCATCCGCTCTGGTTCGAAAAGCCTCTTCAAAATAAGTCTCAACCGGCCCATATAAGAGTTTTAACCATCGCCCCGGACGCTCCGCTTGTGTGCCTCCCCGCCCCCACCAATCACACCAATCAATCACCAATTTACCGCCACTTGACCGCGATTGGTAACGTGCATATAAGGCGGGCAAAATCACCACTGGCCGGCAATCCCAGGCGTGAATAATATCCCACTGCTTTCCGCGCAGATACGCGATGCGATTAACGACATCCCATGGATCCCACCCGGTGCGGGCCAGGCTACATAGCAAGTCAGGTGTGTGAACGATTGTGACCCCCTCGCTTTCTTCCACCTCGAATCCCCAGCGGCGATCGGCCGAGATCGTTAGGAGGGTGATCTCATGTCCACGGCGCACCAAGTAACGGGCAATGTCAAAGGCGCGATAGAACGTGCCGCCTCGCCGGGCGACGTTGTGGTTCAGGAACAAAATGCGCATATCAAGTCCGTGCCGCTGATTCTAAGAGCTCCAACACGCGCGCCGCGGATCTGGTCCACGTGTATTGCGCCACGCGTCGGCGTCCGCGCTCAACCAGCGTCTGGCGCAGATTGGGCTCGTCCAGCACCCTAGCCATGGCGTCGGCGATGGCCACCTCGTCATGCGGGTCCACCAGGATCGCCGCGTCGCTGGCCAACTCCGACATACTGCCGAAGTTGGAAGTGACGACCGGGCACCCGCAGGCCATCGCCTCTAGGGCCGGGTAGCCAAACGTCTCGTACAGGGTGGGGATGACCGACAGGTCAGCCCCAAGATAGGTGGCCACGGCGCGATCATGGTCCAGACGACCGGCCAAGATGACATCGGGCAGGACGCCGGACTGCCCCGCCACCGAGCGCAACTCGTCGAATGTGACGGCCATTTCGCTCCCCACGAGGAGCAACACATGAGGAAGTTGCTGGCGCTGCTTCAGCCAGCCAAAGGCGCGGATCAGGCGGGCGTGATTCTTGTAGCCGTAGGTTGACGACACATACAGTATATAGGGGCGGCCGCCCGTGAGCGTCTTTCCCACCTGCCATTCCGGCGCGCCGGGGGGCAGGGCAGCCAGGCGCCAGATGTTGGCAGACAGGCCGTGGGGCACCACGTGGACCTTGTCTGGGTCAGCACCAGTGTACCGGATCAGGTCGCGCCGGGATGTTTCGGAGAAAATGAAGGCATGCCTGGCCTTTCGAAGCGACAGCGGCAGGAAACGGCGCAGGTAAGCGGTGCGCAAGTGCCCGTAGGCTTCCGGCATCTCGTAGAATTGGATGAACTGCACCGCCAGCACCACTGGGACCCGGCTGAGGAGCGGCGCCACGGTGGCCATCGCAAAGAAGGCATCCAAGCGCTGGCGCTCGATGGCTGCGATCAGGCCGGTCTGCTGATAGAGGATACGCAGCGGCCGGCGGCGTGGCACGCCAGGAAGACGCACGACCTGCACATTTGCGGGCGAGTCGCCGTCTAGCAGCGGGTCAGCCCAGTCTGGCGTAAACACGACAAACTGGTGCTGTGGAGCCTGGGCGGCCATCTCGGTCAGCCAAGATTGCAGGGTCATGCGCATGCCGCCCGGCGCCTGGCGGCCGGTGGAATCGCCCGGCGAGACATTGTCGAAACCGATGCGCATCGTTGCCAGCCTCTCTCAAATGGCGTGAATGATCACGGATCGCCGTAGGCCGTGTGGAAGGGCGGTGAGATAGAGGAACAGGAATCTTAACGCCCTGACCATCCCTTGCCGCCGGCGCAGGGCGGCTGCGGCGCGCAGCACAGGTCGCCAGCGCCAATCTACCGTCGCCCGATGGATCACCCGGAACCCTGCTTGCAGAACGGCGTACTCCAGCGTCCGGGTAGAGAAGTAGCTGACATGCACCGGGCGATAATAGTCCCAATGCTCGCCCTTGATACGACTGGCCACGGAGTCGATATCCCCCGTTTGGATAACCAGGAGGCCGCCCCCAGCTAGATGCTCGCGGCAGGATTGCAACAGAGGTATGGGGGCCTCGATGTGCTCAATGACCTCATTCATATGAATGACGTCAAACTTCACACCTGGGAAAGCCTGGTTGACAGGCTCCAATCTGACCTGGGCCCGCAAGTGGTATTGCTTCCGTGCTAGTTCTACCCCGGCTGGGTTGATGTCCAGGCCGAATGTGGTGTAGCCCGCCCCTTCCGCCAGGCTCAACAGCAGCCCATCACCGATGCCAATGTCCAGAAAGCGGCGCGCCGGGCCCGGCGGTACCACCCGCATGATACTGGCGAGGCGCTCTTCCGCTCGGAAAACCTTCAGCGGATCTCCCGCCGTCACGACATTCTCGTGGTAAAGATAATCCTCGTCGTACTCGATGTGCGGGTTGTTCCGCAGAAAAACAAACGCGCAGCTCGCGCATTTCGCCAGCTCCAGTTCGTAGTGGGTCCGGCCGTACCGACGAGCGACACGCCGGTATGGGAGGATGCGGGTCCCCTCGCACAGTGGACAGGCTGACATGGTCGCGTCCCCTGCCCTATGATCGCCGCGCGCCCGGGCCAGCCGCCTTGCAGTAGACATCATACGTCTGCCGCGCGATCTGCTGCTCGGAGTAGAGATCATGGACCCGCCGGAGCCCGCGCTCGCCAAGCTGGCGTCGTACAGCCTCTGAATGCCGAAGTTGCAGCAAAATGGTTTGCATTTCGGCTACATTCCCTTCCGGGAACACCTTTCCGCCCTCTCCAATCACCTCCGGAATCGCGCCGGAACTGGACCCCACCACCGGCACGCCACACGCCATGGCCTCAACCAGCGCCCGGCCGAACTGCTCCTTCCAATTCGGCATCGTCCGAGAAGGGAGGACGATGACATCCAATACTTGATAATAGGGCAACACCTTGCCCCCCCCCGGAGAGGCGACGATCACCTCGGGCGCACGACGGTGCAGACTCGGCTTAAGCGGCCCGTTGCCCACGCACAGCAGTCGCGTGGAGACCCCATCCGGCTCAGAGCGCAGAAACTCCAGCGCCGCCAGGAGGTCTGGCAGGCCCTTGTCATTCACGAAACGCCCAACGTAGCCAATCACGAACGCATCCAAAGGTATGCCCAACTGCTTCCTGAGCCGGGCTCGCTCCTCAGCCGAAACAGGCCGATAATGATCCGTGTCCACGCCCACCAGCGGGAACACGGCGATCCGCTCCGGCAGCACACCGCTCTCGATCAGCAGCGCCTTTCCATCCGTGTTGCCCGAGATATAGGCATCAATGCCTGGCCTCAGCAGGCGCGCCAGCAGATTCAGCCCGAAGCCGATGGCACCTCGCAACCGTTGATTTGCCCACACCGATACCACCACCCGGGCCCGCGGCGCATAGTGACGCTGATAGAGCACGGCCTGTAACAAGCTAAGACTGTGGACCTCGTTCTCCACGTGGAGAATATCAGGCGGGCTGGCGCGCAACCCCAGGTCGTGGCTGGCGAGAAGCCATCGCGTCGAGGTGCGCACGCCGAGAGGGAACCAGCAGGGGTAAACCCGGACTCGGTAATCAGCAATGCCCGCGAAGTCGGCCCGTTGCAAGCCATAGGGCGACTCAAACCGATCTGGGCTGACCAGGTCTAATTCGACGTCTTGCGCTAAATAGGACAGCTTGCTGCGGTGCCGCCTTTCAAGGTAGATATGGCTGATCAGGCAGATGCGCGGCTTTCTCATCGCAGGTAGCCGTATCGGGCCAGCAGGGGCCAAGTCAGGAGCGTGACCAGCCAACGATCAGATGGCTGCATCTTTACCTTCCACTCGTCGTCCTCATGCAGCGCCACCCGACCGTGTAGAAAACGAACTGGATTGCCGTTGATATGGTGGTTGGCAGAGAGCCGAACGGTAGATCCATCCAAATCCGGCAGTTCGCGGTCCAGGCTCAACCACTGCCCTATGTGCCGCAGCGTAGCCGCCGGGTCGGCGACAAAGTCCTCGTAGCGAACTCGCCGAACACGGTCAGGCTGCCGCGTGAAAGGAATTGCCGCAAGATTCCAGCTGAGCCACTTTAGCGCTACGCGAGTTGCCGACATTCGCTCCAGATAGACAACCTGGTCTCTATGCTCCAGGCGGAGCTTGGGCCGAAGCATACTAAAAGCGACCGCACGGCTGTCTCGCACCAGATGCATGACATACAGGTCAACGCTGGGCAGTGTCCGCAGCAGGTAGGCGTAGGTCGGACTCTTTGATGAGTCTACGATCAGCGCAGATCCCGTCACCCAGTGAAGCGCACCCAGCAGCCGGCTAACGTGATCTGAGAACATCTGGAAGGGCTGTTCGTAGAAACGCGGCTTCCAGCGCGCTAGCAGCCTGTCGGAGAGATCCTGCCTTGCTGAGAAAAGCCCCACTTGGGCCAATTCTCGCGGCGAAAACGCAAGGTAGCGCCCCACTTATGGGCGAAAGACAGCTTGGAATTGGGGCAGTTCTTTTCACTCCGACAGGCTGCTAGCACGAATGGTATTAAATGAAAACGCGGCACCTGACGCCAGAGAGTCACCAGCGCCTTGGCGTCAATTGCCTCGAAGCCGCCAAAGGCCTCGCGAACCACTCCGGACCAAAAAGGACATTCACGAAACGGTCGGCCACATCCGCAACTCAGGTTCTGCGCAAAGCCGTACGTCCAGACACTGGCAACCAACTCCCCAACCGCCATCACGCCTGGAACCTCGCCCAGCACCTGATTAAGGATCGTGCTCCCACTGCGATAATGCGCCGTGATGTAGAGGACCTTAATCCTTTCAGGATGACCCAAGGCTCTCCTCCGAGTGCCGGCCAACGGCAGGCACCTGACGGCTTAAAGGCTTCGGTCGCTCCCGGAGCCGCTGCACGCCGGCCAGAACCAGACCGATCACAGCCCAATAGACGGGCGTGCTGAAGATGAGGTTGGTAAATGATGACAACCAGAGTGCAACATAGGCTCCGATCAATCCGAGAAGCAGGGCTCGATCATCTTCGCTTACCCAGTGCCAGAACAATGCGCGCCAAGCCCAATACCCGATTAATACATGCATCCCCAAGTAAGCCAGGAAGCCAATCAGCCCGCTGGAATGCAGGACCTCCAAGGGATAGTTGTGGCTTCCGGATTCATTTGGATTAAGTATGTGCCTGAGGTAAGCATCCTGGCCGAGACCGGTCAGCGGGTTGTGCTGGATATCGCGCCACATTCCTGACCAGATTGCGGTTCGGGCGCTCACGGTGCCGGTAGAGTAAGCCTCCGGCCGGAATAACAGCAGGGCGCGCCCGGCAAAGGCGGCGTAGAACTCTTGTCCACCCGGCAGACGAAACAGAGCGACCAATCCTACTACAACAATGACTACCATCAACAGGGCCAACTTGATCAGACGCGTCAGGCGGCCCTGCAAGACCAGATACAGGCCGACGACGGCCAGGCCACCTGCCAGGCTGACGACGTTCTGCCGTGAAAAGCCGAGCACCATGCCGATGGCCGCGACGGCTCCAACCAACCACAGCCAGCGGAGGCGTCGGCGGCCGGGCTGCAGCAACAGAGCGATGACAATCACCAGCGCCGCCGCCGAGATCACGCCCGAATTCAAGCCGGCGAACTTAAAGCGCGAGACGGTCCCGCTGATCAGCTCGCCTTCCAGCAGGATAGGTGCCCCCTCCTCCGATAGCAACCTCTGGAGCCCAGATAGGCCCAACCTGGCTCCGACCGTCACCCCCAGCAAGATGCTGTTCAGCACTGTGACCGAGGCCAACAGGCTGAGGGTGGCGCCTTGCCACCGCCCTGTCCGCCGGGCCAGTAAGTACACGGTCACCAGGTGTAGCAAATTGAGCCCCAACAGGAACACGCGCCCCAACGCGCCGACGGCGCTGGGAAGGTCCGCCAGGTTTACGGCCGTCCAGAACAGTAGCGCCAACCAGAATACCCCGCCCAAGCCCAGCAGCGCCACCGAGGCCCGCCGGATTGTCCGCACGGGCCTCTGGATCCAGAGACGCAACAGCACCACGGGTAGCAACATTTGGCTCAGTCTGAGATTCAGCCCAGCGATCTCGATGGCGAACGGGATCCACGCGGCAAAGCAGATGGCAAAGATAAACAGATAGGTCAGCCAGGTGAGGGTCCTGGCCCGTCCGGCCCGGTGGCCGGCCAGCACCTGAGGCTGAACAGCGTCTTGAAGCATGTTCACGGACTCACACACACCCGCGGATCCTCCGCCGCGGTGACGCAGTTGAGGAGCGCCTGCGCCGGCGGGAAGCCCGGGGCAATCTCCAGGGCTCGTCTCAACTCATGGATGGCCGGCGCGCGCTGCCCCTGCAGCAGGTAGACGATGGCCAGGGCATGCCGTGTCCAGGGATCATTTGGGGCGGCCCGGACACTGTTTTCCAGATGACGGGCGGAGACCTCGAACTGTCCCAGCCGCCGGTAATAGTTGCCACGGATGGCCTCGGCCAGCGCATCTTCAGCTCCGACCTCGTCCAGCAGAGCCACCGCTTCAGCCTCGCGCCCTGCCAAGCTAAGCACGTGCGCCAGCTCGACGTAGACGTAGCCATCCCGCTCACCCAACGCTATAGCTTGACGATAGGCTTGGATGCTCTCTTCCGGGCGACCCTGCGCCCGATAGGATTGGCCAAGCCCGCGATATCCAGTTGGGTTCCGGGGATCAATTTCCACCGCAAGCGAAAACTCGGCCGCGGCGCGGTCCCAATCCTGTGTGAGAGCTGCGCGCCGACCCCGCTCGACGTGCCGGACCGCGATCTCAGGCGCCGACATCCACGCCTCTAGGGCTGCGGCGCGGTGTCCCTGAGAGTCGTACAGGTCGCCCAGCAGCAGGGCCGCCCACAGATCCGTGGGTGCTTGCTGATGCGCCGCAGCCAACCAGGCCTGGGCCTGGTTAGGATCGCGCGCTACAAGCCACAGCCGGCCCAACAGCGTATAGGCTGATGCTCTGTGTACCGGCGACGTACGGCCAACCCACTCTAGCATGGCCCAGGTCAAATGGTCACCAACTGTTACTCGGGCTGGGCAAATCGCCTCTCCTGGCAAGCCGCGATAACCACACATGACTGCGGCGGCCAACTCGATCCCTGCAAGGTTAAACGCCAGACCGGTCAAAACAAACCTGGACAACGAAGCCAATCCGAGCCCGGCTATGCAGACTTGGGTCAGCCGCACCCACCTACGCGCGTTAGTCATCTGCTTTCCAAACCGCCCGATAGCGTGTACGGGTCTCAGAGTCGGAGCGGGCACTTCTTGTGAACAGCCACAATGTTTTGATAGGCGAAAATCTCGCAGAGCGCAGGATCGTAAGTCTCGAGGGGCACCAGCCCGTCCGGAAGCATTCGGTGGAAGGTATACCCGGGCAGCAAGCGGCAGAAGTCGCGAAAGTACACCCGGCTCACCAGGTTCATAGCGCCGAACTCGAATTGGATCAGGTCAATCCGCTCGGCCTCAATAGCCCGCCGGGCCCCCTGCAAGACTTTGAATTCGTTGCCTTCCGTATCAATCTTCAGCAAGTGCACCTTGCGGAGTTTCCTGGCCTCGACAAAGGCGTCTACGGTGGTCATTTCAGCGTCGAACGCCGTTGACCGGCTACCGTGCAGATCTTCGATCACGTCCTGGTAGACCGACGCATGCTCACTGCCTGATGTGCCGGTTCGGTCATACAGCTTTAGCCACCCAGCTTGATCATCACAGCCCATGTTGACCGCTGTGTAGCCGTGCCGCGTGGCCTCGAGTTGGAGCCGGCGAAAGGCTTCTGGATGGGGCTCAAAGGCATAGACGATCGCGCGCGGATAGAGCTGCTTTACCTTGCCGGCATAGCGGCCAACATTCGCCCCTACATCGAGCACGACCGGTTCCGAATAACTCTTGAGCGCGTGGGTCAGGAAGTAATCTTCGCCGCTAAGCCGGTCGTTCTCATAGTTAAGAACACCAATTCCTCGCAAGCTGATCATCAGCATCAGCCGGTACAGCGGATAGAGGCGTTTCCGCACGATCAACAACTTACCGGCATCAATCAAAGTACTCCAGGCAGCCACAGAGCCTCCAGCATTGGCGGTGCGCGCATAAGCCCAATTGGCCTATTTCAGGCATGATCCCCTGAGAAGGATTCAATCCGCCGCATGGCCACTCTCAACAGGACTGACCCCCTAGCCCGTAGAGAGCGCCGACATCGAGACCACTCTGAATCAGCTCCAGATCGAGCCACGCCACGACGACTGTCACGACCAGAGAAACCAGGGCTGGGATCAGAGTCGCCCGAAACATCGGCGTCACGTAAGCTTGGGTTTGACGGGCAGACAACAGGAGCAGTGACCCGGCGGCATAAGCCAGGAGCGCAGCCATAGACGCGCCTGTGATGCCAAGCCGCGGTACTAACGCCAAATTCATCACCACCTTTATGATTGCCGTAATGACGGTGATTACCAGCGTCCACCTCTGGAGTCGATGCGCTGTCAGAGCGTTGCCCACTTGCGCACTTGCTTAAACTCCAACACTGGCTCTACCAACTCCACCTCTGCTCTGGACGCTCCCAATCACCTCAGATTCGCACCACGCCTGCACGGCTTAACTACCTTTGCCAGTTGGCTTGCGAGCTTCCAAATGTAAGCTATTCTCAGGCCGGAAGTCCAGCCAATCCAGATTGGGAGTATTGCCTTCCCGGTAATCCCTACGACAGATGGCCTCAAAACCAATCTCTCTCAGACGTCGGCTGAGCGACACACAATCATACATCCAGACGTGACCAAAAGCTTGCCGTCGGAGCGGATCCGGCTCGAATATCTCGTGCACGAATCTGTCAGTAAGTTGTTCGATGACCACAGGCTGCTGTAGATATGACACTGTGGTCGTCGCTTGGACTTCACCGCGCTCCAAACGACGGATCGAGTCGACATACTGGCTCGCTGACAGAAAGAGATCAGGCACAACCAATCGCAACGTGCCACCCGGCCTAAGGACTCGGTAGCATTCCTTCAGCAAAAGTTTGCATACATCTAGCTCCAAATGCTCGATTACGTGAGACGAGTAAATGTAACCGAATGTATTACTATCAAAAGGCAGCGGATATCTCACATCCCAATAGCTCACTCGCGCCCACCGGCCATCACGAAACTGGCCATACTTCTCTGCATCGAGCTTGCCCAGCTTATAGAGTGCCCTCGGTAGGAATAGGACACGGGCCACCAAGACATTAATCGTGCGGTCAAGATTGACCCAACCATCCATGACGCGAGCGGAGCTGCCCACATTCAACCCCACAGGAGTATGCTCTGTGGCAGCCTGGAATACCCTCCATCTGAAGAGACGGTACACATACCAGAGCAGAGCGCCGAGCAACTGTTCGAAACGGAGACGCAGCATCGGTAGAGACCTCACTATGGGTTCAGCGCCCTAACCCGCATTCCAAGATGCCGGAGAAAAACAAAACTCACACAAAGGTATACCAGGCTAAAAACCATCAGCGCCCAGATTAACTTCAGGCCAAAAAACCACACAGTAAGCGCGCCCACCAGCGAAGCTGCGAGTGGGACAACACATGCGTTGATAAACGGTGCAATGTAGCAGCGCGTACTCTGAAATAGCAGCAATATCAACGTGCCAGACCCGTAGGCAAAAATAGTGGCAATGGAAGCGCCAACAATCCCGAGGGCTGGTATCAGGACCAAGTTAAGCAACACATTCACCACCGCAGACGCAAATGCCAGCACCAGGATCCACCTCTGCCGTTGATGTGCTGTCAGCGCATTGGTATAAAGCACGCTGATTGCCGCAAATACCTGTGCCCAGATGAGTAAGCTTAACGCGGGAGCAGCTCCGGAATACTGACGACCATAGATGATCTCTATGATCTCGCTTGCATAAAGCGTCGTCAGAAAGCTGACGGGCACGAGCAGGAGCATCAGGCCAGTGGAACTTTGCCGATAGGTACCCCAAAAACCAGCGGCGCTTTGGTCTGTAGCCGATTTAGACAGTATTGGAAGCAAGGAGATGCCAAACGCCATCGCTATACCGCCCCACATCTCGACCAAATTGTAGGCGGCTGCGTAATTTCCCACTGCCTGCGGTTCCGACGTGCGGGACAGCATAAAAACATCAACTCTCAAATACACCATTACCGAAACTGCGGTGAGAGCCAGCGGCCAGCTCTCGCGGAGGATGGGCTGCCATACTTGCCAGCCGAATTCCAGCTCAGGATTGATCTGACGCCAAACCAGAAGAAACATCATACCCACGGCCAAGAGATCGGGCAGGACAGTCGCCCCTACCGCAGCCATCAGGCGCGCCTCGTCAGGAACCCTTCGGAGCACGGCCAGCACCACCAACAGCAGCACTGCCTTGGCTACAACCTTGGCCACTGCCGGGATGCCCATCGCCAGGCGCGCCCGGAAATGCGTCTCGACCAGAGCCCCCAGCGAGAACGCCAGGACAAACGCCAGGGCCACCACCACCACCGGCTGCAGGTCCGGGCGGTAGCCCAGCAGCGGAAAAACCCACAACGCCACCACTGTCACGATCAAGATCATGATCAGGCGCAGGGAGACGGCCGCACCCAACAGTTGGGCAGCCAACTGTGGCTGGCGTGCCATTTCACGGGTAACGATGGCATCCATGCCTAGCTCAGGCAGGATGGCCACAAACATCACGTATGTTAAGACGAGGGAATACCAGCCGAACTGCTCCGGTCCAAGTGCGCGGCCGATGATAACGGTAGCCGCCAGCACCAGCAGCTTGGCCACTGAATTGCCTGCCAGCACAATGCCCGAATTACGGAGAATGGACCACCAGGCGCTCATGCGTGCATGCCGGTACACCGTCAAGAACAAGCTCAACCAGGGCGGACTTGCACTGGAGCCAGACTCGACGCTTATGTCAGGCGGTTGCAAAAGCTTGTCCTCAGCCACACAGCCACCAGGCATTTGACGTGCCGACTAACCACGGAGTCGGTTCTGGTACCAATCAATCGTCTGGCGCAGCCCTTCTTCAAACGATGTGTGGGACTCAAATCCGAACAACGCCTTAGCCCGTCTCGTATCCAGCTTCCGTCGAGGCTGACCATTCGGTTTGCTTGTATCCCACACAATCCGGCCCTCAAATCCGCACAGGCGCGCAATCATCTCGGTCAGGTCTCTGATGCTGATCTCAAACGCACTCCCTAAGTTTACTGGGTCGCTGGCATTATAGCGTTCAGCCGCCAATAAAATGCCCTCGGCGGCATCTTCCACGTACAGGAATTCACGTGTAGGCGAGCCGTCGCCCCAGGCTACGATCTCCTTGTCTCTCCGCTCCTTGGCCTCCATACACTTCTTGATCAGGGCAGGGATCACGTGCGACGAGGCTGGATCAAAATTGTCGCGTGGGCCGTACAGGTTCACAGGGAGCAAGAAAATGGAGTTATAGCCGTACTGTTGCCGGTAGGCCTGGCTCTGCACTAATAACATCTTCTTGGCCAGGCCATAAGGGGCATTAGTCTCCTCGGGATAACCATTCCAGAGGTCATCTTCCCTGAAGGGCACGGGGGTAAACTTTGGATAAGCGCATACCGTGCCGATGGCGACGAACTTTTCGACGCCGGCTCTCCAGGATTCGTGCAGCAACTGTACGCCCATCGTCAGGTTATCGTAGAAGAACTCAGCCGGATGTTCGCGATTCGCGCCAATGCCTCCCACCTTGGCCGCCAGGTGGATGATGAGATGGGGCCGGGCGTCGGCCAGCACGCGGCGGATAGCCTCCAGTTGCGTCAGGTCGTAGCCTTCGATGCGCGGCACAAAGACGTTTTGCGCACCACGCAATCGGAGTTTTTCAACCACATATGACCCCAGGAAGCCGGCGCCTCCGGTGACAAGTATCCTCTTATTCTTCCAAAAAGCGCGGCCGTCAGGCCACTGGGTTTGCATAGCGTCTCGCTCCCTGTCCAAGTGTGCAATTGCTTGATTAACGACCGCGCTCGCCAGCTATCACATCGCCGACGAAATGGTCATCGGGGGCGCACCGATAAAGCCAGCGGCCATATATCCTCACACCTGCGGTGCAGCTTCGGCTTCATAGCGGCGCTGGTCATTCGTTGCTCCCGTCATTGCACGCGTCGGTGTCGAGGCGGGACCGCCGGTCCACCACTCCCAGCCAAATGCCCCGAACACCCCCGCGATCAAAACTATCGCTCCCGCAATCAAGGTGCTCAGCATGCGCCGCGGCCCGGCTGGCTCGGCCGGCACGCTGGCCGTGCTGGCCAACTGCACTTCCGCCTCGCCGCCCTGGACGGCGATGCGCGTCTCCTCCGCCTTGCGCGCCAGGCTGGTGTACGTCTCCCAGGCCAGGTCGCGCGCCTGGGTGAGCTCGCGCTGCCGCGTTTCCTCGGCCTCCAACTGCGCGGTCAGCGCCAGCACTTCGTCAGAATACTGCTTGATCAACTGGCTGACCTGGTCGCCGCCCGGCGGGTTTGCCGGCGTTTGCAGGTCCGTCAGCAATCCCGCCGACAAAGCGTCAATGCGCGTCTGGGCGTCGGCCTTGCGCGCCTCCAGCACGACTATCAGGCTCTCGACGTCTGCCAGCGTCACCGGTTCCACCGCCTGAGCCAGGGACAACTGCAACTGCAGATTTGTCTCAGCCCCCCCGCCAAAGGCCCGGTTGCGCAGCAGCACGAGTGACAGCGTATTCGCCGTATTGGCGGCCGCGGATTGACCACCCTCCTGCACCTGCTCACGCAGCGCCCGGGCGTCGGCCAGGAGCTGCTCGATGTCCGCCAATTCTGAGTAGTAGTTGGCCAGGATTTGCCGCCGGCTTTGCATCTGCTGGTTGATGGCCTCTCCCCAACTGGCCGTCTGCCCAGATTGGTACTGGTCAATCAGCGTCTGCCGGGCATCAATCTCGCGCTGCAGCTCGGCCACGCGGTTATCCCCCAGGAATTCCTCCACGGCCCGCTGGGCCGCGTCGTAGTCGGCCTTGGCGGTCGTGACCTGCGCGTCGAAGAACGCCTGCGTGCTTTCACCGCGGCTGTAGATCTCGTTCACATACCGCACAAACAACGCCGCCCAGGCGTTGGCCACCGCTGCGGCGCGCGCCGGGTCGGCGTCGGTCACCTGGAGCTGCAGCAGCGTGGGATCGGCGCCAGCTTTGGCCTCCAGGGGGCCGCCGCGCATCGCCTCAAGCGTGCGCTGCTCAGGCTTCCAGGAGGCCGTGGCCGGATCGGCCAGCAGCCGGTTCAGCAGGTCGTCCGAAGTGGCCAGGCCGAGGTACGCCTTGGGATTGACGCGCTGCGCCTCGGCGCCAGACGCCGTCTCGATTTTAGGCTCAAAGCTCAGGATATATCGCGGGCTGGTCACCACGACGAGCGCCGTCGCCTCATACTGCCTGGGCAGCAGTGAACTGATGACGAACGCCAACGCCGCGCCTACCACCGCCATGCCTGCGATCACCCGCCAGTATTTCAACAGGACGGCCACGTATTGCCGCAGGTCAATTTCGTCTTCCAGCGCGTACGCCGGGTTGGGGGCGATTGATTGATGCTCCACTCGCTATTGCCTCGCACACAATTGTGGAGTAGAGACGCTCCGGCGGAGCGTCTCTACTGCGGATAGGCCGCTGGCGACTGCCTGCGGCAACTCGCAATCATGGGTCAAAGTCACCCTAAACTGAAACACCCCCTTAACAAACCAGTTGGTTGCTTACCTGCACTGCCCTGACCAATGTCGCCCGCGTTGTTCCTTGTACCTAAGTGCACTATTGTACCACTAAGGTTTTTGACAAACAAAATGGGTAACGCCCGGTTCGTGGAGACGCTCCGCCGGAGCGTCTCTACTTCAGACGTAATAAGGCAGGTGTTCCCGGTAAAAACTCAACGTGTTCGCCAGGCCTTCCCGCAAGGCTATCTCAGGTTCCCATCCCAGGATCGTCTGTATGCGATTGAAATCAGCGTAATAATCGCCAATGTCAATCCGCTTGCGGTCGGCGGGAAATTCTCGGGTGAGATATTGCCCCCCGCCGTTTGCTTCCACCAGCAGGCGGGCCAGGTCCTGCAGGCTGATCACCGGCTCACCGCCCAGGTTGAATACCTGCCCGTTGGCTCTCTCGTCAACCGCGGCCAACAGAAAAGCCTCCACGGCATCGTCAATATAGGTAAAATCGCGCAACTGCTCGCCGCCCCACACTTCAAAGGGCTGCTCTTCCACAACCCGCCTGATCCAAAGGCCCAAAAAGGTCTGCCGCGCGTCTTTCACGCGCATGCGCGGCCCGTAGGTGTTCGTCAGGCGCAGGGCGCAGGCGCGCAGGCCATACACATTATTATAAAGAATATGATACCACTCGCCCGCCATCTTGTTGATGCCGTTCACATCCACCGGGCGCAGCAGGTGCTTCTCGTCCACCGGCAGGTAATCCGGCTTGCCGTAAATCTGGCGCGTGCTGGCGAAGACGATCTTCAGGCCCGGATTGTACTCGCGGCAGACCTCCAAAATAGAGAGCTGCGCGCGGCAGTTGATCTCCAGATCCGTGTAGGGGTCCTGCATCGAGTCCATGTGGCTGGTTTGCCCGGCCAGGTTGAACACGATGTCCTGTCCCTGCACCAGGTAGCGCAGGCTGTGCGCGTCGCGCACATCGGAGATGTTGACGACGACGCGGTCTTCCAACCCGGCGACGTTGAACAGGTTGCCGCCATACTCCGGGATCAGGCTGTCCACGAGCGTCACACGCGCGCCTGAGTCCACCAAACGCCGGGCCAGGTTGGACCCGATGAAGCCCAGCCCCCCCGTGATCAGCACCCGCTGCCCCCGCAGGGCAGAAAAATCGGATCGAGGCATGTCGGACACATGGACTCCTGACATCGCCTCAAGTGGCGTTCTGGCCGAAGGCCCGGATGGTCTCGACGACGACCTGCTGTTCAGCTTCGGTGAGTTCCGGGTACATCGGCAGCGAGAGCACTTCGCGCGCCGCCCGCTCCGTTTCGGGCAGGCGGTCGCCGCCGGGCAACCTTCCCCGGTAGGCCGGCTGCAAATGCACGGGCGCTGGATAATGCACCAGCGCGCCGACGCCGCGCGCTTTCAAAAAGGCCTGCAGCTCATCCCGCCGCGGCGAGCGCACCACGTACAGGTGATAGGCGTGGCTGGCGTCCGCCCGGCGCCGGGGCAGGGCTAAACCCGTATCGGCTAACTTCTCGTCGTAGCACGCAGCCAGGCGCGAGCGTGCGGCGTTATCGGCGTCGAGATAGCGTAATTTTACGCGCAAAGCCGCTGCCTGCAACTCATCGAGCCGCGAGTTCCAACCCTTGAGATGGCTCACGTACCGCTCCGCCCAGCCGTACTCGCGCAGCAGGCGCGCGCGCTCCGCAAGTGCGGAGTCATTCGTGACGACCATCCCCCCGTCGCCGAGCGCGCCCAGGTTCTTGGTCGGATAAAAACTGAAGCAGGCCAGCGCGCCGAACGCTCCCACCCGCCGGCCGTGATAGGACGCGCCGTGTGACTGAGCGCAGTCCTCAATAACGCGCAGGTCGTGCGGACGGGCTACTGCTAAAACGGGATCCAGGTCGGCCGGCAGGCCGTAGAGGTGGACCGGGAGGACGGCTTTGGTGCGCGGCGTGATGGCCCGCTCCAAGTGGCGCGGGTCGAGCGTGTAATATTCCGGCTCAATATCCACCAGCACCGGGGTCGCGCCGCACAATTCAATCGCGGCCACCGTCGCCACGGCGGTATGCGCGACGGTGATCACCTCGTCGCCGGGGCCGATGCCGCAGGCGGCCAGCGCGACGTTCAGGGCTTCGGTGCCGCTGCCCACGCCGACA
>Ga0209341_10002172_pt1 | contig 18769 bp, 13 predicted proteins | sample RifCSP13_2_FD_184020 | JGI IMG/M metagenome (GOLD analysis project Ga0209341, IMG submission 184020) | Soil microbial communities from Rifle, Colorado - Rifle CSP2_sed 13_2 (SPAdes) (version 2) | ecosystem: Environmental > Terrestrial > Deep subsurface > Rock core/Sediment | place: Rifle... | reverse complement strand
TAGGAATGGCGACCGGCGCAACGGGAGCGCCGGCAGGCGCAGGTCCCGGTGCGGGGGCAGCTGGCTGCGGCGCTTCGAGGGCGGCTTCCACGTCCGCCCGGACGATCCGGCCGCGCGGTCCCGATCCTTTCACTAGCCGAATATCGATGCCCTGCTCTTCTGCCATTCTGCGGGCAAGCGGGGAGGCGCGCACGCCTCCCGGATACTGCCCGTCCCCCGGTGTGGTCTCTGGAGCCGGTGCTTCCGCAGCCGGGGTTGGCTGCATCTTCGGTGATTCGGCTTCAGGGGACTGTTCCAATGTCGCTTCCGCTGCGGTTGGCAGCGGCGCTTTGGCAGGCGCACCCTCTCCTAATAATCCCTGTACATCGATCTCCTCGTCGGGGGAGCCGATCACGGCAATTGGGGTGTTGACCGGGACTATGGCGCCTTCTTCCACTAAATGGCGGCGTAAGGTACCGGTAAAGGTTGACTCGACCTCGACCGTGGCTTTATCGGTCTCGATCTCCGCCAGGACCGCGCCTTTCTCCACAGGTTTGCCTTCTGCGATTACCCATCGAACCAGGGTGCCTTCAGCCATGTCGAAACCCAGCTTTGGCATGCTGACAACCTCAGCCATCAAAGCACCTCCTTGACCGCCTCGACCACGTCCTCCACCTGCGGGAGAGCCATCTGCTCGAGAGCCCGGTTATAGGGGAGGGGTACTTCTTTTTGAGCGACCCGTTTGATCGGGGCGTCGACGTAATCGAAAGCCTCTTCATAAAGGCGAGCGGCTACCTCCGATCCGACTCCGTAGGAACGCCAGCCCTCTTCGACGATTACCGCCCGATTGGTCTTCTTGAAGGATTCGAGGACAGGCTCCATATCCAGAGGGCGCAGGCTGCGCAAGTCGACGATCTCGACCTCGATCCCTTCTTTGGACAGCTGATCGGCAGCTTTTATCGAGACCTCGAGCATCTTCGAATAGGTGACGACGGTCACGTCACTCCCAGGACGGTGAATTTTCGATTTTCCCAACGGGACCGTGTAATCACCAGCAGGCACCTCGCCACGCACCTGGTAGAGGGTAGCGTGTTCAATGAACAGGATCGGGTCATCGGAGCGGATGGCCGCCTTAAGCATCCCCTTGGCATCCTCGGGTGTGCCAGGAGCGACCACCTTGAGGCCGGGGAAATGCGCGAAAATCGCATCCGGCGTCTGAGAATGGGTTGCACCCAGCTGGCGCCCGCCGCCCCCTGGGGTACGGATGACCAGTGGTATGGTGAACTGCCCGCCGAACATGTAGCGTAGTTTCGCGGCTTCATTGACGATGTGATCCATGGCAGCAAAGGCGAAGTTGATCGTCATCAGCTCCGCGACCGGTCGCAAGCCGGTCAAGGCGGCGCCTATGGCGCAGCCGATGATGACGGATTCGGCGATCGGGGTATCCCGGACGCGTTTTTCTCCGAAATGATCGTAAAAGCCTTTGGTGACGGCATAAGTCCCACCCCACACGCCGACTTCTTCCCCCATGATGAAGACTCGCTCATCGCGTTCCATTTCTTCCCACAAGGCCTGCGAGATGGCCTCACGCATGGTAATCTTTGCCATAGGTTCGGACTACTCCTACTCCTCTACTCTTCTGCGTAAATCCCAACAAACAGCTCTTCGGGAGCAGGTTCCGGGCTGGATTCGGCGAATTCGACCGCATCCTGGACTTCGGCGAGCACCTTTGTCTCCAGATCGTCTAATTCTTCAGAGGTAGCTTTCTTCTCCTCCAGGAGGTATCGCCGGTAGATGCCGATCGGATCCTCTGTTTGCCACTTCTCCACCTCGTCTTTGAGGCGATATCGTTCAGGATCCCCCATCGAGTGGCCGCGGTAGCGGTAGGTGATCACCTCCAGGAAGAAAGGTCCATTCTCAGAGCGGACAAACTCCAGGTACTTCTCAGCCGCCTCGCGGACCTCGATCACGTTCATCCCGTTGACCCGGCTGTTCGGTATGCAGTAACCCTCTGCTTTCTGACGCATTTCGTTGACGGCAGAAGCCCGTTCGACAGCCGTCCCCATCCCGTACTGGTTATTTTCACACACCCACAAAAGAGGCAGGTTCCAGACTTTCGAGAGATTCAATGACTCGTGGAAGAAGCCGATGTTGGTCGCACCGTCGCCAAACATACAGATAGTAATCCCGTCTTTTCCCTGGTATTGGTCGCCTAAAGCGAGTCCGGTCGCGATCGGGAGGTGTGCGCCCACCACGGCGTGCCCCCCCCAGTAGTTCTTTTCCACGTCCGCCATATGCATAGAACCGCCCTTGCCTTTGGACGTGCCGGTTGCCTTTCCGAGCAGCTCAGCCATTACTTCTCTGGCAGGAATCCCGGCATTAATGGCGACGCCGTGATCCCGGTAAGCAGTAATGACCCGATCCTGCGGTTTGCGCGCAGAAATAAGTCCGGTGCTGACAGCTTCCTGCCCAATATACAGGTGGAGAAATCCGCCAATTTTTCCTTGCTGATATAACTCAGCCGCCTTTTCCTCCAGACGGCGGATTAACACCATCTGGTGATACATCTCTAGTAATTCTTTTTTCTTCATGATTTGTAATGCTGTCCTCCGTGCGAAATCAGGCGATGTAAAACAACACCGGGATAATCCCGGCGTTATGCTCTGTTTAGTCGTATCTAAGGAATCAATCCCAAAAATTATACCAGAACACTCAATTTCCCCTGCCCCAACCGATCTCCTCGGCGGCTCTGAAGATATCGGTGGCCGAGATCATGCCGATCAGCTCTCCGGATTCATCTGCCACCGGTAGATGGTGAATATTGTTGGCCTGCATCCGGACGGAGCATTCTTTCAACGACCAATCCGGATTGGCGGTGATAACTGGCGCGGTCATGATCTCGCGCACCCGGATATCAGACGGGTTGCGTTCGTTCGCGATGATCTTATCGCGGATGTCGGTGCTGGTTAGGATGCCGTACGTCAGGTTGTCATCTGTGATATTAACGACCACGCTGTGGACATTCCGGCGACGCATCAACGTCAGCGCGTAGGCAACGGTGCTGTCCGGATCGATCACCAACACCGGGCTGCTCATCCAATCGCGAACTTTCCCGACCATAATTACCTCCCTATGAACTGGTAAATTATGAGCCTCTTTGTTTAATTTTATCCTATCTGGGCTACTTGTCACAGACTCACATATCCTGTATTCTATACGGAGAGAAATCAATCGGATAAACCAGCCCTTGAACCCCTCCAGTAGAAAACCAGCCCCAGGACCGCATGGTCTTGCCCTGCTGAGTGACTTAAAGGCGATGCGTGAGAATCCTCTCACACTCACCACCAACAGCTTCGAACGATACGGAGATTTTATCCATTATCCACTGGGACCGATGAATGTGTATATCGTCAGCCACCCCGACTCATTGAGAAAATTCAGGATGAATATCCTGTGCCCACTGGGCTAACGGTGGTTTAATACGATTGAATTAAAACCCGGTTAATGGAATCCAGAACTAAACGTCGATGATCAACACTGAGCGATTAACCAAGCGGTTCGGTGGAGTCACAGCCGTGGAAGATCTCACGCTGGAGATCCCCCAAGGAGAGGTTTTTGGATTCCTCGGGCCGAACGGAGCCGGTAAAACGACGACTGTACGCATGCTCGCCAGCCTGATCAAACCGAGCAGCGGGACTGCCCGGGTGAATGGGTTCAAAGTCGGCAGTGAAGATAAAGCCATCCGGGGGAGCGTCGGGATTCTCACCGAGACGCCCGGAATGTACGACACGTTGAGCGCAGAGCGTAATTTGCAGATCTACGCCAGCTTATACGGGGTGCAGGATGTCAAAGGCCAGATCGAGAAGTATTTGCGCATGCTAGGTCTGTGGGAACAGCGCAACGAGCCTGCCGGGACATTCTCCAAAGGTATGAAGCAGAAACTGGCGATCGCCCGTTCCTTGCTCCACGAGCCCAGTACGCTTTTCCTGGACGAGCCAACCGCGTCCCTGGACCCGGAAGCGGCCCGCCTGGTGCGGGAGTTTATTCTCGAGACCAAGAAGCATGGTCGAACGATCTTCCTTTGTACTCACAATCTGGATGAAGCCGACCGGTTGTGCGACCGCATCGCCGTTTTCAAAACCCGTACGCTTGTGATGGATACACCGGCTAATCTGCGCGCCAGGATATTCGGCAGGAAAGTCGTCTTTCATTTGCGTCAGGCTGACCAGGGGATGGTGTCTATATTTCAAGGATTGCCATACGTGCAAGATGCACAGGTGATCGAGAATAAGATCCTGATCCAGATCGATGAGCCCGAGGAGCATAACCCCGAGCTAATCCGCAAGCTGGTGGGGGCAGGAGCCGACATTCAATTTGTAGGAGAATTGCGCCACTCACTGGAGGATGTATATTTTCAGCTGGTCGAAGAATCCAGTTAAAAAAGGATCGGGCCAACTACAACGATACCATGAACAAGATCCGGACGATCATCTCCAAGGAATGGGCGGAAGTCTTTAAGAATCGCTTCGTGCTCTTCACGGTGGCCTTCCTGCCGCTAATCATGACTGCCATCCCTCTGGTGATCTTGTTCATGACCCGCAGCGAGCAGGTTTTAAATTCACTCGACACCGAGATGCCTGCTCAGTTTAGTGCCTTCTGCCCGGCCAACCTGAGCAGCGGTGAATGCATCCAGGTGTACGTCATCAGCAATTTCCTGGTCATGTTCATGATCCTGCCGCTGGCGATCCCTGCCACGATTGCGTCTTATTCGATCGTCGGAGAAAAAGTGACACGCAGCCTGGAACCCCTGCTCGCTACGCCCATCACTACCGCGGAACTTCTGATCGGGAAAAGCCTGGCCGCTGCTCTACCTGCGATCCTGGCGACCTGGGCTGGATTCGCGATTTTTGCAGCTGGAGCATGGTTGATCCTTGCTGAAAGAGAGGTCTTTTTCGCCGTATTGGATTCTCTCTGGCTGCTTGCCATCTTCCTGGTCGGACCGCTGATGGCTATCCTTTCTGTTAACGTCAGCGTGATCGTCTCCTCGAGGACGAATGACCCGCGTGTGGCGGAACAAATCTCCATGATCGTCATCCTCCCGCTCATGCTGGTGTTCTTTGGACAGCTGGCAGGCTTGTTCATCCTCAACAACCAGTTAATCTTGCTGAGCGCGGCCGCCCTGCTGGTGGTCGATGCAATCCTTATCCGATTGGCAGTGCGCTTGTTCCAGCGCGAGACCATCCTGACCCGCTGGAAGTAATCCTATGTACAGGCTGGCATGGTTACCTTTCTGGCTGTTTGGGCCCCTTCAGTCTTCATATCTATGGTCTGAACGTGGGGTTAAGCAAACTGGAATGCTGCCCATACTGTGGAAGCTGGAGTTTGGTCCGGCGGGTAAACCGGGAACAACTGGCTGCCGCTGAAGCTGCGGAATTTGAGCAAGCCAATCCTGTCGAGGAACGCCGTGAACGTGAAGAAGAAGAACGCCTGCGGCGCAGCCTGGACGACTCAAAATTCGAAGATATATAAAACGCATCTCGTCATTCATTAATTATTAGTTCTAAGGAGGTTCATATGAAAAGGGGTACATACGTTCACAGGTGGCAGAAACGTCTTATCTTTACCTGGGTGATGGTCGCCCTTCTCATCGCCCCCGGTCTGAAGGCTGGCATGGCGGCTGACCTCGGGTCGGAATTTGAACGCCCAGCGCAGGTCGATCGAACCTCACTACCTTACCACCTGCCTGTCCGCAGCCAGGCCGCGCAGGCCAGCGGCGTGGATCGATTCCGGCTGGGAGCCGTCGCGCAGGCGGTGTTAGCCTCCCCCAATCCGACCGCCCTGGATGAGTTCGGCTGGTCGGTGGCGATCTCCGGAAACACCGCGGTGGTCGGGGCGCGCAACGAAGATCCCGACCTCGGCGGAGGCCCGATCTCCCAGGCCGGAGCAGCCTACGTGTACGTGCGCAGCGGGACAGGCTGGATCCTGGAAGGGAAACTGGCGCCCAGGGATGCCAGGGCGGGAGATACCTTCGGCGTGTCGGTTGCGATCGAAGGCAACACGGTGATCGTGGGCGCAAGCGGCCGGGACGTCGGCGATGAAGAGAATGCCGGAGCTGCATTCGTTTTCGCGCGCGAAGGAATCACCTGGAAACAAAAAGCCGAGTTGGTAGCCAAGGATCCTGCGAATGATGATGCATTTGGAGTCTCCATAGCCATCGATGGATCGACGCTGGTCATCGGCGCTGACGCCAAAGATGTTGGACCGCTGCCAGATGCAGGAGCAGCTTATGTCTTTTTGCGGCGGAGTGGAGGCTGGGATCAGAAAGCAAAACTGGTCGCCTCGGATGCTGATCTAGGCGAGTTCTTCGGCGGTGCAGTCGATGTCTCCGGCAGCCGCATCATCGTAGGAGCAACCCAGGCAGACCCTTATGACGTCACCGGTCCAGGACAGGCCTATATCTTCGAAGGGCAAGGAGATTCTTGGAAAGAAAAAGCGGTCCTATCCCCGGACGAAGATCGCACGGGCGACTTCTTCGGGAGCGCAGTAGCCATATCCGGAGGAACCGCGGTCGTCGGGGCCAAGTTCCACGATCCCAACCTGGGGAGCGGCCGCATCACGAACGCCGGAGCGGCTTACGTGTTCACCCGGGAAGAGGACGGCTGGGATCAGCAAGCTACCTTATATCCACTCGATGCAGTGCCTTTCGCCGAGTTTGGCCAGTCCGTGGATTTGGAAGGTAACACAATTGCCGTGGGCGCGGAAGGGATGTCGCAGGCCGGCTATGCTCAAGCCGGGGCAGTTTACCTGTTCGCGTTTCGCAATAATGAGTGGGTGCAGCAATCCAAGGTGGTTGCAGATTACGTATACGAGAACGATTCGTTTGGAAAGTCAGTTGCGATGTCAGGAGACCGGCTCGTCGTGGGAGCCACCGGTCGCGATCCGGGGAACATGGCGCAGGCCGGCGAAGCTTTCGTTTACCTCCTGGCGCAGGTGCAGCTGCCTGAAACAGGATTTGCACCGGGCAAGACCACGTTGCTAAAACCCCAACCCCCGACCAAAGCCTATTCCGTTCTGGGTGATCTTTGGCTGGAGATACCCCCTTTGGGCGTCCAGACCGCCATCGTTGGAGTGAAGGAAGGCGGCAGCGGGTGGGATACAACCTGGCTGTGGGATCAGGCTGGTTATCTGGAAGGGACTGCCTTTCCAACCTGGCCGGGGAACTCCGGGATAGCCGCCCACGCAGCTCTGCCCAACGGCGAACCTGGACCTTTCGCCCGATTGCACACCCTGCGCTGGGGAGACCGCATTGTCGTCCACGCCTGGGGTCAGTCCTATACCTACGAGGTGCGTAAAATCGCGCAAACCAGTCCGGATGATCTCACCGCGCTTTCCCACGAAGAGTACAGTTGGATCACGTTGATCACCTGTGAGGATTACGACGAGGAGAGCGGCGAGTACACCTCCAGGACGGTTGCCAGGGCTGTGCTGGTCTCGGTCGAAGATGAGTAAGATCGATCGGGATGAGGACTTTTGTACCTTGGATACATGACAGTTAGCACTGTTCAATCGGACGTTATTTCTTGATAATCAGAACGGAGATATTAACCTGAGTTTACCCAACTTCTCGAAAAAGGAGGGCTGCGAATGCCCGTCAGGGGATCGATCGTTGTTAACGATCTGTATTGTAAAGGTTGCGAGTTGTGTGTAGACGCCTGCCCCCAGGATGTTGTGGGCATCAACATGGAAAGGTTAACACAGAAAGGTTACCACCCGGCATATCTGTTCGTTGATGGCTGCACCGGCTGTGCAATTTGCGCCCTGGTCTGCCCGGAAGCGGCGATCACCGTCTACCGGGAGGTGCCAGCTCGCCGGGAGCCGGCCAGAGTATCGGAGAAGCTGCATGGCTCGTGAGCTGTTGAAAGGGAATGTTGCCACCGCCGAGGCGGCGATCCGCGCCGGGGTAGAGGCCTATTTCGGCTATCCGATCACCCCACAGACCGAGCTGCTGGAATGGTTTGCCTTGCGTATGCCAGAGCTCGGGCGGACGTTCCTTCAAGCGGAGAGTGAGCTGGCAGCGATCAATATGGTATATGGGGCCGCCTGCACCGGCGCGCGGGTGATGACCTCCTCTTCCAGCCCAGGTGTCAGCCTGATGATGGAGGGAATCTCCTATATCGCCGGGACAGAAGTACCCGTCGTCCTGGTCGATGTGATGCGCGGGGGTCCAGGCCTGGGAAATATCGCCCCTGCCCAGGGGGATTACAACCAGATCGTCCACGGCGGCGGGCATGGAGACTACCGCCCGATCGTGCTGGCACCTGCCAGCGTCCAGGAATCCATCGATTTGACCGTGCTGGCGTTCGACATGGCGGAAAAATATCGCGCCATCGCTATCGTCCTGACGGATGGCAGCCTGGGCCAGATGATGGAGCCCGCCGAACTTCCGCCGATGCAGCCCGTTTTTCGCCGGACGCCCAGTTGGGCAGTATCCGGAGCCGAAGACCGTGACCGCCGCATTCTCAGCTCGATCTATTTGAATCCAGAGGAGGAGGAAGTTACCAACTTCCGTTTATTGGATCGCTGGAACCAGATCGAAGCCAACGAAGTACGCTACAAAGAGTACAACATCGAAGGCGCCGAACTGGTCGTCGTCGGATTTGGGACTGCCGGGCGAGTGGCTCTATCTGCCGTGCGGGCAGCCCGCGCTGAGGGTATCCCGGTGGGCTTGATCCGGCCGATATCGCTGAGCCCGTTCCCATCGGCGCGCCTCCGAGAGCTGGCCGATCAGGCACGCTCCATGCTGGTCGTCGAAATGAATTCCGGGCAGATGCTCGAAGACGTGCTCATGGTCACCGGCGGGAAGGTTCCGGTCGAGTTCTATGGCCGGATGGGTGGAGTGGTTCCTTTCCCGGATGAAATCCATGCGGAAATAAAACGGTTAAGCTTCGAGCCGCTTTCTTTCAGTGAAAACCCGCGCAAGAGCTGGATGGAGCGCCTGGCTCTCGCCAGGAATTGAGGAGATTGGTGAATGGTCGTCGAGATTCCTGCTGAGGTCGTATACCAACGACCGGATGCCTTTACCGATACGGTGACGAGTTATTGTCCAGGCTGCACACATGGCGTTGCCCACCGCCTGGTCGCCGAAATCCTGGACGAGATGGACCTGATCGAAAACACGATCGGGGTCGCCTCCGTCGGCTGCTCCGTGTTCGCCTACAATTATTTTGAATGTGATTTTGTCGAGGCTGCCCACGGCCGCGCTCCGGCGATGGCAACCGGGATCAAGCGCGTACTGCCCAACCGGTTCGTCTTCACCTACCAGGGAGACGGCGACCTGGCCTCGATCGGGATGGGAGAGATCGTCCACGCCGCGGCGCGTGGCGAAAATATAACGGTAATCTTCATCAACAACGCCAATTACGGCATGACCGGAGGGCAAATGGCCCCCACCACCCTGCCGGGTCAGAAGACGACCTCATCCCCGTATGGCAGGGATGTCGAGCAGATGGGGTTTCCAATTCGTATGTCGGAAATGCTGGCAACCCTGGATGGAGTCGGCTATGTGGCCCGGCGCAGCCTGCACGATCCGAAGAATATCCGCCTGGCAAAGAAATCGCTCCGGCTGGCGTTCGAAACCCAGGCACGCGGGATCGGCTTCTCGCTCGTCGAACTGCTATCCACCTGCCCGACCAATTGGGGCATGAAACCGGTCGAGTCCTTGCATTGGCTGGAAGAACACATGCTCCCGTTTTTTTCGTTAGGAGAGTTCAAAGTCAACCCAGCACTCAGCCAGACTCCAATCACCCGAGGAAGGTTAGCCCTAGATGCAGACTGAAATCGTGATCGCAGGGTTTGGCGGCCAGGGGATCCTTTTTGCCGGACAGGTACTGGCCTATGCCGCCATGGATGCCGGAAAAGAGGTCACCTGGATCCCATCGTATGGACCGGAAATGCGCGGTGGGACGGCCAATTGCACGGTAATCATCTCCGATGAGGAGATCGGATCGCCGCTGGTCCGCAACCCTAGATGCGCGATCGCCATGAACCTTCCCTCCCTTGACAAATACGAAGAGTCAGTGGTTAAATGTGGTTTGCTAATCGTCAACGCATCGCTGGTTAACCGGCCCGTAAAACGTCGCGACATCCAGTCCATTCCCATACCCGCTAACGAAATCGCCGAATCACTGGGGGACAGACGATTGATCAACATCGTCGTCATCGGAGCGATGCTTGCCAGGTTGCCAGTACTCGAGATTGACGGGATTGCGCAGGTATTAAAAGAACATATTCCTGAGCGGCACAAGAAACTATTACCGCTCAACTTGCAAGCCCTGGAAGCTGGGGCCAATTTTGTGAGAAAGGAGCTAACGAAGGAGCTCGTATAGGGCAACACCATCGCCGTTCACCGCAGTTCATTGTAGATACATTCCGGCCCATCGCCGCAAAGACTCGCTGAACCCCGCAAACTCGAAATCATCGAGGTCGCAATCAGATCATCGCAGCCACATCGCCGTTCTTCGCAGCCACATCGCCGCCGCCCTATACAGAACAACCAGTTCTTCGCCGCCTCATCGAACCGGGTCCTCCGGACAAAGCAGTTTCATCGCTGGGGACGGAAACCATCGCCGAAACAACGCAGCTCAACCCCTCCTTCTAAGCTTTTTTCCATGCGACGCACCCGTAGGGGTGCGTCGCAACTTCTTAATCACATCGTCTGAACTACTTCTCCAAGCGGAGATCGCTTAGACTAATTTGGGGAAATCGGTCAGGAGGATCTCGCCGAGGTACATCTGTCAAGCACAGGGGAAATTATGAATGGAGCCTGAAAAATCGTTATTCATCTGCCCGAATTGTTTTCGGGTAAGCGCCGAAAGAATATGTTGCCAGGAACACCCGATGTTAGAATGTGTCCCCGGGGAACCAGGCGACGATCGGCGCAAGCCGGTTTCCGATCGCTTCGGTAACCTGGTCTCGCGCGCCCCGCGCTGGTACCTGGAAGCCCTGGGGATGATCCAGCCAGAGACGTGAGACTTAAAAACTCGACAGAAATAAAAGACCCCGCAGCCGGGTGACCTGATTCCGGCTGCGGGGTGGTTATTTTAATCAATAAACCAGTTTACTTGTCTTCGGCAATCGTGACGCCTTGGTGCTTGAGAGCGGCGTGCGCCGCAGAGAGCCGGGCGATCGGCACCCGGAAGGGCGAGCAGCTCACGTAGTTCTGCCCGATCGTATGGCAGAACTCGATAGATTCGGGATCGCCGCCGTGCTCGCCGCAGATACCCACTTCCAGGTCGCTGCGAGCGCTGCGTCCATCATCGACCGCCATTTTCATCAGCCGGCCGACGCCGGCGCGGTCGATCGTCTGGAACGGATTCTTGGGCAGGATGCCATCCTCGACGTATTTGAGCAGGAAATTGCGCTCTGCATCGTCGCGGCTGTACCCGTAGGTCATCTGGGTCAGGTCGTTGGTGCCGAAAGAGAAGAATTCGGCGACCCCGGCGATCTCCGCCGCGGTCACGCACGCCCGCGGGATCTCGATCATCGTGCCAAATTTATAGGGGAACTGGACGCCCTTTTCCTGCATGACGGATTTAGCGATCTCGACCAGGCGGGGTTGGATCACGTTCAGTTCGTTGACATGTCCGGTGAGCGGGATCATGACCTCAGGCTTGGCGTTCACACCCTTCAGCGTGACGTTCGCAGCCGCTTCGAAGATCGCCCGCACCTGCATCTCGACAATCTCCGGCATGACGATGCTCAAACGGACGCCGCGCAGACCCATCATCGGATTACTCTCGTGCAGCGCCCGGACGTTCGTCAGGAGAACTTCTTTTTCTTCCAGACCGTCTGTCTCGCCCTTGACCCGCATGGTGATGACCTCTTCGAGCAGCTCCTCCAATGAGGGCAGGAACTCGTGGAGCGGCGGGTCGATCAGGCGGATGATCACCGGGTAACCGTCCATGGCCTCGAACAGACCTTCGAAATCAGAACGCTGGTGGGGCAGCAGTTCATCCAGGGCCGCTGTGCGCTCAGCGCTGGACTTGGCAAGGATCATTCGCTGGACGATCGGCAGGCGTTCTTGCTCGAAGAACATGTGCTCGGTGCGGCACAGGCCGATCCCGACCGCCCCGTACGAACGCGCCCGGCGTGCATCGGCCGGGTAATCGGCATTCGCCCAGACCTGCAGTCCACGAGTGGGCCAGCCCGCGGGGGCTTTCCGAATACCCTGTGTGGCGCAGATTTCGTCCGCCCAAGAGAGCAGCGTCAGCAGATCGGTCTGCTCTTCGAGGGTAGGTGCGATAGTCGGGATTTTACCGAGGAAGACCTCGCCGCTGGTCCCATCGACAGAGACCCAGTCTCCTTCCTTTACGACTTTTCCATCGACGGCCATCTGACGCCTTTCCAGGTCGATGCGGATAGAGGCAGCTCCGACGACACACGGGACGCCGAACTGGCGGGCCACTACCGCGGCGTGAGAGGTTGCTCCACCTTCACTGGTCAGGATGCCTTTCGCCGCCAACATCCCGTGGACGTCATCTGGCTTGGTGAAAGGGCGAACCATGATCACGTCCTGGCCTTCCTCCTTAGCCATATGCTCGGATGTGTCCGCATCGAAGTAAACCCGGCCAACAGCCGCTCCAGGAGAGGCGTTCACGCCGGTGGCGTACAGGGTGCCTTGGGTGCGGGCATGCTTCTTGGCCTCCATATCGAATTGGGGGTGCAGCAGGGTGTCTACATCCTCCGGACGCACGCGCAGGATGGCCTCCTGGCGGTTGATCAATCCTTCGTTCGCCATATCTACAGCGATCTTGACGGCGGCCTTGGCAGTGCGTTTACCATTACGGGTCTGCAACATCCAAAGCTTGCCCTTCTCGATCGTGAATTCGACGTCCTGCATCTCCCGGTAGTGGCGTTCGAGTTTGTCGCAAATCTCAAGGAACTCCTTATAGGATTTGGGCATTTCCCGGCCGAGGTTTTGGATCTTTTCGGTGTTGCGGATGCCGGCTACGACGTCCTCGCCCTGGGCGTTCAGGAGGTAATCACCGTACATCTCTCGGTCCCCGTTGGCGGGGTCTCGAGTGAAAGCCACGCCGGTGCCTGAATCCCAACCCATATTACCGAAAACCATCGTCTGGATATTCACCGCGGTGCCGAGGTCATGGGCGATACCGGCCGCGTTGCGGTAATCGACTGCCCGCTTGCCGTTCCACGATTTGAAGACGGCTTCGGTTGCCAGGCGCAACTGCTCGTACGGATCCTGTGGGAAGTTAAAGCCTTCGTGTTCCCGGACGACCGCCTTGAACTTCTCGACCATCGACTTCCAGTCATTGGCGGTCATGTCGGTATCGGCTTTGATAACCCTCTTTTCTTTATATTCTGCCAGAGGACCTTCGAAAGCCTCGTCCGGAATACCCAGGACGACTTCCCCGAACATCTCAACCAGGCGGCGATAAGCATCATAAACAAATCGGGCATCGCCGGTCTTCTTAATCATGCCCTCAGCTGTGGCATCGTTTAAACCGATGTTGAGCACCGTATCCATCATCCCTGGCATGGAAAACTTGGCCCCGGAACGGCAGGAGACAAGCAGGGGATTCTCCGGGTCGCCGAACTTCTTTCCGGTCACAGATTCGACGGCTTTAAGCGCCTCGATCTCCTGGTCCCACATTCCCGCTGGGAATTTCTTGCTTGCTGCAAGATATGCATTGCAAGCCTCGGTTGTGACGGTAAAACCCGGTGGGACTGGTACCTGAGCCCGGGTCATATCCGCCAGGCCAGAACCCTTGCCGCCCAAAAGAGCGCGCACGCCATCCCAACTACCGCCGACGTAACCCTCAGCCCCTTCGACGTCACTGAAGAGGTAAACCCATTTCTTGCCAGTCATTAAGACCTCCTGATATAGTGAAATAAGAACTATAAGTGCAGATAATAGCGGGGTATAGTTTACCACTCGGTTGAATTTTTCACAAAGTGATTCAACCGGTTTCCGATATGCCTTTCGTCATACGAATGGCCCAACAAGCATGCTTCAAACGAACCGATTATTAGGACGACCTGTCAACCCCTTACTGTTAGCATTATTTATTGTAAATAATTAAATACTTGCAAACTTGATAGTGATGCCTGATTGACTCTCCCATCCTTCCTATGCTAAAATGGGAAATATCCGATAAAGGCAAACCCGGCGAAAACCGGGGACGCAAAGTCATGGGTCTAACGTCATGTGAAATGACTATGATCGCCAGGCTGCCGAAGATTAATGGCTACGTTGAGTGGTTCATTTTAAGGCCTGGGCAACCAGGCTTTTGTTGTTCATCAATCTTTATCCACCAATCGATAGCCGACAGACTGCTAGGAGTAAAAAATGAAACTGGTAACCTCACTCTGTCAATCCTTCCTCCGGTTAGTCTTAACCACAGGTGTGATCACGCTCCTTGCAGGCTCACCGGATGCCCAGGTGGCGCCCAAAGCCGACTTCATCGTCCAGGCAAAAACAGTTAGTGAAGCGGCAGAGCTGGTTGCGGATTATGGTGGGGAAATCAGCGCTAACCTGGATGTGATCGGAGCTGTAGCTGCTACTATGCCTGTTGGATCGGTAAATCTCGCCAGCCGGGACCCGCGCGCGAGAGCTGTCTGGCAGGATTCGACCGTCAGCCTTGCTGATGCAGAACAGCACGAACCAGTCCCGACATCAGATTACCCCGATGTGGTTGGAGCGGACTTCGCCTGGGAGCAGGGAGCAAAGGGTGAGGGGATCACAGTCGCGATCGTCGATACCGGGCTCAGCCGCCATCCAGGATTGGTGAAGAACATCCAGGGACAGGGAGAGAACCGCATCATCGGGTGGGCCGACTTCGTGGATGGCAAGCATGCCCCTACCGATCCAAACGGGCACGGCACCCACATCGCCGGGATCATCGCCAATAGCCAGGTCGGGCCGGACGGGGAATGGAATGGCATCGCTCCTGGGGTCAGGTTAGTGGGAGTGCGAGTGCTTGACGAATTAGGGGCCGGAACTTATTCCCAGGTCATCCAGGGGATCGAGTGGGTCATCACCCACAAAGATGAGTTAAACATCCGGGTACTTAATCTTTCGCTGGTTTCCAATGTCCAATCACCATACTGGGCCGATCCTTTGAACCAGGCCGTCATGGCTGCCTGGGCGGAGGGGATCACCGTCGTCGTGGCGGCCGGAAATGGAGGCCCCCACGCGATGACCATCGGCGTACCCGGCAACAATCCTTATGTGATCACCGTCGGCGCATTTACGGACAATTACACGCCCGCTGATTGGAATGATGACTACATCACCCCCTTCTCTGCAGCTGGACCTACCCTGGACGGATTCGCCAAACCCGATGTAGTCGCTCCCGGCGCCCACATGGCTTCAAGTATGCCCGGTAAGAGCTACATCGATGAGCACCACGAGGCTAACCGCTTGTCACAAAAATACTTTACAATGGCGGGAACCTCCCAAGCCGCCGCGGTCGTCTCCGGGATCGCTGCGCTGACGCTCTCGCACAATCCCGATTTAACACCGGATCAGGTAAAGTACCGATTAACGCAAACTGCTTTTCCTTGGATTGATTTAGAGACAACAGATGCCTTATACAGCATGTGGCAGCAAGGAGCAGGACGAGCAAATGCCCCAGACGCTGTATTCGCTGACGTCGATGGATCCTCGAACTATGGCTTGAACGTCCAATTCGATCTTTCCGGTCAAGAGCACTATGAAGGTTTCTCTGACTATGATCCTGTCAGCGATACATTCCGGCTGCGAGGCGATTTCGATGGGTGGGGCGGCGGGTATTGGGACTGGGATGGAATTTACGAGGAACGATCCGGAGGTTACGGGGCGTGGGCTGGCGGTTATGGCGCTTGGGCAGGGGGGTATGGCGCCTGGGCGGGCGGCTACGGGGCCTGGGCAGGCGGCTACGGGGCCTGGGCCGGGGGTTATGGCGCCTGGGCCGGGGGTTATGGCGCCTGGGCTGGGGGTTATGGGGCCTGGGCTGGCGGAAACGGAGCCTGGGCCGGCTCGTACGGAGAAGCCTCCTTTGCCGAGAAATTCTTCACCTGGAAAGAGGGAGATGGCAGTTGGGCAGGCAGTATCCCATGGTCAGGAAACTGGATCAATTTTGACGGTTAGACGCCTCGATTTCGGCACATAGAACACACGGAACGAGGAAAGTGGCTCTCGTTCCGTCTCTTTTAATATTATTGGATAAGGCTTTCAGAATGATTTATTGAGATGGTCCAATTCTTTTTTTACTTTGCACAGGTCCCGATCGGCTCCTAATTGATCGAAAATCAGGCCTGCCCTTTGGAAATAACCCTTCGCCAGCGAACGAGATCCCTGGTTCTTAGCCAGGCAGCCGAGTTCCTGGTATGTGCGGCCCAGCTCGAGTTTCTCCGAAGATTGAGAAAAAACTCGATCGCTTTCCTCTAGCTTTTTTCTGGCGTGAACAAAATCGCCCTTCACACGAGCAATCTTGCCTTGCAACCTCAACACCCGCCCGCGCTGAACTGCATTGGCGGAAATCTCGGTATCCGATCTGTTCAATTCTGCTTCAGCAAGCTCTGAAGAGGCAGAAGCCTGATCAATATCTTGATCCGCCAAATAGTTCTCTGCTATGTAAAACAATGTGTCGAGCCGCCCGTCTGCCGCACCCAGCTCGGTGAATATCGACAAACTCTCGGAAAGAGATCGTCCCGCTGCGGCATGATCCCCGGCCTCTGTGTTAATCCGGCCGATATATAGATTCGCAAGCGCCAGGTAGTAGCGATGGCCGATCTGCTCTGCCGCATGCATTGCTTTCGCCAGGTAGGATCCGGCAGCCTGGAAATCCCCCCGGTCAATTTTCACCAGTCCGAGGTTGATGTTTGTGAGTGCAATCCCTTCGGCATCGCCGATCCTTTCCAGCAGCGTGGTACTCTGTGTGAAATTCTCCTCCGCCATGCGGAGATTCCCACGCATGAGACCCAATAACCCAAGGTTGTTATAAAGCCTGGCGACGCCAGCTTTATCGTTCATCCGCTCGCGCAGGTTCAGGCTTTCTGAGACATGCATCTCAGACTCAAAATATGAACGCTCCTGGTAGGCAACCGCGCCCAATCGATTATGAATAGAGGCAAGGATATCTAAATTCTTTGTACCTTCCACCAGTTTCTGTGCGGATGATAAAGATTTTCGAGCTTCTCCGAATCTCCCCTGGAGGAAGTAAATCCAACCTGTCGAGTTGAATATCGCAGCCTTCTCATAGGGAGAAGGAATGATGGATTGATCCAGAACCTGGTTTGCCTGCGCTAAATGTTGAAGCGCTTCTTGAAAATCTCCCTGGCGTTCGAACGTAGTAGCGATCTTCCTGTGGAGGCCGCTGCATTCGCGGATAACAGACAGATTGTTTTCGGATTCGCCGATCACATCGTAAAGACTCAAGGCTTCCTGGTAATTCTTGCGTGCGTTCGGATAATCGCCCACGAAGGTCAACACATCACCCATTCCAGTCCAGATTTGACGTGCCTGGTCTGAGGTATGGGGAACGCGAGATAATAATACCGCCGCTTCGCTGAAGTGTTGGCGGGATTGCTGGTTAGCGTACTCACGTCCTGCTTTCTGACCAGCCAGGATCAGGTAATGCAGTGCTCGATCCAGGTATACGCTCCGGAGGAAGTGTCCAGCCAGGATCTCTACCTGATCCTCCAGGTTTCCGGCATAATGGTTTTCGATCGCTTTGGCAACCTGGCCGTGTAAGCGCTCTTTTTCACTCCGTAATAGCGTGCTGTAGACGCCATCCGATGTCAGAACGTGGCGAAATTGGAAGCTCAGCCCTTCATTGGAAGGTGGTAGTATGAAAGCCCTTTTTACCAGGCCCTCCAGGAGAACTCTCAGTTTAGATTCGTTTAAATCCGGCAGAACCTGAGATAGCACCGGAAAGGGGAATTCTGCCCCGATCACAGAGGCTGCCTGGAGCACGCTGCGCTGTTCAGATCCCAACTTATCGACGCGGGCGAGGATCAGGTTCTGAAGGTTGCCCGGGACTCTCAACGTCGCAACCTCGGCTCCAGCTACCATGCGCCAATGCCCAGCGACGAACTCGATCACCCCATCATCGATCAGCATCCGCAGGATCTCTTCAAGGTAAAAGGGGATGCCCTCCGCTCGCTTCAAGACGAGCAGGCGGAAATATTCCGGCAATTCCGGTATCTTCAGCAACTCCTTCAATAACTGGTCGCTTTGTAGAGGGGAAAGATTATCGAGCTGGACATGTCCAAATGACAAGCCGTGTCGTTGCTCCGCCAGGCGCGCTCCCGTGACCAGCTGGTTGGCGTGTTCGGGTCGCGATATCGCACATATCATTACCGGTGCTCGATGAAGCGTCTCGAGCAAGAAGGCGAGCAGATCCAGGGATGTATCATCCGCCCAATGCAGATCCTCGAAGATTAATACCAGTGGCTGGCGCCCGGCCTCCGCTAGCAACAGGTCGCGCACGGATTGAAAGATGTTTTGCAGGATCTGTTCCGGGTCCAGGTAAGCGAACTGCCCGGTTGGCGCTGTGCCTTCCTGTTCTTGAAGTAACAGGTGCTCCAGGAAAGGCAGGCTTTCTTGAGAACGCTTATCCAACAGAGTTCCGGCATGGCTGGTAAGGCGTTCCTTTATCAGGACTGGTGGGGCATTCGCAGGTAGTTTCAGGAATTCACGCAGCAAATCTTTGAAGATCCAATACGGGACGGACCGGCGGTAAGTCAGGCTTTGTCCTTCGATGACCAACAGCGGCTGATTGCGAAGGTG
>Ga0209341_10002171_pt1 | contig 18769 bp, 19 predicted proteins | sample RifCSP13_2_FD_184020 | JGI IMG/M metagenome (GOLD analysis project Ga0209341, IMG submission 184020) | Soil microbial communities from Rifle, Colorado - Rifle CSP2_sed 13_2 (SPAdes) (version 2) | ecosystem: Environmental > Terrestrial > Deep subsurface > Rock core/Sediment | place: Rifle... | reverse complement strand
AATTTAACAGCTCCTTGATAATCCTTCTTGAGATAAAGAGCAAGCCCCTTATTGAGATTAAGTTCGAAATCAGCTAAAACAGGTTGAGAGATAGCACATATTATTAAGAAAATGAGAAATCTCAATCTGTATCTCAATCCTCCGTCTCCTTTAAGCCTTAGATAAATTTGACTGCAAAATCTTGAACAAACTTACTAAAAAAGCAATGTGACTTTACTACCTTTACACATGGTTGTCAAGCAAAATTTTGCCTGATGTTCGATTACTTCTCCTTGGCTATATAAACTCCATCCCATTCAGGTGGTGGAGGATGATCAATATAATCCGTGCAACGCTTGATATACAGAGTGGAGGGGTCATCTCCAGGGAATGTCTCTAGAATCTCGGAGAAAGCCTCTTTGGCTTTTTGGAATCTTTGCTCCCGATAAAGATTTAAGGCCTCGTTAAATAAACTGACAATCTCGATCTTTTTTGAGTCTTTATTGTCTAATCCTAAAAGCTCAAATATTGCAATGGGTTCGTTTTTCCCTTTCACCTGAACTAAATCAAGCTCTCGAACGAGGAACGATGGTTCGTCTTTTCCTGTCCTGAGCCCTGAGCTTTGTCGAAGGGTCGAAGGGCTCACCACAGGCGGTTCAGAGGAGTTAATATCTTCAAGTGTTGATTTACTGATAATTATTCCAGTGCCATATAGCTTATTAAGACCCTCGAGACGGGAAGCTAGGTTGACAGTATCGCCTATCGCTGTGTAGTCAAACCTTACATCAGCCCCCATGTTTCCCACGATTGCCTCTCCTGAGTTGATACCAATACCAATAGAGATGTGAGGCCATCCTTTGCCATGCCATTCATTATTAAGTTTCTCTAACTTTTCCAACATGTGTAAAGCTGAGATGCACGCACGCTTTGAATGGTCGGGAACATCTAATGGGGCACCGAAAATCGCCATTATGGCATCTCCGATGTATTTATCCAGTGTACCGCGCTCATCCATAACTATTTGCGTCATAGGGCTTAGATATTCATTAAGTAATGAAACTAACATCTCAGGAGTCGTTTTCTCAGAGAGAGTAGTAAAACCTCGTATATCAGAAAATAGCACTGTGATAATTCTATTTTCTCCTCCGAGCTTGAGCTTATCAGGGTTATGTAAAATCTCCGCAACAAGCGCAGGGGAAACATAGCTACTAAAAGCCCTACGAAGATAGCGGCTCCTCCTCTCTATAACTAGATTCCGATAACCCTCAAAGAATATATAGGCAAAGGCTAGAGATAACCCCGGATAAAGTGCACTTAAAATTAATTTAAAACGTGCAAAAAAGATGTAATTAAGAAAAAGATGAAGGAATACGAAGGCTAGCAAAATGGTAAAACCGATAAATGTCCCTTGAGCCCGCATGAGTAAGAGAACAAGAAGTAAAGGCATAACAAAAAGCAAAATCATATCGAGGCCCTTTGTCAGATTGTTTTTAATGAGGTATCGCCCATCAATGATGTTTCCAGCCACAGTAGCATGTATTTCAACACCTGGGAAGGAAGCATCAAAAGGTGTAGACCTTGCATCGTAGATGCCTATCTCGGTAGCCCCAATGAAGACCAGTTTATCTTTTAAAATCTCTTTTGGGATTATCCCTGAGATTACATCTACTGCTGAGTAAGTTGGGAAGGTTTCAGTAGGACCATAATAATTAATAAGAAACTCCCCCTTCTCATCAGTAGGAATCTCCTTTTGACCAATGTTAATCCTCTCGACACCATAAGAAGCCACATTAAGCAAAACCTGATTCCCTATGTAGTATCGTATGCTTTCAAGATCTAGAGATGGATAAATTTCTTCATCGAACATTATAAGAAGCTGGGCACGACGAAAAACCCCATCTGTATCAGGGTTAGGAAAGTTGAAAAAGCCGAATCCCTCGGCTTCTGCACCGATTTGAGGAATATTCAGTTCTACAAAAGGAAATTCCCCGATAAAACTTGATTTAGGCTTATCAATGAACTTTATGAGCTTAATACTCGACCGATTAACCTGGGTTAGCGATTCAGAAGATGGTTTTTGTGTAGATGTTGGGCGAAAGTAATAGCCAAGGATAACGTTTTTAGCCCTTTTGATAGATGAGGAGAGCATTCCATCAGCATCTTCTGATTCAGGCTCTGAAAAAATAACATCAAATGATACTACCTTAGCGCCGTAATCTGTTAGCTTCTCTACTAGCTCAGCTATGTGCTTTCGTGACCATGGCCACCTTCCCAGCTCATTAACGCTTTTTTCGTCTATAGCTACTATGACTACATCTGGACCAGGCTTGACGATACCTCGTAGTTTCTTGAAACTGAAGTCGCTATAACGTAGATCAACCTCCCTTAAGAAACGAGGAGACCATATATAGAGGAATAGAGTTAGCAGGGCTGACAAGAGACCAAGTGAGATGGTCACGAAAAAGAATGTATGGTTACCCTTCTTCCCCCTCTTCATTATAATTTTATCTTCATGTCATCTTCTAGGATTTTAAGAGGTAATCTCTTCGATAACCTTCTCAAATCTGCGATGACCTCTTTTCTAAAGACAGGCTTTATGTGCGATACATATATCTCAACATCATCACGCTTGAGTTTTTTTACTTCCTCTTCTAAAAGGCTTGGGGTAAGGTGTCTTGTTGTCCTTGCTGCTTCCTCCAAGCGATTAGGAAAAGAGGATTCAATAATCACAGCCCGGAGTCTCTTTTCGCCTCGAATCTTCTCCCAGAAAAGGTCTGTATTGTAGGTGTCTCCAGTGTAGGCTAAAGCTGTTTGACCATCGTCTATTAAGTACCCTACGGTAGGCACCGTGTGGTTTACAGGAATAGCCAGTACACTATATGGACCGACTACCACCTTCTTTTGTGGCTTTAGAGTCCTATAAGAAAGTTTTGCATTCTTTGCGTTTGGAATCTTAGGGAAATCCGGCCATATGCGCCAGTTGAATATGTGAGCTGAGATATCTTTTATGGACTCTTTAATCCCGTGTAAAACAATAGGGTCTTTTTTCATATCGAAAGCTAAATTAGCTATAAACGGAAGGTCGCCTATATGGTCAAAATGCGCGTGTGATATGATGATATTATCAATCAACGCGAATTCCTTTAAGCTTAGTACCTCGGTAGCCGTGCCACAATCGAGAAGGAGTTTCCCGTCAACCAAAAAAGCTGTAGGTCTAGAGCCGTTACCTTTACTGCCGCCGCAGCCAAGTATATTAATTCGCATCTTTTACCCGTGTAGTTTAAACTCCGACATGGATTTAAACCCATATAGCAATTTAAACGCCTTTATATTATCAGCCGAGTAGTACGATAGCAAGTTATAAACTGCCAGACTTAAATCACAAGACTATTGATTATAGCGGAATGTCAATCGAGAGAATTTCTTTAATGGGACGTAGTATCATTGAAGGTTCCTGTACGGTTTTAGATTTTTTCTTCCACTCTTGTGTGTTTGAAAGCTAAATCAAATAGATTTGTTTACCAAAATTAGGACAAAATTTAATTAGTGAAGGTATAAGATTATCCCTCCAAAGCAGCCTTAGCCATTTGCTCTAGCTCACCGCGTTCGTGCAATTCAAGACAGATGTCACAGCCGCCAACCAGCTTCCCTTTTATATACACCTGTGGAAATGTGGGCCAATTTGAGAATTTCTTCAACGACTCCCTGAGCACTAGGTCAGCAAGCACGTCTACGGTTTCAAAAGGGACACCATAGGACTCAAAAAGTCTTACTGTTCTCGCAGAGAAGCCACATTGGGGTATCTCTCTAGTTCCTTTCATATATATAAGTATTTTATGTCGGTCTATCTGAGATTGAATTTTCTTTATTATGTCTTCTGTCATCTTTCGCTCCTTATATCTTGATATTAATATTTTATGTGAAGGAATGTGAAACGCAAGCTATTAAACAACGATTTTACAACAGCAGTGATTACGACCACCAAGAATACCGCACACTGGCAAGACTACTGAGCTACTCCGATTAGATTTGTGTTATGCTCGATTTATTATTTATATTCTCTTTACGATTGGGCAGATTACGAGTATCTCTTGATATTACAAACTAAAATCCTAAGCTTCTTTCTTCACTTAATACCTTTCCATTGCTGAGGTGTATAAGTTTTCAAAGACAGTGCATGAATACGATCTTTCATGGCTTCACCCAGAACCTTATAAACCATTTGATGCTGGTCAACTAGCCCCTTCCCTTCAAATTCGGATGAGACTACGATAGCTTCAAAATGCGTACCGTCTCCCTCTACATTCACAATAGATCCGGGCATTGCGTTTTCAATCATTACTTTGATTTCTTTTGTGTTCATAAAGGTTATTATACCCACTTCGGTCTTGTTATTTAAATAAATCAGACCATCTCTCATATTAGAATTCCCAAGGTGACTAAAATGAAGACCTCTGCAGCAAGCTACAGGGTATCGGCACATAAGAAGGGTCCATCGTTTCAATCTTCATGTGGAGACCTAAAGGTCTCCGCTACTTGATAATTCCCTGTTCTTGTCATTTCAAGTGAAACGAGAAATCTAGATCTCTCGCGTGCGCTCGAGATGACAGTAGAGGCCCTCTAGCAAGCTACATGGAATTATCGGGTTAAATTGATAATTTTCAGCCCGATATTTTTGAAAATCAATCTCCTCACCAATTCCTACTAAGGGTCTGAGTTTTTAGTTATTATTCCAGTTGACTGTATTTACCAAATTTGATATTTGCTATATCCTAACTTCATGAAATCTAATTCAAGGAGGAGACATCAATGGCGGCTAGTGCCTATGTTCTTGTAAGCCTGTCCGGGCCACAGACAAAAGTTGCATTAAATAACATCAGAAAAATAAAAGGAGTAAAATCTGCACACATAGTTGCAGGTCCATTTGACCTTATTATGCACGTAGAAGGAAAAGGTCTAGAAGAGATCGGTGAGCTTGTAATATCAAAGGTAAGAAAAATGCCCGGTGTAACTAATACCGTTACTTGCTACGTAGTAGCTTAAGTGTGTGTACACTGATAAACGTGCTTCTAATAAGCTCCTAAAAAGCAACTAGAGCAGAATGCTCTAATTATTTATTTAACTTGTTAATTCACTGTAGCTTGCTATAGAGTTTATACTGTTTTCATTGCTAGCAAAGCAATCTGACTCTCTTTTTGTCATTGCGAGCGTTAGCGAAGCAATCTCGTATTTAGATTGCTTCGTCCCCTTCGACTTCGCTCAGGGTTCCTCGCAATGACATTCTCGTGTTGCAATGACCACCGAGACTGTTTGTTTATATTTCGATACCCTGCAACTTGCTGTAGGGAGCTTCATTAATAAATCCTAACCGTACTTTAATTTTCGTTGATTATTAGGTTGAGACGAGCTGCTTACGTATTTTAGACAGAGGGTTACAAATTGAGAAAACGTCGAACTTTGAGCCCAGAGATACTGCTGCCTTTCAAAGTCAGAAAGAAGGTTTAGCATGTCTTCTGATATTGACTGCCGCCATTTAAGATACAGGTCTCCCCAGTAATCTACCTCCTCATCCGACAAGGTTAGAATTTCATCCATTCTTTTTGGTTTCCTCCATTTATATTTTTTGGTTGATTTAATCATAAATTGGCAAGAATGACAAGGGGTTTTGTTGAAAATCGGATAAAAATTTTTCTTGTCATAGGATTGGGTTTAGTGGTATATTGGGTGAAGATGGATAAGGTCAAAAGGGTAGTTGAATGTCTAAAGCGGTACAACCCGGAAGAGATAATGATTTTTGGTTCATACGCCCGTGGTGATGCTGACGAGCAGAGCGATCTGGATTTGGTGGTCATTAAGCAAACTAAAAAACGCTTTCTTGAACGACTAATAGAGGTGGCAGGGTTTCTTGATAATGACCTAGGTAAAGTAGATGTGTTTGTTTATACTAGGAAAGAGTTCGAAGAGATGAAAAATAAGGGAAATCCATTTATTGAAAGGGTTCTAAAAGACGGGAGGGTTATCTATAAGGCTCAATAACGAAGAATCCCTCAGGTGGCTTCAGCAGGCGGAGCATAACTTTGAAGTCGCTAAACACAATTTAGCAGCAGGTTTCTACTCGGACGCCTGTTTCATGGCAGAGCAGACGGCCCAGGTTGCATTAAAGGCATTCATTATCGCTAATAAGCGCAGATATATCTGGGAACACTCGGTTCAGGAGCTTGCACGACTCTGTCAACAGTACGACAATGCTTTTGCTGGATTAGTTGAGGCGGGTAAGATCCTCGATCGCTATTATATTCCCACACGCTATCCTGATGCTCTCGCAAGCCCTGCAGTGCCATATAAAACTTATACAAAAAAGGATGCTGTAAAAGCCATAGGTTTTACCGAAAAGATAATTGAGCTCGTAAAACGAAAGTTGAAGATTAGGTATAAATAGATATGATTTCAAAAATACTAAGTAGCGCAGTATTTGGGGTTGATGCCTATCTAGTTGAAGTCGAGGTTGATATTGCCTTTGGCTTTCCACAATTCTCTACCGTTGGGCTCCCCGAAGGGGCGGTAAAGGAAAGCAAAGAAAGGGTAAAAGCAGCGGTAAAAAACTGCGGTTATGACTTTCCTCAAAAACGAATTACTGTAAACCTTGCCCCTGCTGATATAAAAAAAGAGGGTTCCGCTTTTGATTTACCAATTGCTATTGGTATCCTTGCCGCAACAGGGGTTGCAGATACAGAGAAGCTAGGTAATTACATCATACTTGGAGAACTTTCTCTTGACGGTAGGGTAAAAGCTGTAAGAGGCGTTCTTCCTATTGCGATTTGTGCGCGAGATTCAGGGCTTAAGGGAATGATAATCCCAAAAGAAAACGCAGAGGAAGCGGCAGTGGTAAATGGAGTGGAGGTACTAGCTATTGAATCGCTGCCCGAGGTTGTGGAGTTTCTCTCAGGTATTAGAGAGATAATCCCTACCAGTATTGATGTAAATCAGGTTTTTAACCAAAGCCGTGAGTACCCGATTGACTTTCAGGAGGTCAAAGGACAGGAACACGTAAAACGCTCCTTAGAAATTGCGGCGGCCGGAGGGCACAATGCTTTGATGATAGGCCCACCTGGAACGGGAAAGACAATGCTCGCACGAAGACTCCCTACTATTCTTCCAGATATGAATCTTGAAGAATCCCTTGAGACTACTAAAATCTATTCAGTAGCAGGGCTTCTCCCAATAAACTCAGCCCTCATCGCTACAAGACCTTTTCGATCACCTCACCACACCATAAGCGATGCCGGACTGATTGGAGGCGGCGCTGTTCCAAAGCCTGGTGAGGTAAGCCTTGCTCATAATGGAGTCCTATTTCTTGATGAGCTCCCAGAATTTAGAAAAAACGTCCTTGAGGTTATGCGTCAACCCCTTGAAGACGGAGGGGTTACAATATCTAGGGCTGCAACCTCAATTACATACCCATCAAGATTTATGTTAGTAGCCGCAATGAACCCATGTCCGTGTGGATTTTTTGGAGACCCGCATAAAGAATGTTCATGCTCCCCAATCCAGATTCAAAAATATAGGACTAAGATTTCAGGTCCTCTTCTTGATAGGATTGATATCCATATAGAGGTGCCAACTGTGAAATACAGAGAACTCTCGAGCGAAACCGGTGGAGAAGCTTCTTCCACCATTAGAGAGCGCGTAAACCGTGCTAGAGATATTCAAAAAAGGAGATTTCATGGAGGTAGAATTCATTCAAACGCTCAGATGACCCCTAGGTATGTGAAGAAATTTTCGAAACCTGATGAATCAGGAATAAAGCTTCTTGAGACAGCAGTAGATAGATTGGGATTAAGCGCTAGAGCTTATGATAGAATCCTTAAAGTCGCCCGTACAATAGCTGACCTTGAAGAATCCGAGGAGGTCCGCTCACATCATATTGCAGAAGGAATTCAATACAGGTCACTAGATAGAAATTTGATTTAGTGGCAAAGACGATTAGAGTGCGTCAATATGTTTAATATATTTGAATTGATGACTACTAAATAATCTCGCAAAAGCGATATAAACCCAAATGCCTAAGGTCTCTGAAAAATAAATCATCTAATGCAGTGATTTTGTCAGAACCAATCACCACTTAAGTATAAGAAATCATTGTAACTTCCAATAGTCATTGAAATAATAATTACCGTTATCCCCTTGTTATTCTCATTTGGAAAATTGTATCGCCTTGACATTAAAGGGAATTTTGTTATTGTAAAGAAACTCTTTCAATAAATAGAAAGAACGAGACAGTCGATAGTAACATGATGGAACTTAAGGCCAGTAACCTAAAATTCGTTATTTGATTCTTTTACTAATTATTCTGATAAAATAAACTATAAATTTTATTGATAAACTAAAAGGGATACATCTGCACGGTTGCCAGTACACTTATGATTACATATTTCTCACCTATACTATCATTGAACTTTCTTCCAAATATCAATCACCTACAGGTTCATGTTAACCTTATAACTCTATATTAACTTATAAATGAGCAAAATAGAGAGTTAAACCATGAAAAAAAGGATTTTGGTTACAGGCGGGGCAGGGTTTATTGGTTCTCACCTTTCAGAGAAGCTTTTAGGTGATGGACATGAGGTAGTATGCGTTGATAACTTTTTCACAGGCACCAAAGATAATATTAAACATCTTTTAGAAAACCACAATTTTGAGATCGTCCGACATGATATTTGTTTTCCTCTTTATGTAGAAGTAGACGAGGTCTATAACCTTGCTTGTCCAGCCTCCCCTATACATTATCAATTTGACCCGGTTCAAACAACAAAGGTAAACGTTTTGGGTTCCATAAACATGCTTGGCTTGGCTAAAAGGTTGAAGATAAGGATTTTTCAGGCATCAACTAGCGAGGTTTACGGAAACCCAACCGTTCACCCCCAAACTGAAACCTACTGGGGACACGTAAACACAATTGGCCCACGAGCCTGTTATGACGAAGGTAAAAGATGTGCTGAAACCCTTTTTTTTGACTATTATAGACAACATAAGATGGACATAAAGGTTGCAAGGATCTTTAATACTTATGGACCTCGAATGCACCCCAATGACGGTCGTGTGGTTAGCAATTTTATAATGCAGGCTTTACACAATAAGGATATATCTGTTTTTGGCGATGGATCTCAGACAAGGTCGTTTTGTTACGTTGATGACATGGTTGAAGGGATTACTCGCATGATGAATACTCCAAAGGGCTTTACTGGTCCTGTAAACCTTGGCAATCCAAGTGAAGTAAGCATATTGGAGCTCGGCAGATTGATAATTGCTATTACAGGTTCTAGTTCTAGGATGATATACAAGCCGCTTCCACAGGATGACCCTGAGAGGAGAAGACCTAATATAACTTTGGCACAAGAAAAACTTGGATGGGAGCCAACGGTGGCGTTAGAGGATGGAATTCGGAAGACTATCGAGTATTTTGAGGAAATAATCAAGGCTCAAGAAGGGAAAAAAGCAAAAGTACATTTTAAAGTTTTGTAGTAGGGTGAATAGGATAGCGAAAGACTCATATTCAAATCATAACCTAGTAGACTCAATACTCTCCTTAATTCCATCTCATTAAATAAGGTAACAAAAGAAAAATTGTATTTATAAAATAGATGACGGATTAGTATAAAGCTATGGTCTAGTGGGACATAAGAGTTAATATGAACCCCAATTTTGACTATTAGAACCGATATTAATATATGTTATCAGATAAAATGAACAATGAGGAGGTTTCAATACTAAATGCCACAACACTTAAGTTCAGATATTCACCCTGTTGTAAAGGGTAAATTTATTTACGCAAAGCCAAAGATTTCAGACAAAGACCCGTCGTTGACAAGGGCATCGTTGAAGCACACTAACATGGCTTCGTAACAAGCGCTAGCCTCATATAATAATATTCTCTCGCTTCTACAGTCATCAAAATACAATCGTTTCAGGCCGCTTATATGATCTTTCATTTAGCAGTTGCGATGTCTGGATAAATGATAACCTTCAAATATTATTTTTATTCTTTAATCTAATTCATGTTATGATATATAGGTCTTATATGAATGAAATTTTAAATAATTTATCAAACTTTTCTCCTTGAAACGCATCTCGAACTCACTTACATTTTAATAATCCATATCTAACAAATGACCGAAGACAAGAAAGATTCAATCAACACAATTAAGTCGATAGACCCATTAATACAAACACGTAAGAGACCAATCACGATGAAAAAACTTTGGGAATGGTGGAAGAGAGTTGCTAGGAAGATCGGCGACTTTCAGGCAAGGATTTTACTAACAATATTCTACTTTATAATCCTCGGACCTTTTGCACTGGCGATACGCTTGGGCAGTGACCCTTTGGCGATTAAAGCTAGTTCTCCACATGGTTGGCACCACAAGACCGATGTGAAAGGTACTCCGATTGAGCAAGCAACTAAGCAGTTCTGAGTAAAAAATATAGGATACAAGATGCAGGATGCAAGATGCAGGACACAAGATGAATCATGTATCGTGTATCGTTTTATTTGTGCAGATTCGTGTTTATTCGTGGCTAAGTAGGGACCAAAACCGATGAACATCTTGGGCATATCTTGTTATTTCCACGACGCTGCTGCGGCTTTAATCAGCGACGGTAAGTTGATCGCTGCGGCTGAGGAGGAGCGGTTCACTAGGAAAAAGCACGATTATGAATTCCCCCAGAAAGCTATCGACTTTTGCCTCAGGATTGGAGAAATTCAAGGGCCAGACTTGGACTATGTAGTATTCTTCGAGAAGCCATTTGTCAAGTTTGAGCGGCTTCTTTTATCCACCATGCAGACATTCCCTCGCTCTCTCCGACTATTCCGAGAGGCTATGATTACCTGGTTCGGTGATAAGCTATGGATTAAGCACCTACTACAAAAGAGACTTGGTGTACCACCTTCAAAAATTCTTTTCAGTGAACATCACCTGTCTCACGCTGCCAGTGCTTTTTTCTGTTCTCCTTTTGAGGAGGCAGCAATACTTACCGTTGATGGCGTGGGGGAGTGGACAACTGCTACGCTTGGAATAGGAAATGGTACAAATATAAAACTACTTAAGGAGATTCGTTTCCCACATTCTTTAGGGCTTTTATATAGCGCCTTTACAGCTTTTCTAGGATTCGAGGTGAATGAGGGAGAATACAAAGTAATGGGGATGGCTCCATTTGGAACACCAAGGTATATGGACAAGGTATACAAGCTTATCCATGTCAGCAGTGATGGTAGTTTTGAGCTTAACATGGATTACTTATCTTTTCATTATTCTTCAGAAAATACATTCAATAGAAACTTTGAAAAACTTTTTGGTTCACCAAGAGATCCGAAGTCTCACTTTTTCACCAAGGCAAGTGGCTATCCTTCTTATTTTGGAGAAAAGCCATCGAACTATGAGGAGCTGGCCAAGGAAAACGAGTATTATGCCGATGTAGCCGCCAGCATTCAGGCCGTGACAGAAGAGGTTCTACTTAAAATGGCTCAATGTGCATATGAGGAGACTGGCCTCAAAAGGCTTTGCATGGCTGGTGGGGTAGCTCTCAATAGTGTTGCAAACGGTCGAATACTCAAAGAAACTTCTTTTGAGGAAATTTATATCCAGCCCTCAGCCGGTGATGGCGGAGGGGCCATTGGCGCAGCACTATTTGGTTATCATATGGTTCTCGGAAAACCACGAAATTTTATAATGGAACATGCTTACTGGGGAGAAGAACACAGCCCTTGTGAGATTGAAAAGTTCCTTAAAGATAACGGTATTCGATACGAACGAATCGAGCACGAGGAAAAGCTAATAGAGCAGGTTGTAGATAGGCTGCAACAAGGGAAAGTCATAGGCTGGCATCAGGGGAGGTTTGAGTGGGGGCCTAGAGCACTTGGGAATCGTAGCATCCTTGCTGATCCAAGGCGGGAAGATATGAAGAATATAGTCAACGTTAAGATCAAATTCCGAGAACCCTTCCGACCATTTGCCCCTTCTGTGCTGGTGGAGCGTACACAAGACTATTTCACTCTAGACGATTCTGCTAGGCATTACCCAGCCAGGTTTATGTTATATGTTGTAGATGTGAGGAAAGAGAAACAAGATGTAGTACCAGCCATCACTCATGTAGACGGTACAGGAAGGCTCCAGACAGTTCAGAAAGAAGTTAATCCAAAGTACTACCGGCTAATTGAAACCTTTGAGCAGGCTACAGGTGTACCAGTTGTGTTGAACACCTCGTTCAATTTGAAAGGTGAGCCTATAGTAAACACTCCCCAGGAGTCGTTTCTTACATTCAGTCGTAGTGGAATGGACACTCTTGTACTTGGGAACTATATTATTGATAAGGCCGTGTGATGACGGGGGACGGGGGAATTGGGACCGAAGACTGAGGACAGGGGACGGATGATTGAGGACGGAGGACGGAAGACTGGGGACGAACGATGACAGGGGACGGAGGACGGAAGACCGACCGATGTACAAGTTTCAGCGGTTGACGGTGTATAAGTTGGCTTTAGACTATGTGGACAAGGTTTACACGAAGAGCAGCCGATTGCCAAGTTCGGAACAATTCAATCTTCGTTCCCAAATAGAACGTGCGGCAACGTCTATTGTCCTCAACATTGCCGAGGGATCAACTGGTCAAACCAACGCGGAGCAAAATCGCTTTTTGGGGTTAGCTTTGCGTTCGTATATGGAAACTGTAGCATGCTGGGACTTGATTGAGCGACGAAGCTATTTAACCTCAAAAGATTTGGTTGCTATCCGAGATGCTGGGCATAACTTATTCGTGAAGTTGCAAGCCTTTCGGAATAGTTTACAATAGAAAAAAGGTGAGAGGTATTGAACAAAACCCCTGTCTTCGATCTTCCGTCTCCGGTTATTAGCCCAGTCTTCGGTCCTCGGTCTTCCTTATCCTTCGGTCTCCGGTCTTAATCAAAAAGGAGGTATCACACATGAGTTTCTTAGATGGTTTGACTAATAGGATGGGTATTGCAGGTGAGCTTCTACAATTCTTCCTAATTCACAAATGGTGGTGGCTCACTCCCATGATATTAGTATTATTGATATTCGGACTTCTTATCGTATTTGCACAGAGTTCTGCTATCGCTCCATTTATTTATACTCTGTTTTAACAGAAGAAGAATGGGCTTCTTTATTTTGACTCTACTTACGAACATTAGGTCCTTTAATCAGGTTTCAACCAACAGCCCTGTGGTTGATTTGTCATTACTTTTCATACTTCATAGCTGTAACCCATCTGTATAAACCTGGACAGCGCAGCTCTCATACAATGAATAAAAGCAGATATGGGATAACCGACACAAATACCATTAATGGAACAGTAAGCTTTATTTGGATTCTAGCTACTTCATAACTAAAGAAAACGGGCTCATCATTTTGACGTCTCGTACTACCATTATCTCGACGCAATATATTCAAAAAGTTCATATAATGATCCTTCGGTACTCCTTAATCTGAAGATAGCTTCCTTCTAGGAGTAATAACACAACTCGATCAATTTATGAAGGCATTAACTTAGTCGGAATGAAAGGTCATGCATTTTGCTTTTTCATTTATTGATAAACGTGCCTACATAAGATTTCTTGACTCCACTCGCAATTCTAAAGTAATATCATTTCAAGGAGATAAAATCCTAGTAGACATGAAAATACTTGTAATTCATGGGCCGAATCTCAATCTTCTAGGGATGCGTGAGCCTGAAATTTATGGCAAGACAACGCTAGAGGAAATTAATTCACTTATAAGAAAAGAAGCCAAGGCACTTAGGGTTCAGGTTGAATCTTTTCAGTCTAATTCTGAAGGCGAAATAGTAAACAAAATACAAGATGCTACAAAAAAGTATGACGGGCTAATTATAAACCCTGCTGCGTACACCCACACAAGTGTTGCAATAAGAGATGCTATTTCTTCTACGGGAATTCCAACTGTTGAAGTTCATATCTCAAACGTTTACAGACGCGAAGAGTTCAGGCAGAAGTCTTTTATATCTCCTGTAGCATCAGGAGTCATCTCAGGATTTGGAGTGTATAGCTACATACTAGGGCTTAGGGGATTGATAAGACACCTAAAGAATAAGGAAAAGTAGTGAGGTATCTTTCAAGTCTTAAGGGATGAGAAGCAATTACAATTCTATCCGAATGTGAATTTAGCAAGATAGAAGGCGGGACTGATAGGTGGGACTTTCTAGTCCCGCCCCTCGACTTAGCTCAGGACAGGCATTGGCGGGGTTGGAAAACCCTGCCTATCTGTAGAGGTGGGATCTTCGCAAATCAAAAATGAAAAAACACTGGGTTATAGAAAAACAAAATCTCAAGCTAAATGACAAGCTCGCCAAGGCCCTAGGAATATCGTCAATTACAGCTCAGGTGCTCATAAACCGGGGGATCAAAGATGAAGCTGAGGCGGAGTTATTTTTAAAAAGCACCCTTTTCGATCTCCCCTCCCCAAATCTCTTGAAGGGAATGGATAAAGCTGTAGAAAGAATTGAAAGAGCTATTCAAAGGAAAGAAAAAATTGCGATTTATGGGGACTACGACGTAGATGGCGTTACAGCTACATCCCTTTTTTATACCTTCCTGAAGAACTTGGGTGTAAATGTTACTTACTATAATCCTGACAGACTTAAGGAAGGTTACGGAGTAAATCTTCAGGCAATAAAAAAACTAAGAAGCGAAGGCGTTTCGCTCATAATCTCGGTAGACTGCGGCATAACCGCATGTGAAGAGGTTGAAGACGCTAAAAAACTAGATGTAGATTTTATTATCACAGATCACCATAAGCCTCCCGAAATAATTCCAGAAGCTGTTTCGGTCCTAAATCCCCATCAAATAGGATGCCCATATCCCGGAAAGGAGATCGCAGGGGTTGGAGTGATTTACAACCTAGCGATTGCCCTTAGAAGAGCCCTAAGAGAATCAGGCTTCTTTAGAAAAGCACGTCCTGAGCCTGCGTCGAGCTCAGGCGAGACGGCTCACGACAGGAATGAGCCCAATCTTGGTGATTATCTAGACCTTGTCGCTCTAGGAACGGTTTCCGACTGCGCATCGCTTACGAACGTAAACCGAATATTAGTAAAAGAGGGTATGAAAAGGATGTTGAGCCCTAAGCGCCCAGGTATGATTGCGCTAAAAGAGGTAAGCGGTATTGAAGGTGAGGTAAATTCGTATGACATCGGCTTCAAGTTAGGACCAAGGATAAACGCAACAGGAAGGCTTCAAAGTGCTGGTATAGCAGTTGAATTGCTAATCTCACAGGATTTAAAAAAAGCGAGAGAACTTGCTAAAATCCTGAACCAAGAGAACTCAAAGCGACAAAATATAGAGGAAGATATCTTCCTTGATGCTGTTTCGCTAATAGAGTCAAACCCAGAGTTTCTTGAATCTAACTCCATTGTTCTTTCATCCCCTAACTGGCACGCTGGCGTAATAGGTATCGTGGCGACAAAATTAGTTGAGAGATTCCAAAAGCCTGCGATTCTAATATCTATTCAAGAAAATGGAGTTGGAAAAGGGTCGGGTAGAAGTATTGAGGGAATAAATATTTATGCGGCTCTTTCAGAATGTAAAGAGTTATTTGAGCAATTTGGTGGACACGAGCTTGCAGCAGGTATTTCTATAAAGGAAGAAAGGATTGATGAGTTTAGAAAAAAATTTGAAAGAGCTATATCGGAGTCAGCGGGTGATTTTGTTTCTATGATTAAGATTGACGATGTTGTGGATTTAACTGAGATTACGGATGAAGTTGTCTCGGAGCTCGAGCTTCTTGCCCCATTTGGCATTGGAAACCCAGAGCCGGTTCTTTTAGCAAAGTCGCTTGAAGTGATCTCCGAGCGGTTTTTCAAAGAGAAGCATTTAAGTCTTAAGCTCAAACAGAAAGACAGGGTTTTTGATGCTGTCTGGTTCAATCTAAAAGAAACAATAAAAGTACCAAATAGAATTGATATGGCTTTTACTCCAGAATTTAACGTGTGGAATGGGAAAAAAGAGGTTCGACTAAGAATTAAAGACATAGATTATTAAATTGATTTTTAAATTTCCTTGACTCTCATAAAAACAGAGGGTATAGAAAACAAATTCCCTTAAGGAGGACATCGATGAAAAAGCTTTTTGCAATAGTTCTTATTCTAGCATCTACTGTTGTTTCAGCTAAGGCATACGAAGGGCGTCCAACCTTAGGGCTTGGAATCGGATTTACAGTAGATCCCGAAACCTTCTTGATAGGTGGGAAATTCGATTTTCCCCTAGCCTATGGTTTCTCTTTGGGTCCCCTTGTTCAGATCGGTGTGAGTGATGACGATACGCTTGTTGGTATTTCAGGAAACCTTAAATACACAATATCTATCCCAGAAGCGCCGAAAGTTCTACCTTCACTTGAAGCCGGTGCAGGAATTCTTATATCCGATCAAGATAGAGGTGGAAGAGATGACGATACAGAAGCATCCTTTTTAATTGTATTAGGAGGCGGATTGGATTATATGATAACAAATCATATTGGTCTCGGCGCGCATGTATATGCGAATCCTGCTGCTGGTCCTGGTGAAGACTTCTTTGTTTCATTTCTATTTGGAGTGAATATTAGGCTTTAGTTAACTATTTTTTAGCTTACGCTGCAAATCTTTTTTCAGAGTAGAATCTATATGAAATCCCTTCAATATCTCTCGCTTCTATTAAATCTGGTACTTTCTTCCACTTATTTATAATCTCATGCCTTACCCTTCCGTACCCCATGTACTAGCGCACCACACCTTGCGTCTAAAAAGCAGATCTTGGGGAATGCGCTAAACACCTCTTTGCATGTCCTATGTATTATTCTATCAAGGAATTCTCCTTGTTATATCTATACTAATGCCCTCTCACGAACCTCAGCTCAGACATGTGTAGTTTGACAGGTTTTTAATTTCATGTTAAAAATTTTTAGCTTTTATACTCCATAAGGAACGTAAAATCCCAAATGAATATAGAAGAAGTATGTCAATTTCCTTTTGAAGGGATTTTCTGTGCCTTTACATATGTCCTACCGCAGCCAAGTGTAAAACCTTCTGGAGGTCACGGCGCATGAAAAAATTGATATTGCAAAAGGGTTTACTTTTTGTTTTTACAATCCTTGTTATTTCCACAATTAATGCAAATGCTGCTGAAGAGCTTCTCAAAGTTGATAAGACTTTAATCATTCAGATAGTAATATTTATAGCTGCAATCTTCATTCTAAACTCCCTTCTCTTTAAACCGCTCCTTCAGCTTGTAGAAAGAAGAGAACAACTGACAACAGGAAGAATCAAAGAAGCCAAGGAACTTGAGAGAAAGGTTGAGCAAATAATAAAAGAATATAAAGAAAAACTGGATGAAGTGAGGGCTAAAGCAATGGAAGAAAGAAATGAGATAAGGCGCCAGGCCCAGGCTGCTGCTGAAGAAATGATTGCAAAAGCACACAGTGAAACTCAAGCCCTTTTAGAAGAAGCTAAAGCCAAGCTAGAGTTGGAAGCTAGAGAGATTAGAGCAAAAATAAAACCTGAGATAGAAATACTAGCCCGTAACATGGCTTCGCAAGTGCTTGGAAGGGAGTTATAGCTTTGATCATCTCAGACCTGATAAGTTTAGTAATTACAACTGCCGCTCAAAAAGGGGGCGGATTTAACTGGAGTTATGTTGCCCAGTATACAGTAAACTTCGTTATTCTCCTTGCTGTGCTTGCCTATTATCTCAAAGAACCTATAAGAAATTTCCTTATCGAAAGGCGAGGTATAATTAGCAACGCTATAGATGAGGCTGAAAAGGTTATAGCAGGGGCGAAAAAGAGGTATGAAGAGTACGCTGAGAAAATGAGTAAGATTGATGTAGAAATCAAGGCTCTCAGGGAAATTCTTAAAAAAGAAGGAGAAATCGAAAGAAATGAGATCCTAAGACACGCTGAGCTTGCTTCTCAAAAGATTGGGGAGGAGGCAAGGGAAACAATCAGACTTGAAACCGCTAAGGCAAAACAGGAGATTCAATCTGAAGCGGTCTCATTGGCAATAGGGCTGGCTGAAGGAATACTCAAACAAAATCTGATTGAATCTGACGAAGGGCGTTTTATTGACGACTTTGTAAAAAAGGTAGACGAAGAGAAATGGCGTCAGTCGCAACACTGAGGGATTTAACAGAAGCACTTCTTCAGGCTTCAAAAGAGGAAGGAAAGCTAGATCGTGTCACATCAGACCTTGAAAGGTTCCTCGGACTCCTTTCATCTCAAGAGGAAATAAGAAATATTCTAGGAAGCTCTGTTTATGATATTAATGTGAGAAAAGAAATAGTCAGTGGGATTGGTGAAAAGGCTGGGTTTGATAAACTGACCATAAATTTCCTTAAGTTAGTGATCGAGCTTGGCAAAATTAAGGCTCTAGTAAAATCCGAAGCACCATTTATGCAAAAGATTAGAAAAGCCTCCGGAAAGGTAAAGGCGGAGGTCACAGTGGCTGTAAATCCTTCACAGGAGAACTTAGATAGAATACAAGAAAGACTGAATAAGCTTATGGAAAAAGACGTTGAAATAACACTCAAGGTTGACCCTTCAATCCTAGGCGGAGTTATAGCAAAGGTTGAGGATAAGCTATTTGATGGAAGTATTAAAACACAACTTGAGAGAATAAGACGTATTCTCTCTGTAGCCTGAAAACTTTTAAGCCACAGAGAGCACAGAGAATAGAAAAAACAAAGATTCATTTTTTAATTTTCTCCCTGTCCTCTGTGGCTGAGTAACTACAGGAT
>Ga0209341_10002164_pt1 | contig 18795 bp, 15 predicted proteins | sample RifCSP13_2_FD_184020 | JGI IMG/M metagenome (GOLD analysis project Ga0209341, IMG submission 184020) | Soil microbial communities from Rifle, Colorado - Rifle CSP2_sed 13_2 (SPAdes) (version 2) | ecosystem: Environmental > Terrestrial > Deep subsurface > Rock core/Sediment | place: Rifle... | reverse complement strand
GCTGGCATAGCCATTAGTCAATAGGGAACCGCCGACGAACACTTTCACTTTTTCTGGCACACCAGCCTGTTCCAAGGCCTCAATGAGGGTTTGCGCAGACATCGTACATTTCCTTGTGGCACAGAATCATTATTTTCACCGGTTATTAAATAGGGATTTCTTTTTATGTCCGGATCTCAGGTGAGAGTCTGTTTTTCCGTTGCTCATTAAAAGCTCTTGGCTCAATCCAAATTTTTTTGCACTACCAGGTTAGATTCACCCAGCAGTAGCCATAACCCATGCCATCCACATCCTGCCAAACCTTTTGGGCTAAGCCTTCTTCCCCTTGAAACTCAGGTAACTCTTTACGCTTCTCTTCCCAGGGAATGCAGACGCCTGGTTTCCGTTTTTGGACTTGATATTTTATCCCCGTTGGCGCTGGTTTCGATATTTTCTTTATCTCTTCCAGGCTGGGCAATGACGCCCCGGATTGACTATAAGTGCCATAGTTAAGCGTAAAATCGATCATGGCTTTCACATTTTCGATTTTTGCATCATTCAAGATGAGTGCGCTTGCATCCATGATATAACCTCCATCCTGGGCAACCGAATCAATTACTTGTTTACAGCGGTTTACAACATCTTCTACGGTACCCATGGATAACAACTCATTCGGAATTCCTCCACTTATACAAAATTTTTTCCCTAAGATTTTATGAGCCTCAAAGATATCTGTCTTGTCGCAATGAAAAATGATGCTCTTTTCTGGCAGTCCTGCAAAGCTTTCCAAATGTTGATCCCATTTTCCTTCGGCATAGAAAATTATCTGATGACCTTTAGCCCAGAGCTCTTCTACAATTGGTTTTAATGTCGGCCAGTAAATTTCCTTGAAATCACGTTGGGAAATAAATGGTATACATCCCCGGTGCATCCAAATGATAGAGGGAATATTTCCTTCCGGGTCTGCACCACCTAAAACAAGGTTCAACAAATGGGGCATTAGAGCCTCACACGCTTTAATAACCTTATCTCGCCGTTCATGGAGGTCATAACACAAATTGACATAACCGCGCAGCTTATCTCCCAAAATATCGAGAGGAGCCTTTAATACAGATCCCACTGCGGGGACAACTCCAGCCTGAATCAATTCGATAGTCTTCGCTCCCCAGGTGTTAAAAAATAGGTTATAGGCCATGAGACCATTGATGAAAGCCATGTTATGCTCGAATGTGACTGGGCTGCCCGGAGGATTGATATGGTGAGTAAAACGAGAGAACCAGTGGGTAACTAAAAACCCGGTCGGGTCATCGATAAATTCATCGTATTCAGAGGCCTTTAAGAATGCCTCCTCATCCGTTGTCGGTTCAGACCATTGATTAATTTCATTTACAGAGAGCCCAATTCCTGGGAAAGTGATTCCATCCCAACCGATCGCCTTTTGCATGCCAAACCAATTGACCACTGAATTGGTTTGAATGGCATCAATGCCTGTCTCGACTGCGAACCTGCGGTTGGTATCAAACTGCAATTCATGGTTTATGGCAACTTCATAATTGGTATAACCACAATATTTTGCCGCGAACTCCTCAGCGAAAATTCGGAGAGGGATCCGGTCAGGTTTTTCGTTATACAGGGCAGTAACATACCGGGTTAATCTAAGCTGGTACAGGCGCTGGATTTCTGATTCCATAAAATCTTCCTTGGTGCGGCAGCAGGTTTGAAGGTGTGTTGGACCGAGTCTCCAATACGGCCTTCTTATAAAGTAAGTCGGGGCAGAAAGAGGTCTTAGAGAGGCGTCCTGATATAAAGGACGCCTCTCCTTGTTTCGTTATTGATGTAATTACTCTTTGGGTATCACATACTCCTGGTAGGCCTTGACGCCCTTCTCCAGCTCCCAGCCAAGCAAGTTCTCGGGAGTCTCTTTGTCCACCATGGTGGACGGCGTAATGACCAACTCGGGAACAGTGCCTCCATTCAGGACGGTGGTGACGACTTTCAGCAGAACGCCCGATTCATAGGTTGGGGAGTTCGAGTTTGTCGCTATGGCTTTGCCATCCATAACGCCCTGGAAGTCTTCCGGCCGACCATTGTGGGTGATGATCTTGATGGGATTGTTGAGCATGCCGGCATCCTCCAGAGCGCGTAGCACGCCCAGGTAGATGTCGGCGTTCATGGCATACACCATGTCAAACTCGCCATTGTAGTTGGCCAGCCAGTCAGCCATGACATTTTGCGACTTCTCCGCGTTCCAATCACCAGGTGCCTTGATCACGATCTCGTTGTTGGGTCCCAGGTTCTTCTCGAAACCCTCTTCGAAGAGCTCGACGATGCCCTGTCCCAGAACACCTTCTACAATGGCTACCTTTGAGTCGGGGTAATTGTCGGCAATATACTTGCCGATCATGCCGCCCATCCTGACAAAATCGCCTTTGACAGTAGAAGTTACCTTGCCTGGGCCATCCGCGGCAGTGGAGCCGACAACAAAGAAGGGGATGCCGGCAGCATTGGCAAACTGCGCACCCCTTTGGGCGGTTTCAGCCGCGATCGTGAAGTCGATGATGGCGTCATAGTTATTGGCGATGAAGTCCTCAATGTGCGCAAGCTCCTTCTCAGGCTGACTCTCGGAAAGAACGAAGGTCATTTCTACTCCGAAGGGTTCATTCTCATTGATGTAATCCACAACGAGTTTCGCCGCATCGGCCTGCATCTGGTAGTATGCGTCGGGAGATGTCTGGATATAACCGATCTTGTAGACCGGTTTCTCAGTTGCTGCTTCTGTATCTGAAGGCTCCTCAGCTGGGATCACATATTCTTGGAATGCTTTGACACCCTTCTCCAGCTCCCAGCCAAGCAAGTTCTCGGGAGTCTCTTTGTCCACCATGGTGGACGGCGTAATGACCAACTCGGGAACAGTGCCTCCATTCAGGACGGTGGTGACGACTTTCAGCAGAACGCCCGATTCATAGGTTGGGGAGTTCGAGTTTGTCGCTATGGCTTTGCCATCCATAACGCCCTGGAAGTCTTCCGGCCGACCATTGTGGGTGATGATCTTGATGGGATTGTTGAGCATGCCGGCATCCTCCAGAGCGCGTAGCACGCCCAGGTAGATGTCGGCGTTCATGGCATACACCATGTCAAACTCGCCATTGTAGTTGGCCAGCCAGTCAGCCATGACATTTTGCGACTTCTCCGCGTTCCAATCACCAGGTGCCTTGATCACGATCTCGTTGTTGGGTCCCAGGTTCTTCTCGAAACCCTCTTCGAAGAGCTCGACGATGCCCTGTCCCAGAACACCTTCTACAATGGCTACCTTTGAGTCGGGGTAATTGTCGGCAATATACTTGCCGATCATGCCGCCCATCCTGACAAAATCGCCTTTGACAGTAGAAGTTACCTTGCCTGGGCCATCCGCGGCAGTGGAGCCGACAACAAAGAAGGGGATGCCGGCAGCATTGGCAAACTGCGCACCCCTTTGGGCGGTTTCAGCCGCGATCGTGAAGTCGATGATGGCGTCATAGTTATTGGCGATGAAGTCCTCAATGTGCGCAAGCTCCTTCTCAGGCTGACTCTCGGAAAGAACGAAGGTCATTTCTACTCCGAAGGGTTCATTCTCATTGATGTAATCCACAACGAGTTTCGCCGCATCGGCCTGCATCTGATAGTAGGCGTCGGGTGATGTCTGGATATAACCGATCTTATAAATCGGTTTTTCAGCCTGTGGTTCTTCGGCCTGTGGTGCCTCAGTCTCCACTATCGGTTCTGTCGGGGCCGTGGTTGGGGCAGCAGGCTGACAGGCAGCCAACATGACCATTAACAGCACTACCATTGCCAAAACGATTGAATTCTTGAGTAGTTTCATGATTTTCTCCTCTTTATCCTTATTGATTTGTGAGTTGTGAACGATAGTCGCGAATCTTCTCTTTTACCTCCTTAATGAGATTGTGGTTTGTTAATTAGGATTTCCAGCTTTTCTGGCAGCCCCCAGATTACTTAGTGTTACGGCGATGATGATAATACTGCCAAGCATTACGTACTGGTAGAAAGAAGGTACACGCAGTATATTCAACGAGTTTCGGATGAGTCCCAGAAGAATAACTCCGAGGAATACCCCTGGGATGGTACCTCTGCCGCCAGAGAGAGAAACACCACCGATGACAGAAGCCGCGATGGCCTCCAATGGGTAGGAAACGCCCATGGCGGGTTGCGATTGCCCAATCCTTGAGATTACAATGAGGGATGTGAAACCAGCAAGTAAACCGCTAATAGCATAAGCACTGATCTTGTGTAAATCAAGATTGATACCCGCCAGGAAAGCAGCCTCTGGATTTCCCCCGATAGCATATAACTTCCTGCCAAATTTTGTGTATCGGGTGACAATATAAGCGATAATGGTGATGACCATAAAATATATCACCGGCAAGGGTATGATGCCGGCCACTCGGTAGGTACCAAACCATCCAAACTTACCCTGAAGATAGATATTGTTCCCTTTGGAAACAATCAGGGCGAGCCCCTGATATATCGTCAATAGACCTAAGGTTGCGATGAATGTGTCGATTTTGGTTTTGACAACCAGTATCCCGTTGAACACACCGGTTAACAGACCTGCAGAACATGCCAGGAGGATTGCCCAACCATCGCTTAATCCCCAGCGTGAAAGTGCAATTGCGGCAATCCCGGCAACAGTAGCAAGCAGGTTGCCTACGGTCAGATCAATACATCCCGCGATCAACGCCATCGTCACACCCATGGTGACGATACCCAACGTGGATTGCTGGTTTAGGACGTTAAAAATGTTCCTAACCGTGAGAAAGTTAGGGTCAAGAAATGACATCACGATACCGGCAATAACCATAATCCCTAGCAGATAATAAACGGATCGGTTACTTTTGTTTATCCATTTGGCCGTTCGTTTTGTCAGTTCAATGTTAAGGCTCATAAAATGCCTCCAATGGAGTAGGTCAGTACATTCTCCTCGCTGAGTTGTCCACGGCCAATTTCTCCGACAATCCTACCTTGTCGCATCACGATTACCCGGTCGCACATGGCGATGAGTTCAGGCATATCTGAAGACACCATCAGGATGTATTTGCCCTGTCTGGCAAGCTGGACCATCAGTTTGTAGATCTCTTCCTTAGAGCCAATGTCAATGCCGCGCGTTGGCTCATCAAAAATGATCACATTCGCATCCGCGTAAAGCCATTTTGCCAAAACGACCTTCTGCTGGTTACCACCTGAAAGATGTCTGACTTCCTGATATATGGTGGGTGTCTTGATATCAATAGCTTTAACATAATGGTTGACATCCTCCCTTTCTTTTCGCTCATTGATGAAATGACCGCTGGTATTGGCCATATGCACGATGGAAATATTCCATTTTACGTTGTGTTCAAGGATCACCCCAGTCTTTTGCCTGTCTTCAGTAAGCAGTGATAAACCAGCTTTAATTGCCAGGCTGGGATTCGTGACCTGGATCTCATGTCCCTCAACGAAGACTGTCCCGCTGCTCTTTTGATCCGCTCCGAAAATCAGCCTGACCAAATCCGTCCTTCCGGATCCAACCATTCCTGCCAATCCAACGATCTCTCCTTGATGAATTTTGAAAGAAACATCCTTAATGTCACCCCCGCTAATGTCCTTAAATTCAACTGCTTTTGTATAATTTATATCTACCAGTTCACGGGTATAGAACATGCTGAGATCCCTACCAACCATCTCACTGATGATCTTTTCAAGGGTAACGCCATTTTTCTGATGGGAGGCGACCTTGTTTCCGTCGCGTAAAATGGTAATGCGGTCGTGGATGCTGAATACTTCTTCCAAGTGATGGGATATATAGATGACACCGACACCTTTCGCGGCCACCTCTTTCACTAGCGCCAGCAGATTGCCAATCTCATTTGAGCTATAAGAAGCTGTGGGTTCGTCAAGGATGAATATCTTTGCTTCCCTCGCCATGGCTTTTGCAATCTGAATGGATTGTTTTTGTGGTATATTGAGGCTTCCTACTAAAGCCTCCACACCCAAATCAATTTTCAGGTTCTCAAGCAGTTTCTTTGACTCCCTATCGAGTTTGGGAAAATCGATAAACCCAAATCTGTTTACCGGTTCCATTCCCATAAAGATATTTTCTGCTACTGTCAGTTCGGGAGCCAGAGAAATTTCCTGATATATTGTTGTAATGCCTAATTGGTGTGCCAACGCGGGGGTCAGATACGAATACTGCTGTCCTCCGATTATTATCGTCCCTTCGTCAGGCCTTAGGGCGCCGGAAAGCATTTTGATAAACGTGGATTTCCCCGCGCCGTTCTCGCCTACAATACAATGGATTTCGCCTTCATAAAGGTCAAAATCCACTTTATTAAATGCCTTAACGCCGGGGAAGCTCTTACTGCATCCTTTCACTTCCAATAAAACTTTGCGTTCCACTGTTGTACTATCGCCTCCCGACGAAAATGAGTTGTGTTTTATTTCTTCATCCTGTGGGATTTAGTATGGATTGATTGCAGGTGTACCAATTACGAAAAGGCTACCGGGTGGGTTACGTATGTACCCCACCCGGAAAGGGTATTATCACTTGTACTCCACATATTCGGGCTTGTGACCTGTATAGCAATCCAGCTTCTTTAATAGCTCCCTAAAGTAATTTCTCGCCTCAACATAGCGCTCATCGATGGTGGCAACCGTGCCGAGCTGGTGACCTTTCACAACGATGGGCGAACATTGCTCATGCGAGAACAGGCCGTTGTATCCGAACTCTTTACAGGTTGCGAGGAAAGTCTCCCAGGGGAGCGGGTCACGGTCCGTACCCGGGGTGACTTCTTCCCAACCGTAGGCTGCGCCGCCGATCGTTTTAATCGTTGCCAATGAGATCGTGTGCGAATAAACCATAACCTTTCCCATTTTTCGCACGGTTGCTCTAACCGACTCGGGATCATATCCTTCCATTAGGGGAAGATCGACGCCAACCTTGAGGCTGTCAACGCCAACTTCAGCCAGCATCTCAAGCGTATCATCGTTATTGTTGGTGATTTCTGGGTGAGTCTGTAAAGCTAGGGTTATGCCCTTATCTTGAGCATATTCTGCGACCTCAGTTAATGCTTCGCGAACCTGATGCCATGCCTCAAGATAATCTTCACCCCGGGAAACCCTGCGTGAGCGCGATTCAAAAGCGGGTAAACCATAGCCCTGGTTCGCATAAGGGTTCGAAAAATAACCCCACAGCGAGGCCATCACTCTAACAATCTTGCTACCAATATCTTGGGCAAGGTCAATGCACTGCTTGGTGTACATAATTTCCTTTTCTGTGTTGTACACAAGCACGTGATTGGCATCCACAAAATTGTTGCAGCATACAATGGCGCCAACTTCCAAGTCAATCTCCTGAAAAAGGTTTACGAGCTTCTTCCGTCGGTCCGCGCTTAAATCCATGGGGAATCCGAGCGGGCGATGGGCAAAAATGCAGGCTGCATCATAGCCAAATTTTGCCGCTCTGCGGATGGCGTCTTCTAAGGACAACTTGTCGTTGTCCTTTGTAAAATAGCCTCCATAACCGATGACGTCGAGACTCAGTTTCATGTTGGTTTCTCCTTCTGCATATTATTCTCAAAATCGATATAGAAGCCTTACGGTCACTTTATAAGGATCTGGGATAAGCCCCGTTCTTGTGGTGCAGCACAGATAAGTAAAAAAGTGTAATTAGTCCCAACATTATAACATTATAATATTGGAAAGTCAATACGCTCACAGCTCGATTGGCCTGTAACATAAGCGGTGGGACTTGACGTAAAACAGCAAGCTCCGTGGAAGATGGTGGTACCACCCAACCATCAAAACGGAGCCTGCCATGTCGATTGTCGTCCTTCAACTGCCAGATGTCAAGCGCAAAACCGGAAATCGCCCCCATCCATGTCCGTACTGCCAAGGGCAAACCTTTCAGCGCTGGGGCAAGGTACGCAAGCCGATACGAGATAGCCGATATCGGAGTGTACAACCGTATCGCTACCGATGCTGTCACTGTCGCCGCACCTTCTGCCACTACCCACAAGGCGTGGATGGTTCCGATCAGACCCATCGGCTCCGCAAATTGGTATCCCTGTTTTGGGTATTGGGGCTGAATTTGCGAGGTGTGTGCACTGCTCTGGGGGCCTTTGGTGTATCGCTCAGTCACATGTCAGTGTGGAGAGATCTTCAAGAACAGATAGTACTCCAGGAGAAACAGCGTCACTGGCAACCGGTGCGAGTGCTGGGATTGGACGGTGCTTATGTGCAGGGTTGGGACAAGCGCAAGCATGCGGTACTGGTGGCGGTCGACCTGGGGCGAGGTCAGCCGGTGGCGATTGGTTACATCGATGAATACAATCCTCAAGCTGTACGCCGCTTTCTGCAACCCCTGGTGCAACGCCTGGGGGTAAGCGTGATTGTCACGGACGATCTGGCCAGCTTCCGAAGTGTAGCTGAAAAGCTGGGGGTGGAGCACCAAGTCTGCCAGTTCCACCTCCGTCGTTGGGTGGGGCGCACACTGCGAGAACTAAAGGAAACGATGCCCAACAATTGGCAGTGGATACTGGAAGAAATCAAGAGCCTGTTGGAGGAACTGCCCCCAGAAGGAAGTCGTAGATTGTACGAGCTGTGGAAACAAATCCCCGAAAGACGGGTGGGGCAGAGTCAGCCGCTCTCGCCCCTCAGCCAGTTGTGGACCTTGCTCCTCAGGCTGAGCGAACACTGGCCTAGCTACCGGGTCTTTGATTGGGACAAGGATGTACCCTGGACCAATAACCGCACCGAACAGGTCATTGGGCGCATGAAAATGCGCTGCCGCACGGTGCGAGGTTACAAATCCTGTCCGGGAATGTCGACGGCTTTCATGTTGACTGGTTCGGGTGTGGCTTGGTAGGGCTGGATATCTGTGGAATGCATTATGCCTGTCCCAATTTTCCAAATTCACCAACCGCCTATGTTACGTACACACCTCAGTTTCCCTATTGACAAACGTTTAAAATAGCGCGACAATATGTGCAATTGCACAATAAATGTGCAGTTGCACATCCCTCAAGGATCCCGATGATCGACGAAAACCATCACGAATTATTGGCGCAAGTTGCTTCGTTGTATTACGAGCACGAGAAAAGCCAGAATGAGATTGCCAAAGAACTGGGCTTATCTCGGGTGAAAATTTACCGGATTCTGAAGGAGGCCCGCGAAGAAGGAGTCGCCAAAATCGTCATCAACTGGCCGATCGATCGTGACAGCCAATTAGAGGAAAATCTGTCACAGGTCTTCCATCTGAAAAAAGCCATGGTGTTCAAGTCGACCCTACAGGATGGAGCCTCCTCTCTGCAACGCTTAGGCCAGATGACTGCTCGCTATCTGGAGATGATCCTGGAAGATGGGATGACCCTGACAGTCTGCTTGGGGCGTTCCACCTACGAAGTGATCAACGCAGTGCGCCCCACCTTTCGGTCCCATATCAACGTGGCGCAGGCGATGGGCAGCATCCCCTTTGCGATCCAGGAGTTGGACAGCGCCGCGCTGGCGCGCCAGCTCGCCCAGAAGTTGGGTGGGCAAGTGCTTTATCTTTCCTCACCACTCGTCGCCACCAGCCCAGAGGCAGCTGCCATGCTGCGTAGCCAACCGCTCATCGAGCGCACCCTCAACGCCTCCCGCAACGCGGACATTGCCCTGGTAGGGATCGGCGGCCTCAACCCTCGCAACTCACGCTACGTCCAGGCCGATCTGATCACGGCTCAGGCCTTGATCGAGCTGGAACAGGAAGGGGCCGTTGGGGACATCGGCGGCCAGTTTTTCACTCAATCGGGCGGGCTGTACCCTTGCAAGTACAACCAGTGCATGATTGGCTTATCCTTGGAAGAGATGAAACAAATCCCCAACACGATTGCGGTCGCTATGGGCAAGGATAAAGTGAAGGCCATCCTGGGCGGGCTGCATACTGGCGTGATTGATGTACTCTGCACCGATCACAGCACTGCCCGGGAAGTGCTGCAGCTCGAATTAAGCGCTCCCAGCCCAGGTTCTGCACCCATTTCAACTTGATATTCAAAATTCATTTTGCAAGAAAGGATGGAGCGAAATGATGGACACAATTGGCAGAGTTACCCAGAGAGCGAAGATCGCCGCTGGCCTGTTCTGGGCCGATTACGCCGTGCTGGGAGCCCAAGTCCAGGAGCTCGAGGCAGCTGGGGTTGATTGGTTTCACGTGGAAGTTCGCGATGGGAAATACATGGATTTTGGAATGCCTCGCGGTGGCTTTGACATCCTCGAAGGTGTTCGCAAAAGCACTTCCCTGGAGATTGAAGCCCAGCTTCAAATGGTGCGCCCCAGCTTCGATGTGTTCAGGCAACTTGCCGACTTAGGCGTCAATTTAATCTCTTTGCCCGTCGAAACGATGGGCGAAATGATGATCCAGGCCATTACCTACATCAAAGACGAATTAGGTTTAAAAGCGGGTGTCTGGGCCTGGCAGGGGACTCCGATCAACGCTTTCGAGCAGTATATTCTCCCCTATGTTGACATCATCGAATATGAAAGTCGCGCTCATTTTTGGGTGAAAGAGTCGGGTAAAAGCCCGCATGACATGGATCCAATCATGTTTGACAACCTCCAGCAAATGCACGAAATGATCTCGACCGCTGGCCTGGAAGGGAGCATGGAGTTGATGGTCGATGGAGGCCTCAATCTAAGCAATATCTCTGACTTTATTAAGGTTGGCATGACGGTTGGAGAATTTTCCTCCCCGCTACTGAAAGGGCCAGAAGGGAAGTTCGTGCCCGGAACGGGTCGAATCGAAGCCGCGGTCAGGAGACTGCGCGCCGTCTTGGACGAGGCCAGCGATCTGTACCGGGACTCCAATGGATTAAAGAAAGAACGGATCCCCCAAATCTCCGGCTAACCTGGTCGCACAAAAGAGGAAATAAACGATGAAGGAACTTGGAATCGCTCTGATCGGGTACGGTGGAGTCGCCCGGGTCCATGCCATGGCGTACCGCGCCATCCCTTTCCATTACGGCCTGCCAGCCGACACATTCAAGATTGTCGGCGTGGCAGATAGAAACCCGAAAGCCGTGGAAGCAGCCTGCCAAGAAGTCCAATGCGAAGTATTTACGACAGACTATCACGAACTGTTAGCCCGCGAAGACGTGGATTTAGTGGATATCTGTGTACCCAATCACCTGCACGAGGAGCTGATCCTGGCAGCCGCCGCAGCCGGTAAGCACATCTACTGCGAAAAGCCGCTGGCTATGGATGTGCGCCAGGGCAAACGCATCGTCGCCGCCGTCGAACAAATCGGAGTGAAGAACCAGTTGAACTTTAATTTCCGCTTCTACCCCGCGGTGAGTCGGGCACGGCAGATGATCGCCGAAGGCTTTCTGGGGCGGGTATTCTCTTTCCGGGGTTGTTTCTACCGTTCAAGCTACATCAACCCGGATAAGCCGCTCTCCTGGCGTTTGAAAAAAGAGATCGCCGGCGGCGGAGCCTTATTCGACCTGGGATCTCACGTACTTGATCTGATTTACTACCTGTTGGGCGATTTCGGTTCTGTGCAAGCAACTGTGGAAACGTTGATTAAGGAGCGCCCGGTTGCCCCAGGTTCGAAGGAAAAAGGGCCTGTGGACGTGGATGATATTGTCCTGATGCAGGTGCGCATGGCAAATAGCGTTCTGGGGACGGTTGAAATCTCCCGCATGGGCACCGGCACGACGAACGATATGAAGGTTGAAATTTATGGAGAAAAAGGTGCGCTTCGGTTCAGCGCTGAGGAGCCCAGTTGGCTGGAAGTTTTCGACGTTCACGACCCGGACCAGCCGATCGGAGGCATGAGCGGATTCCGCAAGGTGCAGGCAGTCGGCCGCTTTGAGGGCCATAAAGCGCCTGACTGGTCGATGGCTCCAGGTTTTGTGACCACCTTTGTCGAATCGCAATTCAAATTCCTGCAAGCGGTTTCCGACGATTTACAGCCTGCGCCCACCTTTAGAGACGGATTACACATCCAGGAAGTGATGCAGGCCGCCATCTGCTCTTCTGAGGAGGCGCGCTGGGTATCGATTGCAGAGACTCACGAGAATTTATAAGGCTTCTAAATAAGTCTCCGCATGGCTTTAGAAGAGCTTAGAACATGAAAAACTGACGAAATTCAATAAAGGAGGTGAACCGCAGAAGAGGATCAAGACGAAAGCGTAATGAAAAAACCGTATAAGTGAATAAGGAGGATAAATTCTATGTACCGCAAACAGATCGTCGTTTCAATTTTCTTGTTGGCCAGCTTGCTGCTATCTGCCTGTGCAGGAGCAGCAACAACGACCGAACCCCCCGCAGCTACCAGCGCTGGTGCAGAGCAAGCCGGGGGAGGCAAATTGGAGGTCTTCTCCTGGTGGACCTCGGGCGGTGAAGCTGCAGCGCTCGATGCCCTGTTCAATACCTTCAAGACCTACAACCCAACCGCTGAGATCATCAATGCCACGATTGCTGGTGGTGGTGGTAGCAATGCCAGAGCAGTCTTACAGACCCGGCTGGCAGGTGGCGATCCACCGGATACCTGGCAGGTCCACCCTGGCTATGAGCTCTTGGGGCAGTATGTTGCCTCGGGTTACGTCGATCCAATCACCGATCTATATAAGAGTGAAGGCTGGGACAAAGTAATGCCGGCAGGCCTGGTCGAACAGATGACCAAGGACGGCCAGATCTACGGCGTGTTGGCCGGCGTCCACCGCGGCAATGGGCTTTGGTACAACAAGAAGGTTCTTGATGAACAGGGAATCACTATCGGCGAAACATTGAGTATTGACGAGTTCCTTGGAATTGCTAATCAACTCATCGCCGCCGATATAACCCCCTTGTGTGTGGGCGATAATGGTGTATGGGCCTCGGCGCAACTGTTCGAGAACACGCTGTTAGGCGTGATCGGCCCAGACAAGTATAAAGGCCTGTGGGATGGCTCTGTCTCCTTTGATTCTGCTGAAGTCAAGCAGGCCATGGAGACTTACGGCAATATGCTGGACTACCAGAACTCAGACCATAGCGCCCTATCGTGGGACCAGGCAATCCAGAAGTTGATGGAAGGCACCTGCGTTTTCAGCTCGATGGGCGACTGGGCTTACGGCGAGTTCGTGAAGGCTCAAAAGAAGGACAATGAGGACTTCGGCTGGGTCAGCCATCCGGGCACCGCCGGCAGCTTCATGGTGGTAGCAGATGGCTTTGTCATGGCGAAAAACGCGCCCAACAAAGACAACAATACCCTGTGGCTGAAAGCCATCGGCAGCAAAGAAGGTCAGGAAGCCTTCAACCCACTGAAGGGTTCCATCCCTGCCCGCACCGATGTGGACCGTGCCAAATTTGGACCGTACCACAACTGGTCGATGGATTCCTTTGCCAAGGACACCTTGGTCCCCACCGTGGTGCACGGCTCGGCCGCCCCGGCTGACTTCCAGCAGGCGCTGAATGATGCCGTCACTACCTTCATTGTTGACAAGAATGTGGATGCCTTTGCCGCAGCGCTGGTTAAGGCCGCCCAGGCTTCGGGCTTCGCTAAATAGGTTTCTATCTCTTGATGGGAGGGCGTGTAAGATTACACGCTCTCCCAATTCTCATGGGAAGGTGTCCTATGTCCACGTCTGAGCTGGTCAAGACCCAAAAAGACGCATCTACCGTGTCGCCGCCCCGGTCGAAGCGTCCTTGGCTGTCGGAGCGATTGCAATCCTTCCTGTTACTGCTCCCCTCCTTCATTGCTACCGGAATCTTCGTTTATGGTTTCATCAGTTTTACAATTTACATTTCTCTCTCCAACTGGCGTACGCTGGTAAGAGATATGAGCCTCAGGCAACCCCTGCTCGCCAATTACGCCGACCTGTTTGCTATGCCACGCTGGCAGGCCGATCTGCGCAATACCGTGGTTTTCACTATCTTTTTTATGGGAATTTCCCTCGGCGTTGGCCTGGGGCTGGCGATTTTGTTGGACCGAAAGTTGTTTGCAGGCACTGTTCTACGCAATGTTTTCCTGTTTCCTTATGCGCTCTCCTTTGTGGTCTGTGGCGTAGCCTGGCGCTGGATATTTAACCCAGAAGCTGGTGTAAATATTCTCTTCAATCTCTTAGGGATCAATCCTCTGCTGGCAGCAGTCGGAGTCGGACCTCTCCAACCCGGGTGGGCGACCGATCCGACCATTCTGCTCAAAGTGAATGACGCCCTGGCCTTGATCTGGCCCGCCGCCGGAAAACTCCAGGTGCAATTTGGAGTGCCGGTGGCGATGATCCCGGTCGCGATCGCGGCCAGCTGGCAGCTCTCCGGATTTGTGATGGCCATGTATATCGGGGGCATGGCGACCATTCCGGAGGAAGTCCGCGAGGCTGCCCGGATCGACGGAGCAACTGAGTGGCAGGTTTACCGGCGGGTGCTCATCCCGATGCTCGCTCCTGTGACTATCTCCCTGGCAGTTCTTCTATTGCACACCTCGCTCAAAATCTTCGATCTGGTTTACACCATGACCGGCACTGGGCCAGGTTTCGCCACCGATGTACCTGCCATCTTTGTCTTTGAGATGATGTTCAAGGCGACCCGTTACAACCTGGCCTCGGCGGGTGCGATTTTCATGCTAATTGCGGTTGGCGTTGTGATTATTCCATATCTAACAAGTTCTCTCAGGAAGGGATGACAAAATGGTTGCCAGGCAGAACACGATCCCGAGAAAACCAGTAGCGTCCAGAATAGGCCACATTCTGCTCTGGTTGGTGTTGATACTGGCCTTCCTTTTCTACCTTATGCCAATTTATGTGATGGTCGTCAACGGTTTCAAAGAGGCTGCCAATGTGAGCCTTTCGACCATGTGGAGTTTCCCCGATAACATCCAGAGCGGTGGTTTTGCCGAAGCGGCCAGGAAATTGTGGCCAAACATGCAGAACAGTTTAATAATGGTAATTCCAGCTACGATCATATCCTCTTTCCTGGGCGCGCTCAACGGCTATCTCCTGTCTAAATGGAAATTCCCCGGCGCTGATGTCCTGTTTACCATTATGCTGTTTGGGTTTTTCATTCCATATCAGGCTGTTCTCCTCCCATTGGTGCGCTTTTTACAAACTATCCACCTGTACGGCACTATCCCTGGCCTGATTCTTTGTCATGTTGTATATGGTCTGCCGATCACCACATTGATGTTTCGCAATTACTTCGCCGGCGTACCGACAGAACTCATCGAAGCCGCGGGTGTGGATGGCGCTGGCATGTTGACCATCTTCTGGAAAGTCATGCTGCCCCTGTCTGTTCCCGCTTTTATTGTGGTAGGGATCTTCCAGTTCACGAACATCTGGAATGATTTCCTGTTTGGCGTCACAGTGGTCCCGAATCCCGCCTCGCAACCGGTGACGATTGCGTTAAATAACCTCTCCGGTTCTTTCTCGGTGGATTGGAACGTGGTGATGGCTGGCGCAGTGATCGCTGCCTTGCCGACTGCGTTGGTCTATATCTTTTTAGGTCGTTATTTCGTGCGTGGCCTGCTGGCTGGCTCCGTGAAAGGATAGCAGGATGGACCATCAGCACAGCTATGATTTGGTCATTATTGGAACAGGGATGGGAGGTAGCACGCTGGCTTATGCGCTTCGCAACAGCGGCGCCCGCATCCTGCTGGTCGAACGCGGCGATTACCTGCCTCAAGAACCAGAAAACTGGAGTCCTAGAGATGTATTTAAACTGAAGCGCTATAAACCCAAAGAAATGTGGCAGGATTCCAATGGCCGACCATTCCTTCCGGGCGTTCACTATTTTGTCGGTGGGAATACCAAGGTGTATGGTGCCGCGCTGCCTCGCTTTCGCCGCCAGGATTTCGAGGCCGTTGAGCATGAAGGCGGGACTTCCCCCTCCTGGCCAATCCGTTATAGCGACCTGGAGCCCTATTACGCTGCCGCCGAGGAAATCTATTTCGTTCATGGTCAGGTTGATAGCGATCCTTCCAGCCCGACCCGTTCGAGCCTGTTTCCATATCCACCGGTGCCCCACGAACCCTATATCGAGGATCTCTGCGGCCGGCTCCGAGAGCAAGGATTACATCCTTTCTTGCTGCCCATGGGGATCGACTTGCACGCTGGCGGGCGCTGCATCCGCTGCAAAACCTGCGACGGCTTTCCCTGCCAGGTCTTAGCCAAATCAGATGCCGACGTGTGCGCTGTCCGGCCGGCGTTGGAGGATCCGAATATCCAGCTCTGGACAAACACCTACGCCCGCCGGTTGATTACGGATACCTCCGGAAAACGAGTGATTGCTGTAGAAGTCGAGCGGGATGGTGAAAGCATCGAATTGTATGCCCAAATTTTTGTTGTGGCATGTGGTGCGGTGAATTCGGCCGCTCTGTTGCTTCGATCGGCAAACGGTGATCATCCGAATGGTCTGGCGAACTCATCGGGCCAGGTGGGCCGCAATTATTTGGTCCATAATAACTCCGCCTTGATGGCAGTTGACCCACGCCGGCGCAATCCGACTATATTCCAGAAAACGATGGCCGTTAATGATTATTACTTTCGAGGGCTGGATTGGCCGTATCCTTTAGGTAATCTGCAGATGCTCGGCAAGCTCCAGGCTGGCATGCTTACCGCTGCCAAACCCTTGGTGCCAGCGGGGATCTTGCGGAGCATGACCGATCACTCTGTGGAGTGGTGGGTAATGTCCGAAGATCTTCCTGATCCTGAAAACTGCATTACTCTGGATGCCAGGGGGACCATCCAGGTCAATTGGAAACCCAATAACCGCCTTACCCATGAAAAATTAATCCGGGTTGCCAGCCGCATGATGCGGGCTGCCGGTTATCCCCTGATCCTGGTTCAACGCATGGGCATTGACACGAACTCACATCAGTGCGGCACCCTGCGCTTCGGCGACGATCCCGCGCAAGCCGTCTTGGATCCTTTTTGCAAAGCTTATGATCTGGATAACCTGTATGCAGTCGATTCGTCATTTTTCCCGTCTTCGGCAGCGATGAACCCCGCCTTGACCATTGCCGCCCAGGCTCTGCGCGTCGCAGACCATTTGTTGGACAGACAAGGACATCGTCTAGAGGAGACGGGTGGGACCACATCCATGCCTCTGTATGATGTGCAGGAGTAAAAACATGTACCAGCGTTACCACCTATCTCACGCGGATGCCCTAAAAATGATCACTTCCATCCAAGCCAAATTAGAGCAGGAGAAAAAAGGCGCTGCCATCGCCGTCACAGATGCACAGGGCGAGCTGCTTGCCTTCCTGCGTACCGATGGCTGTAAATTGCCCTCCATCCTGATCGCCATCAATAAAGCTTACACTGCAGCCCGACAGCAAGAAGAATCTTATGCGATTGGTGAATCCTCGCGCAGCCAGGGATTTCCAATGACAAACTTCGGTGATCTGCGCTACACTGCCTGGGGTGGAGGCATCCCTATCTTCCATCATGGCCAGGTAATCGGTGCAGTGGGCGTCAGCGGGCTACCTGAAACCGAGGATATGGAATTGGCTCTCATGGCTGCCAGGTTGGTTGCTGAAAACTGGTCGGGCTTGAAGTGAATCTCTTCTTCGGATGGAATCTCAGACCAAAGATGGAGGCAGATGATGGAACCCTTGGTTGTGGGAGTTGATTTAGGCGGCACAAAAATCGAATTAGGTTTAATTGACCCGCAGAACAAGATTCTAGCCAGGACAAAAATCCCAACCAAGGCCGATGAAGGTCCTGAGGCGGCGGTCGAACGGATAGCCGGCGTCGTGGACGAATTTGGGGATCGCCTGTCTGGTGGCGAAAGGATTGCTGCACTTGGGATCTGTTGTCCCGGGCCTTTGGACCACGAAGCCGGGGTATTGATCAACCCGACCAACCTCCCCAAGTTTTATAATATACCCCTCCGGCAGATGCTCGCAGATCGACTGAACATCCCGGTGAGCATGGAACATGACGCCAAGGCCGCCGGGCTTGGCGAATATTACTTTGGCGCTGGGCGAGATGTGCAAAGTATGGTATTTACTGTGATCGGCACCGGTGTCGGTTCGGCTATCATCCTGGACGGCCAGTTAATTCGAGGAGTTAAGAATTTCGCCGGGGAAGTGGGACACACCACCGTGGATCGCTATGGTGAGCCCTGCCCTTGCGGCTCACGGGGTTGCCTGGATACCTATACCAGCGGTCCCTGGCTGGCGCGCCGCTACAAGCGGCTTCTGGAACGAGAAACACAAGCCGAACGGTTGGAATCCGAGGCTCCGATCACGGGTGAAACCGTGGCTTGCCTGGCCAGGGATGGAGATCCCCTTGCAGCGCAAATTATGACCGAAGCCGGCGAAGCCTTAGGGATCGCAGTTGCGACCATGGCGATGATCCTCGATATTGAGCTATATGTTTTTGGGGGCAGCGTCCCGAAATGCGGCGATACGCTGCTGGAGCCAGCCCGTAAGATAGTGCCCAAATATTCTTTTCGGACTGTTGGCCCGCGGGTGCGCCTGGAAGTAACCCAACTTGGCGATGACGGCCCGATTCTTGGCTGCGCCTGGCTGGCCCGCCAGGTATATCGATTGCATTCTGGCGGGCTCACCGCCCTTGAGCAGCGTTGAGGAAAGACCGAAGGGGCTTCATGCCTCTTTGCGTGGCTGGATCCGTCGGAAAAATAGGTATGAATACGATTCTTCTGGGCGCTGATATCGGCGGGACGAAGACCCGGGTTCTTATCGCCGACGGAACCGGGCGCACGTTGGGCATTGGCGAGGCCGGGCCGGGCAACCATGAGATTGTCGGTTATGAAGGCATGGCCCGGGCGGTCCGCGCCGCCATAAGTCAGGCCCTGCTAGCCGCCGGGTTGAAG
>Ga0209341_10002163_pt1 | contig 18799 bp, 14 predicted proteins | sample RifCSP13_2_FD_184020 | JGI IMG/M metagenome (GOLD analysis project Ga0209341, IMG submission 184020) | Soil microbial communities from Rifle, Colorado - Rifle CSP2_sed 13_2 (SPAdes) (version 2) | ecosystem: Environmental > Terrestrial > Deep subsurface > Rock core/Sediment | place: Rifle... | reverse complement strand
AGGGAACCTGGGACCGGGCTCGGCGAGATTGACGGGCGAGCAGGTCGTTGCGCTGCTCAGACTGCAGGAGGACGGCGGAGAAGCTCGGTGGGCCTCGGTCGTGCAGGCGCTCCTGGGGGGTCGGGTGCCGCCTACCTCTTGCGCGGCGGCTCGCGGAACGAGACCGGCCTCCTCCCCGCCTGGATCCGGGAACCCTCCTGGGACCTCGGACCTACCGGGCCGGAGACCTCCCCCGAGTTCGCGGACCTCGACGGGGATGGCGACCTCGACGCCCTGGTCGGGGAGGGCAACGGTGTCGTGTACGGCTACCGGAACGCGGGGAACTCCAGCGCTCCCGCCTGGGCCGCGGAACCCGCCTGGGACATCGTCGTGTCCGCCCAGGACACGGGGCCGGGCCTCGGGGACCTCGACGACGACGGGGACCCGGACCTGCTCGCCGGCGCGTTCGACGGCACGCTTACCGGCTTCCGGAACCTGGGGAACGCGACCGCGCCCGCGTGGTCGCGCGCGTCCGCCTTGGACGGGCCGAACGTGGGCGGCTACGCGTACGTCGCGCTCGGCGATCTGGACCTGGACGGCGACCTCGACGCCCTGGTCGGGGAGATTGCGGGGACGGTCGTGGGGCTCCAGAACCAAGGGAATGCGACAAGCCCAATCTGGGCGCTGGAGCCTGCCTGGGACCTGGACGCGACGCCCTACGCGTCCCTTATGGCTGAGGCGGCGCCCGCGCTGGCCGAGTTCGACGGCGACGGGGACCTGGACCTCCTCCTGGGATCGGAGCCCGGTTCCCACATTTCGTTCGAGAACGTCGGCGGCCCCACAAGCCCGAGGTGGATCTACCACCCGAATTTCGCGCCGCTTGGGGACCTGGGGACCGACGTGAACCCCGCCCTGGGAGACCTGGATGGGGACGCGGACACGGACCTCCTCGTCGGCGAGTGGAACGGCAACGGGTTCGCCTACCGCAACGCGCCGCGCTTCGTGCGGCTCCGTCCAGCCGCCGCGGCCCTGGCGTGGGGCACTTCGCTGGGCTTGGGCGACTTCAACGGGGACGGATGGACAGACGTCGCCGTGGGCGCCCCGGGTGGCAGCGGCACCGTGGACCTCTTCCTCGGACCGCTCCAGGAGAACCGGACGGCGCGCCCCCTGCCTTCTGTCCGCTTCCCGGGTACGGGCTGCGGATTCGGCCGCGCCTTCGCCTTCGCGCGCTGGAACGGGGACTCAGTCGACGACCTCGCCATCGGCGCGGCCTGCGGCGGCGGAAGTCCCGACAGTGTGCGTTTCTACCTGGGGACTCCCGCCCCACCTCCCACGATGGTCACGAGCCAGGCGACCCAATGGAACAGCACGGCCCTGGCGGATGGGTTCGGGGCGTCGCTCGCCTTCCTAAGGTCCGTGTCGGGGCGGGGTTGGGTCGCCGTCGGCGCCCCAGGTCACGATGCGGGGGGCCTCGAGGCCGGTCGCGTGTTCCTCATGAGCGAGGACCTCACGCCCCCGACCATCACGATCCTCAACCCGCCCGACTACGCGGAACTGGCAGGGGAGGTCCCCGTCACCTATGCGGTGAGTGCGGACGCGGTCGCGGTGGAGTTCCGGGTCTACGACGGCACCTGGCGAACAGTCGCGCCGTGGTCCCCTCCGTCCGGGACGCTGCTCTGGAACACCAGCGGATGGACGGGCGTCGGCGCGGTGCTCTGGGGGACCGTCGTGGACGCTGTCGGGCTGAAGGGGGAGGATTCCGTTGTGGGCCTCCTGGTGAACCCGCCTCCGCCTCCGCCGGGAATGGAGCCGCCTTCCCTGGCCGGGGTCCCGGACCTGGTCGTGCACTATGACTACTCCTACAACTTCGACCTCGGGCCTTACGTGAACGACCCGGACACACCGCCGGCGAACCTGACGGTGTGGACCTCGGACCCCAACCACATCTGGATCTCGCCGACCAACAATCTGGGACTTGTCCTGAACTTCCCCGCGTCCATGCTGACCCAGAGCCTGGTCCTCGTGATCTGGGTGAGCGACGGAACCTCCGTCGCGTTCGACGTCGTGAACGTCACGATCACGACGGACTACCCGCCCGAGGTGCTCCGCCCGCTCCCGGACGTCTCCCTCGACGAGGACACGGTTGCGGTGAACGCGTTCTTCGTGAACCTGGACTACTACTTCCTCGACATTGACGGGGACAACCTCTACTACACCACGGGAAACCGATCCGTGATGTTCCAGATCCATCCGAACCGCACCGTGGACATCTGGGCGGACCCGGACTGGTTCGGCTTCGAGACGGTCACCCTGCGCGCCACGGATCCGACGGGCGCCCTCGTCGAAGACAAGTTCCTCGTCCAGGTGAACCCCGTGGACGACGCGCCGACCATCGCCCCACTCCCCGACCTCGTCCTCCGGCCGGGCGAGGCCTTCTCCCTCGACCTCGCCCCCTACCTGGCCGACATCGACGACCCGGTGGCGTCGCTCGTCCTCGGGGAGGACGGGGTCCATGCGGAGTTGGTCGGGACCGTGCTTGTTCTCCGCTACCCCGCGGAGGTAGCGGCCCACTCTGTGACGATCACCGCGAGCGATGGACGGCTGATTGCGACGGCGGCCCTGCGCGTGCGCGTCGTCGGCGATGGCGTCCCCGGCGTCTTCCTGCTCCTCCCGGTCGCCCTCCTCGCCCTCCTCTTCGGCGCGCTCGCCGTGCGGCGCCGGTCGTTGCTCGCTCTCTATGAGTTCGACGCTGGCGGTCGCTACCGGAAGACGCTCCTGGAGTCCCGGCGGAACCCCGTGGGACCGGAGCGGATCGCGGGCTTGCTCGAGGGTCAGGACATGGAGCGCACGAACTCGATCAAGACCGAGGGGCACAGCGTGGTGTTCCTCCATCTTGAGTCGAGTCACTTCGCCCTCGTGTGCCTGGTTGGGAGGGAGGAGCCGGCGCGGAGGGCGGCGGAGCGCCTCGTTCGCCGCGTCGTTGGCGAGGTGGATCTCAGCCCGGCGTGATCTTGATGGAGAGGACGGGGCAGGCGGTCTCGCAGGCCATGCAGTCGATGCAGTCGGACTCCCGGATCGGGTCGCACTTGTCCGTCCGGTACTTGTCCCACTCCTCCCCGCCCCCCTTCTCGATCGGGTGGTGCTTGCCCGTCCCCCAGGTCCCGGGGGCGAGGAACCACTCGAAGACTTCGACGGGGCAGACGTCCATGCAGGCGCCGTCGGCGATGCAGCTGTCCCAGTCCACCGCCACGTGGGTCCCGTGCACGCCCAGGGCGGTGGGATAGGGCTTCCCGTCCGCGTCGGGCCGGTTCTTCCCCTCGGCGAAGACCTTGTGCGTCTGGTGCTCGCCCGTCGGCGGGTACTCGTCCGGCTTGTTCATGAAGTCGGGGTCGATGGCCTTGGACTTATAGTCAACCTCGATGGTCATGCTCCATCGCCGGTCTCCCCCTAACGGGCGGCCTTATTTAACTCTCACACTCCCTAGCGAAGGGTTTTAGGACGCCGCCTGGATGAAACGTCCGGTGCCGACGTTCTACCTGGCTGCGGTGCGCGACCCCGCGGTGCCGGGGAAGGTCGCCGCCGTCCTTGTCCAGCCCCTCTCAGGACGCGTGCCGGCGGGACCGTCGCAGATCCTGGCTGAGTGGGAGTGGGGGGAGCGCGAGGTCCTTCGGTGGCTCCAGGGCCGGGGGCTGTTCGACCCCGGGGAGGAATTCGTCCCCCTCGGACCGGACGCCCGGGCCGTCCTCCGCTTTCTCGCCGAGAGGCTCGGGGCCGTGGGACTCCGGCAGTGGGGCGCCGGGGAGCTGGAGACGCTCATTAAAGAGAAACGGGTCGTCGAGCTTCCTGCGGTGCCTCGCGGTGGGGAGGCCGCGGCGAGCTACCTCCGGGGGGAGTACGACCGAGTCCTGGCCCTCCTCGATGAGGAGCGGGCGGCGGCCCTGGTGAGCCCCTAGGCGAGGCCCCTCGCCAGAAGCATTATGTACTGCAGACCCGATATCCCTTTTCCGGGCACGGGTGCGTGCCCACTCCGAATGACGGGGGCGGCAGGAGAGCGCGGCCAGCGCGTGCAACAAGACCCGCATCGAGAAGTAGGGAGGCCTACGGGCCGATGACCACGACCCGAGAGGGGAGGGGGACAAACGGCCGCGCGCCGCCCCTTATTCCGCCACGGACTCTTGGACGGCTTCCTTGAGGGTGTCCACGACCCGGTCCACGCGAGACCCCAGGGCATCCGGATCCCAGGTGCCCAGCGACACGACGAGGAGGAAGTGCGCGCCCACCGCGGCGATGACCAGGGACCCCGAGGGCGTGCGCACGTCGATGCGTCCCGGCGGCGGCTTCGCGAACTCCTCGGCGACGTTGATCGCCGCGTCGTACATGGACGCGACCATGACCGCAAAGGTGGGCACGTTCACGGTCCCGGGCAGGTGGGTCCGGACGACCCTGCCGCGCCGGTCCAGGAGGACCACGCCCTGGACGTCGTTCACCGAGAGGAGCTCGTCCAACGCCCCGAATCCGCTCATCGCCGACCCCGTCGGCCCCGGGCTATTAAAGCGCTCCGCGGCGGTTATCGCGCATGAGTCCCGACGCAAGTCCTTAGTACCGCAGCGGGCTCCCGCACGCCGTGGACTTCATCCTCGACGAGGACCTTCAGATGCTCCGCAAGCAGGTGCGCGAGTTCGCGGAGAAGGAGGTCGCCCCGGTGGCTCGCGACTGCGACCGCGAGGCCCGCTTCCCCCTCGAGAACGTGAAGAAGATGGGGGCGCTCGGGCTCCTCGGGATGACCGTACCGACGGAGTACGGCGGCGCCGGGGCGGGAGCGCGGCACTTCGCGGTGGCGGTGGAGGAGGTCGCCCGGGTGGACGGCTCGCACGCCCTCATCCTCGCCGCGCACCACTCCCTGTGCATCGCGAACATCCTGATCGGCGGGAACGACGAGCAGAAGCGCCGCTACCTCCCGGACCTCGCGACCGGGGCGAAGATCGGGGCTTGGGCGCTCACGGAGCCCGCCTCTGGATCCGACGCCGCGGCGATGACGACGACGGCGGTGCGCGAGGGGGACGGCTGGGTCCTGAACGGGACGAAGAACTTCTGCACGAACGCGCCGCACGCGGAGACCTTCGTGATCACCGCGAAGACGGACGCGACGAAGGGGAACCGCGGCATCTCCGCCTTCCTCTGCGAGAAGGGATGGAAGGGCCTGTCCATCGGGCGCATCGAGGACAAGCTCGGGATGCGCGCCTCGGCCACCTCCCAGGTCAATTTGGAGAACTGCCTCGTCCCCGAGGAGAACCTCCTCGGTGGCGAGAACCAGGGCTTCGCGAACGCCCTCAAGGTCCTCGACGGCGGGCGCATCGGGATCGCCGCCCTCGGGGTCGGGATCGCCCAAGGGGCCTTCGAGACGGCTCTCACCTACTCGAAGGAACGGCGGCAGTTCGGGCACCCCATCGCGGACTTCCAGGCCATCCAGTGGTACCTCGCCGACATGGCCGTGCAGATCGAGGCCGCGCGGTGGCTCACCTACCGATCGGCGTGGCTGAAGGACAACGGGCTGCCGTTCAAGAAGGAGGCGGCGATGGCGAAGCTGTTCGCCTCCGAGGCCGCGATGGCGGTGACGATGAAGGCGGTGCAGGTCCTCGGCGGGTACGGGTACGTCTCCGACTATCCCGTGGAACGCATGATGCGCGACGCGAAGCTCTGCGAGATCGGCGAGGGGACGAGCGAGATCCAGCGCCTCGTCATCGCGCGCGAGGTGCTCCGCCTCGGTTGACTCGACCTCCGGTCCGGACTGCCTCGTCAGTGCACTTTCTCTGGGCTTTCCCCGAGGGTTCTTATGCCTGAATCGTTGTGCCCGAAGGGGTGAGCGATTGAGGGGAGGTTCGGGACTCAAGCCGAGCGGACGTAGGAGCGCGATTGCGGTAGCGGCCCTGGTGTTGGTCATGTTGGCGGGTTTCTTCCTTGGGCCCGCCTCGGTGCCGCCGGGAACGGGGACCGGTCCTCAGGTGCCGACGACGGCCACGGGTACGGGGTCGCCCGACCTCGATGGGGCCACACCGTCGGGGACGACGGGGACGCCCTCCGTCCCCAACACCGGATCGCCGACCTTCCCGGTCCCGGATGGAAGGGGCCCGGCCTTTCCCACGGCGCTGGGGGAGCAGCCGACCAGCCTGCCGCCGGATTTTGATCCGGCCACGGTCCCCCCAGCCACGGTCTCTGAGGCCCGCCACCCGGCGTACGGCCTCTGCCCCGGAGCTCCGGGCGAGAAGGGTGGCATGAAGCGCAACCCGGACACGGCACGGGATGGCGCCGGGGAGTTGCACATGGTATGGCAGGAGCGGTTCGATGGGCGGTTCGACATCTGCTATGCCAGCCAGCCCGGCGAACTCGGGCTCGGCTCCGACGCGAATCCCGCGTTTCGGATCACCCAGACCCCCTTCGATTCAGTCGCCCCGAGGATCGCCATCGATGCCGCCTCGGGCATCGGATACGTGGTCTGGACGGAGATCCTCCCCGGAGACGGCGTGGCCGAGAGCCCGGGTTCCCCGAGAGCGGTCGCCCTCCTGCGCTACACCGCCGCCGAACTCGGCGTGGCGGATCCCCTCTGGACGAAAGCCGGTTTGCTTGCCGACGGGTCCTGTGCGGTGCGTTCCTTCCAGGTCGGGGCGAGCGCCTGGACGCTGGGCTACCGCCCGGGGACGCCGCACGGGTTCAGCGGGTCGCCGGACACCCGCCCGGTGTGCACGATGCCCCCGGGCTCCAATAGCACGTTCGACACGGACAAGGACGGCATCCCCGACAGCGATGAGGTCCTCGGCGTCCTCGGCTTCATCACGGCCTGGTGGGACCCCGACACGGACGGAGACCTGATTCGGGACAAGATCGAGATCGACGCGGCCCTCAACCCCCTGATCCCCGTCGAGAAGGAGTTCCCGGGGTGCTTCCCGCGAGGCTCCGAGGCCGTCTGCAAGGTCATCTACGCGATCCTCTGCATCGTCGTCGACTTCGACGGGGACGGGTTCTCGGCCTGCGGCGAAGGAGGGGATCATCCCGTGACGACAGAGGTCGTCGAGTTCCGCCAGCCCTCCTTCGCGATCTACAAGTTCTGGCCCAAGGTGGACGGGACCTACGACCTCCGCCTCCGCAGCCAGCAGCGCACGTTCGTCAAGGCCGGCACCTCGCCCTGCACCAACGTGACCGTGTCGGCCCAGGCGGACGGTGTCTCCGTCGGCTCGCTCACGAGGCCCTGGGTCGACTCTGCGACGCCCCCGTGGGAGGAGGACGTCGTCGCGACGTTCAACGTCTCGGGGATCGACTTCAACGCCGTCACCGCGGCCATGGCCGTGGATGTCCGGCTCGACGTCGCCTTCGACCCGCCCTCGTGCGCGACCCCGCTCCTGGCCGTGATGCGATCGCTCGCCGTCGACTGGCTGAAGGTCGAGCTCGCCGCGGACCGGGCCGAGGTGAACTACAAGGACGCTGATGACGTCATCAGCAAGTCCCCCGACTTCCTCGCGGCCGTCCTCACCGAGGACATGGTCATCACGCTCGACCCGCTCCAGAAGGACATGCTCCTCGAACTGGACTCCATGGCGGACCACCCCTGGGACGGTGTCGTGCTCAACCAGGTGATCAACGCCTACAGCGACGACAACATCGTGCTCAACTTCAAGGTCGACGAGACCGGGCTGTCGCACGCCGGGACCGACTCCATGCTGGACCCGGGCGATCTCGTCGGGGACGACGAGGCGAGCCTGTACCTCGCGGACCACCGGAACCCGAGCCTGGGCGCGTACCTCCATGTGATGAACGTCCACTACCTGAGCCAGTCCTCGTGCGACTCGGGCAACTTCCACTACGGGAGCGCGGAGAACGCGGGAATCGGGGACGACCCGGAGTTCAGCGGGGTCGTGCTCGGGGACCAGTGCCTGATCGACACCTACACCGGCGTCACCACCACGGTGGGACAGCCCTACCCGGACCTGACGTACCGGCGCGTCGGCAACATGCTCCACGAGATCGGCCACGCCATGGACGCAGCCCACGACACCTCGGCGGGAACGGTGGACGCCGTAATCGACGGGCTCGCGGACACGACGAACTGCTTCAACATCATGAGCCGGACGGCGAGCTGCGACGGCTTCGCCAACCGGATGCTGGGGACCGGGAAGTTCGACCGGCGGTGGGGCGCCACCCAGCCCATCGGCTTCCCCCGGTGGTCGCGCGAGTCCACGGGGCAGTTCGACCTGACGAACCTGCTGTCCATCCACGCGGGCTACAACTACGACCTCCTGGGGCTGTTCACCTAGGGTAGCGTTTCTCTGACAACGCCTTCCTCGGCGGGGCCGACCGCGCGAGCCGACAGAGCTCGTCGCAGGACTCGACCTCCCGGCCACCCCAGCGGGCCCGTGTCGCGGCGTGCGCATCACCGCGACGCCGCCGTGGGCCGGGCGGGGTCTCCAGTGACCGCCGGGGACCCAGAACCGGAGAGGGAGTCCACGTAGGTTGCGCACGAGCAGGATGTTCCCACGGCCCCCTAGGGGAAGGACCTTTATCGCCGCCGTTCGGTCCCCTCGGCGATGGTCCGTGCGAAGGTGCCCGCGCGCAAGGGGGACGGGAGGCCGGGCCCGCCCGACCGCTACCCGAAGGACCCGGCGAAGTACGCCGACCCCTCGAACTGGAAATACCCCGTGCACTCCCCGTTCCACGCGCGTGCCGCGCGCCGGTACTTCAACGACCCGCGGAACCGCGCGAAGTACGACGAGGACGAACAGGCCTACATCGACCGCAAGATCGACGCCGCCCTGCGCCGGTTCGGCGTCGCCGCCGCGCGGGAGCCGACGGAGGAGCCGCCGCCCTCCCCGGCCGCGGTGGCGGCGATGTCCCGAGACGACCTCCTCCGCGTGCTCGTGGGCACGAGCCGCCTGAAGTCCGCGCGGGCGATCCCCTACGACTTGGTCACGTTCCTGGAGAACCGCGGCGGGCGGATGGAGGCCCGGGTGAAGCAGTACCGCACGCTCGTCGATTTCACCGCGAGGGTGGTGGAGCACGACTGCGAGGACTGGCGGAAGAACCGCGCGCGGGGCAAGCTGCTCTGCAAGCACCTCGGCCGCCTCTTCCTGAACCTGCGGGAGGATCAGGCCGCGGGGCTGCTCCGAAAGCTCCTCGTCGAGCGCGACGCCTGGGACTTTCGCTAGAGCCGCGTGAGCTCGTCTTCCTTCCTCGCCGGGGGCGTCTCGAACACGGGCGGGGCGTCGTCGCGGTAGGGGACGTGGCAGGTCGGGCAGGCTTCCTCGCGGAGGCACGCCTCGCAGACGAGGTGCCCGCACTTCTGGGCGCGCATCACCGCGATGCCGCCGTGGGCGCGGCAGTACTTCCCTGTCCCCATGGGCCCGGCCACGGCCTTCGATTGCGGCGGCGGGGGAGGCGCCCTACGTGCCCTCGGCTCCGAGGTGTCCGGCGTCGGCGGGGGCACCCAGCCCTGCGGGGAGGGAGAGGCGGGCGCCCCCGGTGGGGGTGGTGTCTTGTCGAACGAACCTTTCAGCGCGGCTTCGACGTTCCGCGCGGTGCGGAGGCCGACGCCGAGGGTGCGGGAGATCTCCGGCACGGTCCAGGCTTGCTGGGGCATCGCGAGGGCCTGGCGGATGTACGGCTCGAGGCGGGGATCCGCCCGCGTTTCCGGGGGCAGGTTCGCGACGACGCGGAGGTACCCGAGGAGCTCGCGGCCCTCCTCGATGTCGAGGAAAGGCATCATGGTCATCACGTCGACGAGGCGCACGCTCTCCAGGGCGTCGTGGACGCGGAGGAGCTGGGCCGAGCCGTCCTCGAGCGCGCGGGTGCGGTCCGGGGCCAAGGCCGTGAGGTCCACGGGCGGCGGGTTGTTCACGTAGGTGAGGACTTCGTCGAGGTACTCCAGGGGCACGTTCGCGCTGCGGTAGACCTCGTCCCGCGTGAGCGGGCGGTTGTACATGCGCTCCGCGTCGATCACCGCGCGGGAGAAGTCGTGGACCGCCTTCAGCCGGCGCGCTTCCTGGGCGGCCGCCTTCGCCTCCAAGGCGGGCTGATAGGTCGCATCGAGCTTGAGGGCGTAGTCGAAGCAGGGCAGGGCCTCGTCGTACCGCCCCAGCTTCGTGAGGACGAGCCCCCGGGAGTTCCAGAGGGTCTTGTCGCGGGAGTCGAGGTTCAAGGCCTTGTCGTAGGAGGCCGCCGCGCCTTCGAGGTCCCCGAGGCGCTCCAGGGAGAAGGCGCGGTTGCCCCAGACCTCCTTGTCGTCCGGGCGGATCTCCGCCGCGCGGTCGTAGGAGGTCACGGCGCCGGCGAAGTCGCCGACGCGCGTGTGGACGAGCCCCTTCCACCGCCACGTCTCGAAGCTCCCGGGCTCGGCGGCGACGGCGCGGTCGTAGGCCTGGAGGGCGTCTCGGTCCCGCGCGAGGAGGTCGAGGCAGCGGCCCTTGCCCGACCAGGCCTCCCCGCTGCCCGGGTCGAGGGCGAGGGCGCGGTCGAACACGGGGAGCGCCTCCGCGGGCTTGTCCATGGCGATGAGGGCCTGGGCCTTGATCCGCAGGGCGTTGACGTCGTTCGGGTTGCGCTGGAGCACGCCCTCCGCGCTCGCGAGCGCCTCCTGGTGCCGCCCGATCCGCACGAAGGCGAGCGCCTTCCCGTTCAGGTACTCCGCGTTCGTGGCGTCGAGGGAGAGGGCGTTGTCGTAGGCGGCGAGGGCCTCTTCGAACCGCCCCATCTCGTAGAGGGACATGCCCTTCCTCCCGAGGGCGAATTTGTCCCCGGGGTTCAGGGAGAGGACCTTCTCGAAGCAGGCGAGCGCCTCCTTGGGCTTCCCGAGGTCGAGGAGGAGGCTCCCCTTCCCGTTCCACGAGCGCTTGTCCGCCGGCTCGATCTCGAGCGCGCGGTCGAGGACCTGGAGGGCCTCCTCCGGGGCCTTCAGGCGCTCCAGGGCGTAGGCCTTGTCGCGCAGGGTGTCCGTGTCCCTGGCGTCGGCGGCGAGGATCTCGTCCGCGGTGTGCACGAGCAGCTGGAACTGCCCCATGGTGAGGAGGAGGGACTTCTTCATCCGCAGGTACTCGAGCTGGTGCGGGTGGAGGCGAATCGCCTGGTCGACGGATGTGAGGGCGTCGGGGAGGTGCCCGGCCGCGCGCGCGGCGTCCGCGCGCTCCTTCCACGCGGTGTCGTCGCGGGCGAGGACCTGCGTGAGCTCCGTGGCGGTGTGGTAGGCCTCCTCGTAGCGCTCGAGGTCGAGGAGGCAGGCCTTCTTCCCGCGCAGGGCCGTCGGCTCGCCCGGCCGCAGGTGGAGGCCGGCCTCGAAGGCGGCGAGGGCCTCCTCACGCTTCCCGAGGGCGTACAGGCTCGCTCCCTTCTTGATGTGGGGGAAGGGGGTCCCCGGCCTCAGGACGAGGACGCGGTCGAAGGACCCGATCGCGTCGGCGTGGCGGTTCAACCCCTGGAGGGCGAGCCCTCGGGAGTACCAGACCTTGTCGTCCGAGGTGTCCAGCTGGAGGCCGCGATCGTAGCACGTCACGGCGTCGCCGAAGCGCTTGAGCGCCTCGAACGCCAGCCCCTTGCCGTACCAGGAGTGGCGGTCCTTCGGGTTCAGCTCGAGCGCCTTGTCGAAGGCGAGGAGGGCGTCCTCGTGGCGCGCGAGGCGCCAGTAGGCATGCCCGAGGTTGTACCAGGTCTCCGGCTGCGAGGCGTTCAGCTTGAGGGAGGCGTCGTAGGCCTTCAGGGCCTCCGGGAAGTTCTGCAGCTTCTCCTGCATGGCGCCGACGCGCTGGAGCGCGAACCAGTCGTCTTTCTTCACGCGGAGGACGGACTCGTAGCGGAAGAGGGCCTCCGCGGGCTTGTCCAGGCGCTCGTAGGCCCAGCCCTCCGTGTGGAGGGACTCCATGTCCGAGGGGTCCAGGCCGAGGATGGCCTCGCAGGTCTTCAGGAGGGGCTGGAGGTGCCCCAGGGCCTTCAGGGAGTCGCGCTTCCCCCGCAGCGCGGCGAGGTCCCGCTTGTCCAGGCGCAGGGCCTCGTCGAACGCCGCGACAGAGGAAGGGTGCTCGCCCAGCTTCGCGAGGGCGGCCGCCTTTTCCTTCCAGACCACGAGGCTCTTCGGCTCCACCGCGAGGAGGCGCTCGGCGGTGGCGACGACCTGCCGCCAGTCCCCCGTCTGCTTCGTCAGCTCGAGGCGGAGGTTCAGCGCCGCGAGGTCGGTCGGGAGGAGCGCGAGGTACGCGTCGATCGTCTGCAGCGCGTTCGGCCAGTCCTGGAGGCTGCGGTAGGCGAAGGCCTTGTCGAGGAGGGCCGCGTGGTCCTGGGGCTCGAGCCGGAGGATCGTCGTGCAGGTCTGGATCACGTCGTGCCAGCGCTTCAGCGTCTGCAGGGACTGCTTCTTCGCTCGGAGCGCACCGAGGTCGCGAGGCTCCGCCGCGAGGGCGTCGTCGAAGGAGCGCACGGCGTCCGCGTGGCGACCCACCTGCTGGAGGAGCGTGCCGCGGCGCATGAGGGTGGGCGCATCGCCGGAGGCGTAGGAGAGCGCGGTGTCGTAGCTGGAGAGGGCCGCGTCGAGGGCCCCCTGGGCGCGCTGCACGTCGCCGCGCTGCCGCCACAGGCCCGGGTCGTGCCCGTCGATCTCCAGCGCGCGGTCGATGGAGTGCAGGGCGGCGGCGTAGTTCTGGAGCTTCAGGAACTCGTTGGCCTTCCCGGCCCACGCCTCGCGCATCTTCGGGGCGACGCCGAGCAACCGGTCGTAGGCGGCCAGGGCCTCCGGGTGGCGCCCCAGGTTCCCCAGGGCCTGCGCCTTCCTGAGGAGGAGGTCCGGATCGTTCGGGGTGATCCCGAGGAGCTTGTCGTAGGCGTTCACGTCGTTCGCGTCGAGGTCGAGGACCTTGCGGTAGCTGCCCGCCGCGGCCTCACCTCGCCCGAGGGCGAGCTGGACCTCGCCGAGGTTCGTCCAGACGTCCTTCCGACCCGGCTGGAGCTGGAGGGCGCGCTCGAAGCGCTTCAGGGCCTCCTCCTTCGGGCCGACCATGTTGTACATGATCCCCTGGTAGTTCAGGGCGTCCACGTTGGCGGGGTTCAGGTCCAGGGCGTGGTCGAGGGCGCCGACGGCGCTCGCCTGGTCCCCCAGGTAGAGGATCTGGCCGCCGACCTCGGCGTACAGCCGCGACCATTCCAGGGCGTCCCGCGCGTTCTCCGCGACGCTCTCGTTGAGGGCCTCGAGGGCCTTCAGGAAGGCCTGGTGGGCCTTCGGCGCCTGCCCGGCGTGGAGCTGCTCCCTCCCCTTTTCCAGCAGCTTCGCCGCCTTCCCGAGGGCGCGCTTCTCCTTGTCGAAGAGGTTGGTGAAGAAGCTCATTTCCCCATCGCCGGGCGTCAACGGCCCGAGCGTATTACTACCCTTCGCAAGGGGTCGCGCCAGACCGAGCTTTTTATTTCGCGTGTCTGACGATGGACTGACGCTCTCGGAATAGAACGGCTGCGCTCCTCATCCCAGCCCAGATTTGTCCGACAGCGTCGTGCGGACCCGTTCTGGATTTTCATGGTTAGAAACCTACTTATACCGCCTCGCACATGGCTGGTTCTGTCTGACGTAACGTCAGACACGAGGAATCCTCATGCCCCGCCCCCGGAAGCCGACGGACTTGGATGTGTCCGAGCCTACGAAGGAATGGATGAAGACCCACACGAAGCGCGACGTGCGCGAGCTCGCGACGGAACTCGCCCAGCACGGCGAGGACGTCTCCGACATCGTGAAGGCGATCGACGACCTCGAGGAGGTCGAGGTCGAGGAAGAGGAGTGGGAGCGCACGCACGTCGTCGAGGACGAGGAGTAGGCCTCAGTCCACGACGGGGCAATTCACGAAGGTGTCCGTCTCCACAAGCTGGACGTCTCCCGCCTCCGCCGCGGCGAGCACCGAGGTCGCGTCGCGGTAGGATCCGGGCGAATACGAATCCGGCACCACCACCTGGTGGAGCCTCCAGAGGTCGGTGTACCCGTCGTCCCCGGGGACCGAAGGGAACACCTTGAGCTGGCCCGGCACCATGCTCCCGTTCCCGTAGACGAACAGGTACACGGGGGCCGCCACGACGGCGCCGGCCAGGAGGGGCACGTTCCTGCCCATGTCGAAGCCGTCCACCTCGCTCCCGCGGTACCACCACTGATCGACCTCCTGGGTCGAGTTCTCCAAAGTGGTGTCCTCGTTGACGACGGGCCAGTTCGTGGACCAGCCCTTGGGCTCGATCTCGTAGCCCGCGACGTAGACCTCCTGGAACGAGCGGATCGAGTTCGCGACGTAGGGGGACGGGACGTAGGCCTTGGAGATGATCCAGAAGTCGCTGTACCCGGGGTGGCCGGGGATCGTGTCGATGATGGGCCACTGTCCCTCGATGATCTGGCTGTGGTTCTCCGCGGAGAAGAGGAGGACCATCGGGGCCGCGGCGGCCGAGGTCTCTCCGAAATCATAGTAGTGGATCTCCGTACCGTTGTAGTAGGCGGTCCTCAGGGGGATGGCGGCGGGCCGGTCGAAGGTGAAGTCCTGCGTCGCGTAGGGGTCCGGGGCCTGGACGCCCACGCCGAGCAGGTAGCCCACGAAGGCCCCGGAAACCAGCATGACCGCGATCACCGCGGCTTCCGCTGCGATCCCCCGCGGGCGCCTCGCCGGCGGTTCGGCGGGAGGCAGGGGGTGCTCGTCGATCGTCAAGGACACACCCGGTCGGCGCCTCCCCAGGTCCTTGGATGGCTCATAAAGGTGGCCCGCTCGTTATCAACGCCGGTATGGGGGAGCAAGCCCACCGAGCCTACTTCTGGAAGAGGACCCCGGGAAGGCCGCGGAACGGCTCGATCAGGGCGTAGGAGTCGAAGAAGGTCGGCACCGGTCAGTCACCCCGCATCCGCCGCAGCTCGTCCTTGTAGTCCTGGGCGGACCTCTTCCACTTGGCGGTGCCGAAGAGGTCGGCGAAATCGTCAGGCCCCGGAAGAGGATCGACCACGATTCGCACCCGGTGCCCCTCCCGGATCCCCTTGCGGAGGGTCTCTTCCTTCGGGATCACCACGCCGAGGGATCGTCCCCACCGCCTCACGACGCCGGTCGCCATCGGCTTGGTCATGCCCGTGATTGTACTTGAGCCATGTCTCCACCTTCTGCGCGGTGGTCCGCGCATCACACGGTGATGCTGCGTTGCCCGGTGAACATGCGTACGATGCACATCCTGCCGGTCAAGGCGCCGAAAGCCTTATCGGCCAGCCTGAAATCAGCGCGCCGATGCCCCTCGGGACGAACCTGTGGAAGGGACGGGTGCACGCGTGAAAGCAGCCGTGTTCACACGATACGGACCACCAGAGGTTCTTCAGCTGAAGGAGGTGGAGAAACCTACTCCCAAGGACGATCAGCTACTGATCAGGGTATTCTCGACAACCGTAACCTCCGGGGACGTGCGCGTACGAAAGGCCGACCCATTCCTTGTAAGGCTCTTCTTTGGTCTCATGAGACCCAAGAAGGCCATACTCGGGTCTGACCTAGCCGGAGAAGTAGAAGCCGTGGGAAAGGATGTAAAACGATTCAAAGTGGGGGACCAAGTCTTCGGGCTGTGTCAACGAGCGTATGCAGTGTACACGTGTGTGCTGGAAGGGGGTCCGCGCGCAATGAAGCCGGCCAACATGACCTTCGACGAAGCGGCCGCGATCCCTTGGGGATCGGGATGTTCGCTGTACTTCCTTAGGAGGGGGAATGTCCGGAGGGGACAGAGAGTTCTCATCTATGGAGCCTCCGGGGCGCTGGGTACTGCTGCCGTCCAGCTTGCCAAGTATTTCGGGGCGGAAGTCACAGGGGTATGCAGTACCGCGAATCTGGAATTGGTGAAGTCGCTGGGAGCGGACAAGGTCATCGACTACACGAAGGAGGACTTCACCAGACCCGCGACGTACGACCTCATTTACCACACCGTAGGCAAGATTTCGTTCCGAGCGAGCATGAAGTCGCTCAAGAGGGGGGGAGTCTATGTCAGCGCTCTCGCGCTGGCACCGATCGTTCGACGGCTCTGGGCTTCGATTGCCGGCCGCAAGAAGGTGATCGGTGGGATAGCCAAGGTGAAAGCAGAAGACCTCGTCTTCCTCAAAGAGCTCGTCGAGGCGGGGCATCTAAGACCGGTCATCGATCGACGCTATCCGCTGGAGCAGATCGCCGAGGCTCATCGGTATGTCGAACGAGGACACAAGAAGGGGAATGTGGTCATCACCATCAGGACATGACCAGTCCCCTGCGTTGAGTGAAGCCGCGCGGACGCGCACCAGGACGCCATCGTCCGTGAGGTCTGGCTTGCGGTCTCCTGGAGCGCCAGAACATCGGGTGAGCCGTACGTGTCGCGAAACGATTGCTTCCATGGTATTCTCCTCAGCCGTCGCGGGTCTGGTGGCAGGCAGCTGCCGGGTCTGGCCTGGCCAAGAACCGGGTTCATGAGCGGCCCCACATGCGGCTTCCTGATAAACGCCCGGATTGGTCTGAAGGCTCCCCCATGGACCAGGAGTTCGGCGATCGACCTCCGGGTCAGGCGGATTTTCATGCGTTCCACGACCTCACCCGCTTCGCTCGGACCGTTCCGAACCGTCTCAGCGAACTGGTCGGCCCGAGACAAAGAGCAGGGTCCGGCACAGCGACCCCCCATCCGACCCCCGGACGCCACAGACCCGCTCTGCCCTAGTCAAGTGCAGGCGCCGGGATTCGAACCCGGGTTGCAGGCTTGGAAGGCCTGAATCCTACCACTAGATTACGCCTGCGCGGCCGGTCGCATCCGCGCAGGCGGGTTAAAGCCTTCGGGGCAAAAGACGGGTAGGCGGGGCCGTGGAGGAACCCGCCCACCCCAGGGATGGGTTAGTCGGAGTTCACTCGTAGTCCGGCGAGCAGCCGTAGAGGCGGTAGAGCCCCACCCAGTCGCCGTCCCCGTCCGTGAAGACCTCGGTCGCCTGCGCGTCCGTGTCTGCCATTGTCCACCGCACCCGGGCGGCGGTACATAAGCGGGGAGGGGGGAGGTCGGTGAAAGTGTGAAAGTGCTCAGAGGAGGGCCATGCGCTCGATGATCTCCTTCCCCGCGAGCGCCGCGATGAGGCCGATCGTGATCCCGCCGAGGTCCTCCCCGTTGATGAGGAAGAAGAGCACGGTGATGCCGATGAGGAGGAGGATGACGCCGGCCACGACCTTCGTGTCGATGTCGATGTCGAGGAGGAGCATGACCCCGATCACGACGAAGAACGCGATCACCGCGGCGCCGACGGAATGCAGGGGGTTGGAGAGGATCAGGGCGTTGGCGAGCGCCGGCAGCACTTCGTGGAGAAGGGGGACGACCGGCATCTCGCGTGGATACCGAGGGGTTTCTATAAGGCTTTTGCCGGGAGACGGTGCCGCACGCGGACGGCCTCCCCCCTGCGAAGCTCGCGCATCTCCCGCGGGGTCATCGCCGCGGTGCCGACGGCGCGCACGTCCTTCCCGTGGCGGACCGCGACCTCGTCCCCGATGCGGATGTCCGCCGTGGCGGCGGTGACGCCGACCGCGAAGATGTTCCCCGCCGGCTGGAAGTCCTCGATCTCCACGCAGAACGCGTCGCGGCCGGAGAGGACCTCCGCCCCCGCGAGGGTGAGGGAGATCATCCCCCGGTCCGTGTGCATGCCCCGCTGCGTCCCCGCGCGGACGATGCGGACGAAGGGGTACCGGCCGTGGAGGCGCGCACCATCCAGCAGGGCGTTGCCCACGTCGGCCCCGAACTGGAAGCGCGCGACGTTGCGCATCTCCTCGAGGTGGCGGTCCCCCCAGGAGGAAGCGGGGAGGGAGGCGGTGGCCTCGCGCGCGGCGGCCTCCAGGTTCCGGAGGGAACTCTCCTCGGTCGGGTGGTCTTCCGCGGTGTAGACCGCCTTGTCGCCGAGGACCTCCCGGACGAACTCCCGCTCCGTGTGGAGATGGACGATCACGCGCTCGTAGCGGTTCCTCTCCAGGTAGGCCCGCAGGTCGTCCTGGAGGATCGCGACCTCGTCCCGGCCCCAGTCCCCGGTCACCGCGAGGTCGTATCCCGCGACGGGATGGAACCGCTCCAGCTCGCGCGGCACGACGCCCAGGGGCACGGTGACCATCACCTCGTGCACGGCTGCGCTGTTCCCCGCGGCACGGAGGGCGTCCCGGAAGCGGCGGTGGGAGCGCGACTCCGAGTAGGGCTTCCGCGCGCTGCAGGGGAGGAGGACGAGGACGCGGGTGCTCGGCGGCTTAGCGTAGCGTTCCTTGAGGCGATGGCGGTAGCGGAGCAGGTCCGGCCGCGTCAGCGAGGCGGGCGCGTTCGTCTCCGTCTCGCCGCCGGCGACGGGGAAGTGCCTCTCCTGCCACTCGTGGTGCCGGAGGTCCAGGTGGCGGAGGACCGCCGTGGACCAGGAGTCGTTCACCGCGCGGCGCTCCGCGAGCTCCCGCAGGCGATCCGCGGCGAGGGCGGCGCGCACCGTGCGCCGCTCGCGGAGGAGGGCGAGGGCGTTGTGGCGGTAAGGCTTCTTGTCTCCCTCGCGGCAGGGCGCGCAGTCGCAGGCGAGCTTAGCCGCCTCGTCCGTCCACCACCCGTCCGCGGTGTGGAGGCGCCCCCAGCCTCCCTCGAGGAGGACGCGAGTGTCGTCGACGAGGTCGAGGCCGCAGTAGACGAGGAGGGCCAGGTTGGAAGGGGTCGCGATCCCCGGCGCGTAGAGGAGCCGGGCGTACCCGGCGGCGTCCCGGGCGTCGAGGACGCGACGGAGGAACTCTCGGGGGTCGCGGAGCGTGTCCGGGAGGTTCGTGAGGAGGACGACCTCGGTCTCCGCGGTGAA
>Ga0209341_10002161_pt1 | contig 18805 bp, 16 predicted proteins | sample RifCSP13_2_FD_184020 | JGI IMG/M metagenome (GOLD analysis project Ga0209341, IMG submission 184020) | Soil microbial communities from Rifle, Colorado - Rifle CSP2_sed 13_2 (SPAdes) (version 2) | ecosystem: Environmental > Terrestrial > Deep subsurface > Rock core/Sediment | place: Rifle... | reverse complement strand
CGGGTTCTACGAACGATTCCTGACCCGGTTTCCGACGCTGGACTCCGTGGCGCGCGCCCGGCCGGGCGAGGTCCGCGAGGCCTGGCGCGGGCTGGGGTATTACGCCAGGGCGCGCAATCTCCACCGACTGGCGCGCGCGGTCGCACCGCCTAACGGTAACGGGGTCATGCCGGACCAGCCGGACGCCCTGCGCCAGCTTCCCGGGATCGGGGCGTACACGGCCGGCGCGGTGGCGTCGTTCGCGTACGAGAGACGCGCCGCGCTGGTCGACACGAACGTGGCGCGCGTGCTGCGCCGCGCCTTTGCACCGCGGATCGAGCCGCGATCGTCGAAGGGACAACGAGTTCTGTGGGAACTCGCGGCCGCTCTGCTCCCGCGCACCGGAAAGGCGACGTGGTCGCACAACCAGGCACTCATGGAGCTGGGCGCCCTGGTCTGCACCGCGCGTGTCATGCGGTGCGGGGAGTGTCCGGTGCGGAGGTATTGCGTAACAGGAAACAGGAAACAGGGAATGACTGAGGGCCCTCGCTAAGCTCGGGCCCTCAATGCTGACCGTCTCGAATCCTTGCCTGTTTCCTGGTTCCTGTTTCCTGTTTCCTATTTTTTCAACCGATGCACCCGATCAAGTACGTGCTGGTACGGCCGCTCGTCGTATCCCGTGTACACCTGCCGGGGCCGGGCGATCTTCTGCTCCTTGTCGAGCAGCATCTCCTCCCACTGCGCCAGCCAACCCGCGGTCCGGGCCACCGCGAACAGCACGGTGAAATAGTCCGTCGGGAACTTCATCGCACGGTAGATCAGCCCCGTGTAGAAATCGACGTTCGGGTACAGCTTCCGTGAGATGAAATAGTCATCGGCCAGGGCGATCCGCTCGAGCTCCAGCGCGATTTCCAGATCCTTGTCCATCCCGGTGACCTGGAAGACGTCGTAGGCGAGCTGCTTCACGATCTTGGCCCGCGGGTCATAGCTCTTGTAGACCCGGTGGCCGAAGCCCATCAGCCGCTGTCCCTTTCCGCCCTTCACTTCGTCGATGAAAGCCGGGACGTTCTTCACGCTTCCGATCGACTCGATCATGCGCAGCACCTGTTCGTTGGCGCCACCGTGCAGCGGTCCATAGAGCGCGGTGATGCCCGCGGCGATCGCGCTGAAGGGATCCACGTGAGACGAACCGACTGCCCGCACGGCGTTCGTCGAACAGTTCTGCTCGTGATCGGCGTGCAGGATGAACAGCACTTCGATCGCCTTCACGAACGCCGGATGAGCCTCGTACTTCGGTTCGCTCATTCGAGCGATCATTGACAGGTAGTTCGCGCTGTACGGAAGGTCGTTGTCCGGATAGACGAACGGCAGTCCCTTGGAATGGCGATAGCAGAAGGCCGCCAGCGTCGGCAGCTTCGCCAGCAGCCGGATGATCGAGACATACCGGCCCTGCTCATCCGTGATGTTCTTCGCCTCCGGGTAGAACGCCGACAGGGCCGCCACCGAGCTCGCCAGCATCGACATCGGATGCGCGTCGTAGCGGAACCCCTCGAGGAAATGCTTGATGTTCTCGTGCACGTACGTGTGGAACGTGATGTCGTGCACCCACGTGTCGTACTGCTCCTGGGTCGGCAGTTCCCCGTGCCGCAACAGGTACGCCACTTCGAGGAACGTTGCCTGCCCGGCCAGCTGCTCGATCGGGTAGCCACGATACCGGAGAATTCCCTTATCGCCGTCGATATAGGTGATGGCGCTCCGGCACGATGCCGTATTCATGAACGACGGGTCGTAGCTCATCACGCCGAAGTCGTCATCGTCCACCCGGACCTGACGCAGATCCTGAGCGCGAATGGTGCCGTCAGTGAGGGGCACCGTGTACGAACGGCCGGTGCGATTGTCCAGGATCTCGAGGGTATCGGTTTCGGTCATCGTTGATACGGGCGTCAGGGTCGCGCTCATGCATCATGCTCCGTCGTCGGCCTCGTTCCGCAATGCGACGGGCCGCCTTGAAGTTAGTACCACATCACGGGCGGTCATATTGCCGCACGTCATAACGGCACGTTTGTTTCCCGCGCGTTGCCCCGCACCCCGGGACTCCCCCCTTTCTACGTCCGGAACCCCCCGATCCCTTTGTCAGCATGGATGAGTCGAGGCTGATCTGGGTTGTGCTCGCGGCCGCTATCGGTGGCGCAGTCAACGCGATTGCCGGTGGCGGTACGCTCGTGACCTTCCCAGCCCTGATCGGCCTGGGCGTCCCGGCCATCGTCGCCAACGCCACGAGCACCGTCGCGCTCTGGCCCGGTGCGCTGGGAAGCATGTATGGCTATCGCGAGGAACTCGCCGGGGTTCGGGCATGGGCAATCCGCTTTGCGGTGCCGAGCCTTGTCGGCGGTCTCGCGGGCGCGGTGCTCCTCCTGCGTACGCCGGGTGAGCGATTCGACCAATTCGTGCCGTGGCTCGTGCTCGGGGCGACCGCGCTCTTTCTCGTTCAGCGACCGCTCATGGCGGCATTGCGGGATCGAACGCACGACGGGACGAAGGCCAGCGAGGACCCGGCCAGCCAGCCACCCACCGCCCCACTACTCCTGTTCCAGTTTGCGGTGGCCGTTTACGGCGGTTACTTCGGCGCCGGCATCGGCATCCTGATGCTGGCCGCGCTGGGATTCATGGGGTTCACCAACATCCACCGCATGAACGGCCTCAAGAACTGGGGCGGGCTGTGCATCAACGTCACCGCGGCGGCCACGTTCGCGATTCGCGGCTTTGTCGACTGGCCCGTCGCGATTGCCATGGCCGTCGGCGCTGTTGCCGGAGGCTACGCAGGTTCCCGGCTCGCGCAGCGCGTGTCGCAGGAGTGGGTGAGGCGGACGGTGATTGTGATCGGCTTCGTCGCGGCGGTCTGGCTGTTTCAATAGGGTCGAGGCCCGCGGGTCGAGGCTCGAGGGAAGGTTCAAGACTTCAGCCTGTAGCCTGCAGACTTCTCTCGAGCCTCAAGCCTCGACCCTCGAGCCTATGCAATTCCAACCTTCATCGCCTTCTTCATGCAATCCACGAACAAGTCGATCTCCGACGGCGTCGTGTAGATGCTCGGCGTGATCCGCAATCCGTTGAACTCAGGGTGCACAATCGGCGTGGTCCGGATGCGGTGCTTGCTCCACAGCCAGCCGAAGAGCTGTTCCGTATCGACCCCGTCGATACTCACCAGGGCAATCCCGCACGAATGCGTGTTGTTCAGTGGCGTCGGCACCCGCACGCGTGAACTCTCCGTCATCAACACCCTGGCCCAGCGATCCCGCAGGTAGCGGAGCCGGGCGGCCTTCCGCTCCAACCCGATCCCACGGTTGAAGGAGGCTGCCACGGCAATGGCGTTGTGATTTGCCGCCGGATGCGTGCCGATCTCCTCGTACTTGCGGATGTTCTCATCCATCGACGCCGGGGCCGCCATCATGGGCCACAGCGACTTGATCTTGTCGCGACGCACATAGAGAAAACCTGTGCCGATCGGTGCGTGCAGCCACTTGTGCAGGCTGGTGCCGTAGTAGTCGACGTCGAGGTCGTCGCGCACGAACGGGAAATGGGCGAACGCATGCGCGCCGTCGACGAACAGCGCGATGCCACGCTCGCGAGCGAGCTTCGACAACTGGCGCACCGGCATGATGTGCCCGGTGAGGTTGGTGATGTGCGTTGTCTCGATGACGCGAGTACGCGGCGTGATCGCCTGCTGGAACCGGTTGACGATATCTTCATCAGAACCCGGCGGTCCGCCCAGCGAAATCGTCTTCACCACGATCCCGTCACGGCGAACGCGTTGGTCCCACGTGGTGAGCATCCTTCCGTAGTTCTGGTTCGTGACAATGACTTCGTCGCCCCGGCGGAGATCCAGGCCGAGGATCATCGTCTCCTGCGCCTCGGACGCATTGCGGGTTATCGCCATCTCTTCCGGGTCACAGCCAAACATCTGGGCCAGGTCGCGCCGGCAGCTCTCGATGCGCGGCTCGAGCACGTTCCACATGTGATCCACCGGAATTTCATTCGAGAACCGCAGATCGCGGATCATCGCTTCCATCACGTGAACCGGCGCCGGACTGCAACCGCCGTTGTTCAGATTGACGAGCGTCGGATCGGTGTCGAACGCCCGTGAGATTTCCGACCAGTAATCCTCGTCAGACGCGACCGCTGCCGCCGGTCGACCCGCGGCGACGTCCTCGGCGCGAAAGAGCGAGCGAAACGCGCCGCCATTCATGACAGGGAGCGCGACGGTGGCGCGAGCGACGGAGCTTACGAATGAGCGACGGGTGGGCATTGGGAGTGCTCCCTTGGGGATGCGCGAAAACTGGCTTGCTTCGAAGATCGCGGGTAGAGGGTGGCGGGTAAGTGCGTTCGCGTTCTGACTGCGACCCGCAACCCGCAACCCGCTACCCGATCTGTTCTGGCTGCTCCAGGTCCAACGTGAAAAAGAACCGCGTGCCTTTCTCCAGCTCGGTCGTCACCTGCAGTTCGCCACCCATGGCGCGGACGAGCTTCTGGCAGATGGACAGGCCCAGGCCGGCGCTGGAAAACGCGTAGTCACCTGGCGTCTGACGCTGGCGGAACGCTTCGAAGAGGCTGCCCATGACGTGGTCAGGGATTCCCCGCCCCGTGTCCTGAACGGAGAACTCGATGCGCGAGCGATCGAGTTCACGAGTGCTGACAGCGACCGATCCTGTGTTGGTGAACTTGATGGCGTTCGTCGCGAGGTTGAGGAGCACGCGGTTGAGTGCCGACGGATGACCAACGCGCACGTCCGCCGACGGTCCGGTCGCTTTCATGTCGAGACGCTTCTCCTCGGCCATTGGCCTGAGGATGTCCATGATGGACTGTAGCACGTCCGAGACGGCGAACGGCATCGGTTCCGTGTCGACGAGAGTGGTTCCTCCGCGCGCCAGCTCGATCACGTCACCGGCGAGGGAGCTGAGGCCGAAGGCGGCGCTGTACACGAGGCCCAGCTGTCGCTGCTGAATCGGGGAGAGCTCGCCGCCCGCCCCGCCCCGCAGCCGATCAGCGAGAATCAGGATCGAGCCGAGTGGCGATCGCATGTCATGCGCCATCTCGACGACGAGCTGCTGCGCATCCTGTCCGGTGAGGCGGGATGCGAAGCGGTGCGCGGAATCCAGGTCCAGCGCGTCCTGCACGCGCTCCAGCGCACGGACGATCGCGACCACGTCGTCAGACTGGTCACGCACGTCAGGCGCTTCAACGTGCTCCAGGAACGAGCGTCGCAGGCGCTCGAGAATGCGGCGGGCGGGCACGAATGGCGGGAGCCCTCTGACATCGGCGGAACGGCCGGTCGCGGCGCGGCGCACGGCGTCCGTCAGGACGCCGACCGCCGAACGCATGTCGATCGGACTCGAGGTAGCGTGCGGTCCCAGCGACCAGGAACTCGCGACGTCGGCGGCCGCTCCCGTCAGCGCGCGCCAGGTCGCCGATCGGATTTCCTCGACTGGTTGGCCCTCGCGCGGGCGCGCCTTGAGCTTCGACGGCTTCGCCGTGTCTATCGCCACCGCCCTCCCGTATATGAAACCAGCGGCCCGGCATCACCGGGCCGCGAAGCGTCACTCGTCGACCGTTCCCGCCGGCTCCTCGCGCCGGAAGCCATGCTTCTCCATCAACCGGTAGAGCGTCGTCCGGTCGATGCTCGCCAGTCGCGCTGCCTTGGACATGTTGGAGCCGGCGCGAGCGACGAGCTGGGCGAGGTATTCCTTCTCAAAGTGGGCGATGAGTTTCTCCTTCGCCAGATGGAACGGCTCGGTGAGCATTCCCGGGGGGAGCCCGTTCACGGGCTTTTCAACCGAGGTCTCGTCGTAGATCGGGACATCGTTCGGCTGGACCAGGTGGCCGGGTTCCGTCAGCACCGCCAGCTGCTCGATCACATTCTGCAGCTCGCGCACGTTGCCGCGCCACGGGCGCGACCGCAGGAACTCGATCGCGTCGTCCGACAGCTTCGGCGTGGCCTCGTTAGGTCCGCGGTGGCGCTCCCAGAACACCGAAAAGAAGTGGTTGGCGAGCAGCGGGATATCCTCAGGCCGCTTCCGCAGCGGCGGCAGGTTGATGGGAACGACGCGCAGCCGGTAGAGCAGGTCCTCGCGGAGCGTGCCCTTGGCCACGCAGTCCTGGGGGACGCGGTTGGTAGCCGAAATGAATCGCACGTCGACCACGGCGTCCTCCTTCTCGCTGCCGACCCGGCGGACCACCCCGTCCTGGATCACGCGCAGGAGCTTGGCCTGCAGCGGGAGCGACATCTCGGTCAGTTCGTCCAGGAAGAGCGTCCCACCATTCGCGATTTCCAGCAGGCCGGGCTTGTCCCGGTCTGCTCCCGTGAAGGCTCCCTTGCGATGGCCGAACAGCTCCGATTCGAGGAGCCCTTCGGGAAGCGCCGCGCAATTGATGGGCACCAGTTGTCGCGATGTGCGGCGGCTGTGGGCGTGTATGAACTGGGCGATCACTTCCTTGCCGGTACCGCTCTCGCCGGTGATCATCACCGATGCGTCGGTGCTGGCCACCTTGCGAGACAGGTCCACCGCGGCTCGGAACGAGGGAGATATCCCCAGGAGGGTGATCTTGTCCGAGTTGCCGGTCTGCTTGAGCAACTGCGTCTTCAGGTCCCGCGTTTCGCGGGCGACCATGACCGCATGCGACGCGCGGCCGACCAGCACCTGCAGGTGTGTTGCGGAGAACGGCTTCGGCAGGTAGTCCCAGGCGCCGGCCCGTAGCGCTTCGATGCTCGTGTTCACGCTCGGATTCCCGGTCATGACGATGACGATGGTGTCCTTATGGGAACCCAAGGTCGCCTTGAGGATCTCCATCCCCGAGACGGGCGTCATGTAGAGGTCGACGAGGATGATGTCGAAGCGGCGCCGCTTCACGAGGTCAATGGCCTCATCCCCGCGTCCCAGCGTCGTCACATTGTAGCCATCCAGTTGCAGCACGCTCGCGCAGCCCTCGCGCAGCGTTCGATCGTCATCGACAATGAGGAGGTTGAGACTGGCCTTGACCTCAGGCGAGATGGACAGGGGATCGCGTCCCGCGGCCTCTTCACCTCGTTCGGTCTCGTCCCGCGCCCCGGTTGCACTGGCCATCAAGCACAAACTCCATGAGAATTGTTCAAGACTTACCGCGACGTAGGCTGCGGCGGTGTGTCTTCGCCTATGTTTCCTCGACGCATCGATTCAGACGACTGCCTGTCGTATCCGTCCTCCTGTGACGATCAGGTTACTGACGTCGTAAAGCTACAACGCGGCATGTCGACGACATGGACGTGGCTGCTACTCCACACTATTGTTGCACCCATACTACGATGGCCCTGCAGTCTCGGGTAGGGTCACTCGGCACGGAAGTGGCAGCGGGCGTTGTAGCGCCGCGTCAGCTTTCGGTTAGCTGGATCGTGCCGCGCGGTCACAGCATTTGCGCCGTTCGGACTCGTATGATCGTCTAGATGCGACATTTCCTTCGATCCTTTACATCGAATGCCCGCTAATCTCGTCCCAGCCGATTCAAACAACGGCATCCCGGCGAACTATCAGCCCGGAGGCGCGGCGTGGGGGCCGCAGGCGCCAGTTGCCCCACCGTCGGGCAACCTGAGTGAACAGCTGGGTCGCATCACCTCCGCGATCCGCCGCTACAAGTGGCTGATTCTCGCGATCGTCGCTGTTGGCAGCAGTGCTGGCTTCGCGCTGACCCGGCTGGTCTCGCCGAAGTACACCGTCTTCGGGTCCATCATCCTCCGAAAGTCCGCGGCAGGTACGGGCCCCATTTCCGCTCCTGGCCTCATCTCTGATCCGAGTTCCTGGGCAGAACTGGCTCGCAGCTACACCGTGCTCGACCAGGTCGTGCAGAACCTGGGCCTCTACGTGTGGTCGGCGCAGCCATCCGACAGCGCGCTCGTTCGCGATCTGCAGCCCGGCGGGCTGTTGCGACCGGGGAGCTACGAGCTGCGCATCGATGCGACCGGTTCACGTTATGATCTCGTTCGCCCCGCGCCGCGCGCCGGGGAGCAGGAAACCGCGATAGAGTCGGGGGCGATCGGCGATTCAATTGGTTTATCCGTCGGCTTCCTCTGGCAGCCGGAACCGGGTCGATTCCGCCCGAACTCCAGAGTCGGCTTCACCGTGATTATGCCGCGGGACGCCGCAGTGCAGTTGTCGCAGGAACTGATCGTGCTCCCAGTGCAGACCACCAGCAACGTGATGCGCCTGTCGATGAGCGGGGAACGGCCGACACTGCTGGCCGCGAAGATGAACACGCTCCTCGACCAGTTTGTGCAGGTAGCCGCGCGCGTCAGCCGCGAGAACCTCACCGCGATCCGCACGACGGTTGAAGAGCAGATGCAGCGTTCTGCCGAGCGCCTGCAGGCCGCCGAGAGTTCGCTGGAGAACTTCAAGGTCAGGACCATTACGCTGCCGACCGAGAACGCCGTGGTCGCGCCGGGAACGCAGATGGCCACGAACCCGGTTTTCGGCCAGTTCTTCCAGGACAACGTCGCGCACAAGGCGGTGCTGCGCGACCGTCAGGCGCTCCAGTCGATCTTCAACACGGCCGATTCCAACGGACGTCTGTCCATCGAGGCGCTCAAGACCCTGCCGCCCATCAGTGCGAGCTCGCCGCTCACTACCGAGATCCAGAACCTCGAGGTGAGGAGGGCCGAGCTTCGCCAGCTCCAGCAGCGGTTTACGGACCTGTTCGGGCCGGTGGTGGCAAAGAAGGAAGAGATCAGGGTCCTCGAGACCCAGACGATTCCGCTCCTCGCCAGGCAGACCCTCCAACAGCTCGACATACAGGAAGCGGAGCTCAGGAAGAACATCGAAGGTCAGGCGACGGAACTGAAGAAGATTCCCGAGCGCACGATCGAGGAGGCGCGACAGACCCGTGAGGTCAATATCGCCGACAAGATCTACACTGACCTCCAGCAACGTTATTCGTCGGCCAAACTGGCCGAAGCCAGCGCGGTGCCCGACGTTGCGGTGTTCGACACGGCGAGCGTCCCGAGTCGGCCGTCGACCGATACGGCTTCCAGCATCTTCCTCGTCGCGATTCTGGCGAGCCTCGGCCTGGGCCTCGGGGCGGCCATCCTCCTCGATCAGACGGACCGTCGCTTCCGTTATCCAGAGCAGGCGACGCGCGATCTGGGGCTCGACATCATGAGCGGCATTCCGACAATCCGGAATCCGCGCAACGCTTCGGCGCGGCTGCAGGAAGCATCGCAGCTCGTCGAGTCGTTCCGCTCGTTATCGCTCACGGTCCGGTCGGCGTTCGATGGCATCGGACCCGTCATCCTCACCGTCTCCAGTCCGGGCCCGGGCGACGGGAAGTCGTTCGTCTCGGCCAACCTGGCGATGGCGCTCGCCGATGGCGGCTATCGCACCGTGGTCATCGACGGAGACATCCGTCGTGGCGCGCTGCACAGTGTCTTCGCGCCAGCCACTCAGACGCCGGGCCTGACCGACTACCTGGCTGGCGAGGCGGTGCTCAGCGAGGTACTGCGGCCGACATCGCACCCCGGCCTGTTCCTGGTTCCCTGCGGACGCCGCCGTCGTAACGGCCCCGAGCTGCTGGCTGGCGAGGGGATGGTGAATCTGCTGCGCGATCTGCGTCAGCAGTTCGATGCCGTCATCTGCGACTCGGCGCCGCTGGGCGCCGGCATCGATCCGTTCGCGTTAGGCGTGGCGACCGGCGCCATGCTCATCGTCCTCCGCACCGGAGAGACCGATCGGAAACTCGCCCAGGCCAAGCTCGAGGTACTGGACCGCATGCCCGTGCGCATCCTGGGCACGGTGCTCAACGACATCGGTGAGAGCCCGCAATTCAAGTACTACTACTACCTCGAGGGCTATGGCGGACTCGAGACCGCTGCGACCGGCGACTCAGCGCTCATCGGGAGCGGCAACGGGAACGGAGACAGTCGTCGCTAGTGCCGTTCCACCTTGTTTCGCCAAAGGCTCAGAGACACGAGCCGGCCTGGAACCAACTTGGCGGGAATAGCTGGAACGGCACTAGCCTTCGGGCTGAAGCGAGAGGGCCGGCGCCTGGAAAGGCTCCGGCCCTCTCTCGTTCGACCTGCCGGCCGCTACTGGACCGGATGGGCCGGCACGTCGTGATACGCGCTGATGCTCGACTCCTCCGACGTCCGCACGTGACGCAGGGCGGTCGCGGCACGCAGCAGCAGCTCAACCGCGTCGACCGGCGACTTGGAGAAATCCTGGTAGGCGCAGTAGCCAGCGCGAACCTCGTAATTGCCGATCGAGTCGGCGCTGCTGAACGTGGTGAGCGCGGATTCTTCTCGCAAGCGCTCAGCGAGCCGGACCGCGCCTGCGTCATTCGTGGTCGGCGCGAGGATGGCGAAATCGGAGCGGGCAAGCCTGCCAACCGCGTCGGACGCCCGCGCGGTTCGGCGGCACAGGTCGCCGAGCTCCTCGGCGATTCGCGGATCGAGATCATCCGGGCCGGCTTCTCCGGAGAGGCTTGCCGTGATCGCCACGCAGGCCAGCGGTGCATGTCGCCGGGACGCTTCGGCGCCCATCTCCCGGGCCCGGCGTGCGAGACCACGAACGTTGTAGAGGCCAGTGGAATCATCGAGAAGACTCTCTTCCCTCGAGCGATCAATCTCCCGCTTGGCGCGAACGAATGCGGAGAGCTTGAGAATGAGCGCTTCGGCATCGACGGGCAGGCTGAGGTACTCCCAGACGCCCGCTCGATAGGCGTCGAGGCGCTGCGAACGCGAAGCCGGCCCGGCTGTCGTCATGACCACGGGCGTGCTGGACGGAAATTCCGGGTCGTCCCTCAACTGGATGCAGAGGTCGACCCCGGGAACATCGGGCATTCCCGAGTCGATAATGACGACATCCGGATGTGTGCGGTGGATGAGCTCCAGTGCCTGACGTCCGGTGTACGCACGAACCGAGGCGAACCCATGTGGCCCAAGGACGCTCTCGAGCGATCGGGTAGACCATTCCTGATCGCTCGCGAGCAGGACGAGAGGCGGCGACGATTCTCTTCCATGCTCCGCGACGCCAGTGCCGCGGGTCGAGTTATTCCGTTCCTTCTCGCTCATGTCGCGCCGTTTTCCTCCAGACCACTTGATCGCTCTCGGAAGCGCGCTCGCGCGCTCGTGGCACCGCATTCCGCAAGATTCGTCCCGGCAGAAACCGCCCGACAAGAGGGACGCGCAGGTCCGCTCTCTGTTGCGAAACCGCTACAGGCACAACGCGCCCCTAACGCACCAGCCCGGCAATGCCACGAAAATCGCGGTCGCGCGTTCAGACGCAAGATCGAGTTTGGCGGTCGCAGACCGGTTACTCTCAACGCCTTGCGACCAGCCATGCCGTCGGTCGTCTTTTCTCGCCCTTCGGCGCGGCGGCGGCGGGTTGTCTCCGCGAGGGCGCAGGGAATGCTGTTGGGATAGCACAACACTTGCTACGCTGTGGCCATGACGGTTTCGCCTCTCCACGTTATGCAGGGGTGCGATCATTTGAGCCTCTTAACATTTGGATGACCGACCACCATCTTCACGATTCCTCAGGGGAAGACTCAGTATGACCCGCTCAAAATCCCTCGTGACGCTTCCTGGCATCGGCTCCTGGCGCCTGAGTCTTCTGATCGGCGTGTTGATCCTCGCGCCGGTTGGGTCCATATCAGCGCAGACCATGATCGGGGAAATGCGCCGTCAGGCGACGAGAGCCGAGCTGGAAAAAGCGGCCAAGGCGACTGAATCGGCGGCGCTTGAGCAGCGTGACGAAAAAACCCGGTCCAAGTATCTTGCGGACGCGGCGGCCATCCGCATGCGCCTCACGAACGGCGACTTTATTCCAGGCGACCGGATTCGCCTGCTCGTCGAGGGCGATACCGCGCTGTCTGACACGTTCACGGTGCGCGGTGATCGGATGCTTCCGCTGCCGAACCTGCCGCCAATCTCGCTGCAGGGCGTGCTCGACTCGGAGCTCGGTCCTTTCCTGACGAAGGAATTGCTGCGGTACATCAAGGAGGTCACGCTGGAGGCGACGCCGCTGGTGCGCATTTCGCTGCTCGGTTTCCCGCAGTCGAACTTCTTCACCGTGCCCGTCGACCAGTCGATCACCGATGTCATTGCGTCCGCCGGAGGGTGGGGGCCGCCGTCCCAGGTCGCGTATGACAAAGCGGTGGTGCGGCGCGCCGGAGAGACCTTCATGGATGCGAAAGCCACCGCCGAAGCAATCCGTCAGGGCAAGACGGTGGGCGACATGGCGCTTCGCGACGGTGATGAGTTGTACGTGCCGGACCGGGCGTCAGCGAGTTTCAACTGGCAGAATGCCCTCGGAGTCGTGAGCGCGTTGACGGGGTTGTACTTCCTGTTTCGTTTTGGCAGACGTGGCGGACGCCCCTAGCAGCGGGATCGTGTCCTCCGGCATTCCCACCGAGGTGAATCCAGGCGGGCCTAACGCTCGTCCGTCGCGGGTGCAGACGCCGTCGCCGCGGCCGCGTCGTCCCGAGGGAGCACCGACTCCTCCCCGGCCGAGCCCGCGGTCCGTCGGGATCCCGGACGTCATCCCTCGTGAACGGAACGAGAAGGCGAGCCGTGTGCTCAACGTCGCCATCGCGGCGATAGCGCTGGTGATCGCCTTGCCGGTGCTGATCCTCCTTGCGATCGCGGTGAAACTCACGTCCCGCGGGCCGATCCTGTATGCGCAGACGCGCGTCGGACTCGATCGGCGCTGGCGGAGCACCCTCGCTCTTCACGAGCGCCGCCTCGAGGACCTGGGTGGCCAGGTCTTCACCATCTACAAGTTCCGCACGATGCGCATGGATGCCGAGCGCGGCTCCGGGGCTGTGTGGGCGCAGGAGAACGACCCTCGTGTCACCCGCCTGGGCAAGTACATGCGCAAGCTGCGCCTGGACGAGGTCCCGCAGTTCTGGAACGTGCTGCTCGGCGACATGAACATCGTGGGGCCCAGGCCCGAACGCCCCAGCATCGTCTCGCGCCTGCGGGAGGACATTCCCGGGTATCAGTGCCGGCACCGCGTGAAGCCGGGGATCACCGGGCTCGCGCAGATCAACCAGAACTACGACGCGTGCATCGACGACGTGCGCTCGAAAGTGGACTGGGACCTCCGCTACATCAGCGAGCAGGGGATCTGGATCGACCTCAAGATCCTGCTTCGCACGATGCCATCGGTCCTGCTCAAGTACCGCGGCTGGTAGGCCGCGAACACGCCTAACGAAACGCGAGCCGGTTGTAGACGGATCCGATGATCCGCCCCAGACCGTAGCCGATCACGAACGCGTAGACGAAGCCGACGAAGGCACCCAGCCACGTCACGCTGTAGCCGGGGAAGAAGGCCCTCAGCATCGACAGATGCTGGCCGACCATCGGGCCGCCGCGGATGACGAGGAAGATAGTGGCGAGAAAGAGCCCGCCACCGAGCAGCAGTCCCGTGGCGATTCCCCAGGCCCGCGCGTTCAGGCGCATGAGGGAGGCCTGTACCATACTGGAATTCGGTGCAGTCATGACGGTAGGGAAAGTCAGATGTGATCGAGAAATTCACGGGTGGAATCGAGTTCTGCTTTCGTGCGGATCAGGAACGCGCTGATGGCCAGCGCAAAATTCCGGCAGAACGCCGCGAACCAGCCGGCGACGAAAGCGACGGCGAATCCCCACGCCGCGCCGATTACCACTCCAGGCCATGTGACCGAATACCCCTGGAAGTACTGCCCGAGCAGACCCAGCGGAAACGCCCGCGCCCCTGGCAGCACGATGCTCGCCACGGTCAGCAGCACCATCACCACCGCGCCGGCCACCCCTGTCGCCACGCCGAAGGCGCGCTTGTGCAGTGGTGCGAACGCGAACAGCATCGCCGAGATGATGGGCGATTCTTCCGGAGTCACCGTAATGCGGCCTCCCGGCGTGATTGCGTCACCGCGGGGTTGATACGCCAAGTGACCTCCTCTCCGAGGCGTCACGGATCGCCAGCGGTCCATGAACTCGGTCGGTTCTTTGTGGGAATCGGCGGCCACCGCTGAACACCCACTTCGGCATATGCCGATGTCGTAGGATCAGGCAGCGGCGGTCCGATCAGGTGCTGCAGCAGCAGGCCGACGCCAAACGAGATGCCATTGATCAGATAGTACATCAGGTGCGCCGGCATGACCAGCACAGCGAAAACGGGCCCCCGCACCCGCGCGAAAAAGACCCACAGCGGCAGGTTCAGCAGCAGCACAATGGCGACGCAACCGGCGGCCACCCAGAGCGGTGTCCAGGAACGCATGATGGGAACTGACACCACCAGGGCAACGGCCCCCCACACGAGAATGGTACCGAGCTTCTCCGTCCACCGGAGGTTGAGCGATCCAGTGGACATCATGGCTCCCCGGTGCATCAGCAAACGTGCCCACGGGATTCCGCGGTCGCGGAGATCGGTGCGAATGACGGCGCGCAGCGTCCACTTCTTCAGGTGCGTCACCTGAATCGCGGGATCAAGGAGAATTCGTCGACCCAATCGCCGGATCCTGGCGCCGAGTTCGATGTCCTCGATCTGCGGCCGACTGTAGTGCCACTCGTCGTACATGCCCGCTTCGGCAAAGACCTCTCGCCTGACGGCACCGGCGCCGGCCCAGAACGTCTCGACGTCGCCGGCGTTCCGGTGATGCACATGATGATGGATGAGATTCCGGTACTGTGACATAATCCCCGAGGCCGGGGGCTTGTCGTCGTACGAGCCGAAGGCAGCCCCGAGTTCAGGCTGGGCCTCGAACAGGGCGGCGATGCGCGACAGCGTGTCGGAGTGAGCGACGCAGTCGGCATCGATGAAGACGATGATGTCGCCGCGCGTGACCTCGAACCCGCGATTGCGTGCGTACGCCGGACCGTGCGGGTTTCCAGGCATGGTAACCACCGTATCCGCGTATCGAGCGGCAATCAGCGACGTCTCGTCCGCGCTGCCGTCGTCCACCACCACCAGCTCCCAGCGATCGCGAGGGAAACTGGAGTTGCGCAACGCGCCGAGTGAGCGCGGCAGGATCCCCGCGGCGTTATGCGCCGGCATGATGATGGACAGCAACGGATGGTCGCTCACTGGCCCCGTCCTGTGGCCGTCATGAGCGCCCGCACGCGGCGGCCCTGGGCACGGATCCAGAGCCGTCGACGGAACGCCGGGGATCCCCAGTTCTCCAGATCGCCGCCGCGCCGGAAATACCAGGCATCGAGGCGCGGCAGAAGCGCGCGGTCGTCATCCGACGCAAGGGGCCGGAGCTCCGTCGTCACGCTCTGCTCGAACACGTCTCGCGTCACCCTGGCGACGGCTTCGTTGACCGCGCCATACGGGTACGCGAACCGGCGCGGACGCTGGCCGAGTTCGGAAAAAATGCGTTCGACGCAACCGGCGGTTTCATCCTCGAGCTGTGCCGGCGAGAGCCTGGTGAGGTCAGGGTGGTGGCGTGAGTGGGCCCCGATCTCGAGGCCGGCAGCGCACGCGGCTTCCAGATCCCCCCACTTCATCAGCGGCAATGTCGGTATCCCGGGCGTATCACGACCGCCCCAGGCGTTCGTCCCGCCGACTGCCTCGGACACCACGAAGATCGTGGCGGGGTGCCCCTGGTGCGCCAGCAGCGGGAGAACCGACGAGGTGAAGTTCAGGAAAGCGTCGTCGAACGTGAGCGCGATGGCATCCATGTCGTCAGGTACGGATGGCAGATCTGCGAGCGGCACCACCCTCACGCGACCGGAGCCGAAGAACCTGACGTGGGCACGGAAGGTCTCTTCCGACAACGAAACCGGTGACCCTGACGAGTCGATCGAGTGGTACGTGAGGATCGCGCGCATAGCCCATCCGGGCTTATGAGGCCGCGGAGGCCGGTCGCGGTCGCCTCTGTTCCGTGAGCCGGGCTCTCTGGTCGTCGACGACGTCCCTGATGATCTGGGAGAGCGGCGTTCTTGGCCGGAAGCCGGTCGCGTGCTCGAGCTTCGTGACGTCAGGGACGCGGCGGAGCATGTCCTCGAAGCCCGCGGCATACGCTTCCGAATACGGCACGGTCACGATCGGCGAGGTGCTTCCAGCCGCGTCCCGCACCTGCTCCGCCAGGCGGCGGATCGTCGTTTCCTCGGTGGACCCGATATTGAAGACCTCGTTGATCGCCGCCGGTGTGTCGATAAGGCGCAGCATCCCCTCCACCGAATCACGAACGTGGGCGAAGCAGCGCGATTGATCTCCGGTGCCATAAACGGTGATGGGCTCTCCTCGAAGGGCCTGTCGCGCAAAGTTGGGAAGCACCATCCCGTAGCGCCCGGTTTGTCGCGGGCCAACCGTGTTGAAGAGCCGCACCACGATCACCGGAACGCCCTTCTCATGCGCATAGGCGAGGGAGAGCCACTCGTCGAGCGCCTTCGAACAGGCATACGCCCAGCGCGAGTGTGATGTGGGTCCCAGCTGCAGGTCATGGTCCTCGCGAAAGGGCACAAGAGTCGACTTTCCATAGACCTCCGACGTCGATGCCACGACCACGAGTTTTCCTTTCTTCGCCGCGGCGGCCAGGACTGTTTCCGTGGCGCCTACATTCGTTTCGATGGTGTGGACGGGGCGTTCGACGATCAGCCGGACTCCCACCGCCGCGGCGAGATGAACGGTTACATCGGCGCGATCCACGAGTTCCGAAACCAGCGGCCGATCGAGTGCCGAACCGATGCGATGCTGGAAACCAGGCCGACCCACCAGGTGAGCGACGTTTTCCATGCTCCCCGTGGACAGGTCGTCGAGGACCGTCACGGAATCGCCCCGTTCGACGAGTCGCTCGGCGAGGTGTGATCCGATGAAGCCGCAGCCACCGGTAATAAAGACGTTCATGCGACTTCCGATTCGGGAAGCGCCTCGAGAATCGCGTGCTGGCCACGTCGCGCCGCGGCGCGGCGCACGATGCCGAGGTACTGCGGAATGACCGCGCTCTCACTCCAGCGTTCGACGTAGCCGCGAAATCCCGCGCGGGCCAGGCGGGCGCGATGCGCGGGATCCTCCTGGAGGCGTTGCATGGCTGACACGAGTTCCTCTGTGGTGTGAAAGAGCTCGCCGCCCCCGGAACCCTCGACGATCTCTGGAAACGGCCCAAGCCGCCTGGCGATCACCGGCGTTCCCTGTCGGAACGCCTCAATCAAGACGATTCCGAATGTCTCATAGCACACCGACGGGACGACGATCGCGATCGCATGGCGGTAGTACCGCGGCAGGTCGTCAGGAGAGAGCCGCCCCACGAATCGCACGTTGGCCATGCCCGCCGCCTGCGCCTTCAGTTCGGCTGAAAACTCACCGTCCCCCGCAATGACGAGGTCGGCGCCCCGGTAGTGGGCGAAGACCGGAATGACGTCCTGCAGTCCTTTGATGCGCTCCAGGCGCCCGGCGAAGAAGAAGTACGGTCGCACGTGTGGTGACGGTCCCACAGCCTCCGGCATGCCCGCTGATTCAGGATCGGGAAGGAAGTACGGGAGAACCTCCATGTCTCGCGTGAACCCGCGCTGCCGGTGCATGTCGCGACTGAACTCGCTCATTGCGATCACGGCGTCGACACGGGCGATTTCGCGTTCCAGCAGCCCTGTCTCCCGCCAGAGCTGTGGTGGTCGCCGATAGTGGAGCGTGCACCGGAAGCACTCCGGCTTTTCACAGCGTTCCCGGCCATGCCGCCACAGAACGTGCATGGGGCAGATCAGCCAGTGCTCGTGGGCCATGTACAGCGTCACGGCGTCGCCCCCAAGGCGGAAGAGGCCCGGTCCGCCGACGAGCGAGACATTGTGATAGTTGACGATGTCGTAGTTGCCATTCCGCAGCAGGGACGCAATTCGACGACCATTCAGTACGGGGTGGCCGGTTTGCTGCGTCAGCAACGGGGACAGGATCCCAACGCCACTTCGCAGGCCAATGACTTCGACGCCCTCGTCATGAGAGATCGACTGCGGCTCAGGTCCGCCGTGGAGCGCGTTATACGCGTCGACGTCGTGCACCACAGTCACGTGGTGACCGTGACGCACGAGCGCATGCGACAGGCGCTGGATGCCGATGGCGTCTCCGCCGAAAGAGTACGGCGGATAGAACGTCGTGAACATGCAGAAGCGCAGGGGACGGCCGCGCGGAGTTCCGGTCATTTTCGGCATCCGGCTGGCCGCCATCCTCCCGGGAAAGTGGGCTTGCCTACCGCCTGACGAAGGTAAGGGGAAAGCACATCAGGTGGGCTTCAACGGTCTAAGGTGCTTCGAGCGGTCTCGTCCTGATGGACCGGCACTCTGCGGCTTTCTTGTCGACGCCGCAAGACGAAGTTCATCAATCAGGGCAACTGGAAATGTCACGCAACTCTATGGCTGTTAGCAACTTAAGTTGTCATTGATCGTCATTCCCTGTGCCGGCGATGGCGACACCCGTCGTGCGCAGATCCGCGAAATGAGCAGGTGTGCCCAGACCCCTTCCTCGTCAGGCATGTTCGGACAAGTCGGTGCGGGCATGATCGGAAACGTGAGGGTTCAGGCTGCGCGACTGCATGTCGACGCATGTGCACACGCATTCTATCCCTGTCAGCACATACTTGGCGAGACGCCGCTCAACCACGTTCGAAAGCTCCATAAGAAATGAGCGAAGTGGAGGAATTCGACGCGATCGTCGTTGGATCCGGCGCAGCCGGCGGTTGGGCTGCCAAGGAACTCACGGAACGCGGACTGCGCACGATGCTCCTGGAAGCCGGGCCACAACTGGATCCGGTGCGCGATTTCCCGAAACCCGCACCGTCTCGCAGCTCGACACTCCAGCTCGTGAACCGTGCTCGCGCCACGCTTGCAGGACAGCACGTTCAG
>Ga0209341_10002160_pt1 | contig 18815 bp, 17 predicted proteins | sample RifCSP13_2_FD_184020 | JGI IMG/M metagenome (GOLD analysis project Ga0209341, IMG submission 184020) | Soil microbial communities from Rifle, Colorado - Rifle CSP2_sed 13_2 (SPAdes) (version 2) | ecosystem: Environmental > Terrestrial > Deep subsurface > Rock core/Sediment | place: Rifle... | reverse complement strand
ACGAGTCAACGCCCAGGTTCCGCATCCAGTTCACGGTCAGGCGGACGGTGGGGGAGGGACCCGGTGTCGGGTTGGGCATCTCGGACACCGGTGGGCTGGGGCTTGCCTGCTCGGCCTCCAGGTCGGCGATCCGGCTGAGGGCGTCCGATGCCAGGTCCTCCAGGGCCGCGATCTCAGCCTCGAGCCGGTTGATGTCGGCGGTCCCGTCGCCCGCCGGACCGATCAGCTGGACGGTGACCAGGCTGCTCACGGCGCCCGCCACCAACGCAACCAGCGTGCCGACGATGATCGCCGTCCGGACGGTCGTTACCCGCACCGGTGGCTTGGCATCACCAGGTTGATCTGATCCGGCGCCATGCGCGACATCGCCTGCCATCGCTGCTCCTGAACGCCAGCATGCGGTTCTTGTGAGCCGAGAGCGGACAGGGTACTCCGCCAACGCAAGCGTACGCGGGTGACCTTGGCGACGGTATCGTTGCGAGGTGGAGATCGGCGTCGTCCTGCCCCAGGGCTGGACCGGCGAATACGACGGCTGGGAACCGCGGCGCGCCTGGGAGCGGACGGTCGCCGTCGCGCGCCAGGCGGAGCGGCTGGGGTTCGAGTCGGCCTGGGTCTTCGACCACTTCACGACGGAGCCCGATCCGACCGATGAGCTGACCTTCGAGTCGTTCACCACCCTCTCGGCGCTGGCCGCCCTCACGACGCGGGTGCGGCTCGGGCAGGTGGTGATCTGCGCCGCTTTCCGGAACCCCGCCCTCACCGCCAAGATGATCGGCACGCTGGACGTCATCAGCGGCGGGCGGATGGAGCTGGGAATCGGCGCGGGCTGGAAGGAGGACGAGTGGCGCGCCTACGGCTATGGCTTCCCCGAAACGAGGACGCGCCTGGCGATCCTTGCAGACCACCTCGAGGTCATCACCCGGATGCTCGGACCTGGGCATGCCACGTATGCCGGAACCCACGCCTCCGTGACCGATGCGATCAACGTCCCGCGCGGGCTCCAGCAGCCGCGGGTGCCGATCATGGTCGGCGGCAACGGCCCGAACGTGACCTGGCGCCTGGCCGCTCGGCATGCCGACGAGCTGAACCTCGACTGGCTGAGTCCCGATGAGGTGCGCGCCGCCCGGCCGGTGATCGCGGCGCGGTGCGAGGAGATCGGCCGGGATCCGGCCACGCTTCGGCTGTCGGTGAACATCAGTCGGTACGTGCTGCAGGATGAGGGTGCGGCGCGGGTCGAGCTGCTGGCCGCGTACCGCGAGGCGGGCGTCGCCCGGGTGATGGGCTTGCTGCAGGCCAGCGCGACCTCTGACGACGCGCTGGAGTCCCTGGCTGGTGATGCCCGCGCAGCCGGGGTCGCGCTCAGCCGGCCCTAGCCGGCCTCGCTCGACTTCATCGCGTCGAGAATGGCGTCGCGGCTGGGCATCCCCTCGCGGGCACCGGCCACCTCGACCGAGAGTCCCGCAGCCACTGACGCAGCCCGGGCCGCCTCCTCGAGTGGCCGCCCGTCCGCCAGCCAGGTGGCGAGCACCCCGCAGAACGTGTCGCCCGCGCCGGTGGTGTCGATCGCGTTGGCGCCCAGCAGGGCTGGGATGTCCATGGCCCGTCCTCCGGCCACCAGCGTCGCGCCATCGGCTCCGCGCGTCACGACCGCCGTCAGGCCAAGGCGCGCCACCTCGGCGACGGCCGCGTCCCACCCCTCGACGCCCACCGCCACCGGCAGTTCGTGTTGGTTCGGGACCAGGATCGGCCGATACCTGAAGACCGATTCGGGGAGCCGTTGCGCCGGAGCGGGGTTGAGCAGGGTGATGTGCCCGTGATGGCATGCATCGGCCACCGCGGCCATGGCTACCTCGAGGGGCACCTCCAGCGACGCGAGCAGGACGCCGGTCTCCTCCATGCCGAGGTCGGAGAGCGTGAGCTCCGCGTTGGCTCCGGGTGCCATGGCGATCTGGTTCTCCCCGCTGCCGTTCGCCACCACGATCAGCGCCACGCCGGTTGGTGCATCGACGCGGCGCACGCGGGAGCAGTCAACCCCCTCGCCCTCGAGTGCCGCGACCGACGCGTCACCGTCCGCGTCACGGCCCACGGCCCCGATCAGGGTCACCTCCGCACCTGCCCGTGCGGCAGCCACCGCCTGGTTCGCGCCCTTCCCACCGAAATGCCGCTCGAACCCCCCGCCCAGCACGGTCTCGCCGGGGCGGGGCAGGTGGTCCGCACGGACGACGAGGTCGACGTTGATGGAGCCGACCACCACCACCCGTCCGCTCACGGCTGCAGCCTTCGCCGCGTCCAGGATCCGTCCGGCTCGCGCAGATACTCAACTCGGTCATGCAGCCGGTCCGCCCGGCTGACCCAGAACTCCCACCGATCGGGCACCACCCTGAACCCTCCCCACTTTGGCGGCAGTGGGATCTCGTCGGCCGGATAACGTGCCTCGAGCGCCGCCACCCGCGACTCCAGCTCGGCGCGGCTGTCCACCGGCTGTCCCTGGTCCGATGCCCAGGCCGACAGGCGATGGCCTCGCGGGCGGGTGGCGAAGTACGCCGCCGCCTCGTCGCGTCCAAGCGGTTCCACCCGACCCGAGGCGCGAACCTGGCGCGACTGGGCCGCGAGGTGGAAGGCCGCCGCGGCGCGAGGATTGGCGGCCAGGTCAACGGCCTTGCGGCTGCCCAGGTTGGTGAAGAAGCGCAGGCCATCCGCTCCCAGCCCACGCAGCAGCACCATGCGCACCGATGGGGTGCCGCGGCCGTCCGCGGTCGCCAGCGCAAAGGCGTCCGCCAGCTCCGTGCCCGCGGCGCGCGCCTCGTCGAGCCAGCGCTGCAGCTGGGCGATCGGATCGGGATCGAGGTCGGTTGGCTCCATCGTTGCGCTCAGCCGGCGCTGAACGATCCGTGGTTCAGGAAGTCGACCGCCGGGTCGATCGTCCAGTGGTGCGCAAACTCGGATGCCATCGGCGCCCTATCGTAGACCGGTGCCGACCGGATCCCTTCCCGCCACGCGCCCAGCCGCAATCATCTTCGACCTGGACGGCACCCTGGTGGATACGGTGGCAACCCGGATCGCGGCCTGGCAGGCGGCATTCGCCGAACGCGGCATTCCGGCCCAGCCGGCACACGTGGCGGAGCTGATCGGCTCGGATGGTCGACGCCTGGCACGCGAAGTGGCGGCAGCCGCGGGGGTGACCCTGGCGACCGACGACGACGAGGAGATCGACGCTCGCAGCGGGGCGATATTCACCGACCTGAACCGGGAGCCTCGCCCCCTCGCCGGTGCCCGCGACCTCCTCTCGGGGTTGGACGCGGCGGGGTTGCGCTGGGCGATCGCGACCTCCAGCCGGCGTGACCAGGTGGCCGCCTCGGTCGGGGCGCTGGCCCTAGCGCGTCCTCCGCTGGTGGTGGATGGCACGCACGTCGAGCACGCCAAACCGGCGCCTGACTTGTTGCTCCTGGCGGCCCGGACGCTTGACGTTGCGCCGATCACCTGCTGGTACGTGGGGGATGCCACCTGGGACATGCGCGCCGCGGTGGCGGCTGGCATGACGCCGATCGGGGTCACCAGCGGGGCGGTGGACGCGGCGGCCCTGATCGCATCCGGCGCGAGGGTCGTAGTCAGCTCGCTGGCCGATCTCGGCGCGGCCCTGGATTAGCAGCGCGGACCCGAACGATGCCGCTCGACGCCTATCGGTCCAAGCGCGACTTCGCCCGGACGCCGGAGCCCGCCCCCGGGCCGATCGAGCAGCGCACCGGCCGCTTCGTGGTCCATCGCCACCGCGCCACCCGGCTCCACTACGACCTGCGCCTGGAGGTCGATGGTGTGCTGGCATCGTGGGCGGTGCCGCGCGGACCGTCGCTGGACCCGGACCAGAAGCGCCTCGCTCAGCGGACCGAGGACCACCCGATCGAGTACTTGACCTTCGAGGACGTCATCCCCGGTGGCCAGTACGGCGCCGGCGACATGATCGTGTGGGACTGGGGCACCTTTGAGCCCGAAGCGACCGATGACCCTGCCGCCGCGCTCCGCGGCGGCGAGCTGAAGTTCCGCCTGGCAGGCGAGCGGCTGCGCGGCCGATTCACCCTCATCCACACCGGCGGCCGGCGGGACACCTCCGGACGCAGCTCGGATGCGGGGCAGTGGCTGCTGATCCACAAGCGCGACGGGGCGGCGGTCCCCGGGTGGGATGCCGAGTCGCTCTCCACCTCGGTGCGCAGCGGGCGGACCAACCAGGAGCTGGCCGATGGCCTGGCGCCGCGTTTCGTGGCGGAGCCGCCGGCGATCGAGCCGGCGCCGGACCTGTCGGAGGCGTTGCCTGCGCCACTGCCGGACTTCATCGCCCCCATGCTGGCGACCGCGGTGGACGCGGGATTCGATGACCCCGACTGGCTCTTCGAGGTCAAGTGGGACGGCTACCGGGTCGAGGCCGTGGTGGGGGATGGTCGAGTGCGCCTGTGGACCCGCAACCGGACCGATGCCGCCGCCTACTTTCCTGACCTTGCCGGCCGGCCTGCCTGGATCGACGCCCGGGAGGCGGTGGTCGACGGCGAGGTGGTGGCGCTCGATGACCAGGGACGCCCGTCGTTCTCGCTGCTGCAGGATCGGACCGGGCTGCGCGGGCTGGAGATCGCCACTCGACGACGTGCCGCCGGCGGACCGCGTCCGAGCGCCGAGGAGCGGGCCGCGATCCCCATCGCGTACCTCGCCTTCGACCTGCTCCACCTCGACGGGCAGTCGCTGATCCGCGTCCCGCTCGAGTCGCGCAAGCGGCTGCTCCGCTCCGTGCTGCGTCCCCATCCGCTGGTGCGCTACGCGTCGCACGTGGTGGGGGAGGGGCGCGAATTCCTGCGTGCGGCGGCCGACCAGGGCCTCGAGGGCATCGTCGCCAAGCGGCGAACCGGGATCTATCAGCCGGGTCAGCGCTCGCGGGACTGGCTCAAGGTCAAGCTTCGACGGGAGCAGGAGGTGGTGCTCGCCGGCTGGCTGCCCGGCCAGGCATCCGGCGTTGAGCTCGGCTCGCTGATCGCGGCCGTGGTCGACCAGGACCGGCTCCGCCACGTCGGCCAAGTGGGGAGTGGGATCGACGAGCGGGACCGGGCGGCGCTGCTGGCTGCCCTGGTGCCGCTGCGCCGGGAGATCTCGTCCCTCGACCCCACCCCGCCCCTGCCCGAGGCCCGCTGGGTTGAGCCGCGATTGGTGGCGCAGGTCGAGTTCTCGGACTGGACCAGCGATGGGTTGCTGCGGCAGGCATCGTTCAAGGGGTTGGAGCCGGACCGGGACCCCGCCCAGGTTCACCGGGAGGAGACGCTGCCGGTGGCCAGGCTGCTCGGCCAGGCGGTGCCCTCGCGAACGCCTGGCTGGTCGGCCGAGCCGCCGCAGGCCGCCACCAACGCCGAACTGGCCGCCCTGGAGCAGATGGGGACCACCGGGACCTGGTCGGTGGCCGGCCACCAGCTGCGCCTCACCAACCTGGACAAGGTGCTCTTCCCCGCGGGCGGCGCGCACCCGGCCCTCACCAAGCGCGACCTGATCCGCTACTACACCCAGATCGGGCCCACCCTGGTTCCACACCTGCGCGGCCGCGCCCTGAACCTGCAGCGCTTCCCCGATGGCATCGGGCGGCCGGGATTCTGGCAGAAGGACCTGCCGGGCCATACCCCGGCGTGGGTGCAACGCTGGCGCTGGACGTCGTCGGAAGGGCCCAAGGACTACGTGGTCGTGGATCGCGTCGCGACCCTCGCCTGGCTGGCCCAGGAGGGGGCCGTGGAGCTGCATCCCTGGACCGCGCCGACCGATGCGCCGGATCGGCCCAGCTTCGCCCTGATCGACATCGACCCCGGGACGTCGACCACCTTCGACGAGGTGATCGTGCTCGCGCGCCTGTTCCGGACCGCGCTGGCCCACCTGCGGGTGACGGGGCTGCCCAAGGTGACCGGCAAGCGCGGCCTGCAGATCTGGATTCCGATTCACCCGACCTATACCTTCGACCAGACCCGGGCATGGGTCGAATCGGTCTCCCGCGCGGTCGGCGCCCTGGTGCCTGACCTGGTCAGCTGGGAGTGGGCGAAGGCTGATCGAGCCGGCAGGGCGCGCCTGGACTACACCCAGAATGCCCCGATCCGGACGCTAGTGGCGCCCTACTCGGTGCGACCCGCGCCCGGGGCGCCAGTGTCGGCTCCCATCGGCTGGGAGGAGCTGGACGATCCGCAGCTGGCGCCCGATCGCTGGACGATCAGGTCGATCCTCGGGCGCGTCGCCGGGGTGGGGGACCTGTTCGTCCCCGCGACGCGGGTCGAGCAGGACCTGCCGAACCTGTAACCGGACGCGACGACGCCGCGGGCACGGGGCCCGCGGCGTCACCCCCCGTCAGGTTTGGAGGCGATCGGCGCGCTTAGGGCCAGTCGCCGCCAGTGCTCGCGCCGAGAACCACGGTGACGAAGCTCAGCGCGGACAGCGCGGCCAGGCTGATCGCCAGGATCATCGAGCGGAGAGCTCGGTGCATGCGCATGTCCATCTCCCACTTCGCGGTCCCGGCATCGAGTGAGGCCGATGTCCGCAACGGGAAGGTGGTCCCCGAACGGGCCACCGACAATGACCCGTCGGTACCCGCCCGCCGGGGGCGGGGGAGTACTTTGGTGTGGCCCTCGAGTCAAGTAAGGCTTGCCAAGGTGCGTATACTGCGGTCAATGCCGCGCACCCGAACCGCCGCCCGCGCCTCCGAGCACGACTCGGCGCTTGCCCGCCAGATCGGCGAGCGCTTGCGCGAGGCGCGTCGACGCACCGGGTTCACGCAGCAGCAACTGGCCGGAGACCGATACACCAAGGCCTACGTCAGCGCCCTCGAGACCGGCGTCGCGCGACCATCGATGGTGGCGCTCACGTATCTCGCCGAGCGGCTGGGCGTGCCGCCGAGCCACTTCCTGGACGAGCAGCATCCTGCCTGGAACCGGCTCGCGGTCGACATGCAACTCGCCAGCGGCAACTGGCAGGCCGCGGCCGACGGGTACGCGGCGCTGCTCGCGGATCAACTCGATGATTCCGCCCGGGCGGAGGCACAGCGCGGACTGGCCGAGGCGCTGGCGCGCCTCAATCGGGGCCGCGAAGTGCTCGCCCCCGCCGCCGAGGCGGCACGCCTGTTCGGAGCCCAGGGCCGGGTTGCCGACGAGGCGCTGGCGCGGTACTGGCTCGGATACGGCCTGTACCTGTCCGGCCAGGAAGCGGACGCGCGCAGCCTGCTCACCGGCTTGCTCGAGCGCACCCGTGCGGGGCTGCGCGTCGAGCCCGACTTCGAGCTCCGCCTGCTCGTGGCGCTGGCGGCGGTGGATGGGAAGCTGGGCAACCACGAGGGCTCGCTGGCCCACCTCGAAACCGCCCGCGGACTGGCCGAAGACCTCGATGACCGCCGCCGCGCGACGTTCCTGTTCAACCTGGCCATCGGCTACCGGGAGTCGGGAGATATGGAGGCCGCGATTCGGAGCGGCTCACAGGGACTGGCCCTGCTGCGGGCGGCCGGCGCGTCGTTCGAATCGGCGCGAATCGAGAACGACCTGGCCATGGCCTACCTCGCGACCGGCAACGTGGAGCGTGCTGCGCGGCTGGCGCGCAGCGCGCGTGAGGAGTTCGAACGCGCGGGCGACGCCGGATACCTGGCGGCGGTGCTGGACACCGAGGCCCAGGTCGCCCTGGCGCGCGACGAGCATGCCGAGGCGATCTCCATCGCGCGCCGCGCACAGCAGTTGGCGATCGGCGTTGGCAACACGGCCGTGGCGCTCACGTCGCTGCTGACAGAGGCACGCGCACATCGAGCGGCAGGCGCAAACCCGGCTGCCGAGGAGCGTTATGCGGAGGCCGCCGAGTCGGCACGCACCAACCACGCGCCCGGACGGCTGCGCGAGGTCCTGCGCGAGTGGGCCGACCTGCGTGCCGAGATGGGCGACCATCGCGGCGCATACGAGCTCACCCGCGAGGCACTTCAGGTCAATTGAGTGTTGACAGGGTAGTTAGGTGCGGTTAGGCTGAGTATGACCGAGTTGGGATGGGCACCCGCGGAGCTTCCGGCTCCCGGACACCAGCTCAGGCGCAGGGGGAATCGGGATCCGGGATAGGGCACAGCCCCGGATCCCGATTGCTTGCGGTTCGCGGCCCTAAGACTGGGACGCCGTTTCGACCAGGGTGAATCTGCCCGTCGCGATGATCGGGCCGTCGGCGGTCCACCGCATCCGCATCACGTACTCGCCCGGCCCCCAGGCCTCGAGCAGGTCGACCGCCCGGACGCTGAACGCAATCCGCGACCACGACGCGACGATGCCCTGCGACGACGCGGCCTGGACGACCTGGGTGGTCCCGTTGGTGATCCGCGCGATCTCCACCCACACCGTGTCGCGGCCCGCGGGCGCCGCCAGGTGAACCGAGTAGGCGAACTCGTCACCGGCCCGAAATCGAGCGGTCGCGGTCCCAGCTTCGCCGGTGATCGGGTCGAGCGCGGTCGAGAACCGGATCAGCAGCGGCCCGGATGGGCTGGGAACGGGCGTCGGAGAGGGGAGCTCCGCGTCTCGCCCGGCGAGCCCGGCGACCCAGAGCAGGGCGATCACCGCCAGTGCGCCAAGCATCGGGCCCAGGATGGACCGGGTCCAGGACGGTGGCGGCCCGGACAGGGTGGCCAGCGGCTGCGCCTGGCGCCGCCGGACGGGGCGTCCACGACGAACCATGCTGGCCGCACTCTAGCGATCCGCTCGCAGGTACGATGCGGGCATGTCGATCGGGAATGACGAGGCGTCCCACGCGGGGTTCTCAGACGAGCTCCGGGTTGACTGGATCGGCGCGGACGCCTTCGCCGACGGCCTTGCCGGCCGCCTGGGCCTGACCTTCCTGCCCGGGAAGACCGGACCGTCGTTTCGCTATCCGGGGCGGATCTACCTGCGTGACGTGGACCGCGACCTCGCCGCGCTGCGGGCGATGGGCGTCGGGCGACTGATCCTCCTGGTGGAGGACCACGAGTTGGCGCGTTGGAGTGACCCGACCCTCGTCAGTCGCGGAGCCGCGGCTGGGGTCGACGTGCTGCGCCACCCGCTCCCGGACGGGCTTCCTCCGCGGACGCGGGCCGAGATGAGGGCGATCCTCGACGAGATCCGCGATGGCCGATCCAACGCAGATGTGGCCGTCGCCTGCATGGGGGGAGTGGGCCGCAGCGGCACCGTGGCTGCCTGCGCGCTCGTGGATGCCGGCCTGAGCGCGGCGGCGGCGATCGCGACCGTGCGAGCGGTGCGCCACCCGCGGGCCGTCGAGACGGTCGCGCAGGAGCGCTTCGTGGAGGAGTACGCGGCGGCCCGGCGGAATCACCCCTGAGGGTGCACGCCGAGCGAGCCGTTCACCCCGGGAACGAGCGCGGGCATCCGACCCCGGTACCGGGCGAGTACTGCACCGGACCCCACCTGGGCGGTTCGGTGTAGTTCTCCTGCCGCGCCGTTTCGGACGGGGGTACCACTTCCCCATGGTACGGACGGCCGGCGCGACGGCATCCTATAGCCAGGTTTCATCGGGTCCGATATCGGACCAACCAGAAAGGATGCGAACGCAGATGGACAGCCCAACTCCCTCAACTCCGAGCCGCCGATCGCTGATCGCGACCGCTGTCTCGGTGATTGCCATCAGCCTGGCCCTCGGTGTCGGGGCCGCGTTCGGCACCGACGGCGGCCAGTTCGGCGGTGCGGCGCTTCCAACCGAATTCGGTGGGGCCCAGCTGCCGGGCATCGGATTGATCCTGCTCGGGAGCGCCGGCGCCGTCGTCTCCGGCCGTCGGCTCCGCGAGCTGCTCTAGCCGGCCGCGCATCCCGGTTCGGCTCGAGGCCCCCGTGCCACCCGGCACGGGGGCCTCACTCATTCGCTAGCCCTGGACCAACACAAAGGTGAGCGCCCAGTGGCAGGTGCTCGTCACGCGCACGAAGATATCGCCGACCAGTTCGGGGTGGGAGGCAAAGAACTGTTGCTGCAATCGTCCGGGAGCGACGGACGCGCCGATGGTCGCCCGGATGGCGGATACCGCGGAGCCGGCGCCCGGAACCAGGTCCACCGCGAAGCTGCATCCAGACGAGGTCGGCGGTGACGCCACCCAGTCGATGTAGTACGCGGAACCGGCTTGCAGCAGGACCGGCCCGAACTCGCCATCCCGGTTGAACGCGTACCCGGCGATGAACGGATTCTCCTCGACCTCGAAGGCGGCGTGGACCAGCCACGGATTGGGCTCGAAGCCAGAGGCCACCCAGCCCTGGTCAAAGGTCGGCTCGGCAAGGTCGAAATCGCGGACGAGGTACCAGCCGTATCCATCCACCGCCACCGGTCCCAGGACGACCAGCAGGTCGGCGCCGAGCGGGAGGGACTGGACCAGGATCTGCTGAGTCGTGCCGGGACGGCTGCGCACCCGGAGGCTCGATGCGGCCGTTTCCACCGGGTCGCCCGCGACGAAGAAGGGCGGTGTGCCGGTGGGAGGCGTCGCGGTCGGACTCGGAGCCCCGCTCGCCGGCGCGGATTGGGCCGGTGAGCCGGGGAGAGACGGACCGGTCGAGCCCGCTCCGGAGGCAGAGGCCCCCGCGGAGCCGGTGGAGGATGGCGAGGGCGTCGAACACGCCACCAAGGCCGCGCTGAGAACGATCGCCGTTGGAGCGAAGCGGTGCATTGGGGCAGCCTACACCGCCACCGCCCCGAGCCGCCGCTAGGCGGTCAGGGTCAGCCCGTCATCGGAGTCGGCCACCCGCAATTGCTCCTCGACCGCCCGGACCGCGCGCAGGATGCCGGCGCGCAGCAGGTCGAGCGCCGCCCCCACGTCGCGGGCGGCGGACCCGATGGAGGTGAGCCGCGCCTTCATGCCCTGGACCGCGGCGAGCTGCTGGCTGATCTCGGCCAGCGCCTCCTCCACGGCGGTGGGGTCGACCTGGCCTGCCGCCTCGCGCAGCGTGAGCAGGGCAAGGGCACGCGCCAGGCGGACGGCGGCCTCGAGGCCAACGTCTTCGTTGGCGTCGGGGTCGTACACCGCATAGATGTCCGAGCCCACCACGGCGAATGGCGTGATCCCCGACGGGGCCGCATGCGGGCTGAAGACGACCATCGCCACCACCGCCGCCCGGTTCTCCCGGGCGTCGGTGAGCTCGGCGGCCATGGCCCGGCGGCTCATGGAGCGGTCCTTGGCCTCGATGACCACCCGCAGGTCCGCGCCGCGCGTTCGGGACGGGTCCACGGTCAACACGAAGTCGCCCTTCTTCGAACGCAGTGCGTCGCCCTCGCCGGCCCCAGTGCGCTCGAGCGCATCGCCGGCCCCCCGGGCATACACGGCCAGCCGCTCCTCCAGCCGGTCTTCAAAGTCGGTGCCCTTGGCCGTTCCGCGAGCGCGCTCCTCGGCGCGGGCGCGATTCCCCGACTCGAGGGCACCGATCCGCTCCGTGATGGAGCGGAACTCACCCGTGACCTCATTGCGAAACTGGTGCAGCGGGCTGCCTTCGCGGGTGGGGTCCAACAGGTGGGCCAGGCGCGACCCGTCCCCGTCGAAGTACCGCTCCAGGAGGTCCGTCAGGCGGCCCATGGCGCCCTCGCGCCGGTTCGGGTCGAACAGCTCGCCCATCAGCCGATGGAGCTTGCCCTCGTCCCCGAGGAACGCCTCGAGGGTGCGCGGCAGCCGACCGTCGCCATCGGCGAAGGTGGTCCGCAGCTGCTGTTCGAACGCCTCGGCGGCGCGGGCATGGGTCTGCTCGAGCCGCTCGTGGAGCCGCTCGAATTCGGCGCGGACGACATCGGTGCTCATGCTGACCCCGGTATTGGCGAGGGTCATCAGGCCGATGCGGAGCGCGCGGTCAACGACCCGTGTCCGCTCCCGCGGCCCGTTGCGGCCGACAAACTCGGCCAGGACCGGGTCGACCAGCACCAGGCGGCGAATCTCGACTCGGTCGCCGCTGACGGCGACGTCGGTTTCGGTCTCCAGCAGGCTGTTCATGAGCCGATGATCGAGACCGACTGCGACAGGTAGCCTGTCGCGGTTACGCTGGCGCGAGCCGCACTTCGACGAGGAGCCACATCATGGCCGATGCCCCCGAGCCCGAACACGACGATCACGGTGCCCACGACGATCACGAAGGTCATGATCACGAGCACGCGCCACGCGCTCCACGGCTGATCCTGCCCGAAGAGCATCGGGAGATGGGAGTGGACCTCTTCAACCAGGTCTGGACCCTGCTCGAGGCTCCGGACCGGTCGTCCGCCGAGGACGACGAGATGGTCCACGCCGCGCATGCGTCGCGCTGGCATTGGAGCCGGGCCGGGCAGTTTGGCGGCCCGCAGCAGGCGGCGGTGGGCGAGTGGCAGTGCTCCCGCGTATATGCCGTCCTCGGTCGGGGAGAACCCGCCGTGCACCATGCCCGGGCGTCATTGGCGATCTGCGACACCGCCGGCCTGGGTGACTGGGTACGCGCCGCCGCGCTCGAGGCGATGGCCCGCGCCCATCGTGTGGCAGGGGACGCGGACGCCGCCCAGGAGTTCCTGGCGCAGGCCCGGGCGGCGCTCGCGGATGTGGCACGCGACGACGATCGTGAGGTGATCGAGAACGATCTCCAGCAGCTCGAGGGCGCCGAGTAGAGCGGACCCTCACACCATTCCGCCCGCTCGCGCTGCCATGGGTGCCTTGACGAACGCCGCGCGGCAGGTGCTGCGCAACCACGACCTCCGACGCGCGCTGATCGCCTGGATGCTCGGCTGGGCCGCCGAGACGGCCTGGTTGGTGGCGCTGCTGGTGTACGCCTACCAGGCCAGCGGGGTGGCGGCGGTCGGCGCGGTAGCGCTGGCCCGGACCCTGCCAGCCGGTCTGCTGGCCCCGGCGCTCTCCACCCTCGCCGACCGCCTGGCGCGGCATCGAGTGCTGTTGGCCGTCCACCTCGGACGCTCGGTGCTCCTGGCGTTGGCGGCCCTCAGCGCGGCATCCGGGCTTCCGCCGCTGGTCGTGTTCGGGTTGGCCCCGTTTGACGGGCTGCTGGCCGTCCTGCATCGGCCCACCCACGTCGCCCTGATGCCGGCGCTGGCCCGCTCGCCGGAGGACCTGGTCGCGTCGAACGCGGCCTCCGGGGCAGGCGAAGGCATCGGGACCCTGGTCGGCCCCGCTGTCGGGGGCGCTCTGCTGGCCCTGGCTGCGCCCGGGGCGGGCTTCGCGGTACCGGCCCTGCTCTTCGGGCTGAGTGGGCTCGTGGTGGCGGGCATTCAGCCCAGCCAGGCGTTGCGCGCCACTCCACGCCGTACGGGCCTCGGTGAGCTGTTGCTGGGGGGTGCCCGGGCCCTGGTCACCTACCGGTCCGCTGGCCTCATCCTGCTCCTCTTCTTCGCCCAGATCACGGTGCGCGGTCTGCTGTCGGTGCTGTTGGTGGTGGCCTCGGTCGAGCTGCTCCGGGTCGGCGAGGCCGGGGTCGGGTACCTGAACTCAGCGATCGGGATCGGGGGCTTTCTTGGCGCCCTGGGCGCTATGGCCCTGGTCGGACGCTCGCGGCAGGCTCTGGTCTTCGCCGTCGCGCTGGTGGTGTGGGGAGTGCCGATCCTCCTCATCGGGCTCCTTCCTCAACCGATCCTGGCCGCCGTGCTGCTGGCGACCCTCGGCGTGGGGAACGCGGTGCTGGACGTGGCGGGATTCACCATCGTGCAGCGCACCACCCCCAACGCGGTGCGCGGGCGCGTCTTCGGGATGCTCGAGGCGCTGGTGATGGTCGGCCTGGCGATCGGATCGGCACTGGCCCCGATCCTGGTCGTCTGGCTGGGCACGGCAGGGGCGCTCGTGGCAACCGGCGCCATCCTGCCGGTGTGCGCCGCGCTGAGCTGGCGCTGGGTCTCTCGTGTCGACGCCGCGGCGGTGATCCCAGCGCGCCAGATGGAGCTGCTGCGGCGCGTCCCGATGCTTGCCTCCCTGCCGATGACCGTGCTCGAGCAGGTGGCGGGCGATCTTGAGCCGGTCGGATTCGCGGCCGGCGAAGCGATCATCCGCCAGGGCGAGATCGGTGATCGCTTCTACATCCTGGCCACGGGCCGCGCCGAGGCGAGCATCGACGGTCGGTCGGTGCGGCTGATGGGGATTGGAGATTCCTTCGGGGAGATTGCCCTGCTGCGCGACGTGGCCCGCACGGCCACGGTGACCGCGCTCGAGCCGGTCGCGGCCATGGCCCTGCGACGCGAGGCGTTCCTTACGGCGGTCACCGGCGACTGGCAGAGCCATCAGGCGGCGGATCGGGTCGTCAGCGAGCGGCTCGCGTCCTAGCCCGGACCTGCCGGCCGGGGCCCTGTTAGGCTGGCCGGGTGGCTCGCGCGTTGATCCTGGGTGCCGGCTTCGGGGGGATCGCCACGGCCGTTGCGCTCCGCGAGCAACTGCCCTCGACCGACGAGGTGGTGCTTGTCGATCGGCGGGACGACTTCGCGATGGGCCTGCGCAAGATCTGGGCCATCCTGGGGATCTCACCCATCGCCTACGGGACCCGACCCCTGGCCATGCTGGAGCGGCGCGGCATCCGCGTGGTGCACGCGGACGTGACCGGCATCGCGCCCGCCTCGCGCATCGTCAACCTCGGCGGCACCACGCTCGAGGCCGATGCGCTGGTCCTGGCCCTGGGTGCCAGCCACGCCATCGAGGCAATTCCGGGCCTGGGCGCGCACGGGGTCAACGCCTGGGAGCGAGCCGGCGTCGATCACGCCCACGCCCTGGTCGACGGGTTTCGCGGCGGCCGGGTGGTGGTGGGCATCTTCGGGTCACCCTACAGCTGCCCGCCGGCGCCCTTCGAACTGGCCATCCTGCTGGCCGAGCGGTTCGCTGCTCGCGGAACCCAGGCCGAGGTCAGCGTGTTCGGGCCGGCACCCATCCCGTTGCCGATCCTGGGCGTGGATGGCTGCGCACCGATCCTGGCCCGGCTCGACGAGGTCGGGGTGGCGTACCTCGGCGGCCGGATGGCCTCTCGGGTCACGGACCGGTCCGTCGAGTTCAGCGTTGCTCAGCCGCCGCTCGCGTTCGACCTCCTGCTGGCCGTGCCGCCGCACCGCGTGCCCGCACTCCTGGTTGATGCGGGCCTCGCCGCCGCGGATGGATGGCTGCGAGTTGATCGGGCGACGCTCGAGACCAATGTCACGGGCGTGTACGGCATCGGCGACTGCACCGGTATCGGCCTGGCCAACGGGATGCCGCTGCCGAAGGCTGGGACCTTCGCCGAGCGCGAGGGGGAGACCGTGGCGGCCCGCATCGCGGCGGCCTTCCGCGGCGATCCGCCGAGCGCCACCTTCGACGGCCGGGGCGCCTGCTACATGGAGATGGGCGATGGGGAGGCGAGCGTGATCGGCGGCGACATGTACGCCGACCCGCCGGATGTCACCCTCTCCGTCCCGAGCGCGCCGCAGCGTGCGGGAAAGGAGCAGTTCGAGATGGAGCGCCTGGCCCGCTGGTTCGACCGCTAGGACACTCGGGCTGCGATCTGGGTATGCTGCGCGGACGGGCGCGCGACCAATGAACCAACCCGCGTGGGCCGAGATGGAGGGCAACTGATGAACCTGCTTGAGCGCATCGATGCGCTGATCGCCGACCGCCACCTGCTGAAGCACCCGTTCTACACGAAGTGGGGCGCGGGAACCTTGACCCGCGCCGAGCTGCAGGACTACGCGCGGCAGTACTACGCCTTCGAAGCGACCTTCCCGCGGCTGCTGTCGGCATTGCACTCGCGCTCCGATCGGCCCGATGTCCGGCAGGCACTCCTCGACAACCTGTGGGACGAGGAGCACGGCGAAGTCAACCACGCCGAGCTATGGCTGCGCTTTGGCGAGGGGATCGGTGCCGAGCGTGCCTCGGTCCGCGGTGCCGAGCGGAACGCCGGCACCCGCGCCCTGCTGGACGCCTACTGGGCGAGCGTGACCGATGGGCCGATCGCGGCCGGGATCGCGGCGCTGTACGCGTACGAGGGCCAGGTCCCCGAGGTCGCGACCGAGAAGATCCGCGGGCTGGTGGAGCAGTACGGCGTGGACGATCCACGCACGCTGGCATTCTTCACGGTCCATTCCACCCTGGACGTGGAGCACTCGGCCACCGAGCGATCGATGATCTCCGCCCTGGCGCCGACGCCGGCTGAGGAGGAGGCGGTGGTGATGGCGACTTCCCGGGCGCTCGACGCGTGGTGGGGGTTCCTCGACGCGGTGAACGTCTAGGCGGCGATCTCGGGCTGGTATCCCTCGACCGTGACCTCGATCAGCGGGCTGTAGCGGTCCATGACCTGGACCTGCTGCCCCTTCCACACCTGCACGATGTAGCCGAACAGGGCGCGGCGCTCTTCGGGATCGGTGACGATCCGGGCGGTGGCCGGCAGGTCGGCCGCCACGGCACCCTTGAGGTGGAAGGTGAAGGCCGGATGGGCGCCCAGGTTCAACAGCCACGCCCGCTGGCGTTTCGGGTTGGGCATGCCCGAGATGTAGATCCGGCCCTCGATTACGAAGAACACGATCTCGATCCGGCGCGGCAGCCCAGTGCGGCGCCCGGTGGTGGTGATATCGATGGTGTGGCCGCGGCTCAGCGCGCGGCTGACGCGGTCATCCATGGCCGGCAGGGTAGGCCAGCAATGGTTGCACTGTCAACTACTGGGAGCGCACGCCCCGATCGTGGCCACGCCGCTCGGAGGCATGCGTCAATGGTGCGCAGGTGCACCACATGGTGTGGTCCGGGGTGGTGCGGTAGGGTTCGCGACCGATATCGAAGGACTGGCATGCTCATCCTCTCCCCGCTACACTGGCCGTCACCTGCCGCAGGGGTCCGTGCCGCGACCCTCCTGGCCAGGCGAGCACCGAGGTTTGCGCGCCAGATGTCGCTTCACCACCGCGTTTCCCGAATTCTTGCCGCCATCGGCATCTCCTCCAGCCTGCTGCTTGGCACCCTCGCCGGACCGATGGCCGTCTTCGGAGCCAGGGCAAGCGCGATCTACGGCGCAACGGCCCTCCCCTCCGCCGTGACGCCGGGCGCCAACGTCGCCTTCGACGTCCGCTTCGAGCTCGATCCGAACGAGACCAGCAAGTTGTCGCAGCTCTACATGTCGGCCCTCACCCCCTCGGGCGCAACCCTGCTCGAGGTGGAAGCGCCCGGACCGAGCCAGGGCACGTGCACGGTGGGTGTGAACCTGTCGTGCAGCTTCGGTGCGGTCGCACCCGGCGATGTCGTGACGCTGCGGGTGGTGTACACCACCCCGCCCTCCGGCTCGAGCATGACCGTCAACTTCGACTTCAACACCACCGGTGTGGCGGCGGACCGCAAGGGCAACAGCCACGGCGACGCCTACCGGGCGGTTGGCACTGTCACTCTTGACAGCTCCAAGGACTTCGCCGGCGCGTACACCTCCGCTTCTGGGCAGGTGGTCTCCGACAGCCAGGCGCTCCACTCCACCAGGAATCCGCAGTTCACGGCTGTGAACTCGCCGAGCGGGGCGATCGCCGTCTTCGTCAGCGAATCGAACGAAGTCGACTGCCCGACCGGGTACACCAGCTGCTTCGGCCAGTGGTCGCACATCACGGTCGATTACGGAGCCACGATCGATGGCGGCTTCAGCGTGATCCTCGGCTACAAGGGCAACATCGGCAACGCGAACTTCATCCACGTCCTCGATGACGGAAGCCTCGAGCCGATCACCGTCACGTGTTCGTCCAAGACCGATCCGGCCGAGCTGCCGTGCAAGTGGATCGAGACGGCCAGCGGGAACACGTACGCCACCCTGTGGCTGACCGAGAACGGGCGGATCAAGGCCTACTAGCCACTGCCGCCTGGCCGGCGCTGCCGGCCTGCGTCGTAGGTTCCCCGCAGGCGGGCGGCGGAGACGACGTCGCCCTTGCGGTCGAACTCGTCGAGCGCGGCTGTGAGTGACGAGCGCCAGGCATCGATCCCGGCCTGGCGCTGCACTTCGGCGAGGTCGGCGAGTGCCTCAGCGCGTAGGGCGGGGGCCTCCGACTGTGCCCGAATCACGACCGCCTCGCCGGCCAGCACAAGCGCCGCCTCGGTCTCCCCGCGGTTCGCGAGGATGCGCGCTCGCACCCCCCGCCACAGGGCCTGGGCATCGGGGTCGTCATCGCCGGCGAGTGACTCCACCCGATGGGTGAGCTCCTCGGCCTCGGCGAATCGGTCCTGCTCGAAGATGGCCCGCGCCAGGATGCCGGCCAAAGTCGAGAGCAGGAACTTCTCGCCCAGTGCGTCGAGCGTGTCGTAGTCGCGGCGTAGCGCAGCCTCGGCTGCAGCCGGATCGCCGGCCAGCAGCTCGATCTGAGCGTACTCCGCGGCGCTGGAGGCCGCCCACAGCCCTCCGCCGACCTCCTCGAGCATGGCCCGTGCCCGTGCGTAGGTGCTGCGCGCCAGGTCGAACTCGCCCCGCATGGCGTACAGCTGGGCGAGGTAGCTGCGCAGCACGCCTTCGGTACGCCGGTCGCCGCTCACCCCGTCGGCGGCTTCCTCGATGGTGGCGATCGCCTCCGGCACCGGGATCGGTCCGTAGAGCGCCGAGATGGCGTAGCCGCTGGCGCCCCGGCGCTCGAGCCGGGCGTCACCCGCGGCGCGGGCGTGCTGGATCACCTGCTCCGCCGCGACCGCGGCCGCCCCGTACCGATTGGCCGTGCCGTGGACGCCGACCTGGAGTCGGGCGGCCAGCGCCAGGCCGGCATGATGGCCCTCGCGCTCGAAGATCGGGATCGCCCGCTCGACCGCCTGCATGACCCGTCCGCTCCAATCCTCCTCCGAGGTGTACTGCTGGACCAGGAGCCCGATCAGCTCCGCCTCCGCGGCGAGCGACGCGTCGCCCAGCGAT
>Ga0209341_10002159_pt1 | contig 18818 bp, 41 predicted proteins | sample RifCSP13_2_FD_184020 | JGI IMG/M metagenome (GOLD analysis project Ga0209341, IMG submission 184020) | Soil microbial communities from Rifle, Colorado - Rifle CSP2_sed 13_2 (SPAdes) (version 2) | ecosystem: Environmental > Terrestrial > Deep subsurface > Rock core/Sediment | place: Rifle... | reverse complement strand
CAGGAACTAAAACAGATCGCTGTTGACTACCGGGCCGGGAGGATTTTCACTGACCGGGATTGCAACACGGTCGAGGAAGTCACGCTGTGCTTCATGCCGCTGACGTTGATGACGCGGGCGCAGATGGACGGATTGAAGGCGCAGAAGCCCGGCCTGATCTACGAATACTACGATGCCGCCGGCCCGCGGTCAATCAATGGCCGGCCATGCTTCACTTCCTTCCGGTTCCTGACGGAGGAGGAGGCCGCTGCGGTGGTCGTTCTGACGAGGCAGTTGGCGGAGGCGGAAGCTGCGGTGTCTTCTGAGCAAGAATGCGCATAGCCACTTCCTACTGTGCCCCAAACAACTCGCCCGTGCGCGCACGGGCTTACCGCGCGAGGGACATCTTCTTTCCCTCCCCCCCCCGCTGCGCTCTTCCGCACCGCCACCCGCCCGCCCGCCAAGCGGCCACCGGCTCCGCCGGCCCGGAAAGGAAGACTGAAATGGACGTGCAGATTGTGTCCGAAACGCAGCAGCCGATCGCCAAGTGCGAGGCCAGCCTAACGCCGCCGCTGGGCTCGAACTTCATCCTGCCGGGTAGGCAGATCGTCTGGCAAGTTTTCCAAACCTCGTGGATTCAGCGGCCGGTGGGCGATGGTGAGCCGGCGCAGCTATTCGCCTTCGCCAAGCCAGTGCCTCTGCCTCGGGATGCGGTTAGCTGGCGCTCGTCAGTGGTCCGGCGGCGCGTCGAGGTTGGGCCTCCCGATATGGGCGACGATCTCGTCTATCCGCTCTTTTTCAACATCAACCTGACGGATGGGCCCTTCGCCTTGGCCGGACGCCGGGCGCTGTATGTATTCGCCGGCACGGTGCAGGAGGACTATCCCCACCTGGCGGCTGAACTCTATGGGATGATTCTGTCGCTGGAGGATGCGGCACGGTACGAAACACCTCATCCGGACCATGACGCCTCGGAGCCGCCGGGGGAGGAGGGGACGTGAGCAAGGGCATCAAGCGACAACTGCGACGGGTGCGAAAGCGTGTGGACGACGACATAAGAGCACTGGCCCGAGAGGGAGGGAAGTACGGAGCCGGTCTTGCCAGTGAAGGATACGCTGGCGGCTATCGTGACGCCCTGGACGATGTTCTGCTTGCGCTAAGTGGCGTCCCGCCAATGCAACGGGGACGAGGCTGGTGGGCCTCGGAGCCGCCGGAGGAGGAGGGGACGTGAAGCCGAAAGAAGCGTGGCATCTGCTCCGCCCAAGCATCGTCTGGCACGGAGACGTGAGGAAGGTCGCGAGTTACGCGGAGGAGATGAGCCTTCCGGGTACTGGCGGCTTGGTCTTTTACGGCATCACCGTAGGGTGGTTCGGCTTCGGCATCATCAGGCGCTGGAAGAACGTTGGCCGCCGGCGGAGCCGCCGGGGGAGGGGGGAGACGCGGTGAACAAGTTGACGATCACCCAGCGTGAGGCCGCTCGAATCGAGAACGCCGGGGACAGGGCGTTCGGCCTGCGCCAGAAGTACGCTGTCACCCGGATTGGCGGGACACCCCACAAGCACGATGACTGCGATTACTTCGTGCTGGATTGGGACCACGACCGCTATGCCAGGATCGCGGCTATGGCCTATGCCGATGCTTGTGAGGCTGAGTTCCCCGCGCTGGCTGCTGACCTGCGAGAGAGAGCCTTGAAGCCGCCGGGGGAGGAGGATAAGACATGAAACTCAAGCCGTGTCCGTTCTGTGGTGCGCCCGCCGAGATGCAGACTTGGCACGGCGGCGGCCCTCTGAAGCGGATGATCTCGTGCTCCAACGTCGAGGGGCCACGGCTCTGTCATGTTGGGCCGGCGGTAACCGGCGCGACGCCTCGCCAGGCCGCCGCCCGCTGGAACAAGCGCGCCGGCGACGCCCCTGTTGTCATTCACACCACTGTGGTTCGGCGCATGAGCCCAGATGAAGCCGCCGACAAGGAGTTCCGTGATGCGATCGGAGTCTAACGTGACAGAGCCGGGCGTTCTTCCGCTGCCAAGCCGAGCGAACTCCTGGACATCGCCGTGCGACGAGCGCCAGGTTGGCCCTCACGACATGACCGTTGGAGGATGCAACGATGCGTTCCGGATGAGGCGTTTCTTACTCAGCCTTTGGGCCCATGCCGCCACGCGCAAGCATTACGATGTCCTCCTCGCGTACCTTAGGTGGCGATGAGTGAGATCGACAAGGCGATATGCCCGACGGTGCCGCCGGGGGAGGAGGGAACGTGAGTGAATTTACTGCACGACTTGTTGGGATTACTGGACTGATCGTGTGTGCCCCGAAAACTATGAATGCCAACGAGGTCATCGCCAAAGCCAACCGGGATGAGCCGACCGGAGTAGGTCCCTGGCGGCACGATACCGAGTTTCGGACGACGGAGGGCTTTGCCTGCCCGGTGGAATGTCTTGACGACGTCGATCAGCAGCATTGGATGCTGTGCTGCTGATAGTCATTCACGGGCCGGGGGTTGCCACCCGACCCGGAAGCCGCCCCGGAGCCGCCGGGGGAGGAGGCACAATGACCGCAGAGACGGATGCTATTCGCAGTCGGCTCGATTATCACGAGCGCGACCTAGGACTCTCCACCATTGAAATCGAATGCGCCGAGCTTCGCCGGCTTCTGGACAGGATCGACGCGCTGCGCCCGACCCTCCATGGTGGTGTGCGCGTTGTCATTCATCTCAGTGAGAACGGCATCTTTCTGTCGGGGATGAAGGGCCACGGTTCCGATATGGCAGAGATCAAGGGTCTGGACGCCGTGAAGTTCACCGATCCGGATGAGATGCTCGATCGATTGGCCGCCTACAGAGCCAAGATGGGGGGCCCCTGGCGTCGTCGGGCTGAAGCAGGTGATGAAGGCGGCTGACCGATGATCTTTCGCCCCGATCACGCCCTCCTCGTGATGAGAGGGGTCAAAACGGTTACCCGGCGTCTCGTGCAAGAGACCGACATTGCATGGGCTCCCTGGGGCAGGATCGTCGAAGTAACCCGCAGGGGGCGATCACTATGGCGGGTTGACGGTCGCCTCGTGGGCGTCGACTGGTTTTCGACCGCCGGCACCAAGACGGATGGATCGCGTGGAGGCAGTAGCGCGACGTATAGACAGCCGACCTATGCTATTCAGCACGGGCGAGGGAAGGCCGCTCTAGGGCGCATCCGGATCGTGGCGATCAGGAAAGAACAGCTTCAGGACATGACGCTCGAGGACGCAATCGCCGAGGGCGTTTCCCCGAACAATCCAAAAAACTCTCTCAAATGGTTCCCCTTCATCTGGAACGCGATCAACAATCGGCGTGGCATGCGATGGGAGGACAATCCCGCCGTCTGGGTCCTGACCATCGAGCGTCTCTTTGACGTCAAGTTCGAAGGAGGCCAAGGAGGAACCGAATGACCCGCGTGGAGACTCTTCTGGACAGCGAGCTAGAGCCGCGCATCAAACAGCTTACGTCGTATGGCAGCTTTCATGTGGTCACGCTTGAGCCGAAGACATGGGACCTGGGGACATGGCCCAATGTCGGTCAGTCGACCGTCACAACCTGGGTGCTCGTGTATGAGATTGACGCGGGCCCGGAGTAATGACGATAGCCAGGCGGATGAGCCATCGTCATTCTCGGGCCCAGTCCGGTAGAGGCTCTAGTGGTCCGGCGAATTCTAGGGGGTGTAGCTGGTCTCGGATGAGTCCAGAATCACGGTAAAGGCGAACCTTCTCGGCCACCCTTGCCTCATCGTCCCAAGAGTAGTGTAGCAGGCCCAGAGGCGGCATCAGGCATAACGTCTTGGCATCGATCCTGAGATCGGCGACTGCCCTATCCCCAATGCGGAAAGTGTAAGCTGGCGGCACGTTGACCGTCCAGAAGTCGACGGAGCCCCGCCAGGCCCACAGGCTGGCCTCCCAACGATCGTGGCCGGCCGCTGGCTTAGCCATGTGGGGGAAATGCCGCGTCAGCCCCCAGAGATATAGCCGCACCGCCATGACGAAATCGCTCTCTGTGTCTTCGAGCAGTGCGCGGGCATTGCGCTTGAGAAGGTAGTTTGGGCGGCAGTCGCAGTCGTCGTAGATGATCCAATCCGGCGCAAGCTCGTAAGCCCAGGAGAAGAGGAAGTTGGCATGATCGCTGTCGTTGTTGCGCCAGTGACCGCCAGCCATTTCCAATCGGCCCGGATACTGGCGTACCTCAGCCTTCGGATAGTCGGAGATGATGTCGAGCGTGCTGTCCGTCGAGCCACCGTCTGCGACGAGAATCTTGTCGGCGATAGCTCCGTAACCGTGGAGGAAAGAAGCGATTCGGTGGCTCTCGTTGAGCGTTCGGACGACGGCGACGATTTTCACGCCCGCGGGCAACTCAGGCAATAGGGGTGCCAGGCTCGACCCCCTGCCTGGGCCAACAGGTCTTGAATCTCCGCATGCCGACCGAACCAGAAATCCATCAGACTCACGTCGGGGAACAGCCCCAGATCGAAGTTGCCGATCACGTCCTCGCAGCATAGCAGATACTGCCGGCGATGGTTGATTATCACTCGCATCGCCGGCTCGATGCAGCGGAGCCCGGCGTGCCTAGCCGCCAGCCCGACGACGTCGTACTTCGGGCTGAAATGCGTGGCGATATGTACGGGGTCCGTGACGAGATGGAGTTCCGTCTTGCGGAACAGCGTCTGTATCCAGACCGCCCGCTGGGTCTTGATTGGATCGTCCATGTAGAGCGCAACAATGATCCGGTCCAGAACACCGTCAAGCTCGGCCGCCATGTCCGCCGTGAGGAAGTCACCGTTCGTGTTCAGGAAGATGCGGGAGAACCGGCTGTAGGCTCGGACACGCCGGGCGATGGCCGGTAGCCGCTCGTCCATCAGCGGCTCGTTGTAGTGGCTCAAGCATACGCCGCCAGAAAAGCCCATCCCGATTGCCTGCTCCAGCGCCTCGTAGATGACTGGCTCAGGAAGCAGATGGTCCTCAAACCAGGGGGCGACTGCCTCTCGATCAGGATGGCTGTTTCTGATGCAAGTAGGGCAAGTTCTATTGCAATTCGAGATCGTCTCGAAATCGAGGAAGTTGAAAAGGGATGTCACAGTCAAGGCAAAATGCCCTCGGCCCGTAGCAGCGCGTCAGTTTCGACCCAGAACGCGTCGATCTCTTCTCGGCTGAGAGCAGATGTGCTGACAAATGCGTTGTGCGGCAGCGAGGGATCGCCTCGGAAGAAGAACTCCTCTGGCACTTCCTGTTCGAGTTTCAGATCGTAGCTCTCCATGTGATCGACCATGGGCGTGCCAGGAAACGGGATCAGGCGGTCGAAGCCAGCCCGCTGCGGACGATGTTTCAGAATCCAGTCTCGGGTACGCTCCATGCTCTCCCGTGTCTCGCCAGGAAGCCCCAGGATGAACGACATTTTCAACGTGATCCCAAGCTCTTTGCACCAGCGTAGCACATCCTCGTCCTGCTCGATCGTCGTCCCCTTGTGGATGTTGGCTTTGATGCGATTGTCGGCACTCTCGACACCGACAAAGCATTCGATCAGGCCGCCGTCGCGTAACTTGGCCAGGTATTCCTTGCCGCCGTACTTCGAGATGATGTCCGAACGGAGGAAGCAGCGATAGACGAGACCACCATATTTTCGGTGGAGGTCGAGCAGAGCTAGGGTGCGGGCCCGGTTGAGGGGCATAATATCATCGTAGTAGGCCAAGCCCGTGAAGCCCATCTCGACGATCTGTCTGATCTGCTGCTCAACCTTGTCGACGCTCTCGTAGCGGACCCGGTCGTTCCAGATCACGCCGTTGCGGCCGCTTTCACAGAAGGCGCAAGCCATAGGGCAGCCACGGGTTGTGAACAGGCTCGCCATGCGGTGCTTGACGCCATCGTGGTCGGTCATGTAGGAGTGGTAGTCGAGGTTCCAGCGGCGGAGAGGCGGCAACACCCAGGGGTCGAGATCAAACCGCTGCGGTGCCATGAAGAGACGTTCTTTCGGACGTTCCTGCGCCAGCTTGACCGTCCGGGCAACGGTCTCAGGATGGTCGCCCTCGCCCGAGACGACGAGATCGAACGGCCGGCCGGGAGGCCCCTTCCCATTCTCGGTATCAATGCCCACGCCGAGTGCCGTGACTGGATTAGCCCACGGCGCAGCACCACCGAAGACGGTGGCTGTCTTGGTCCATCCCAGTGTCTCCCGGCTGATCCTGCGCACCTCGAACATCTGGGGCGAGGTGGCCGACAGCCACATCTGGTCGAACTCCCCGTCCGCTGGCAGCGTTGTTCCGGGGAGTGAGAGATCGCGGAAGTCGACCTCGTGGCCCTGAGCCTCAAGCTGCGCGGCGATGTACCACAGCCCGAGCGGTGGCCAGACCATGGGATCAGTGAGGAAGGTTGAGGGGGGGAAGACCAGAGCTATTTTCAATAAGGCCTCTGACCATTATTATCCAGAACTAGCCAGAGGCCAAGGGACTTCGGGACCTGTCAGGTTGAGCTTCCTGGTCTCCCGGTTCCCATGTCCGACATGAACTCGTCCTCTCTGATGTGACTGATATGCGAGACGATGCCAGCGGTCGGTTCTGCTTCGCCCGGCTCGCCGTAGACCAGACTAAGACCGAGAGCAGCCATCAGACGGTTCTCGACGTCCGGCGAAAAGTTTCCCTGGAGCGCGCCGTCTGCCCCGAATTCCTTGGCTCCATCTAATCCTCCTCCCGCGATTTTCATTCCATCGGCAAGGGTCTGCAGGAGCTTAGGGATACGGGCCAGCGCGTCACGGTCGTTGGGTTCACGCACGTCAAGACGAATCCAAACGCGGATGCTCACCAGTGCGACCAATCAGCAGAAAACTCGTCCATTGCCTATTTCTTTGCTGTTTCGGCGTCGTCTATCGCGCGCCGCATTGCGAGTATTCTTTCCCTGGCCTCTTGTAGCCCACGAATCACATCTTCTACTTCATCGGGCACAAGCCACACGCCACCAACGTCGCAATGCCAATCCTTGTCAAAGGTGACAATTTGCAGAGACACAACAGGATATTCTCCGCGCGCGTTATTCTCCGTCGCCCCGATTGAGACCCTACTGGCGTTGAGATGGCCCGGCAACCAACGAGTCTCCATGTATAGCGTCTCGCAATCGGCCGTTTCTTGCAGCGGGGGACTGTTCCTAAATGCCCCGGCCTCGTAGGCGGCCGTCGTCAACTTTGACATGATACTTCCTCCCGTCTTATGACCAATCGGCAGAGAGGAAACCCAAATAAGCGGCCTTGTGGCCCCCCCCTTGGTTTCCAGTACCAGTCTCGGCTGAGCCAGAGATAAACCCATCCGAAAACCCCCCCGATCAGCAGGCCCTTGTTCACGAAGGCGATCACAGGCCCACCACCGGCGATAGATTTTCGATGCCGAGCCTCTTGGCTTCCGCGCTGCATTCGCTGCACAGTACGGCGGCCGTCCGGTTTGTCTCGAACGACACAGAGAGGTACGGCACCTCCTGTAGGAAGAAATCCGCCGGCATTGTGACCAAGCAACCGATAGCCTCCCACTCGTTGCCGCGCCGGCGGAAGTAGTGCTCACCTCCGGCCGCTTGGCTGATGTGCCTGCCCCAGAAATGATCGCCGAGAAGCAGCATTGAAACGATCATGCCGGCGGGTCAGCCGGCTGCCGCGAGATCGGTGTTCGATTGGTGAATGTCACTTCGGCCCAGCCTGTTCGTCCCCCGACGCCGTCACGCACTTCGTGTATGATTACGCTTCTGCCCCAGGAAGAAACGTCCGTTTCCTTGACTGCTTCGCTTGCTAGGCTCGCGATGGCTCGTTGGTAGTCCAACTCTGGAACCTTGACCACGATTACTGTCAGTTGGTCGAAGCCATAGTCGACGGTGATATTCTTCATGCTTCTCCGTTGCGCCGGATGAACTCTCGGCGGATCAAGCCGCGGATGACTACCATCATCTGCTGGCCCTCGGCCTCGCACAGGAAGCTCAGCATGGCCTCCTCCTCGCCGTTGAGATGAAGCGCGATCCGGCGAGTGTTCGGACCGCCTGGCCTCGGTTTACGCCCCTTAGGCTGGGGGCTCAAGGATTGTCATTCACTGGCGGCATTACGAGCCGCAATGGGTCGAGCGGCGAGCCCGGCTTAGGGCTGCGTATCCAGGCGACGCATTTCCGGAAGACCGTCCCTTCGGCTTCCGCCATCGTGTCCGCGACGGAGCCCATCATCAGCGGATCGGCCAGCGTCTGGTTCATCCTAGCCTTCGCTACCCACCAGTCGTGGAAGCCGACGTCGTCGAGCAAATATCCCTGGAGATCAGTGCGGCACGGCGGGCAGAGGAAGGTGAAGACGCCGGCGATCTCGTAGTAGTGCGCGTGCATTGAGCCGCAATGCTCGCAGGTGGGACCGTAGTATCCGGGAGGAACGGCCGCCATCAGCGCAGCAGTCCGAGCTTGCGATTGGTGACAGCGAATCGGCCGTAGACCTGGCGAGATCGCTGGTCGAATGCGCGCGCGGCCTCGCGTTCGTCGTCGAAATGCCCGAGGAATTCGTTCTCTCCGGCGACCCTGATCTGGGCCCGCCAGACTCCGCGGTCCGGGGTGACGCCCTTATACCGACTCAAGCACCCGCGACGCTTCGGCCTCTGAACAGACTTGTTCGGCATAGCTTCTCCAATCGAGACAGCCGCGCATCCGAATTGCGCGTGCGGTCCACTCGGCGTGTCGATCATAAAGACGCGAGTCATTCAGGAACTTCTCTGTCGGAGGTTTCTCGGGCCGTAGTCAAGATGCCGGCGATTAGCCTCACCAGCAGCACAGGAGCCAGGCACAGGAAACAAACGAGGGCGATGATGGGCGAGACCAATTTCCATTCCCTCCTGCCAACCGCAGGGACCGAGCCGCCGTCGAATCGATGTGGCCGCACGCTGCCGACCGCCTCGCGAGAGATCGGCGCTCGTCTAGCCCAGTCTCGAACGGCTCAGCCCCCCGGACCACACGCTCCCCATCCCGGTTTCACCACCGCCTGTTTTCCACGCAGGGAATTCACCGAGGAGGCCTTGCGGCACTACGGTGGGCGGCTGTCACGGGCTACAGCCTTGTCCGTCCGGATTGCGGTTGGTAAGGTACTAATCCCCCGGCGGCTCCGAGGCGGCCAGCAGGCATCGAACCTGCCAGCCGCGATACCAATTGTATACCGCTATCGGAACCGTGTCAAGAGGATATGAGCGGCTGCCGGTTGAGTGCTGCCTGCCGCTGTTCGGCACGTTCGAGCGCTCTCCGCAGCGTCGCGCGGGCCTCATAATACGGCACGGCGATGCCGTCGTCTTCGAAGTCTGTCTTCTCGGGCAGGAGGGCTAGTGCTCGTATCATACGGCCGATGACAAAGAGCGCGTCGGCCTGGGACGGGGAGAGTTTATGGCCCAAGTTCAGTCTCCTTCGAAGAGATCGAGTTGGCCTCGAATCACAGTCGGCGGCGGCTGTGATGGTTCAGGCTCGGCTGGTTCCTCCGGCTGAACCCTGAACGTGGTCATGCACCACTCGATCGCATCAGCTTTCGTCGCCCAGCGCAGATGCTTCCAGTTGGGCACGAAGTCGTCGGGGAAGAATGTCTCGCGCCCCCGACTCAGCCACCAGGGATTTTCATTGCCCTCTGTGTAGCGGAGCCGGATAGGATCGGGCACTACTCCGTTAGCGGCCGAGACGAGAACGACGTTCGCCTGGCGTGAGCTTGTGTTTGGCTTTCTTCGCTAGGTAGGCTGCCAGGTCCTCTTCGCGGATCACCCATTGTCGGCCGAGCCGGGTGCCAGGCAGCCTCTTGACTTCGAGCAGGAAACGCACGCGCCGATCCGTTACCCTCATTCGGACCGCCGCCTCCGGCACGCCGATCATGCGGGTGCCGGTTAGACTGAGACGGCGCATAGGGGAATCCTCCGTGGCCTCGCCAGGTACCATGCCGCTATCGGCTGGTACTTCCATTATACCGCTATCGGCGATAGTGTCAACGGGAGGAGGCGGTCCGATCTCGTCCATGACAGTCTACAAAGGCAACTCGCCGCAGTGGCTTTCGACGGAGTCGATAGCGTCCTCCACGACTTGGAGATAGTCGTCGATCTCCTCGAGCGGCAGGAACATCACGCCAACGGCCATGGCCGCGGCAAATTCATCGTCGCCCTTCTCTTTATCGTCATGCGACATGGCTGCGAACCAACTAGCGCCTTCGTAGATAAGCTGCTGCAAAATTCTTTCAAACACCTTTGTCTGTAAACTATCAAAGGCATCGTCGATCTCGGTCTCGACTTGGTCGAAGCCGCTGGTCCATTCCTCGATCTGCTCGGCGTTCTCGCGGCACAGGTCGGCCGTGGGCGAGGAAGAGAAGGTCTGTTCGATGTTGTCGGCCGATTCGTTGTATTCGTCGGCGACGGCCTGCGCCTCATCCTTGCAGGAGTCGGCGTCCGTCTTCAGTTCCAGGACGCTCTTGAACGCCTCCGTGTAGGCAAGCTCGGCCAACTCATAGCGGGCGACTTGCGCCCACCCCAACTTCTTCCGGGCGGCTGAGATGCTGTCTTCGAGCCCTTCCTGCGCGCCATAGAGCGTAGATAGCTTGTCGCTCGATGTGAGATCGCTCTGGCGGGGTCGGTGGTCGATGCAGCGGACCATCTTCCCGCTGTGGCGGAACTTCCACCAGTAGTAGGGATCGCCCTTCCGGATTAGGATGCTGCAGCGGCCGCACGGGCCGGGCGACTTGCGAGCGTGCTCGACGTAATGGGACCTAGTCATGGCTTCTCCAACTCCAGCAGGACGAAAATTCTCTGGCTAAGCTCTGCTAGATCGAAGGCCGTCGTGAAGACCCGGACGACGTAGCCGAGCGCCGCTTGCTCGTTCAGGAACACTTCGGCCTCTTGGACGTCGCCTTTGAACACACGGTATCTCGGAAGGTCATACTGTCTCATGCTTGTCTCCTCCAGAGAGACCGAGTTGGGCTCGGATGGTTCGGATCGCGACCTGAGTCCCGTTCAGGCTATAAGTCCGGTTCTTCATCATCCAGTCAGCATAGTCCTTCCAGGTCTTGCCCTGCCGGGCGAAGTGGCTGTTGGGGTGGGGCATCCCGGCCAGTGTCATCTCGTTGTCATTCACGAGAGCTTCGAGCACGGGCGTCAGTTCTCGCCGGCGAGTTTCATTCCGCGTTCGGTTGCGCTCCCGTGCCATGCGTCGGATGCCGGCCTTTAGGCCAGCGTCACCGGTCTTCTCGACGCAGTCGGAGCCGACAAAGAAGGTCTGGCCGTCAGCGCTCTGGATCAGGCAGTGCGTCGAGATCGGCGTGCCGCAGAAATGGCAGGAGCCGACACCGAGGCCATTGGTCGTGCGGGGGTGTTCGGACATCGCCAGGTTGTACGCCGTGGGGTTGGCTTCTTGCAAGCCGCGGCTGGGCATCTCCCAGTGTCCGATGAACCGGAAGGGAGCCTTGCCCAGCCCGGCCTGTTCGAAGACATGGATGGAGGCGGGTGCTTCGGTCACAGCACCAAGCCCGCGCGGTCGGCGTGGGGATCGCTAGGGTGGCCGGCGCAGATGCCCACAGTCCGCTTGGTCTCTCCGACAGGAACGAAACCGCCCGTCGGCTTGTCGCAGATCGGGCAGCGGGCCGAATTCTCACGCAGGTCCTGGTCGAGTGTCTGCACGGCTCGGCGAAGGGCTAACAGGGAATTTCGGTCTCGCTGGCTCATGGCTCCTCCGCTACGACTGGAGTGGTGCTTTGCCGGATGGAGCCGCCGTCAGAGCGGATAACGACGAGCCGCCGCGAGCCGTGATTCTCGCCGCCACAGACACAATCACAGTCTGGCCCGGAGGCATTGGTGCAGCGTCCGTCGCAAGGAGCGGCGATGCGCTCAATCACGAGTTGCTGCCGGATTGCCATTTCGCGTGCCGACGGAGGGGAGACATAGCCGAGCCATTTATGGGCAGAGTAGCGGAAGCCTTGCGGTGTTGGCTCGCCGGGCAGATGCCCGTTCGGGCAGGCAATCTTCCGGCCGGCGTAGGCGGCACGATCAATGACGATCCGATCTGGGATCAAATGGCCATCAGGATCGAGGCGAGAGATGTCACAGGCGAACTTGGCCTTGCAGGCGTAGCACTGAAAGAAATAGCGCCGGCTCTCGCTCACAGGGCTTCCGGGCTTCTGGTTCATGCTGTCTCCTCCGCTCTAAGTATACCGCTATCGGTACCCCTGTCAAGAGCCAAAACTAGAACAGCCGTGCGATAACGGAACGGCCCCCGGCGTGGGGGTCCGGGGGCCGTAGGCCAAGCCGAGGGGGGCGGCCCAGCCCGAGGGAGACAGGAGCACCTGGAGGAGACCACCATGCCCGATAGTCTTTTGGGGCACTCCTGTCGCCCTCGCGCTGGGACGATCCTTTAGGCGAGCGCGATGCCTACGACGAAGGCGACGTCGTAGAGCACGAAGGCGGCGAGTGGATGACCGCCGATCAAGAATAGGATCGCCGCGGTGAATAGGAACGCCAAGACGACGAAAAAGATCATGTCACGCGTGACACGATTGTCATTCACTGCAGCTTACAGCCACGGCCTGCGAAACGTCGCCGAAGGAAGGGGCGGAGATCACGACCAGGCAATCGACAGCTTCATCGAACGGCAAATCCCCGTCAAGCTCGACGCCATAGAAGTAGGCGTCGCCCGTCGTTTCGTACCAGACGATATGATCCGTGCCCTCCGCCGCGTAGACCTGTGTCGCGGCACTGTCGATGACGTCGGCCAGAGGACCGCGAGTGCGGTCCGTTGCCCAAAGCACCAAGGTCACGAGTGTCACCGCGACCAAAGAAATCATCAAGATGCGTCCTGCTCTCATTGTCCTCTTCCTCGGGAGGCCCGCTCGCGCGGGCCTCCCCAAATCAGGATGGCCGCAATCAGATGGCGGCGACGATCTTGCTGAAGACGTTGCCGATGGCCGGCCCCAGCATTGCGAGTATGGCGATCACGATGACGGCGACCAAGACCAAGATCAGAGCGTATTCCACGAGTCCTTGCCCACGTTCATTACGCATGCGATGGTATCCTCCTTTCCGTTGGGTTGTCATGGCGTCTCCCACAACGCTTCCTGCGGCCAGATCGCGACGCCGTGCCAAGTGGCCGCCATTTCCGCATCCGAGACGAACCGGGCGGTCTGCGTCTTCTCCCATGGATCGAACAGGATGAAGTATCCATCCGCATAGCCGATGGCCGTCTCCCAGTGCCCCGGCATGCCGACAATCACAGGCCGATCAGTGAGTAGAGCGATGAGTTTCTCTGTCTCAAGAGCGCCAGCGTCGGCGGCAAAGGTCATCGGGACTCCCCGGCGGATGAGCCATTGCGCGACGTAGCCTGGCCGCTGCGGGTTGTCGGCCACGCCGAACTCTTCGTAATACTCGTAGGCATGCGTGGCCTCGCCTGTGTAAGCCTCGATGATGGCGGCGGCCGCTGTGGGTCCGCAGTCGAACTCTCGCCATTCATCGTGGCCCTGCATTGAGACGAACGGCAAGGGATGGAGCAGGAAGATAGCGACCAGCGCCCAGGTGAGCGTCATGGCTTCCTCCAGTCGGACGGCGGCGGCCAGATAAACAATGCCGATCCGATCACGACGAGGATGAATCCGAATTCCCATGGAGCGCGGCCGAGCACGAAGGCTGTCATGCTCGCCAGGATCAAGACGAGGCCGATCCGCTGGAGGAAAGTCATCGCCGTCCTCCGAAGGCCGTATTGCCGACCAGGAGCGCGATGAAGGCAAGTGCAACCGCGCCTAAGCCCGCGGCGAAGCCGTCGAAGCCGAACGCGACGTAGCCTCCGAGTGGGATCGCCAGCACGGCTACAGAGAGCAGCGCGACCAGAAGAAGTTTTTGCCGTCGGCTCATCATGTCGTTCTTTCCTCTCTAGCCGCTTTCGCAGCCTATGCCGTCGTCGTCTCCGTCGAAGCCGTGCGGGTCGGAGCCCGTCACAGAGAATCGACGATACGGAATGTCGCCGCAGTCCAGATCGGGCGGCGGCGGCGGGATGCACACGGTTGGATAGGACGGATGGCAGTTAGATTGCGCCGGCGGCGAAGTCGGGAAGACCAACGGTGGCGGAGGCAACGTAGGCCGGCGAGTTGGCATCGGTGTTGGAGCGACTTCCCACATACCGAAGCCGAGCAACGTCGCCGTTGTCTGGCCGTTCGCAAGAGATTCGGCGCATGCCGAATCGGGTGGATAGTCCTCGGCGCTGGCGAGTCCTTCCAGCACAAGATCGAAATTGACGAAGATTCCATCGGCGACGACGTAGCGCAGCAGCCTGCCGTAGCGATCTACGTCGCTCACGTCGCTGATAAGGGTGACGATCTGGTGGTCGACGAGGCTCGCATTCCAGGTAGTGGCCTCATCCGCCAGCGGCATACCGGTCTCCGGCGTGTCGATGCCGATGTACCGCACGGAGAAAACATCCCCTCCGATGAGCACCTCAATCGTATCGCCATCTACCACGTCCAGGACCTGCGCTGTCTCGCGGCGTCCGGTAGCGCATGCCGCAGTCTCGGGCACTACGGCCGTGGCGCTGGGGCGATCCGTTGGTCGCGGCGTAGCCGTGACGACTCGTCTCGTCGCGGTGACGGCAACCGGTGTCTCGATCGCTGGGCCGCAGGCAGCCAGCGCCAGCGCGATCAGAAACAGCCATGTCATTTTCATTCGGGGGCCTCCACGATAGCGATGATGTAGCGGGACTGGCGGAAGTGCGGCTCGGCCTTGTTGCGCTCTTCGCCGCCGAGACGCTCCCCACAGAAGAACAGCATCAGAACATTGGTCTTCGTCGCGATCCGCAACAGCGCATTGCGTTCATTCTCGTAGGCCACCAGGTCCACAACATGGGTGTTGAGCGCCGGCACCGACAACGGTGCGACACGTGCCGCGTCTGCGATGACGCCCCGCGTGACATTGCCATTCTGGATGATTGTGACTGCCGTACCTCTCATGCCCTCAAGGCGCGCTTCGGCATCGGTGTATGTCCGGAGGAACCCGTGCTCGTCTCGCTCGATATAGCGCTGGAGCAGATCGGCCGTCTGTCCGTAGCCGGAGTGAATCCAGAGGCCGACACGGCCGGCCTCGTCATTCCAGGCCAGGCCGGTGCCCTGCCCTACATCAAACACGCCGCTATCGAAGGCGGATGGAGTCCAAGGATAGGAATCAAAGCCTGGCATGGTGACGATGCCCTCGAAGACGATGACGATGGATTCGAGGCGGTCGCCGCTGGCGAAGTCGATATTTCCAAAGCGCCAGGCAGCGTGCGGATCAACCGTCGGCGTGGGCATAGGCATCATGGTCAACTCCACTGGCATGAAAGGCGTCGGGCTCGGCGTGAGTGTTGCGAGTCTGGCAGCGGTCGGTGATGGCGGCGGCGGTGGCGGTGGCGGTGGAGGCTTGGGTCCATAGACGTCCCAGATGTAGAAGCCGACGCCGGCCATGAGGGTGATACCGCCAGCCAAAAGCAAAGGCGGGGCGGCCTCGCCTCCACCTCTCCGAAACAGATCGAAGAGATAGAAGACGAGGCCGCCGGCCAAGAGGACGGAGCCGATGAGCAGCAGAAGGGTTATCAGCCACTCGTGCTGCACTGGATCAGTTCCTCAGTTCCGCTTCCGCAGCGCCAGTGCGAAGGCACCGAGGCTGCCGAGGACGGCGGTGATGGGCACGGCCAGGGGCAGGAAGTCACCTGGCCCGGTCGGCGGATGCTCCGGCGGCTCAGGCGTCGACGTCGGCTGCGGCTGCTCGCTCGTGGCCGTTGCCGTCGGCGTGTCCGAAGGCGTCACATCGGGTTCCAGCGTCGCGGTTGCGGTAGCCGTGTCGGTCGCCGTTGGGACAGGCGTGTCCGAAGGCGGGGGCTCATAGCCAGGGCAGTCGGTGATGTCCAGCCCTTGCCCCTCGAAGCCGATGGCGACCGACAACCCCTGTTCATCGGTCCAGTAGAACGGGAAGGTCGAGCCATCCCATCCCACCGAAGGGTTAGTCAGCGAACTGGCCGCGACTTCGATGGGATTCTGTCCCGTTTGGAGAACCTCATCCGTGCCACCGACATACTTGCAGACGACCACCTTGGGGTCTGCGACGGGGGCCGGCGCGGCGAAGGCCGAGCCGATCATGCCGAAGGCCAAGAGCGCTGCGATCACGATGAGCGCCACCATTCCAAAGGTCTTGTTGCGCATTGTCATTCTGCCTCCTTCAAGGCAAGATAGATAACCCCGGTACCGTCGTGCGTCATTGGCGTTGCTTCTCTTCGATCCCTACCTCCTTCATCGTGACTGGTCGAATGCCTCGACTCGGAATGACCAGACCGAGGCCGAGTCTCTGGGCGGCCAACCAAAGCCGCCCCAGAATAGCGGTGTGTAATCCACCACGATGCGGACGCTCACGGTCTCGCCCGGCGCATGCGTGTCGAGGACGTTGCTGTCGCAGTTGGCGGAAATGTCGGATGTCCAGGTCGCCGACATCAGGATCGGATTTCCAATCGCGTTGACCGCATCCTGGTAGCACGAGTGCGTGCCATCCGCCAGATAGATCGAGGCCGCCCGTGCTCCCCGGTGTGCCATCTGCTGAGCCACGTACAGATTGCCGAGCAGCGGGGCGATGTCGACGATGCCGGTGATGATGAGCATGTAGAAGACGATGACCAGCGCGAACTCAACCAGCGACTGGCCCTTCTGCTTGGGATCGGCTTCCGCTGGCCGCTTGGATGCCTTGGCTGGAGCTTCGCTGGGCTCCGACAGCATGGTGGCGACTAAAGCCCAATGGATTAGGTTCATCGGATACCCTCCCGCGGAAACAACCTGTCTACTGTCCTTACGAGGCCATCGCTCAACCTATTTAGCTTGTCCATGTTCTCGCGGGCCACGTATTCAATGGCGGCCACAAGTGGAACGAGAGGCCAGACCACATTCAGGGGAAGACCAATGGCAAAGAACGCGTCGTAAAACGCGTCTGTGGCATATCCCCTTCGGATACGCCACTCATACCAGCGCGTCGTTATGAGAAAGCCTGGGAATATCATCGACCCCATCCAGACCAGGACCAGGACCCACATCAGATGCGCTGCCTTTCTCGAATGTCTCTCAGCATAGCGCGTCTCTCCTCTTCGACTTTCTTCAGATCGATCCCGAGCCATTCAGCGAGCAAGGCTTCGAGATTGTGAGCGAAGGGCACCCACCCTTCGCGACTGTAGGTCTGCTTGCCTGTGCCGTTGCAGTGCGAGCACGGCCGTTGCTTGTGGCCGTACATGAAGCCTTCTTCGCAGCCGGCATAGATGCAGATGTCCTGTTCGGTCCAGTGTTCGTAGGTGACGAGCGTGATGCCCTTCTCGGTTTTCAACCAGTCCAAGAATTCTCCGGCCGGCTGGCTCTGGTCGACCGCGGCAGCGAGCTTCTCGCACTCAGCGTAGATTGTCATTGCCGCTTCTTGCTCCACCGGTAGGCTCCCCGCACCGCCCCCGCGATCAGAAGGGCGAAGATCGCAATGGCCGGAAGAGCGCCCCACAGATCGAAGCTCTGCATGACCAGCGCACCCGAGAGCGCGCCGAGGAACCAACCGGTCAGATAGGTGTGGCCAGTCTGGTTCATAGCGGGCCGCCCCAGTCCCACGGTACGACGCGGCTGCGGAAGCCCTCGATGTCGATGGGGCTGTCGTAAGGGCCGCCGACGAACTTCACCCACATCGTATTGCTGTCGAACTGGGTGATCTCGGCGACCGCGTAATAAGCGACCTCGACGTTATCCCAGTTGCCGTATCCAGGATCGGGCTTGTAAAGCTCGCCTGGATAGACGATGACGACGATACGGTCGCCCACGTCGTAGCGGTCGTCCATGTTCCCGACGAGGAAAGAATTTGACACGCCGGAGATTTGCGGCAGATGGGTGCCGATCGGCGCGAAGGGCATACCGACCGTTCCCAGGATCGTGCCTGCGACGACATCCTTCAGGTCGTTGGCCGTCGGGCTGTCAGTAAGCGGAGAGAAGAACAGCGGCTCCGAGCAATTGGTATCCGGCGCGCCCTGAGCATCCTGGCACCAGACATTGACGATGACGACGCCGGCGAAGTCATTACCGGTGTAAGTCACGGCCTCAGCGCCGTCGCCAAGCACGGCAAACGCTTCGTCGGGAAATTCGTCGTGACCGCGCAGGAACCACGGCTCCTGGACTGCGATGGGCGAGAGTCCGACGCTGTGCTGGAGGCATCGCGTGCGGACGCCGATTGTCATTGAGCGGAAGCCCATGAATTGAGCCAGGTAGAACTTATGCGGGCCCGACAGGCCGGCGAAGATCGTCTGGTTCGCCCCGTACTGCATTCCGGCAATGACCAGCCCGTCCGAGCCGGTTTGATAGGGTTCGAAGTATTCGTGCGGCACGCCGTTGCTTTCGAGACTGGCGACGAAGCCGGCATAGCCATAGCCGTCACCGGCTGCTGCGCATGCCGCGTCGAGCGAGACCTGCGCGTCTTGCCAGTGCGCCATGTAGTTCGCACCGTCCAGCACCAGGGCCGCAAAAGCGAGCAGGCCGACCAGGATGGCGGCAGCGATAGGAAGGGATTGCCCTCGTTCGCGTTCCATCTTGCTCCTCATTGCGGCTGGGCCGCCGTCTTGCCTAAGCCTGCGGCGAGGGGACTGTCCGGGTCTACCTGCATCACACTGTCGGCCGATAGGGCGGCAGCCTGCTCGCGTAGTGTAGCGGTGAAGGCGGCGCGCTCGGTCTCGTCGGCGAGCTTGGCCGCGTCGATGGCCTCTTGCATCGCGCGCCGAGCCTCGCGTTGGCGACGCCATCCGTGGTAGTTGCGGCCGTTCTCTAGCTTGGCATAAATCTGGGTCGGGCTTTCG
>Ga0209341_10002158_pt1 | contig 18820 bp, 20 predicted proteins | sample RifCSP13_2_FD_184020 | JGI IMG/M metagenome (GOLD analysis project Ga0209341, IMG submission 184020) | Soil microbial communities from Rifle, Colorado - Rifle CSP2_sed 13_2 (SPAdes) (version 2) | ecosystem: Environmental > Terrestrial > Deep subsurface > Rock core/Sediment | place: Rifle... | reverse complement strand
GTTTACAACTTTCATGTTAGTCGGAAGTTACGTGGCTTCTCGGCGGCGGTAGGGCTGTGACCTGCAGTTTCGTGGTCTTGTTGGCTTTAGATTGTGGACACTAATATCCGCCACTTTGTGAGAGTGTTGTGGTAGTGTTTCTCCCATGGCGAAGCGTACGGGCGGGGCGATGCATGTGGCCACTACAACGCGCCGGTACAAGGACACGGTCTATCACACGCACCTGTTGCGCCGCTCGGTACGGGAGGGCACCAAGGTCCGCAAGGAGACGCTGGCGAACCTGTCGCATCTGCCGGATGAGGCGATCGAGGCGATCCGGCGGGTGCTGGGCGGCGAGTCGCTGGTGGCCGCCTCGGAGGCGTTCACGATACTGCGGTCTCGTCCGCATGGTCACGTCGCCGCGGTGTGGGCACAGGCCAGGGCGCTGGGTCTGGCCGCCCTGTTGGGCCCGGCGTGTGCCGAACGGGATATGGCGTTGGCGTTGGTCATCGCCCGGGTGTGCCGGCCGGGTTCGAAGCTGGCCACCACCCGCTGGTGGGCCGACACCACCCTGGCCGCCGACTTGGGGGTGGCCGAGGCTGGCACCGACGCGGTGTATGCGGCGATGGACTGGCTTTCGGACCGTCAGGACGGTATCGAGGCCCGGTTGGCGGCCCGGCATCTGGCGCCTGGCGGACTGGTCCTCTTTGACCTGTCCGGCTCGTATGTGGAGGGCCGCCACAACCAGCTGGCCGCCATCGGCTACAGCCGTGACGGCAAACGGGGCAAAGCCCAGATCACCTACGGGTTGGTCACCGATGTCGAGGGCCGCCCAGTGGCGGTGGAAGTGTTTTCGGGCAACACCGCCGACCCGACCAGTTTCACCGCTGCGGTGGCCAAGGTCCGGGACCGTTTCGGACTGGCCGACGTGGTCATGGTTGGTGACCGGGGAATGATCACCCAAGCCCGCATCGACGACCTCAAAGACCTGCCCGGCGCCGGGTGGATCACCGCCCTGCGCGCCCCGGCGATCAAAAAGCTCGCCGCCGTGGGCGCCATCCAACTGTCGCTCTTCGACCAGACCGACCTGGCCGAGGTCACCCACCCCGACTACCCCGGGGAGCGGCTGGTGTGCTGTCGCAACCCCGCCTTGGCCCAAGAACGGGTCCGTAAACGATCCGAGCTGCTGGCCGCCACCGACACCGACCTGGACAAGGTCGTCGCCGCCGTCGCCGCCGGACGGCTACGCGACGCCGCCAAGATCGGGGTGCGGGTCGGCCGGGTCCTGAACCGCCACAAGATGGCCAAGCACTACCAGCTGAGGATCGACGAGGCCACCTTCTCCTATCAGCGTAAGCAAGAAGCGATCGACGCCGAAGCCGCCCTCGACGGCATCTACATCGTGCGTACCAGCGTCACCGCCGACCAACTGGCCGCCCCCGACGTCGTCGAGGCCTACAAGCGGCTCCGCCTAGTCGAAGCCCAATTCCGGTCCCTCAAAACCGTCGACCTGCACCTGCGGCCCATCCACCACCGTCTCGCCGGCCGGGTCCGCGCCCACGTGTTCATCTGCATGCTCGCCGCCTACCTGACCTGGCACCTACGCCGCGCCTGGGCGCCGCTGTGCTACACCGACGAGCACCCACCCGACCGTTGCCAAGACCCCGTCGCCAAAGCCCAACGCTCACCCGCCGCCACGACCAAAGCCTCCACGCGCACCACCACCGATGGCCAGACCGCACACAGCTACCAGTCCCTGCTCGACCACCTGGCAACACTGACCCGCAACCACATCGTCTTCGCCGACACCGACATGACCATCGACAAGCTCGCCGAACCCACCCCAACCCAACGGCAAGCCTTCAACCTCCTCGACACCCCCATCCCCACAACACTCACGTAGACAGAACAACCAGCCACAACACGCCGAAAACCCAACAACGGCGCCCGATTCACAGTTTCAAGCCACGTAACTTCCGGTTAGTCATACTAACCTGAAAGGTTGCGCGCCGTCAAACGCTATTCCAGGGATAACCTCCCAGCGCATGTTGCCCGCAAACAGCAGGAGACACCTGTCCAGCAACCACACCAGATCCGGCGATCCGGAGAGGGAACCGCAAACTCAACCATGCCCTCCACATCGCCGCGGTTTCCCAACTCCGATACCCCGGGGAAGAAGATCGCCGAGGTTAAGACCTCCAAGGAAGCGATCCGTGCGCTCAAACGATGCATCTCCGACGTGGTCTAGCGACGGCTGGTCGCCGACATACGACGCGCCATCAGCTGAAGATTGGCGGGTCCGGGAGGACACCCAGGGATGACTCTAAACTCCAGCGCGGCCGGCTCACACCCTGATACACCGGCAGTTTGGAGAAGTCACTTCCCGGACCCGAAGACGCGAGACCCGAGCAATGTCGTCGGCAGGGTTCCCGAGGACTAACTCACTGATGGCAAGAAAGTCGGCCAGGTCGGGGTAAGCGACGTTCACTCAGCGAGCCGCTCGAGTACCCGCTGGTTCTGTTCGATGATGGATCGGATCCGTTCTTGGAAGGCTGGGTCGTGACGGCGAGCCTCAATACGTTCGGCGACCGCTTGGCGGATTTCCTCCGCCACCGAAATACCGTCGGCGGCGGCTACCGCCTCGAGGTCGGTGGCCTGGTCGGTGTCGAGTCGGACTGTAAATGCTTTCTGTTTCATGGTGGCATGCTACCAGGCATCATGGTGCATGTCGGTACGAGTCGGTTTCTTGACCGTCTCAACCCGAGCGCTGACGCGATTGATCGGTGGTCCCGCGGACTAGCTTCGCGTGATGACGACGCGTGTGGGTAACAGCGGGCGGATCGCCGGTGCGGGTGCGGTGATTACGGTCCGGATGGGTGTCGGGCTAGGTCTATTGGTGGCGGTGGCGATGTTCGTGGCAGCCGACCAGCCAATTCTCTTGGAGGAAACAGACCCGTTGATTCTTCCTGTGATTTCTTCGGGTCGATGTCGAGGACCTCGAACTTCGGGTCAACTGAAGGTCGCATTGGAGGCGATGCCATCCGTGCGGCCCTTCGGGATTCCTGAGGCTCCTCGACCGACACTGTGAGGGTGGTTGCCCTGATCGCAATCGGGGCCTCCGTGGGGGCCTTACTCACCTACCTAGCGGTTCGACGGCGCATCCGGTTCCGAACATACCTGACAGAACCACCCGGCATCTGAACCCGCTCGACCTAGGAGTTGCGCAAGGTTATCTTGATGTGTGGAACCGGTATCGCCCAGGCTGGCGCCGATGGTGGTTGTGTTCGTCTCACCTAGAACGGCTCAGGGAGACGCATCGTTGGGAGGCGGCGGCTCCGTCGAGATCGAACCAGTCGTCGACCCCATAGTCCTCGGGTGTGGCTCGCTGGAATCCGAAATCGAAGCCTTGAGACACCTCGTTGGCGGGTATGGACAAGTTGGGTGTGTTGATCGGGTCGGCGGGGGCGACGTAGCTGGGTAGCACCCACGTTGCTGTCTGCCCGTCTGTGGGGCCGCCCGACACGAGTGCAGACACGAAATACCACGACTCAAGACTGGGGTTGAGGGCCGGTGCCATCCAGGCAGCCGTGAGAGCCACCCCGGTCCGTGCGAGTCGCTCTTGGTAGGTCGCAATGACATGATCGGCGGGTTGGCAAGTCCTCAAGCCGACAATGGTTTGCGGTTGGTAGGTTCCTCCGTCGTTTGGTTCCTGGCTCCACACCATCCCCTCTGGGTCGATGGGGTCACGGTCGTTGACTTCTGGGACCAGGGCGGCCAGCCGGATCGCCAGGCGGGCATCTCGCAGGATCGACCCGGTCACGTCGGGGACCGGACCCAGCTCCGGTTTTTCTAACAGTGTTGATCCGTCGGGGCAGTCGGTAACCCCCAGGCGAAGGATGATCCGTTCCGGTTCGGTGCTGTCACCAAGAAACACATCGAGGGGAGCGCAGTAGAACTTTTCGGCTACGAACCCCCCATTGAACGCCGTGTGGTACCGGTCGCATGCTCGGAGGGTCACTGCCGGCTCACCGGAAGCAACGCTATAGCCGGCGGCGGCTCGCCAGGTCGCCGGGTTCCACAGCAGCGAATAGTTGTCACGCTCCGAGGCAGGAACTACCAGGGTGACCGTGTCGCCCTGTTCGACCCCGGCGAACACCGCTGCCCAAGTCTCCCCGCCCCAAGCCTCTTCGCGAGAGAGTTCGTCAAGCCGAAAGAACCAGACCGGTCCCACGAAGTAGCTGTTCGCCTGCCAATCCTGTCCGAACTGGTTCCGCAGACTGGCTTCGCAGTCAACCACAAAGGCGTACTCAGTCGGGTTGGTCTCCAAACCAAGCTCGAATACCTGCTGTTGAGCATCGGCCAGCTCGGTTTCCAGCTCCTCAATCCGCTCAATGTAACGCTCGGTTCTGAACTCCGAGATCGTGGTGGTGGTCGTCGCACCAGCGACAGGTACGGTCGTCGTGGTAGTTGCCGGAGGTTGGTCCACGCCGCCGCTCGGAGTGCCCGAAAGTGTGATCAGGATCCCGACGGCCAACCCGACCACCAACCCGGCCACAACCAGCAACACACCGGGTGGACGGCGGAGAGGTCGGTCATCGACCGCTCCAACCACCTGAACCCGATCACCTTCTTCGCTCGACATGAATACAACTTACCCAGAAGCCGCTACTGCACAACCGGTCGCTTGCGCCAAGGTGACCGAACGGTTGGCCGGGACGTCTACTGCCGTTCTCCTCCAACGCCGAGGCGGTCATCCCAAACGGATGGCACCAATAGCGGCCAGAGCCGCCGCTACCAGGAACGGCAGACCGATAGTGAAGATACCCAACATGCCGACCACAGCGAACATCAATGTCGAGAAGACGAGGAACCGGCGGCCTGTCTCCACATCCGAGATCGCTTCCGCTGTAAGCGCTGAGGTCGAAGCGACCGCCATGGCCGCCACGAACAGCGCCACCGGAGCCCATTCGGCGTCGCCCTGGGAGATGATCAAGGCGACATAGACCGCCGTAATGGCGAACCCGATCCCGCCCGCGGCCAAAGCCCAATAACGTCCACGCCGACGTGAGGTGCTCATACCGTCCAGGCTATCGGGCGTGTGACGACCCGTAGCGACCCGTAGAAACCCGACAGATCCAACTCGGCCACCGCATCCAACACCAACCAAGCCAAATGATCATCAGGGAGCCACTCGGCCAGAGACGGAGGCATCAAGAACGCCTGATCCCGGTTCACAGCATGCACATTCACCATGCACACATGATCCCGCCCGGTACACCCACAACCGCGGATATCGCCGATTCATGCGACAGCCTCTGAACGGGCGTTTCGCGTGGTAGCCCCGACCAGATTCGAACTGGCGTTACCGGCTTGAAAGGCCGGCGTCCTGGGCCGCTGGACGACGGGGCCAGGGCCGGACGGCATGGTAGCGCCCCCCTTCTGCTGCCATGCAATCCCGAACTTGGGTGCGGGAACCGGTCTACAGCCTGGTTCGGGCGGCCTGGAGCCGATCAAGGGTCACTTCTCGGCCCAGCACCTCGAGGGTCTCGAAAAGGGGTGGGCTGACGGCCGAGCCGGTGGTTGCCACCCGGATGGGTTGCAGACCCTTGCCGGCCTTCAGGTCTAGCTCATCGAGCATCGCTCGGAGGGCTGCTTCGATGGCCGCCGCCTCCCACTCCCCAACGGCCGTCAGCCGGTCGATAGCGGCCTCGAGCAACTTTCGGACCGCCAGCCGATACGAGTCGCGAGCGTCCGGAGTGGTCTCGGCTTCCATGACCTTGCGCCACGACTTCTCGTCGTAGCTGAAGGCCACGTCAAATATGAAGCTCATCATCCGCGGCACCTCGGTCAGCAACTTGACCCGCTCCTGGACCAGCGGTCCCAGCCCCGCAAACTGCTCCCGTTCTGCTCCGGACAACTCCCGGCCCAGCTCATCCTCCACGAAGGGGATGGCCCGGTCGACGAAATCGGCCGGATCCAGACCTCGAATGTAGACCCCGTTCATCCACTCGAGCTTCTCCGGATCGAACACCGCCGCGTTCTTGGACACCGCCGCCAGATCGAACCGTTCGATGGCCTGGTCCCTCGTGAACACCGTTGTCTCGGCCTCGTAGGACCACCCGAGCAGGCACATGTAGTTGAACATCGCTTCGGGCAGATAGCCCCCCTGGCGGTAGGCCTTCAACGAGACATCGCCATGGCGCTTGGACAGCTTCTTCCCATCGGGACCGAACAGCAACGGGAGGTGGGCGTAGGTGGGCACGGATCCTCTCATGGCCAGGGTGAGCAGGATGTGCTTCGGAGTAGACGACAGCAGATCCTCGCCCCGGACCACATGAGTGATTCCGTAGTCGATATCGTCCACGGTCGAGGCCAGGTGGTAGGTAGGCGAGCCATCGGACCGCACCAATACGAAATCATCGATTGACCCATGGTCGAAACGGACCTCGTCCCGAACGATGTCCTCGAAGACGGTTACCCCGGGCCGGGGTACGGCCAGCCGAACGACGGCCGCCTCGCCTTGCTCTTCCCGTCGAACCGATTCGGCAGGATCGAGGACACGACACCGTCCGTCGTAACCGGGTGGTCTTCCCTGCGCCTGGGCTTCCTTCCGCCGCTCATCCAGTTCCGCCGGTGTGCAGAAGCAGTAGTAGGCGTCGCCGGTGGCCAGCAAGTGCCCGGCTACCTCCGCGTACCGATCGAGCCGGTCGCTCTGGCGGTACGTACCGTGCGGGCCTCCCACCTCGACGCCCTCATCCCAATCCAGGCCCATCCACTCCAGGCCGACCAGCACATCGTCCTCGTATTCCTTCTCGGAGCGGGTCGGGTCGGTGTCATCGATGCGGAGAATGAACGTACCGCCGGTGTGGCGCGCGTACAACCAGTTGAACAGCGCCGCCCGGGCGTTGCCGACGTGCAGGAACCCGGTTGGAGACGGTGCGATGCGAACCCGTACCGTCACAGCCTGCCCACCGGATTGGCCAGAACGCCGATGCCTTCGACCTCGACCTCCATCCGATCACCCGGTACGACCGAGCTGATGCCGGAAGGGGTCCCGGTGAGTACCACGTCGCCGGGCAGCAGGGTCATCACCCGGGTGATGAACTCGATCAGCTCGGCGACCCCAAACACCATGTCGGCGGTAGAGCCCGACTGGCGCACCTCGCCGTTGACCCGGCATTCGATACTGAGCCCTTCCAAAGGGTCGAGCTCGGTCTCAATCGCCGGGCCCAGCGGGCAGAACGTGTCGAAACCCTTGCCCCGAGTCCACTGGCCATCCTTGCGCTGCAAATCGCGGGCGGTGACATCATTGCCGGCGGTATAGCCGAGGATCACGCTCTGCACGTCTTCCGCCTTTACGTTGCGGGCGACGGCTCCTATCACCACCGCCAGCTCCGCTTCGTGTTGGACGTTCTGCGAGTCGGGCGGATAGACCACCGGCACCCCGGGACCTATCACCGAAGTAGCCGGTTTCAAAAAGATGATCGGGTACTCGGGGACGTCCGATCCGGTCTCTTCGGCATGCGCTACGTAGTTCCGGCCGACCGCCACCACCTTGGTGGGAAACACGGGAGCGAGGAGGTGGGCTTTTTCAAAAGAAACAACGACGTCGGTCGGCTCCCAGGCAACCAGCGGCGAGCCCTGGTGCACGCGGACCCCCTCGGTTTCAACCACACCGTAGGAGATCCCTTCGTCGGTGCGGATGCGGACAATCTTCACGGGTAGTACTCCTCGCTGTCGAACCGGGACATCCTGGCTAAGTGGTCTGGATCCATGTGCTGCAGAGTCCCGGCGAAATGATCCACCCCGATCGGAATGAAGAGGGCCCGCGCCTCGACGTACCTCGTCCCCCGCTCGTCGAACCCGACAGCTTCTGCCCACAACTTCCGACCATCTTGAGCGGCCAGCCAGGCCTCGGCCCGCAACGTCAGTCCCAGCGGGATCGGTCGCAGATAGTTCATCTCGAGCTTGGCGGTTACCGCCGGTTGCTGGTGGGCGATCATCACGAATCCCATCAGATCATCGAAAAAGGCGGCCGCCGCCCCTCCGTGCACAACGCCGGGGCCTCCCTGGAAACGTTTGGCGAACTCGAGTGCCCCGGTCACCTTGTCGCCTTCATAGCGCGGCCAAACACCCAGCCCTTGCTCGTTCTCCGAACCACAGCCGAAGCACCACGGTAGATGTTGCGTCGGGAGGTCGGACCGCACCTCGAGCTCGGGCACCGGGATCACGTCTCCGGTCAAGAACCTGAAACCGTCCATCACGTTGCCGAGGTCAGGCCCGCCACGTTGAGGAGGTGGCGGACACGTTCGGGGTCCGCACTCAGCAGGCCCGGCGAAAGCTGGGAAAGGAACGACCGACCCTTGACTCGCTCATGCGCCGCCTTGCTCAACCATTTGGCGCGAGCCGAGCTGAGTTGCGCGACGACGTCGCCGGGTATGCCCTCCGGGCGTAAGCCCAGCAGGATCAGCGCAACCTCCACATCGGCAGGTGTGGGACCGCGACCATTGAGGGAAGCACGAGCGGCGGCCACCGAAGCCACCACTGGCTCGAGGCCACCATCCGACCGGTCGAATTCAGTCTCTCTCACGATTCGTAGCACCCACCCGGTGTCGGGTCCGGGGCGGCCGAAAGCACCTCCCGACACGGCCTCATCCGGTTCCGTGATCTCTCCGGGACGGTCACTCCCGCCGCGGCGGGCGGCTCCCGGTTCCAGGACGGCCCGGGGCGCGTTGCTCGCGTCGAGTTCGATGTTTGGTTGCTGGCCCATGGTCCTTGGCGATTCCCTCTATACGTAGTCGAGCCAATGCCGATATGCCTCGAGGCGCCCGGTCACCGCCTTCTGGAACAGATCCTGCGCGTTGCGAGTCACGGGTCCCGGTCGGCCCTCTCCGACCGGGCGGTCGTCGACCTCCCGCACCGGGGTGACCTCGGCGGCGGTGCCGGTGAAGAAGACTTCGTCGGCGTAGTACAGATCGGATCGAGTGACGTTAGCCTCTCGCACCTGGTGACCGTCGTCCCGCAACATGGTCATGACCGAGTCGCGGGTGATGCCCTCGAGAATGCCGGCCGTGACCGGAGGTGTGGTCACGGCGCCGTTCTTGACGACGAAGATGTTCTCGCCACTCCCCTCCGAGACGAACCCCTCGTAGTTGAGCAGAATCGCCTCGTCATAATGGTTCTTGACCGCCTCCTGCTTGGCAAGAATCGAATTCAAGTAGCCACCCGTTCCTTTGGCGTTCGGATGGAGCATCCCCTGATCGATCCGACGCCACGAAGACACGTGGGCCCGGATCCCGTTCTCGAGGCCATCTTCGCCGAGGTAAGCGCCCCACTGCCAAGCGGCGATGACCACATGCACCTCGGCGCCGGCCGGGTTGAGTCCAATCGAGCCGAGACCGTAGAACGCCAGCGGACGCAGATACGCCGATTCGAGTTCGTTGTCGATAAGCAATTGACGGCTGGTCTTCACCAACTCGTCGACTCCAACCCGGAGCGGAATCCCGTACGCCTTGGCCGATCGGTGGAGACGCTCCATGTGCTCGGTCAACCTGAACACCGCTGTGCCGGTCGGGGTCCCGTAGGCACGGATGCCTTCGAATACTCCCGCCCCGTAGTGAAGGCCGTGGGCAAGAACGTGAACGGTCGCTTCGTCCCAGGGCACGAAATCGCCGTCCACCCAGATAACGCGAGAAGTTTCCATGATCTCCTATCTTGGCAGGTCCGGGGGGTCACCCGCCAGATACCGCTGGTGCCAATCGAGCACCGCTTCGAATCGTTCTAGCCGGTGTTTGGGTTTACCGGATCTCGACAGCTCGTGCCCCTCCCCCGGAAACCGCAGAAACTCCGCCGAAACATCCCGTTTCTTGAGCGCCACAAAAAGCTGTTCCGCTTGTTCTATCGGGCACCGGAAATCGTTCTCGGAGTGGATGATGAGGGTCGGGGTGGTGATCTGATGCGCAATTGACAACGGGCTGGCCTCCCAGAGTCGACGGTGCCCGTCCGGGAGATCAGCATCAAGGTACATCCGGCCGAACGTTGCACCGAGGTCGGACGTCCCTCCGAACGACGACCAGCCGACCAGTGCTCGCTCCACCACCGCCGACCGGTAGCGGTCCTGACGAGCGATCAACCAGGCGGTCAGGAAGCCCCCGTAGGACCCGCCCATGATCCCGACCCGCCCCGCGTCGAGTCGCGGGAACCTCGCCAAGGCAGCGTCGAGGGCCGCAGTCACGTCCGCCTCATCGACGATACCCCAGCCGTCCCCAGCCACTGCCCGTAAGAAATCGACGCCGCGGCCGCTCGCCCCACGGGGGTTGCAGGCCACCACCCCATATCCGGCCCCCGCATAAACCTGAAATTCATCGAAAAAGGTGTACCCGTACTGGGTGGCCGGGCCCCCGTGGATGTTGAGCAGGGTCGGAACCGCCTCCTCACCCGGCGGTAGATAGACCCAAACGTCGATGGCCTCCCCGTCGGAAATCACGGTGAAATGATCCGGCTCACAGAGAGTCACCCCGGACCGGAATTCTCTGTTGAGGTCGGTCATGAGTGGCGGTGCCCCTGCCTCGAAGATATGTAGCTCGCCGGGGTCGGCGGGAGCTACCGCCACGTAGGCGAGCTTTGTCCCGTCGGCGCTGGGGCTGACTCCGGTGATGGCCCGGTCCCCATCGAGCAGCAGATCGACGGTGCCGTCCGGTTCGACCCGGACGACCTTGACCCTGCCGGCATCTTCCAGACAGGTGAGGGCCGCCTCTCCCACCCATTGGGGACCGGCAGGATTGATAGAAGGAGCGGACGTGGTGACGCTCCGATCCAGGTAGCCGGTCAGGTCGACCAGGTCACCGGACGCTTCGACCCTCCACAGCGAGATGATCGACGGGTGCGCCCAGGGATCCGGCTGTCCGAGGGCGTGCACCACCCCGTCCGGTCGGTACGAGACGAGAACCCAATGACCTCGCTCGACCAGGGTACGCTGTTCGCCCGACTCGAGGTCGACTTCGAGGATCTCTTGACCGGGATCCAACCCGCGCCGGTCGTGACGGGCGCTGGTGAACGCCACCGCCTGCCCGTCGGGCCGCCAGGCCGGTTGACCCTCATCGAATTCTCCTGGGGTGAGACAACGAGCGGATTCGTTGCCGGATGGGTCGATCAGGTACAGATGGCGGCGCCGGTCGTGAAGCCATCCCCGGTTATCGAACCGGAAGGGAACCCGATCGATGCGCCGGGGCCGCCGCTTGCGTTCATCGCCGTCGAGACCGGCCCATTCCTCCACCCAATCGACGCCGACCGCCACCAGCCGGTCGCCGGCGGGCGACCACTCGAGGGCTTCGATCCCGAGCGGGAGGTCCGAGATGACCGTTGCCTCACCACCGGCCGCTGCCATCACCGCTACCTGCGGCGTGTCTTCCTCCCCCGGGACTGTGCGGAGAAACGCCAGTCGGGTCCCGTCCGGCGACCATCGCGGAGAACTGTCACCGGGTCCGTGCGTGAACGGACGCGCCGTTCCGTCCTCCCAGAGCCAGACGGTGCGGTCGTACCGATCGTCATCGAAATTGATACGTGACACCGAAAAGGCGACTCTTGTCCCATCCGGGTGAAGACGCGGATCGGATGGGGTGGCTATACCTGCCAGATCTCGGGGTTGCACAAACATCTCCTGTTGGCGATGTCCGAAATGTAGTGGCTCGCTCTCCCCCACTAACCTCGCCGGCGTGGACCGTGTTGTTGCTTCCTGGTTTGGCACCGGATTGTTGCTGGGGAAGGTACGCGGGTCCGATGCCGGGTCCGGGACGATCGCCGCCGCCGTCACCCTCCCGCCTGCCCTCGCCCTCGGCCTTCTCGGATGGTGGGCGCAGCTGACCGCCGCCATCATCGTTGCGGCGGCCGCCCTCTGGTCAACCCGTCGATTCGCGGTTGGCGACGCCGACCCCGGCTGGGTAGTCATCGACGAGGCGGCCGGCACCTTCCTGGCCGTCATCGGGCTGGGCGGTTGGGCCGCGGCCGCAGCGTTCGTCGTCTTCCGGATCGCCGACATCTCCAAGAAGTTCCCGGGAGTCGCCGCTGTCGAGCAGCTAGGAGGCGCAGCGGGCATCACCGCCGATGACCTGGTTGCCGGTCTGTGGGCCCTGGCGGCGGGGTGGGGACTGAAGATTGCCGGTCTCGGCTAGCAACCTTTGTCTTCCCCTGCCGGGGGTTGGAGGTCAGGCGCCGGTGGGCAGCTGCTGGTTCCCCGTCACACCAAAGGGAGCTGAACGAATTGGGCTTCCTCGACACCTTCGAGCTTGCGGACCGATTCGACCACCCCGGGCGAGAGTGGTTGGTCGATGTCGATCCCCATCATGGCCGCCTCGCCGGTGACGGCGGATCTCCCAACCACCATGTTGGCGATGTTCACGCCGAGCTCACCCAGGAAGGTGCCCACCCGTCCGATCAGCCCCGGCACGTCGGCGTTTCGCACCAGGAGCATGTATTGAGAGAGAGGCAGGTCGACTTCGTACCCGAATATCTCGACCAACATCGGCGCCCTCCGGCCGATCGTTCCGGCCAGCGATATTTCCCTTCCGCCAACGCTTCCGTTGAGCCGGACGAGCGAGACATACTCGGTGGACTCCGATGAAGACTCCTCCGTAATAACGATGCCGTGTCGTTCGGCGAGCGCCGGAGCATTGACGTACGACACCGTCACGGAACTCACCGCCGACAGCGCCCCCTTGAGTGCCGCCAGCCGGAGCGGACGCACGGGGTATTCGGCCAAGCGGCCTTCGATCCGGACGATCAACCGATCCGGCAGACCCCTCGCCACCCCGACGAACACCCTCCCGAGGTGCTCGGCAATTGGCAGGAAGCGCCGAACTTCGTCGTTCACCTCGGAGCCGATGTCGACATTCACAGCCGAAAGCACCAACTCCCCGCGCAGAGCAGCAGCCACCGCTTCGGCAACATCGCTACCGGCTCTTTCCTGCGCTTCTCGAGTCGATGCCCCAAGATGAGGGGTCACGACGACCTGGGACAGCGCGAACAGTGGGCTCTGCGTGATCGGCTCATTGGCGAAGACATCGAGGGCGGCGCCCGCCACTCCACCGGAGCGGATCGCTTCGGCCAGCGCAGCCTCGTCGATGACGCCGCCTCGGGAAGCGTTGACGATCCGAACCCAGGGCCGCATCTTGGCAAGGGTCTCGGCGTTGATCATCCCCGCCGTATCCGAGGTGAGAGGCAGGTGGAGGGTAATGAAATCAGCCTGGGCATAGAGTTCGTCGAGGGTGTCGACCAGTTCGACCTCCAGCCTTCGAGCACGATCGGCACCCACGTAGGGGTCGTGGGCGATCACCCGCATTCCGAACGCCTGCGCACGGTGGGCGACCAGCGAGCCGATTCGCCCTAGCCCGATGATGCCCAAGGTCCTCCCGTGGAGTTCCACTCCCTGATACGACTTCCGGTCCCAAACCCCGGACCGTAAGGCGGCGTCGGCGCGCGGAACATGCCGCGCCTGACCCAACAGCAGGGCCATGGTGTGCTCCGCAGCAGAGATGACGTTCGCCTGAGGTGCGTTCACGACCACGATCCCGGCGTTGGTCGCGGCAGTGATGTCAATATTGTCGACGCCGATCCCCGCCCTGCCGATCACCTTCAGGAGGGGCGCGTTCTCGATCATGGCTGAATCGACCACGGTTGCGGAACGCACGATCAACGCCTGGGCGTCGGCCAGTTGCTCGCACAGCTCGGTGTGATCGAGACCAATTCCGTTCACGACATCGCACTGCGTCTCCAACGCTTCGATGCCGGCCTGAGCGATAGCTTCCGCGATTACGACTTTGGGTCTCATGTATGCCTCCGTAACCATTCTGGTGCTTCGAGCTCCCCCGGCAAAAGCCGGGACGCAACCATCGAGGCGATCTACCGCATAGAGTGAACGTTGAGCCCACCGAGGAGGAGCAGCATGGAAAGGCCAGGATGGTCACCAGATGTCGTGATTGCCGCTACCGACGGGTCGGAAGGAAGTCTGAGGGCCGCCCATGTGGCTGCCAGTATCGCCAAGAACAACAACTCGAAACTGTACGTGATCACGGTGGTTCGCCCACCCGAGGGTTGGTGGGGAGTGGGCGGAGCGCCACCGACCGCCACCGCGCTCGCCAAAGCACTCGACGAGGCGCAGCACAGCGTTCTCGATTTGACGACCAAGGATCTGGACACCGAGGGAATCGAAGTCCAGACGGTCGAGGAGTTCGGGGACCCGGCTGCCACGATCATCGGTTTCTGCTCCGAGGTCGATGCCGACCTCCTCGTCGCCGGTAGGCGCGGTGCTGGGCTCATCGAGCGGTTCGTCATGGGATCGGTCGCAGATCGCCTCGCCCACTACGCACCCTGTCCGGTCCTGATGATCCCCTGACCTGATGAGCGAGCCGTTCGACACGTCCCGGGATCTTGCATTCGCGGCCAGAGGATCATTCGCCGGAGTTCCGGCCAGGTCGTTGGCTGATATCGGTGACGCCGGAGTAGTCATCCTGGGCGCGCCGTTCGACTGGGGCACGTCGTATCGGGCCGGTGCCCGGTTCGGACCTAAAGCGATCCGCGAAGCCGATTACCTTGGATTCGACGGCTACCGGCCGCACCTCAACACCGGCATCGACTCATTGGGAACCCTGGACGTAATCGACGCCGGCGATGTCCTCGTAATCCCCGGCGCGGTCGAAGAGAGCCTCGACCGCATCGCAACCTCCGTCGAAACCATCGCTGCATCGGGAGCGGTCCCGATCGTCCTGGGGGGCGACCACACCATCACCTACGCCAACGCCACCGGCGTAGCGAGGGTGGCAGGGTTCGGGAACGTCGCCCTGATCCATTTCGATGCGCACGCCGACACCGGCGAGACCCAGTACGGCCAGCTCTACGGGCATGGAACCCCGATGCGGCGTCTGATCGAATCCGGCGCCGTGCCGGGAAACCGTTTCGTCCAGATCGGCCTGAGGGGATACTGGCCGGATCCTGAAACCTTCGCCTGGATGCGCGACCAACAGATGCGTTTCTTTACCATGAACGACATCACCGACCAGGGTCTCTCGGCAGTCGTCGACGAGGCAGTGCAGCATGCAGCCGCAGGTGCCGACGGCGTGTTCGTCTCGGTGGACATCGACGTGGTTGATCCCGGATCGGCTCCCGGCACCGGCACCCCCGAGCCGGGCGGTCTCACCCCCCGTCAGATCCTCGACACCGTCCGCCGGCTGGGACGGGACCTCGATGTGTTGGGCGCAGACGTCGTCGAAGTGGCGCCTCCCTACGACGGGCCCGGCCAGGTCACGGCCTTTCTCGCCAACCGGATCGTGCTGGAAATCCTCAACGGTATGGCCGAACGGCATGTGGCTCTCGCTTGACGATCCAATGTCCCGGCCCGGGGGCTGGCCGGGCTATTTCTTCAGCGAGTTGAAGAGAGCCAGGGCGGGAAGCCCGAAAGCGAGCGCGGCGGCGACCAGGCCGATCGCACCGGCCAGAGCGTCGGTCTGCGAGTTGAAAGCGAAGATAACGGCTACCCAGCCTGTCAGCATGCTGCTGAGGATCAAGAACCACAAGACCGTGCTGATCGACTTCACAGGAACTCCTTCTGCATTACTGGCTGACACGCTACACGCCGAGCGTCGCCGCCGGTGCAGTCGGCGGGCTCCACGTCGCCGGTCAGGAGCCGACCGGTTGGTAGATCATTCCCCCAAACAGATCACGATTGGCCGAGATGATGGCTTGGCGGCCTTCAGCCGATGTGAGCCAGTCGGCAAAGTCCAGCGCAACCGATTCGGTCGGTGACCCTTTGACCACAATGATCTGGTAAGGGTTGACGAGCACCGGATCGTCGGTCAACGGGATCCTCTCCAGCGAGAGGTAGGGTGCCGCGGCGAGGAAGGCGCCCAGTTCGGAGAGAACGAACGCCTGGCGCTGATCCGCCACCTGCAATGTGAAACCCATCCCCTGCCCCGTCTCGAGATACCAGGACATGCCGGACGGATCGACGCCGGCCAGGTTCCACAACTGCAGCTCTTTCTTATAGGTCCCCGAGCCATCGGACCGGCTGACGAACAAGTCTCCCCGGCGGGCTATTTCCCGGAAGGCCGCGCCGACCGTTGACGGGACAACCTGGCCGGCTTGAGCCGGGCCGGCCAGGACAAAACGGCTCTCCAGGACCGGTTCATATCGAGCCGCCAGACCTTCGGCAACGAACCCCCCCTCGAGGTCGGGCGCATGGGTGATGAGCAGGTCGGCTCCGCCTCTTCTCCCCAGCTCGAGGACCTGGGCCGTCGATTCGCCGACAACACTCAGTTCGACGTCCGGGTATTCCTCTTCATAGCGGGACACGAGCTCATCGAGAATGCCGCTGTCGACCACAGTGGTGCCTGCTGCCACGATCACCCTGACCGGGGTGCTGCAGGCGCTCAAGGCCAGGACCGCGATTGCGGTGACGAGGCCCCTACCCTTCATCGAGGAACCGCCCGCACCGCGGTGGCTTTCACCATGAGCGTCACCGGAGAACCGGGAGCCAGCTTCAGTGCCTCCCGGGAACCCGGAGTGATGAGAGCAGCGATGAGGGAACCGACGTCGACGATCACCTCGATGAGCCGCCCGGTCTCCCGGAGGTCGGCTACCTTACCCGGCCAGCGGTTCCGAGCCGATCCAGCCGCTGCTTCATGACCGGGAAACAGGGTGACTGCCTCGGCACCGAATAACACCCGGGCGCCCGCTCCCTCGTCCAGTTCACCCACACCCCAAACCTGCAACGACCCGACCCGGATCGAACACAGTGGACCCTCACGGCGGCCGGCCACGCCATCGAGAACGTTGGCCACACCGACCGCCTTCGCCACTCGATCATCGGCGGGAAGTGAGAAGACCTCGGCAACCGGGCCCTCCTGCACGATGGTCCCGCCCACCATCACCGCCAGTCGCTCGCCCAACACAGCTGCCTCTTCCCGGTCATGAGTGACGATGATCGCTCCCTTGCCGTTCAAGCTGTCGACCAGAGCGGCCGCCACCGTCATCCGGTCGGCGATGTCGAGCGCGGCGAGCGGTTCGTCGAGGAGCACCCAGGGCTCGGGGCGGGCCAGGGTGCGGGCCAGCGACAGCCTTTGTCGCTCACCACCACTGAGGGCCCGGGCCGGACCCTGATACAGCGCCGGATCCAACCCGAACCGGTCGGCCAGAGTCCGTGCCCATGCCGTCTGCTCGGGATCGAGACCGAGGCCCAGGTTCCAGGCGGCCGACCCTCTGAACACATGCGAATGCTGCGGCTGATAGGCGGCGGGAATAGTCGGACCTCCCGCCAACACTCCGGCCAGGAGGCGCAACAAGGTCGTCTTTCCGGCGCCGTTGGGGCCGAAGATGACCAATCGCCCGCCGGCCTCAACCGCCAACCGCGCCACAGAGACGATTGAGCCGTCCTCGGGGTAGCGGAGGTCTTCCACAACAAGGCGTGACATCAACGGGCCCGCTCACGAAGCTGTAGCCAGGTCAGCCCCCCGTTTATCACCAGCGCCAACACCATCAGCACGATGCCAAGAGCCAGCGCGGCGCCGAATTGCGCCTGCCGGGCTTCCTCCACGATGGCAGTGGTCAAGACTCTGGTTTCTCCCTGAATGTTCCCTCCTACGACTAAGACCGCCCCGACCTCGGAGACCACCCGGCCAAAGGCGGCCGCGACCGCCGCGGCGACTCCCGGCCAAGCTTCGCGGACGGCAATCCACCCGGCGGAGGTCCGCCGCAGCCCGAGAGCGGTCAGCTGCTCACGGGCGACGGGAGAGAGACCCCCGACCGCCCCGGCGGTGACCCCGGCCGCGATCGGTATGGCCAGGAGCGACTGGGCGAGCACCATCGCCTGGGGAGTGAAGAGGATCCCAAACGAGCCGAGTGGACCGTCGCTCCACAGCAGGAGCAGGATGAGCAACCCGGCGAGCACCGGGGGCAGGCCCATGCCGGTGTTGACCGCCACCAGCAAAGGTGTCCGACCTCGAAAACGGCCCAGCCCCAGGGCCGTGCCAAGCGGGACGCCGACCACGACGCCGATGGCGGTCGCCACCAGCGAAACCATCAGGGTCAGCCAGAGCACCTCCCGCAATTCGGCACCGAACTGGGAGAGGAGCTGAAGAGCCTGGCTGAGGACGTCGCCGATAAAGGACATCAGGCCATCACGGTCAACGGATCCGGAAGTACCAGAACCAGGCGATCCCGCCGATGATGCCCGCAAACAGAGCAAACTTGAAGAGCTTCTTGAACAGCCACCAACCCACCAGTATGGCGGCGGCGATTCCGACGAAGAGCGGCACTTGTTCCATGTCCGCCAGCCTACCGCCGGCCTCAACGTCCCAGGAACGGGGCGGGCGTCAGCCGGGGCACGACCACGTCCGCCGCTCGCAGTTCCTCGAAGCTGTACTGCCCGCGTTCGACCGCCACCACCGTCATCCGGGCGGCGTGGGCCGCTTCGATACCGGCGGGCGTATCTTCGACCGCAAAGCAGGCCTCCGGTTCGACTTTCAGGCCGGCGGCGGCCGCCAAGAAGAGATCGGGGGCCGGCTTGCCGAGCGGAACCTCGTCCCCACCGACGATGAACCCGAAGTAGGTGCGCAAACCGGTGGCGGCCAGCGATCGATCCAATCGTTCTCGAGAGCTGGACGACGCCACCGCCATGGTGGCTCCCCGGTTGTGGAGGGAATCGAGTGTATCGGCGGCATCTTCGAACGCCTGCAGGTGCTGGTCGAACAACCGGAAGGTCACCTCGGAGAGTTCATCCCAGAAGATGGCATGGTCCGGCAGCTCACCCCGGACCGAGAAGTGGGCATGGGCGTCTCGATCGGTCCGGCCGGTC
>Ga0209341_10002157_pt1 | contig 18832 bp, 18 predicted proteins | sample RifCSP13_2_FD_184020 | JGI IMG/M metagenome (GOLD analysis project Ga0209341, IMG submission 184020) | Soil microbial communities from Rifle, Colorado - Rifle CSP2_sed 13_2 (SPAdes) (version 2) | ecosystem: Environmental > Terrestrial > Deep subsurface > Rock core/Sediment | place: Rifle... | reverse complement strand
AGTCCTGACCCGGCTGGCCGGGGGCAGACTGGTGGAGAGCCTGGAGCAGATGAGCCCGATTTACCTGGAGGGCATCCAGCGCATCCTCACGGTCTCTGCCGACACGGAGTTGATCAGCGCCCCGGCTTATTATCACGCGGCCCAGGATGCGCCCTCGGCCAACGCCTTCGTCTCCGCGATGGGCATCATCCAGGATGAACTCGGCCACGCCCACATCGCCTATCGCCTGCTCCAGGACCTGGGCGTGAACAAAGAGCAGCTCATCTACGAGCGCCGGCCGGAGGATTTCAAGTATCCGTATGCGTTCGACGTGCCGCTGGACGCGTGGGTCGAGCTCGTCGTCGCCAACGCGTTCTACGACCGGGCGGGTTACGTCCTGCTCGGCGACGTATTCCATCACAGCACCTTCGGGCCATGGAAGCGCGCGCTGGTGAAAGTGGATCGCGAAGAGAACTTCCATCTGCGGCACGGCGAGACGTGGATGCGGAAGATCGTCAAGGAGCCGGGCGGGCGCGAAAAACTTCAGCGCGCCGTGGACTGGATGTTCCCGCTCACCGTCGAATGGTTCGGCCTGCCGGATACGCTGAAGAAGCACACCGAGCAGCTCAACTACGGCTTGAAGGGCAGCTCGAACGACCAGCTGCGGCAGACCTGGCTGAGCACGGCGGCGCCTCTGTGCGAGACGCTTGGCCTGCGGGTCCCGGCGCATTACGAGGCCGGGGAGGGCCGGTACATCCTCGACTATCCTTTCCCGTGCGCCTTCGACGCGCAGGAGAAACGCTGGCGGTTCGAAGAGGGCCAGATCACCTGGGACGAGGTGCTCAAACGCTGGAAGGCGCGCGGCCCTAAGAACGCCGAATTCGTCGGCGGCGTACAGCGCGGCTATCGCGAATGGGCCGAGATGGTGAGGTCATGACGCCTGCGCAACTGGCGCGCGCCAACGCCTCGCCGGAGGAGCAGCCTTTGTGGTTGGCGCTGGAAGATGTGACCGATCCCGAATTCCCCCTCAGCGTGGTGGACATGGGGTTAATCTACGGCTTGCGCCGCGAGGGCGAGAAGGTCCACCTTGCGCTCACCTTCACCGCGATGGGCTGCCCGTGCATGGATTTCATCCTCGGCGACATCCGCGAGCGCCTGCTGCAGGAGCCCGGCGTCAGCCAGGTGGAGATCGCCATTGTCTGGGACCCGCCGTGGACGAAAAGCCGCCTGACCGCAAAGGGCGTCGAGCGGCTGCGGCGGTGCGGCGTGACGGTATGAACGCGCGCCGTCTCGTCGAGACGCCGGTCGGCGAGGTCTACGATGTATTCGCCAGGATCAAGCCGGAAGATCCTTTGCGCCACGTCGGCAACGTCGTTGCGCCCGACGAAGACCTGGCCAGGGTCTATGCCTTTACCATGTACCAGGAGTGGCCGTGGAGCGAGATGTTCGTCGCGCCGCGCCGGGCGGTGATACCGATTATTGAAGTGGCATGAAAGCAGGGTGGGGGGCAAGGGAGCCGCGCGATAAGCGATAGGCCATCAGCGATAAGCCGCGCTTCGCGGCCATCAATCCTATGCCAGCCAGTTACCTTGTCTTTGCGCGCAAAGAGTATCAGCAACCGCTCGAATGGATCGGGCGCGTGATCGTAGAGGCTGCGCCGGCCCCTGAGGGCGCCGTGCAGGCCGAGGTCGGGCGGCAGGCCCGCGAGCAATTTGGGGAAGCCGGCTGGGTTGAGATGGTCGCCGTCCCCGAAACCGCTATCCGGCGGGTCATTCCGATGGACTGACATCCACGCTCTATTCTCCAACGCGCATGTCCACCCCGGCTAATCTCTCTGACCTGATCGCCCGCCTGGCCGACAACAAATACGTCCTCGGCCGCCGGTTTTCCGAGTGGACGAACGGTGCCCCGACGCTGGAGGCCGCCGTCGCGGCGGCGGCGATGACCCAGGACGAAGTGGGGCAGGCGCGCAGCCTGTACGCCGCCCTGCAGGGCCTGCCGGATTCCCCCGAGGCGTACGTGCTCGACGCTCCGCGGAAGCGCGATCACCTGCTCCGGCTTGCCGTGCCCGCTCTGGATAAGCCTTTTGAGAGTTGGGCGGACTTCGTCGCCGCGAGCGTGCTGTTTGATCGGGCGTTGACGATGGTGTTTGAGGCCGCGCGCGCTTCCTCTTTTGAGCCGCTGCGACAGCGCGCCGTGAAGATTTTGCAGGAAGAGCGCTTTCACCGTATGTACGGCGAGGGCTGGTTGAAACGCTGGGCCGCGGCGAGCCCGAAGGCGCGCGCGGCGATGCAGGCGGCGCTTGATCGCCTGTGGGGGCCGACGGCGGACTGGCTCGGATCCATTTACAACGGAGGCCTCGTGGCCGAAGGAGTCGTGGCCGACGACCCCGAGGCAGTGCGCGTGCGCTGGGCGGCGGAGGCAGGGCGGTTGCTGGCCGGGCATGGATTGACGGCGCCGGGCGCTTGAGATGGGCGAGCCAGGAGAAGTGAGGGCGCAGGCGAGCAGGTGGGCGGGGGAGCAAGGCAATGACGCTGAATCTGTCGCCTGCCCGTTCTGTGGTTCGACCGAGGCCGAGCTCTTCTCCCTCTTCAGCCAGTTTCTATTAGCCTCGCAGTATTACTGCCGTAACTGTCGCACGGTGTTCGACCGGGTGCGGTGGGGCGATGAGGCTCAAGCGGACAGCGATAACCCGGAACAGCCCCGATGACGTGGAGTGACCGCATGGAATTCAAGACCCTTCTCTACGACCTGGAAGACGGCATCGCCACCATCACCCTCAACCGGCCCGACGCGCTCAACGCGATCAATATGGACATGCGCCACGACTTCACGGCGCTGGCGGAGAGGCTGTTCTTCGACGACGCGGTGCAGGTGGTGCTTTTCACGGGGGCCGGGCGCGCGTTTTCGTCCGGCGGCGACCTCAGCCACTTTGAGCAGGACTGGCGGACGCCCAAATTCCGCGCCAACAGCCGCCGGCTGATCAAGTTCTTCGACGATCTGGAGGCGCTGGAGAAACCCGTGATCGCGGCGGTGAACGGCGCGGCGACCGGCGGCGGGCTGGAACTCGCGCTGGCCTGTGACCTTCGCCTCGCCGCCGAGGAGGCCACGCTCGGTTTCCGCGAGAACGCCATCGGCCTCATTCCTGGGATCGGCGGGTGCGCCCGGTTTGCGCGCCTGGTCGGAGTCGCCAAGGCCAAGGAGTTGATCTTCGCGGGGACGATGATCTCGGCGCAGGAGGCGCTGGAAATTGGCCTGGTCAACAAAGTGGCGCCGGGCGAAAGGTTAATGGACGAGGCGCGCGCGTACGCCCGCATGTTGCTCAAGCGTGCGCCGCAGGCGTTGGGGCTGGCGAAGAAGATTCTGAATACGGTGGCCAACGTGGATCAGACCTCTGGCATCCTGATGGAAGGCCTGGCGCAGAGCATCCTGCTCAAGACCGAGGATCACCAGGAGGGTCTGCGCGCCTTCCGGGAGAAGCGGAAACCGCAATTTTCAGGGAAGTAGCGTCGCGCAACGCGTGTCAATCCTTACCTTTGCGACGTGCGATGAACCATCCGCCACAAGCCATACGCGATAAGCGATCAGCGACATGAAGCAACTTATCCACCTGCGCGTCAACGGCGAAAAGCATGAGGTCTGGACTTCGGTGCACAAGACGCTGCTCGAAGTGTTGCGCGAGGATTTGCAGCTCACCGGCGTCAAGCACGGATGCGAGTTGGGCGAGTGCGGGACCTGCACCGTGCTCGTGGACGGCGAGCCTGTCCTCTCGTGCCTGGCCCTGCCAATCGAAGTCCAGGATCGGGAGATTCTGACGGTCGAGGGGCTGGCCCAACAGGGGAGGCCGCACCCCCTGCAAACTGCGTTCGCCGAGCTGGGCGCGGCCCAGTGCGGCTACTGCACGCCCGGCATCCTCGTCACGGCCAAAGCCCTGCTCGATCACAACCCGAACCCGACCCGCGACGCTATCCGTGAAGCCCTGGCGGGGAATCTGTGCCGGTGCACGGGCTACACCAAGATTTTGCAGGCCGTCGAGCTGGCCGCGGAAAGGATGAGGGTCCAGGCCCCCGCAGCGCGCTATGAGCGATAACGAATTTGCCATCATCGGCAAGCCGTTGCCCAAAGTAGATGCGCTGGGCAAAGTCACTGGCGAGACCAAATACGCCGACGACTTGTTCTTGCCGCGCATGTTGTACGCAAAGCTGCTGGGCTGCCATTATCCTCACGCTCGTCTCAAGCACATCAGCGCCGCCCGCGCCGAGGCGTTACCCGGCGTGGTCGCCGTGATTACCGGGGCCGACCTGCCCGTGAAGTACGGCATTTTGCCGAGCAGCCAGGACGAGACCGGATTGTCCGGCGACAAGGGCCGGTTCGTGGGCGACCCCATTGCGGCGGTTGCGGCGGTGGACGAGGAAACGGCGGAACGGGCGTTGGAGTTAATCGAGGTCGAATACGCGCCGTTGCCGGCGTACCTGTCCATCGAAGAGGCGCTGACCAAAGGCGGTGAGCCGGTGCATGACTACGGCGATCAGGGGAATATCCACAAGTTGGTGTCGCTCGAATTCGGCGACCCGGAAACCGGGTTGGCTCAGGCCGATTACGTCCGCGAGGACGCCTTTTTCTACCAGGGCAACACGCATCTGCCAATGGAGCAGCACGCGGCGCTGGCTCAATACACCGCGGATGGGAAACTCACGCTCTGGTCTTCGACCCAGACGCCGCACTACGTGCACCGCGCGCTGTCCAGGACGCTCGGCCTGCCGCTGAGCCGCATTCGCGTGATCGCTACGCCAGTCGGCGGCGGGTTCGGCGGGAAGAGCGACCCGTTTGGGCACGAGATCGCCGTCGCCAAGCTCGCGATGATCACGGGCCGCCCGGTGAAGATCACCCTCACCCGCGAAGAGGTCTTTTACGCGCACCGCGGCCGTCACCCGGTGTTGATGTGGGTCAAGACCGGCGTGCGCAAAGACGGCGCGATCACCGCGATGCACTTCAAGACTTTTTTGGACGGCGGGGCTTACGGGTCTTACGGGGTCGCCAGCACGTACTACACGGGCGCGCTGCAAACGGTGACGTACAAGATCCCGGCGTACAAGTTTGAAGGCCTGCGGCTGTTCACGAACAAGCCGCCCTGCGGCCCCAAGCGCGGCCACGGCACGCCTCAGCCCCGCTTTGCGCTGGAGATTCAACTGGACAAGATCGCCGAGGCGCTCGACCTCAGCCCGGTTGACATCCGCCGCAAATTCCTGGTGGACGAAAATTCGTATACCGTCAACCACCTGCGCATCACCAGCTGCGCGCTAGGCGAGTGCATTGACAAAGCGGCGGCAGCCTCCGGCTTTCTGCAGAAACATCGCAAGCTGCCGTTTGGCAAGGGCGTGGGCCTGGCGTGCAGCAGTTACCTGACCGGCGCGGGCCTGCCTATCTACTGGAACAAGATGCCGCACACCTCGGTGCAGATCAAACTTGACCGGGGTGGGGGAGTGGCGGTGTATTGCGGCGAGATTGACATCGGCCAGGGATCGGACTCGGTGCTGGCGTACATGGTCGCCGAGGCGCTGGGCGTGACGCTGGATCACATTCAACTCACCACCGCCGACACCGACCTCACGCCGATTGACCTGGGCAGTTACTCCAGCCGCGTGACGTTCATGATGGGCAACGCCGCGCTCCAGGCGGCGGAGAAATTGAAGAAGTGGTTGTTCGAGGCGGCGGCGGAATATCTCGAACTGCCGCCCGAGGCGCTCGCCGCGCGCGACAGCCGCATCTACTGCATTGACGACGAGCGCCGCGCCCTGCCCTTCGACCAGGCCGTGCAGTTGGCCGAGGCCAAATTCGGGGCGCTGACGGCGATGGGGAGTTACACCCCGCCCAAACTGGCCGGGCCATTCAAGGGTTCCGGCGTTGGGCCAAGCCCGGCCTACAGTTACTCGGCGTGCGTGGTTCAGGTGGACGTTGACCCGGAGACCGGCGAGATCAGGGTCGAGAAAGTATGGATCGCGCATGACTGTGGGCGCGCCATCAACCCCTTGCTCGTGGAAGGGCAGACGGAGGGCAGCGTGTACATGGGCCTGGGCGAGGCGTTGATGGAGGAGCAGGAGTTCCGCCGCAACCAGCACAAGTTCCCGTCCATGCTCGAATACAAGAGCCCGACGACGCTCGAAACCCCGGAGATCGAGACCATCCTGGTGGAGCGGCCCGATCCGGGCGGCCCCTTCGGCGCGAAGGAGGCCGGCCAGGGGCCGCTGCTCCCTGTCCCGCCAGCCCTGGCCAACGCGGTGTACGACGCGGTCGGCGTGCGGATTGACGAGATTCCCATCACGCCTGAGAAAGTGCTCAAAGGCCTCGCGCTCAAGGCGCAGGGCAAAGAGCCGCGCGTCGGGCCGAAGGGCATCCCGTCGTTCACCTTCCCGGAGTCTATTCGAGTTGAGCCGCATCCGAAAGCGCCCAGGGCGCCAATGACCAGTGATCCGTGATCAGGGACCGGTGATCGGTGTTCACTGATTACTGATCACCGATCACCGATTACAAAACGCTGTCGCTATGCTTCGACTACCACCCTTCGAGTACTTCGCCCCCCGCACTGTAGCGGAAGCTGTGAGCCTGCTTGCCGAGCGTGGGCCGGAGGCGATGATCGTCGCCGGGGGCACCGACCTATATCCGAACATGAAACGCCGTCAGTTCGAGCCTAAGGCGCTCGTAGGCCTGCGCGCCATCTCCGAACTCAAGCGTATGGAGGGCGATGTGGAACGCGGGTTGACGATCGGCGCGGGGATGACGCTGACGCAAGTGAGTCGGCACCCCATGCTGACCCAGGCCTATCCGGCGCTGGCTCATGCGGCGGGAGTGGTGTCCACCGCGCAGCTCCGTAACATGGGCACCATCGGCGGCAATCTGTGTCTCGATACGCGCTGCAATTACTACAACCAGTCTTATCACTGGCGAAAGTCCATCGGATTTTGCATGAAGAAGGACGGCGACATCTGCCTGGTCGCGCCGGGCAGCCCGCGCTGCTGGGCCGTGTCGTCGTCGGACACCGCGCCGGTGATGATCGCCTTAGGCGCACGCGTGCGCCTCGTCGGGCCGGCAGGCGAGCGCGTGATTCCAGCGCAAGCCCTCTACCGCGACGACGGCATGGAGTACCTCACGAAAAAGCCGGACGAAATTCTCGCCGACATCATGCTCCCGCCTGCCGATGGATTGCGCGCCGTCTACCTGAAACTGCGGCGGCGCGGCGCGTTTGACTTCCCGATCCTCGGCGTGGCGGTCGCGCTGCGGCTGAACGGCGAGGGCGCCTGCTCGCACGCCAGGATCGTCCTCGGCGCAGTCGAATCGTACCCGGTAGAGGCGCAGCATGCTGCGTCTCTACTCGTCGGCCAGAGGCTGACGCCAGAAGTCATCGCGGCTGCCGCCCAGGCCGCCGCGCGCCCGGCCAAGCCGCTCGATAACACCGACATGACCCTGGCGTACCGCAAGAAGATGGTTCCGGTCTACGTCGCCCGAGCGCTGCGGCAGGCCGCCGGGCTTCCAGAACGAGCGTCTGAAAACTGACTTACTCTTAGGAGGTGACGCCTCAGGATATTGCACATCAGCGGGTTAGGCCCCCCGTTTGTCGGCGCATCGGATGGCGCTGGTGATTATGCATTTCTCTCCTTGCTCCGCGTCCTCGCGGGCTGTGAGCGTTGTGCGTCATCACCGGCAACTTCCGTCTCAATACCAGGAGGAGAGACTCATGATCAGTGTAAAGCAACCCCGACTCGCTCGACGCCAGTTCCTGAAAGCAGCTGGCCTGGCCGCGAGCGCGTACGCGGCCGCGCCCTTGCTGAGCGCGTGCGCCCCGGCTCAGCCGAGCGGCCCGGTGAAGATCGGCCTGCTGCTGCCGTACTCGGCGGTGTATGCCGAGTTGGGCGTGAGCATCGAGAACGGCCTGCGCCTGTATCTGGAGGAGACCGGCAACGAGGCCGGGGGGCGCAAGATCGAAATCCTCACCGAAGACGAAGGGGCCACCCCGGACGAGGCCACGCCGAAGGCCAAGAAACTGGTCGAGCAGGACGAAGTGGACATCGTGGCCGGCATTGTCAGCTCCGGCGTGCTGGGCGCGCTGCGCGACTACTTCGACACGAACAAGAAGCTGTTGATCTGCGCCAACGCAGGCGCGAACGGCCTCAGCCGCGCAGCGAAGACGCCGTACATCTGGCGCACCTCGTTCACTAACTGGCAGCCCAACTGGCCCGTCGGCCCCTGGGCCGCCGAGAACGTCGGCAAGCGGGTGTTCATCAGCGTGCCCGACTACGCAGCCGGCCATAACATGCGGGACGCCTTCTTGAACAGTTTCCAGGCGGCCGGCGGCGAGGCTGTGGGCCTCCAACTGACGCCGTTTCCGAACATCGGCGACCCGGCCCCGTTCATCACCGAGATCGCCAACGCCGACGTGGATTTCCTGTACTGCTTCTACAGCGGCGGCCAGGCGGTCACCTTCCTCAAGGCCTATGGCGAATTCGGCCTGGCGGGCAAGCTGCCGCTGCTGTGCGCCGGGTTCATGGTCGAGGAAGACGTGCTGCCGGCGCAAGGCGACTTCGCGCTGGGCGTGCGCAGCGGCCTGCACTATGCGCTGTACCTGGACAACCCGGAAAACAAGAAGTTCACCGAGGCCTACAAGGCCAAGTACGATAACCGCACGCCCGACGTGTTCGCCGTGCAGGGTTACGACACCGGGCGCGTGATCGTCGAGATGCTCAACGCCACCCAGGGCGACGCGACCGCGGACAAGATGATTGACGCGCTGGACGGCATCACCTTCGCCAGCCCGCGCGGGTCGTTCACGCTGGACGCCGCCACCCAGAACCCGAAGCATCACATCTACCTGCGCGAGGTTCAGAAGGTGGACGGCGCGCCGCATAACGTCGTCCTGGAGGATCTGGGCGAGGTCGTTGACCCCGGCGACGACTCCAAAGGCTAACTCACCTCCGGGCCTCCCGCATCGGTTAAATCGCCGATGGGGAGAGGCGTGCGCCCTCCCCGTCGCGCCTGACGCGACGGGGAGGACTGGGGGGCGATTCCCATGCTTCTTTCCGGCCGCGCATGCCCCTCGATAATTTTCTCACCCAACTCCTGAACGGCCTGGTGACCAGCATGTTGCTCTTCGTGCTGGCCGCCGGGCTGTCGCTGATTTTCGGATTGATGGACGTCATCAATCTCACGCACGGCGCGTTCTACCTGCTGGGCGGCTATATTGGCCTGGCCATGGTGCGCCAGTTCGACAGCTTTTGGCTGGCGCTGCTGCTGGCGCCGGTGGCCGTAGGCGCCCTGGGGCTGATGATCGAATTTTTCTTTCTGCGCCGCCTGTATGGCCGCGGCCGCCACCTCGAGCAGGTGCTGTTGACCTTCGGCGTCGCGCTGATCATCATTGACCTGACTCGCGCCACCTGGGGGGCCTACGTCGAGGCCGTCCCCAGCCCGGCGCTGCTCGCGGGGCAGGTGACGGTGTTCAATCTCCGGTTCCCGATTTATCGTCTGTCGCTCATCGCTTTCGGCCTGGCGTTGGCGCTCCTCTTGTGGCTGCTCATCGGACGGACGCGGCTCGGGGCGATTGTGCGCGCGGGCGTATCGGATGCGCAGATGGTGAGCGGGTTGGGCATTGACGTCCACGCGGTGTTCGCGGGCGTGTTCGGGTTCGGCGTCGCGCTCGCCGCGCTCGCAGGCGTCGTCGGCGCGCCGGTGTTCTCTCTGTATCCCGGCCTCGACTCCGAGATCCTCATCCTCGCGCTTGCCGTCGTCGTCGTGGGCGGCCTGGGGACGCTCAAGGGCGCGTTTTTTGGCAGCCTGCTCATCGGTCTGGCCGACACGTTCGGCAAAGCCTTCCTCCCGGAGTTCTCGCGCTTTTTGTTGTTCGCGGTGATGGCCGTGGTGTTGCTGATCCGTCCCTGGGGCCTGTTCGGCCAGAAGGGAAGCTGAGCCGTGTTGGCGCTTCTGGGCCGGCTGACGGACTCCGAACGGCGGCAGTCCCCCTACCGAAATTGGGCGCTGATCCTGGCAGCCATCCTGGCCGTCGCCTATCCCTTCATCGTCCGCCGGTATTTTGTGACCCTGGCCGAGGACATCCTGATCTACGCGATCTTCGCGATGAGCCTCGACCTGCTGCTGGGTTACACGGGCCTGACCTCCTTCGGCCACGCGGCCTACTTCGGTTTGGGCGCGTACATCCTGGCTTACGTCACCACCCGCCTTGGCGTGAATAATCTGTTCGTCAACGTCCCGGTCGTCATGCTCGGCACGGCGCTCATGGCGCTGGTGATCGGCTTCTTTGTGCTGCGCACCTCCGGCGTTTACTTCCTGATGGTGACGCTCGCGTTCGCGCAGATGCTCTTCAGCGTAGCCATCAACTGGACGACGGTCACCGGGGGCTCGGACGGATTGGCGGGGGTGCCGCGTCCCGTCATTGGCCTTGGCCCGCTCAGTTACAAATTTGACTCGCGGGAGAGCTTTTATTACCTGGTCCTCGTCGCCTTCGCCCTGGTGTGGTGGCTGCTGCGGCGCATGGTGAACAGCCCGTTTGGCTGGACGCTGCGCGGGATACGCGAGAACGAGGCGCGAATGCGCGCCCTCGGCTACGCTACCTTTCGTTACAAGATCGCCGCTTTCGCCATCAGCGGCGCGTTCGCCGGCCTCGCAGGCCTGCTCCTGGCGCACTCGGCGCTGATCGCGTCGCCCGAGAACCTGTACTGGACGACGTCCGGCCAGGTGATGATCATGCTCATCATCGGCGGGGCGGGCACGCTCAACGGCCCCATCCTGGGCGCGGCGACGGTGCGGCTGCTGCGCAACTTCATCAGCAGCGCCACCGACCGCCACGAAACGATGATGGGCGTGGTGTTTGTCCTGTTCGTGCTCTTCGCGCCGCAGGGCCTCATCGGCCTGTTCCGCCTGCTCCGCGCCCGGCTGCGGCCTGCCGGCCCCGCGCCGGCACAGAGCCAGCCGGAAGCCGCGCGCGCCGACACACACATGGAGGAGGAAATGTGAGCGCGCTGCGCGTCGAGCGGCTGGTGAAGAACTTCGGCGGCCTCACCGCGCTGAACGGCGTCAGCCTGAGCGTCGAGCGGGGAGAACGGCGGGCCATCATTGGCCCGAACGGCGCCGGGAAGACTACGCTGTTCAACCTGATCAGCGGCGAACTGCGCCCCACGCGCGGCCAGGTGTTTCTCGGCTCACGGGATGTGACCACGCTGCCGCCTGAGGGGCGCGCTAACCTCGGCCTCGGGCGGACGTTCCAGCGCAACAACCTGTTTTTCGCGCTGAGCGTGTTCGAGAATGTGCGCCTCGCCGTGCAGCACCACTGGCGCATCGCCAGCAACCTCTTCCGCCCGGCCTCCGCCTACGACGAGGTGCAGGCGGAGACGATGGCGATGCTCGAACGCCTGGGCCTCGCCGAGCGGCGCGACGCGCCTGTCCGCCACCTCTCCTACGGCCAGCAGCGCGCGCTGGAAGTAGCCCTCGCGCTCGCGACCGCGCCCCAGGTGTTGCTGCTGGACGAACCCACGGCCGGCATGTCGCCCGCCGAGACCGCGGAGATGGTGCGCCTCATCGAGGCGCTGCCCCGCACGTTGACGCTGTTGATCGTGGAGCACGACATGGACGTGGTCTTCAGCCTGGCCGACCGGATCATGGTGCTGCATTACGGGGAAGTCTTGGCGGAAGGAAATCCGGAGGTGGTGCGCAAGGATCCGCAGGTGCAGCAGATTTATTTGGGCGACGGACAGTGGCGGCGCGAGTAGCCGTCCCCCGCCAGGCAACGGATGCTTGAACTCCGCGCTATTCACACTTATTACGGCGACAGCCACATCTTGCAGGGAGTATCGCTGCGCGTTGAACCCGGCGAGGTGGTCAGCCTGTTGGGCCGGAACGGGGCCGGGAAGACGACGACCATTAGCACCGTGGTGGGCTTCGTCCCGCCCCGGCGGGGGGAAGTGCTGTTTCAGGGACAGGACGTGACGCGCGTCCCCTCGCACCGCAAGGCCCGCCTGGGCATGGGACTGGTGCCGCAGGGCCGCCGCATCTTCCCCACGCTCACCGTGCGTGAAAACATCACCCTGGCTGCGCGTAACACCCGCAACGGCGGATGGAATCTGCGGCGCGTCTTCGAGATTTTCCCGATCCTGCAGGCCCGCCTCGATCATCGCGGCGATCAACTCAGCGGCGGCGAACAGCAAATGCTCGCCTTCGCCCGCGCGCTGATGACCAATCCCCGGCTGCTGCTGTTGGACGAGCCTTCCGAAGGCCTCGCCCCGCTCATCGTCGCCGAGATCGGACGCATCATCGGCGAGCTTAAGACTCAGGGGTTGTCTATCCTGCTGGTCGAGCAGAATCTGTCGTTTGCCCTGGGCGTCGCCGACCGGGTGTACGTGATGAACCGGGGGCAGATCGTCTTCGAAGGCGCGCCGGCGGAACTGCGCGCCGCTCCGCAGGTCACGCACAAGTATCTTGGCGTTTGAAAAGGAAAATCATGCGCCCGGATTATCCCGTGATTGACGCGCACGTCCACATCATGCCCTGGGAGCAGGTGCGCCCGGACGCGGCCGCGCGCATGGCGGCCGGCCGGAAAGATTTCGACGAGATCCAGGCCATTTGCCGTGACCCCTACCGGCTGATGGCCCACATGGACGAGCGCGGCATCGAAAAGCTGGTGATGATCAACTACGTCACGCCGGACGTGGTCGGCTTCACCGAGGCGGCCAACGTATTTTCGGCCAACATGGCCCGACCCTACCCGGACCGCCTGATCCCCTTTGGCGGGATTGACCCGCGCCGCGTGAAGGACGTGGCCGCCGAGATGGATCACCTGCTCGGCAACTCAGGGCGAGGCTTGCGGCTGCGCGGCATCAAGATTCACCCGCCCCACCAATTCTTCCGCGCCAACGCTTATCTGAACGACCCCGACCTGCGCGGCCTGGCGACGGTCTACGAGAAGTGCGTCGTATATAATGTGCCGGTGATGTTCCACACGGGCACGTCCATCTTCCCCCGCGCGCGCAACAAGTACGGCGACCCGCTGGATATTGACGACGTGATCGTGGACTTCCCTGAATTGAAAGTCATCCTCGCGCACGGCGGGCGCCCGCTGTGGATGGACACGGCGCTCTTCCTGCTCCGCCGCTCGCGCAACGTGATCCTCGACATCTCCAGCGTCCCGCCGAAGAACCTGCTTACCTATTTCCCGTGGCTCGAGCGCGTGGCGGATCAGGCCATCTTCGGCTCCGACTGGCCGGGACCGAACGTGATGGATTTGGGGCAGAACGTGGAGGACTTCTACGCCCTGCCGCTCTCGGCAGAGGCCAAGCGCAAGATTCTGCGCGATAACGCCAAATTGATTTTTGATTGGTGATGGCTGATCGCTGACCGGAAATGACTCAACACCTGTGCGGCACGATCTGGCTGGGCGATATGATCGGTGTGCTGTGGGCGACGGCGCAACTGTCGCCTGAGCTTCGCGAGTCATCACCCGTGTCCGACTGAGTGAGGCATGAGGATTCAGGGAAGGGTCGTCAGCGGGCGCGGCGCGGGGGCCGCCTTCACCCAACTCGACTGGGCCCGCCAGCAATTCCTTGAGCGGCTGGGGATTGACCCCTACCCCGGTACGCTCAATCTGATCCTGGACGCTCCCGCTGACCTGGCGCGATGGACCGATCTGAGGATCGGCCCCGGCCGTCCTGTGATCCCTCCGGATCCGCAATGGTGCAACGCGCGCTGCTATCCCGTGCGCCTCGCAGGCCGCCTGCCAGGGGCTATTGTCCTCCCTGACGTGCCGGATTACCCCGAAGCGCAGGTGGAAATCATCGCCGCCCTGCCTCTCCGCGAGAGGCTCTCGCTGGCGGACGGCGACCGCCTGTCGCTGGATATCAGCCGGCCTCTATCCGTCCGCGCCGTGATCTTCGACGTGGATGGCACGCTGGTGGACTCGCTGGAAGCGTACCATGTGGTCGCAGAGATGGCCGCCGTACCGCACGGCATTCTGGTCACACGCGAGGCGGTTCGGCACGCGCTGAATACCAACCGGATGTTCTGGGATCTGATCCTGCCCCCCGACCAGCCGGATCGGGAAGGATTGATCCATCGGCTCAAGGAGGAAGCCGTCCGCCAGTGGCCGGAAGTGCTGCGCGCGCATGGGCGCGTCTTTCCCGGCTTGCGTGAGACGTTGGAGACCCTGCGGGCCCGGGGCGCACAGTTAGGAATCGTGACCGGATCGCGGGAGGGCGTCTTCCAGCCGCTGCGCGAGAACGGCCTACTGGGTTTCTTTGGAGCAGTCGTCACCGGAAAGGACGTCCGGCGGCGCAAGCCCGACCCGGAAGGGCTGCTCAAGTGTGTGGCTACCCTGGGAGTTAGACCGGATGAGGCTGTGTACGTGGGAGATACGCCGCTGGACGTTCAGGCCAGCCGGGCCGCGGGCCTGGCCTCGGCGGCGGTGCTGACCGGCGCGGGGGATTCGGCGTTGCTCTCTGCCGAAGGCCCAGATTGGATCGTTGCCTCGCACGCACGGCTGCCGGATGTTCTGTACATTGTCCATCGGGATGATTCTTAATTGACTTGGCCGCTATTCTCCTATACACTCAGAACATCTTTTGAGAGAACGCTGTTCTATCTGGTTCGTGGCGGAATATCCGGAAGGCGTCTGGGTCGTCTCCGCTCCAATCCATGACGTCGAAATTCAAATTCCACACTCAGAGGAGACTCAGCCATGCCCTATCAAGACCTGCGCCAATTTCTAGCCCGCCTCGAGGCCACGGACTATCTCCGGCGAATCCGCAAGGAGGTGGACTGGAACCTCGAACTCGGGCACATTGCCAAAATCAATGAGGAAGAGCACGGAGGAGGGAAGGCGCTGCTGTTCGAGAACGTCAAGGATTATCCCGGCTGGCGCGTCCTGACGAGCGCGCTGACGGCCAGAGAGCGCCTGGCCCTGGCGCTGGAGCTGCCGACGCACATGAGCCTGATGAACCTGTCGCGAGAATGGGTTGACCGCATCCAGGGCAAACGTGCCTCGCCCCGCTGGGTGGACGCAGGGCCATGCCAGGAGAACCTCATCGGCGAAGCGGACGTCAACCTCAACAACCTGCCCGCGCCGTGGTTCTATCCTGAAGACGGCGGCCGCTACCTGGGCACGGCAGGTTTCCTGATCTCGCGCAACCTGGATACCGGACGCGTCAACCTCGGCACCTACCGGCTGATGATCGTGGATGACAAGCGCGCCTCGATCATGATCATCAAGGCCAAGGACGCAGAGATTGACTTGCGCGGCTACGCCGCCCGCAAGATGCCCATGCCGATAGCCTACGTCAGTGGTGTGGACCCCGTGATCTTTTTGTGCTCCAGCACCCTCTTCGGCCTGACGGAGAGTGAATATGACGTCGCCGGACGACTTCGCGGGGAGCCCTGCGAAGTCGTTAAAGCCAGGCTGTCCGATCTGCCGGTGCCGGCCACGGCTGAGTTGGTCATCGAGGGCGAGATCATGCCCGGCCAGACCCTGCGCGAAGGGCCATTCGGCGAGTACACCGGCCACTACTCGGGCAAAAAGGATGAAGCGCGCGAATTCGTCCAGGTCAAAGGCATCACCTATCGCAACGATCCCATCCTATGGGCCACTACCGTCGGCAAGCCCATCACCGACACGCACATGATCATGGCCGTCAACCGCACGGCCTCGCTGTGGAACGACCTTAAGGCAATGAACATTCCCGGCATCAAGGCGGTCTACGGCCCACCGGCCGGCGCCGGGCGCATGCTCGTCATCATCGCTATGAAGCCGATGTACCACGGCCACTCCACCCAGGTGGGATTAGCCGCCTTCGCCACGGTCACCGGCAACTATGGCCTTAAGACCGTCATCGTGGTGGACGACGACATTGACCCGGAGAATATGGATCACGTGATCTATGCGCTGAGCTTCAAGTTTCAGCCCGACTTCGGCACCCAGATCATCAAGCGCGGGCGCTCCACCCCGCTCGATCCGTCGCTCCCCATCGGGGATGCCCGGTTCATGACCTCGCGCATCATCCTGGACTGCACCACGCCCTACGAGTGGAAGGAAAAGCCGCACCAGATTTTCCTGGACGAGAAGATGGCCCAACACGTCAAAGAGCATTGGAACGAGTATTTCGGCGAAGAGGCGGCGGCGACCCTGCCCCAGCGGGTCGGCGAACTCGCGCACGCGTAGAAGGTAACCTCGATGCGACCGATCGAGGGTATTGTCTTTGACGTTGACGGCTGTGTGGCGCGGGGTAGCCGTGCCCTGCCCGGCGTGCCGGAGACCCTGGCGGCGCTGCAGGCGCGGGGCATCCGCTGCGCCTTTCTCACCAACGAGAACCAGCGCACGGTGGCGCAGATGGTCGAACGGTTGAACGCGATGGGCATCCCGGTTGGCCCGGACGATGTGCTGACTTCAGCCATCATCGCCGCCGAAGTGACGCGCACGCTGCACCCCGGGCGAAAGGTCTTAGCCATCGGGGCGGCCGGGTTGATCGAAGCCCTCCGCTCGCGCGGCGTGACCTTGCTCGACCGCGCGCAGGCCGTTGAAGCCGAGGTGGTGGTGATGGGCAAGGACCCGGACTTCAACCAGAAAACCCTGGAACTGGTGTGCCAGGCCATCTGGCATGGGGCCGAGTTCATCGCCACCAACTACGACCCGAAGGTGCCGTCGGCGACCGGCTTTGTGCCGGGCACCGGGCCGATGATCAAGGCCGTGGCCTACGCCACTGGCAAGGAACCGCGCGTCACCGGCAAGCCGTCCAGGTGGGCCGGCGAGATGGCGATGAAGGCGCTGGGGATCGCCCCGGAGCACGGCGCGGTGGTTGGCGATCAACTTGAACAGGATATCCGTATGGGAAAACAGGCCGGCTTGTTCACCATCGTGGTGCTCACCGGAGCGACGACGGCCGAAGCCGCCGCCGCCGCGCCAGAAGACCTGCGACCAGACCTCGTCTTGCCCGACGTTAACCATTTGCCCGGATGGCTTGATAGCCGGTCGGCAGACGGCCGCGAAGCGTAGCGAACGGCAGATGGTTCTCGATGCCCGTCGTTCGGCCATGTTCAAGGAGGCGATAAACCATCATCGAACTCACTCGGCGTTCACACACCTCCGTGCTGTCGCGCCCGGGCAGCCAGAGGCCAGATCATCTCCGGGCTCCTTCGTCTCTCTGATTCATTAAGAGGAGGAACTACAAAATGGCCGGCAGCACTGATGGGAGATTTCCCAGCCCCTTTGAAGTCCCTACCCCTCCGGGTTGTGAGGGTTGGGAGGACCTTTATCCCTATTACTACCTCTTCAGCCCGGAACGGCGCGAGTTTGAGGAGGGCAAGTTCTGGTTTCAGGATGGCATGCACCACCCGGAGCCGCTGTATCCCTTCGACACCATCACCTCCGAGAGTTGGTGGGTCGCTCTGGGACAGTACAACACGCGTGTCTTCATTGTTCCCCCGGCGCTCGGCATTGATCAGCGCGTGTTGAATGGATACCTGTACATCAGCGCCAACGCGATCACCGATGAGGCTGTCGTCGGGGCGCGGGTGGCCCACTTCCTGGAGCGGGCCGGTTACTATTATCAGCACTGGAACGAGCTGTATGAGAAGTGGGTGAAGAAGGCCGAAGCCGTCATCCGCGACCTGCAGGCCCTCCAGGTGCCAGACCTGCCCGAGATGGAGGACATCTCGGTGGTGACGGAGGGCAAGGGCATCACCAACGCCTATTACCTGCTCGAGGCCTACAACCGCGTCATCGAGAACATGCACAAGATTTGGCACTACCACTTCGAATTCCTGAACCTGGGCTACGCCGCCTACCTGACCTACTTCGGCTTCTGCAAGAAAGCCTTCCCCGATATCCCCGACCAGACCGTGGCCAAAATGGTGTCGGGCATTGACGTCATCCTCTTCCGGCCTGACGAGGAGTTGAAGCGCCTGGCCCGCGCCGCCGTGGACCTGGGCGTGGCGGGCGTCTTCAAGAAAACCATCCAGCCCGACGAGGTCATGGCCGAGATGCAAAAGTCGGACGCCGGGAAGAAGTGGCTGGCCGAGCTGGAGAAGTCCAAAGACCCGTGGTTCTACTTCTCCACCGGCACCGGCTTTTACCACCTGCACCGCAGCTGGATTGACGACATGATGGTGCCCTGTCTCTCCATCCGGGGCTACATCGAAAAGATCGAGGCTGGCCAGGACATCGCCCGGCCGCTGAGCGCCATCCAGAAGGAACGCGACCGGCTGGCTGCCGAATACACCGCGCTGCTCTCGACTGAAGAAGACAAGAAGGCTTTCCAGGAGCAGCTCGGCCTGGCCCGCACCGTGTTCCCCTACATCGAGAACCACAACTTTTACGTGGAGCATTGGCACCACACGATCTTCTGGAATAAGATGCGGGAGTTTGGGCGGCTGTTCGTCAAGTACGGCTTCTTCAAGGAGGTGGATGACCTCTTCTACCTGCACCGCTTCGAAGTCACCGAGGCGCTGTACGACTTGATCGCCTCGTGGGGCGTGGGCACCCCGGCGCGCGGGCCGAAATATTGGCCGCCCCTCGTCGAAAAGCGCAAGGCGCTATTCGTGAAATTGAAAGCCTGGGCGCCGCCCCCGGCGTTGGGCGAACCGCCGGAGGTCGTCACCGAGCCGTTCACCATCATGCTCTGGGGCATCACCACCGACAGCATCAAAAATTGGATGAAGCCGCAGCCCAAGGAGGGCGAAGCGAAAGAACTGAGCGGCTTCGCCGGTTCACCCGGGGTGGTCGAGGGCCTGGCGCGCGTGATCACCAGCGTGGAGCAGCTTCGGGAAGTGCAGGCGGGCGAAGTCCTGGTCTGCCCCATCACCGCGCCGAGTT
>Ga0209341_10002155_pt1 | contig 18843 bp, 17 predicted proteins | sample RifCSP13_2_FD_184020 | JGI IMG/M metagenome (GOLD analysis project Ga0209341, IMG submission 184020) | Soil microbial communities from Rifle, Colorado - Rifle CSP2_sed 13_2 (SPAdes) (version 2) | ecosystem: Environmental > Terrestrial > Deep subsurface > Rock core/Sediment | place: Rifle... | reverse complement strand
CGCCGCCGCGAGCCCCAGCATCTTGCTGTAGACCACCAGTTCGAACTTGCCGGCGGCGACGCCGCCCGCACCCACGGCGCGCTCCTGGCCGGCGCGCTCCTTGCCCTGGATGAAACTGACGTAGGCGGAGACGGCCATCGACACATCGCCCTGGCCGCTGACCTTGGCGATCTCGTTGGTCACCGTCAGCAGCGCGGCAATGGTGTCGGTGAAGTATGCCGAGGACTGCACGACGGGGATGGACTGGGCATCGACGTCCCGGCGGCGGGCATCGAGCGCCGACACGGCCGCCTGCGCCGCGTCGATGGCGCTCTTGAATTCACCGAACGCGGTGGCCTTGAGCGTGCTCATGATGTCGGTGGCGGGGCCGCGCTCGCGGTCCGTGCGCTTGCGTTGCTCGGGCAGCTCCAGGCGCATCTGCGCGCCGTTGCTGCCGAGAAAGACTGCGGATGCGCCGCGCTCGCGCTGAAGCTCGTGAATGAACCGGCTCACCTTGGCAACGCCGTCGGCGAGCGGGCGGAGGTTGGCCATCTCGGCGCGCATCACCCACTTGATCGACAGGTCGTAGCCGGCGAGGCCGACGAGCAGAACCACCGGAACCGCGATTGCCATGGCCAGGCGGTATGAAATTCTCAAGTTCGCAAGCATTCCGGGCCCCCTCTCCGATCCCCATGCACTTGCTCAGCCAATCTGACTGTGCGAATACACACTATCTGCCGGAATGCTTTATAGAGTATTGCCGCGCGTGCGACAGTTTTGCCGCGAATACAATAGGTTACACTGCATTCATCGTTGCATGTCCTCAGGCCGGCCGCCCCCGCCGGATCGGTGCATCAGGGCGGCGAGGTTCGTCATTCCCGCCGAGCGGTAGCGCTGAGCGGGAATCCAGCCGCAAGCTCGACATCGAGGCTGGATTGCCGCTTCCGCTGACGCTCCGCGGGAATGACGGGCGCGAATTCTCGCCCGGCCCGAGATGCGGAGAAGGCCTGACCGCGCAGGGCGGGCGTGGTAGTCATGTGCGTTTCGCGCGGAGGCAGTCATGATCTTTCGCCAGCTCTTCGATCAGACCTCGGGCACCTACAGCTATCTGCTGGCCAGCCGGCGGGGCGGGGAGGCGCTGATCATCGATCCGGTGCTGGAGAAGGTCGACCGCTACCTGCAGCTGGTGGCCGAGCTCGACCTCAAGCTGGTCAAGGCCGTCGACACGCACATCCACGCCGACCACATCACCGGGCTCGGCGCGCTGCGCGACCGCACGCACTGCATCACGGTGATGGGCGAAAACGCCAAGGTCGACGTGGTGTCGATGCGGGTGAGCGAGGGCGACAAGCTCACCATCGAGGGGCTCAGCTTCGACGTGCTCTACACGCCCGGCCACACCGACGATTCCTATAGCTTCCTGCTGCGCGACCGCGTGTTCACCGGCGATACGCTGCTGATCCGCGGCACCGGGCGCACCGACTTCCAGAACGGGGACGCGCGCGCGCAGTACGATTCGCTGTTCAACAAACTCTTGAAGCTGCCCGAGGAGACGCTGGTCTTCCCCGCCCACGACTACAAGGGCGACAGCGTCTCGACCATCGGCGAGGAGCGGGCGTTCAACCCGCGCCTGCAGGTCAAGTCGATCGAGGAGTACGTCGAGCTGATGGGCAAGCTCAACCTGCCCAACCCGAAGATGATGGACGTGGCGGTGCCGGCCAACATGCGCGTCGGCCTCGCCCAGGACGAGATCGCGCGGAAGGGCTGGGCGGTGACGCCGGCGCAGGCAATCGAGCTGGTGGGCGCGCCAGGCGTGGCGCTGGTCGATTTGCGCGAGCGCGGGGAACGCGAGAAGCACGGGGTGATCCCGGGCTCCGTGCACGCGCCCTACCCCGACCTGCAGGCCAACATCCGCCCGGGCGGCGTGCTGCGCGAGCTGGCGACGGCCGGGGCCAAGCGCCTCGTGTTCTATTGCGCGTACGGCGAGCGCTCGGCCATGGCGGTGCAGGCAGCGCAGGATGCGGGCATCGCCAGCGCCTGCCACATCCACGGCGGCGTGGACGCCTGGCGCAAGGCGAGCGGGCCGCTGAGGGCGGATTCGCGCTGTTGAGGCCGTTGACACTGGAAAGATTCGGCAAATTCGCGCAGCGTTTTGAGGTGAATTAACCAAGACCTTGATGTTTCACGTGAAAATAGGAAAATCCCTATTGATCAATGCTCTACACATCCCGACCCTCGCGCTCTTTACCGTGAAAACCCAGGTGATCTTGAGAACTTCCCAACGCCGCTTGCGCTCGGCCACCAGCTCATTGATCCGTTGGGCCTGTCGCCGATCGGATCGGCATGCCCGTTCTCGACCAGCGTCAAGAGGCACGCCATCTTCCGCTCGACCTCGTCGGCCGCCCCTTCCAACTGGTGGCGCGACCGGCGCCGTTCCTCAGTGAGGCGTTTGCGCTCCGAGATTCGCGGGGCCCTGACAGATGCAGGGCCAACACCAATAGAGCGATCGGCCCGCTTGGCTATGGATGGTTGCGCTATTCAATACCGAGGAGATGTGTGAGATTGTGCGCCGGGGAATGTCACCATGCGTCGCCGACTGATAGTGGTGCTAACGCTGAGTTCGGCAATAAGCGCCGCCGCCTCCACGGCAAGAGGGTCGGCGCACCTGCCCGCACGTTGCGATGGTATCGAGGCACGGGTGGGGAACCAGCATCGGTGCGTCAATCTAAAGGACATCTTCAAAGACTGCCCGGATTGCCCGGAGATGGTGGTGGTGCCGGCCGGCAGCTTCGTCATGGGTTCGCCCGAGAGCGAGCCGGAGCGCGAATCCTCCGAAAGTCCACAGCACACAGTGAGGATCGGCAAACCTTTCGCGGTCGGAAGGTTCGCCGTGATGCGCGCCGAGTTTACAGCCTTCGTCACGGACACAGGGCACAAGACCGAAGGCGGTTGCCACGCTTCGACTACGGTGGGGTGGAAGCGACACAAAGGCCGGTCGTGGCGCTCACCTGGGCTCGCGCAGGACGACGGCCATCCAGTGGTGTGCGTGAATTGGGACGATGCGCAAACGTTCGTCGCGTGGCTCTCCAAGAAAACCGGCAAACCGTATCGGCTGCTGTCCGAGGCGGAGCGCGAGTACGTAGCGCGTGCAGGAACGACCACGGCCTTTTGGTGGGGCTCTACGATCTCAGCGTCAGAAGCCAACTACGATGGCAGCCCCGCCTACGGGAGCGGCTCCGAAGGCGGGTCGCGGCAAACAACCGCTCCCGCACGCAGCTTCAGGGCAAACCCCTGGGGCCTTTACAACATGCACGGGAACGTCTGGGAGTGGGTCGAGGACTGCTGGCACGACAGCTACCAAGACGGCCCGACCGATGGATCTGCGTGGACAACTGGTGACTGCGATCATCGTGTCCTTCGCGGCGGGTCTTGGGTTGACGGGCCAGGGCTCCTTCGGGCCGCGAGCCGCTTCAGGTACCCTCCGGACTATCGGGACTTCGACGCCGGCTTCCGGGTGGCAAGAACGCTGATTCTTGAACTTGCCTCTCCACCTTCCAGGGTCAAGGGACGTAGACACGTGGTGGCCACAATCGGTCCATAGGTGTGGCCGGCAACCCTGCTGGAGCGGGAGGGTGGCGATCGGGCGTTCCGGTGGGCAGGGTTGACTATCCCTGGACGGCTACTAAATAGGGTTCTCGCCGAGTTCGATTCGCTCCAAAGTAGGATGAATTGCTGATCGTGGTTCTGCCAAGAAGGGCGGCCATTGCCGCCGCTTTGATGACGGCTCTGATGGTTATCATCGGGGGCGTCTCACCGGCCGTTGCGCATGGCAATCAGCACCATAAACCAGCAGCGGACGTTTCTCGGCTTTCAAAACCAAGCAATGTTCGGATCGTGGCTGGGGCCAAGCTCTCGCTCGCAGTCCATAAGCCCTCCGGGCAAATAGGAACTCACACCTCGGACAAGCGCTCGCAGCCGTCAGGCCAGTCCGACCACTGCTGCGGCGGCGCGTTGTGCCACGCGAGCGCCACGCCTGCGAACGAGCTAGTAGCCTTTCGCTATCTCGACGGCGAGGAAGTCTTGCCTCTGACATCCTCCAAGAAGCGGACGCGATTGCCTTGCGGCCTCGAGCGTCCGCCTCGATCGGTGCTGCCGGTCTAGCACTGGGCCCGATCGGCGCAGTTCCGGTCCACACGCAGGCACGCGCTGCGCAGCGCCGGCAATCCCCAGTCTCAACGTTTGACGGTCGGGCCCAAACGAGCGGCAGCGACTAAGCCAAGCAAAGACATCGGGCTGTGGCAAGCCGGGCGCCAGGGCATGACACCCCAACCAGCGATAGGGGCCGGCGCAAGCGGTTTGTTCAGCGCAGTTTCATGATGGCCGCTCCAGCATCATGGCCGTTTCGAAAGGAGGTGCAGGCTGGAGATAGCGAAAAACGTTCAGAAAAGCTCCGCACGGCCGGGAAGGACTGCGGAAAAAGGTGAATGCAACCGATCAGAAGGGAATATCAAGTCATGAGCTGGAAATCTGCTCTTTCGGGCATCGCTCTCGTCGCTCTACTTGCTGCAGGCTCTTCGCTGACTGGGGTTGTGGATGATCGCAGCGCTCACGCTCACTCGGGACAGGTGTTTGCCGCAGGCGAGCCCGGCGACCCCGCAAAACAGTCTCGTATGATCATGTTGTGGTTCCGCGACGGCCCCGGAACCATGACCTACGCACCCGACAAGATCGAGGTCCGGGCTGGCGAGCAAATCAAGTTCGTCTTGAAGAACGTCGGCCATCTCGATCACGAGTTCCTGCTCGACTCCATGGAAAACAACGCCAAGCACAAGATCGAGATGCAGAAAAATCCCGAGATGGAGCACGACGACCCGAACGGCAAGCGCCTGAAGAGCAGCCAGTCGACCGAGCTTCTCTGGAGGTTCACCAAGAAGGGCACCTTCGAGTTCGCCTGCCTGATCCCGGGCCACTACGAATCTGGGATGAAGGGCACCGTCATCGTCAAGTGACGAAGCTTCGCGCTGGGGCAGAGCAGTGGAAGCGCATGCAAGCCGTCAGGAGAACCACAATGCGTAAATCGATGATTATGCTCTCGGCTCTGGTCGGCCTCGCCTGCGTCTCAACCATAGCCTTTGCCCAGATGGTGGATGGTGAGGTGACCAAGGTCGATGCATCGGCCGGGAAGATCACCATCAAGCACGGACCTCTCGAGAAGTTCGACATGGATTCCATGACAATGGTGTTCCGTGCCAACGATCCCGGCATGCTCGAGCAGGTCAAGCCGGGCGACAAAATCAAGTTCGAGGCGGACAAGGTGAACGGCCAGTTCACCGTCATGAAGATCGAGAAGGCAAAGTAACGAACACACGAGGCGGCACGGCCAGCCCACCACGGCCGTGCCGCACAAGAAGCCGCACAAGAAGGAGAGCGTGACCATGTGCTCGAGCTACATCGGGTCTTTCGCCCCGCAGATCTGCGCGCGCAAGGTGCTCGGCCTCGTCTTGCCCGCCATCTTACTCATGGGTGCCCTTCTCGGTGGCCCAGCGGAGGGTGGCGGAGCGGCCACCGGCGTCAGAGCTCCGGCCGGCTACAAGCCCGTCCAGCTCGCCCAGGCCGGCGGAGCAAGCACCTTCACACCCGAGCAGAAGGCGGCAATCGAGAAGATCATCAAGGACTATCTCGTCTCCAATCCGGAAGTGCTGCTCGACGCGCAGCAGGCACTCGAGGCCAAGATGGAGAAAATTCAGGCCGAGCGGGCGAGGGGCGCGCTGAAGGAGAATGCCAACCGGCTGTTCCGTTCGGCGTTGACGCCGGTCGTCGGCAATCCCGACGGCGATGTCACGATTGTGGAGTTCTTCGACTACAACTGCGGCTACTGCAAGCGCGCCATGCCTGAGCTGACGAAGCTGATCCAGAAAGATTCCAAGGTGCGGGTCGTCATGAAGGAGTTCCCGATCCTGAGCAAGGGATCGGAGGAGGCCTCCCGCGTGGCGCTGGCCGCCCGCAACCAGGGCAAGTACTGGGAGCTGCACCGGGCATTACTCGAGGCACCTGGCCAGGCCAACGAGGGGAGCGCACTTCGGATCGCGGAGAAGCTGGGTCTCGACATGGCGCGGCTGAAGAAGGATGCGGCCTCCGCCGAGGTCAAGAAGGAGATCGAGGATGCGCGCGCCCTCGCCGAGAAGATGGGTATCCAAGGTACGCCGTATTTCCTCGTCGGCGATCGCGCGGTGCCCGGCGCACCCGAGAACCTGCTCGAGGTCCTGACCAAGCACGTGGAGGACGTGCGCAAGTCCGGCTGCCCAGTCTGCTGACTACGGAAGGTCCCGTTGCACCAGATCCTCAGTCGCGCGGCGCCCACCCACAATGGCGCATGAGGTCGACATGGCGATGCCGCGAATGCGGCCGCTTACCGGCGCGCTCGCCGCGGCGTTGCTCTGTGTCGCCTTCGCGACGCAGGCCGAAGCGCATCCGCACGTCTGGATCACGTTCGAGACGACGGTGCTCCACGAGAAGGGGACCTTCGTCGGTCTTCGACACAAGTGGACGTTCGACGAGTTCTACACGGCGATGGCAATCGAGGGGCTCGACAAGAACGGGGACGGCAAGTACGACCGCGAGGAATTGGCCGAGCTCGCCAAGGTCAACATCGACGGACTCAAGGACTTCGCTTTCTTCACTTTCGTCACGCTCGCCGGACACGAGCTGAATGTCGGCGCGGCTGCCGACTACTGGCTCGAGCATGCCGATGGCATCCTGTCGCTACACTTCACGCTGCCATTTGCCAGGCCGGTGCTGCCGGAGGCCAAGGGCCTTGCATTCTCGGTCTACGATCCGACCTACTTCATCGCCTTCGATCCGGCCAAGACCACTCCTGTGAAGCTCGGAGAAGGCGCTCCCAAGGCCTGCAAGATGAGCGTAGGCCCATCCGCAGCGGACGGCGGCAAGGCAACGGCGCTCGGCGAGACGATGTCCCCACAGCAGCTCGGCATTTTCGCTCTGGGATACGCCAAGGCCATCTCGATCGATTGCAGCGGCCCATGACGATGGTGACGACCGGCCCCCTCGGGCGGGCGCCATGCCGGACATGTTGCAGGTCGGTCCAGGACGGAATTCGCCGAGCTTCACCCTTGCAGTGGGGAAGCTACGACTTTAGTATTAGACGGGCTACCGGGGCCGGGCACTGCCTCATGGAGGCAACGCCCATGAGAACAGCAACATTACTCTGTGCGGCCGCATTCGTCGCGATGCTGCCGCAATCGACCGCTGGCGCCGATGACTTGGACGCGACCTGGATGTCGGTACCCCGGTCCGCGGTAAAAATTACCGTCGGAAAAGACGGCGGACGCGTCATCGGTCTAGGCTGGGAACACAAGTTCGAAGCGACCGCCAATAGCCTCGACTTTGAGATCGCGCCCGAACGCAGGTTCGTGCTGCGTCGAAGTGGTGATGCCTGGGTGGGGGAATATTTCCATCCGCGGATACGCCCGGGGACTCACACGCGCGAGGTGCACAAGATGACATTCTCCTGCGGATCGGGCGGATGCAGCAACGACGGCAAATGACTGTGCCGGTCGGTCTCGCGACTCATCGACCTTCGTTCCTCGCCGGTGGTCATTGGTGCGGTCCGAGCGAGCGCGTTCGATGGCGTCGGGAGGACGGCGACGCCGGTGCTGAGAATTCCTGAGCTAAGGCACACTCAGAACCGGAAACAGACTGAAGCCGGCCCGGGAGTCGCCAGGGCGATCGCCCGGTGGTCTGGTGAAGCGCTCCCACGTCACGGCCACCTTGGTGCCGAATGATGCCGATCAGCGCGAGCGATGTCAGGCCATGTGAGAGGCTTTGCCTGCCCTGTGGTGTGACTCGGAAGACACTGCTGAGATAGGGTGAAGCGGACGGAGAGATCCAGCAAAGAGCGCCATGGGTGCATGGATCAAATACGCGATCCTTGCCGCCGCCACCGCCGGCGCGGTGCTGTTGGCCCTGAGGCTTCCGGAGTCAGCAAACGATGCAAAGCACAGGGTGCACATGCCGATCCTTTCCGAGCTCGGCAGGAGCGGAAAGGCTGCTTTCGACAGCAATTGCGCTGAATGCCACGGCCAAAACGGCTCAGGCTCGGACAAAGGCCCCCCGTTGATCCACCGCGTCTATCATCCTGGACACCACGGTGATGCGGCCTTTGCGCTCGCCATCAAGGTCGGTGTGCGCCAGCACCACTGGCGGTTCGGGGACATGCCGGCCCAGCCGAAGGTGGCGGACGAACAGGTTGCTGCGATCGTCCGGTTTGTGCGTGAGGTGCAGACGGCTAACGGCATTGGCGGCCAGCAGCAGGAGAGGTAACCCTGGCGCACACGTCGAAGTGCCCTTCTCGGCTGAAGCACGCAAGCGCTGAGACTTAGCCGTGTTACCAGTTCCTCGGGAAAATGTCGCATGAAGCAAGACGCGGGCGATGCTCCCTCGGATAGACGCCTCGCTTCCACAGGGATGGCGACACGCCCACGCGAGTCCTATCACTGGTCGCTGATCTTCTTGCACTGGCTCGTCGTAGCGCTCGTAGTCGCTCAATACGTCACCAGTGCTGCGGTTCTGCGCGTCCATCGGTTGCAGAACCTGGCCATCGGCGAAGGCTGGCAGCGAGCGACCGCCGACCAGCAGCGACTTGTCAACGTTGGGGCTCCCTGAACGATGACCTTCCTGGCGTTCAGCGGGTCTCCCGCTGCGACACCGCCGCTCCGTCTTTGACTCTGTCGCTGGGATGGAGGACCACGCGATCACCGGGCGAAAGTCCAGACAGCACCTCGGCTGTTTGCGCATTCCGATGGCCGATTCGGATCAGGGTCGTGCTTGCGCGCCCGGCTCTGACTGAGAAGACGGCCCAATCGTTGCTCCGGCGAAACAGCGCACCCACCGGCACGGTCAGCGCCTCTTCGGCTTTCCAAACCGTGACATGAACGATCACCCGGTAGTCGTGCCCAAGTCGCGACCAGGCTTCGGAAGCGCCTACAAGATCAATCGTCGTGCGGACCCGTTGCTCCTCGATGCCGAGCGCCGAGACCTTGAGGAAGCCGGCGGGGTCCACGCGCGTTACGCGGCCCTGGATGGGTGATCCGCCCCAACCGTCGATCTGCGCCAGCGAACCGGGTGTGATCTGGACAGCATCGGTCGAGAGGAGATCAGCGACCACCTCGAGATCGAGGGGATCACCGATTTCGAGCAAGGGCGCCCCCGCCGGAACAACGGCTTCATTATCCTGCACGATCTTGAGCACACGACCGGTGACTGGCGCGCGGATTTGAATACAACAATTCGGATTTGTCTTTGCAGGAACGCTGGAGGGATCGATCAACCGGGCAGCAACGCTCGCTCGCTCGCTGCGGCGAACGCCGAGTTGAGCCCGCGCGCTTGCCAAGCCCGCCTCGTTGGTCGCGACGTCCAGCTTGGCCTTGTCCAGCGCCCTGGAGGAAATCGTACCGCTGCGGGATAGTGCTTGAGCCCGCCGAAGCTCATCCCGGGAGAATTCGAGTGCCACCTCGATGCGCCGAATTTCTGCTTCTGCGAACGTGATGGCTGCATCGGCAGCTGCCACGGCCGCCAGGAGCTCTTCGCGCGAGCGAACATCGATGAAGCTCGGAGTCATTGGTTGCATGACAGCGACCACCGTTTCGTCTGCGGTGACCTGATCGCCGACGTGGAGGGAACCCCCCTGATGCCCTGCAGGGTGGGAAATTCTCAAGACTTTGCCAGCAATCGGGGCGGAGAGGGTGTAGACGTGCCGCACGCGGGTCTTGGCTTCGTCATCGACGGTGACCTCCATCGGCCCCTTCGTCACGGTTGCAAGATCGACAGCAATCGGACGCGGCCACGCAAACCAGAGCACAGCGGCAACGACCAGTCCGCCTGCTAGCGCTCCCACTGCTCGTTTCAACCAGATCGTTGGCATGGCTCAGTCTCGGGTCTTGAGGACGGCGACGAGGTCGAGCCGATCGACGCGGCGACGCACGACGAGGGCTGACAAGACGGCAGCGGTGATCACGATGGCGCTGGCAAGGACATAGGTCGAGTGCTCGACGACCAAACGGACGCGCATCAGCTCGCCGGCCAGATTGGTTTTCATGATCCAGGCGAGGCCATAGCCCATGGCCCATCCAGGCGGTTGTGCGATCAGCGTGAGGAGGGCGAGCTCGAGGAGCAGGATGCGCAAGACTTCTGCGCGGGTGAACCCGAGCACGCGCAAACTGGCCAACTCGCGTGCACGTTCGGAGAGCGAGATGCGCGCGCTGTTGTAGACCACGCCGAAGGCGATGATGGCGGCGAGCCCGGTGTAGATGCTGGCCATCGTCGTTATGAGCAGGGCCACCGTCTCGCGGAAGTTGGCGAGCGAGGCGCGCTGCAAGGCCAGACCGCTGACGGTCGGCATCTTCTTGATCGCGTCATAGAACCGGTCCGCTCTATTCTGGTCGAGACTCACATTGACACTCGTGACGGCTGGCGCCTCTCGCATCAGTCGCGCCAAAGTCTCGGGATCCATCATTCCTTTGATGCCGAAATAATCCTCGACCAACGCGGTCACGGAAAGCGACACGGTTCGCCGCTGTCCCTCGAGCAGGTCGACTTCGACGAAATCGCCAACGTGCACGCCAAGGATTTGGGCCAGCATGGCGGAGATTGCCAAGCCCGCGTCCGGCAGCACGACGGGGTGCAGGTCAACGTCGATGATGCGGTTGAGATCGGCATCGCGCGGTCTCGCGCTGATCGTGACACGGCGTTCGATGCTGCCATTGCGGATGCGCACCGGAACCTCACGATAGGGTTCGACAGCGAGGACACCTGGGAGCCGCGCCACCTGCATGACGACTTCACGCGGGCTCTTCTCGATGAAGCTGACGGTCGCGTCCTGCCGGTCGGCCAGGAAATACGTCACGTCGATCAGCTGCTCCATGGTGTCATTGGTAAAAAGCGATACGACGAGTATTGCTGTTGCCAGCGCCATGCCCAGCGTGGTGAATCCGGCGCGGATTGGATGGCGGGCAATATTGCGCAGCATCATCACGCTGGGTTGCGACAAGACCCTGTCGATGGCGAATGCAGCCGGCAGTACCCGGCGGAAGCGAGGCGGAGCGGGCGGCTGCATGGCAACCGCCGGGGGAAGCCTCACGACATCCCAAAGCGCGCGGATTGCGCCGACAATTGCAGCAAGAAGGCTGAGCACAGCGGCCGCGAGGTAGACGTCGGGGCTGTGGGTGAAAACGAGAAATGGGAAGTGGAAGAAATCGCCGAACAGGCCGGTGACGGACATGCCGAGCCAGGTGCCGGCCGCGCTACCGATCGCGATACCGATAACCGCGATGATGATGACGAACTTGATGTAGTGGGCGGCGATCGTCCACTGGCCATAGCCGACGGCTTTCAGGAGGCCGATCTGCTCGCGCTCGAGCGCAACCAGCCGACTGAGGGTGAGATTGACCAGGAATGCCGCAACCAGAAGAAAGATCGGCGGCAGAGTACGGCTCATGTTGTTGAGCATGTCGAGCTCGTGGTCCAGCCACGCATGCGAGGTCTGCTCCTTGCGGCCGTGCGCCGCCCGTCCGCCATAGCGCTCGAGCAGGGCGTCGAGGCGTTGGATCACCTCGCGTTCCGAGGCATCCCGCAACAGCTTGAGATTGACCGACGAGAAGGCGCCTTCCAGATCATAAGCGCTGGCAAGCGCCTTTTCCGACATCCAGACGATGCCGAAGCGGCGATCGTCGGGCATGATGTCGCCTGGCCCGACCGCATAGATGAACTCGGGCGACAAGGCGATTCCGACGATGACCAGCTGGCGTTTGCGGCCATTCAGGATCGCTGAAAACCGAGAGCCTGGCGCAAATCCATGCGCCTTGGCGAAGCTCTCGCTGACTACAACCTCGTCCGCTCTCGAGGGCTCGGGCGTGCGGCCAACCCGCATGTAGAGCTGGTTGAGAGTGGGCTTGGCGATATCGGGCAATGAAATGAATTGGCCGGTTGCCGGCTCGCGAAAGTTCGGGATGTCGAGCAGTGCGAGCTTTGCAATCCGCGCGTCGACTGCGGCGACGCCGGGAATCTCCGCAATTCGATCGAGCAACGTATTGGGTGCCCTTCTCACCGAGGCAAAAACGTCCGCAAATCGATAGCGCTCGTAGTAGGCGTTGCGCGTCTCATCCAGGGACCGGAAGGAACCGACCGCAAGCACGAGCGTGGCGACCCCGCCGGCAATGACCAGCGCGATGGCCAGCGCCTGGGCCCAGAGCCGCTTCACGTCACGGAAAAGCTTGAGGTCGAGGACGCGCATATGTTCACCAGATGAGCTCGGCCGCGGCCCGCCGGGTTTCATTCTTCTGCACCCGGGAAATGCGGCCGTCAGCGAAAAACAGGACGCGGTCCGCAACGTCCTGGATGCTGGCGTTGTGCGTGATGATGAGCGTCGTGGTGCCGAGCTGCCGGTTGATGGTCAGCAGGGCTTCGATCACTCGGATGCCCGTCTTGGAATCGAGAGCGCCCGTCGGCTCGTCGCAAAGAAGCACTTCCGGCTGTTTGGCGATGGCGCGCGCAATGGCCACGCGCTGCTGCTCGCCACCCGAAAGCTGCGCCGGGAAGTGATCCATGCGTGCTTCGAGGCCGACCAATGCGAGGGCCTCCTCGGGGGGCATTGGTCGCTCGGAAATCTCCGTCACCAGCGCGACGTTTTCCTTGGCCGTGAGGCTTGGGATCAGATTGTAGAATTGGAACACGAAGCCGACGTGGCGTCTGCGATAGGCCGTGAGCCCTTGGTCATCGAGCCCCGTCAGCTCCAGATCTCGGAAAATCAGGCGGCCGCTCGTGGCATGGTCGAGCCCGCCCATGATGTTCAGCAGCGTCGACTTCCCACTGCCGGAGGGGCCTAGCAAGACGACCACTTCTCCAGCCCAAACCTCTAAGTCCACGCCCTGCAGGGCGAGCACCTGCACCTCGCCCGACGTGTAGGTCTTGGTCAGATCCTTCGCGGTGAAGATGGTGTCGGCCATGGACCTCCACGGCAATTGCCGTCTCATTGAGGTTTCGAGGGATTTGTCCGGGTTTTTCGCAGGTAGATGAACCAGTAGGTGATGCCGACCACCATGCCGCCGATCATGTTGCCGAGTGTCACCCACGACAGGCTCGTCAGGCTTGCCAGCATGCCCAAGTGAGGGAACGCGGATGGCGTGCGTCCAATCGTCTCCCAAAACACGGCGGGCGCTCCGAACTTGGTCAGGAGCGCAAAGGAAAGCAGATACATGTTGGCGATCGAGTGCTCGAAGCCCGCAGCGGAAAACGCTGCGACCGGTGGCACGATCGCCAGGATCCTATCGGTGGTCGTGCGGGCGCTGAAACACAGCCATACGGCGAGGCAGACGAGCACGTTGGCCAAGATGCCGTGGATGAGTGCCTGCAGGGCGGATAACGAGGTCTTGCTATCGGCGCTTGCAAGCGCGGCAAGACCGACTGCACCACCCCCATGAGCGTATCCTGCAGACAGGTAGACAAGCACTGCGATGCCGACACCGCCGACGAAATTGCCGATGTAGACGACACCCCATGCACGCAGAACCTCGCCCACATGCACCTTGCCGCTGGCGCACGCCATGACCATCAGGTTATTGCCGGTAAACAGTTCTGCCCCTCCGACAATGACGAGGATCAGGCCCAGAGAAAACACGAGGCCAGCCAGAAGACGGGTCACGCCGTAGGGTAGAACACCCTCGGCGCCGGCCGAGACCACAACCGAGAACATCGATCCGAACGCGATGAAAGCACCGGCGAGAACGCCGAGCGCCAGGAGACTCATCGTATCGAGCCGCGTTTTCTCCACGCCGATGTGCTCCGCCTTTTCGGCCATCTCCGGTGGAAGCAATGCGTCGATCGAGCTGGTAAGTTCCGGTTTCAATTTCGGTCCCTTTGAGCGTTCATCGGTTCAAGTGGAGTGCAGGCTGGGGAACTCGCCAAGCGGAATTGTCCCGATGTGGTCCTGGCCATTCCAGCGCTCGCGGATGAACAGCACCGCAAGGACCGCCGCGATGAAGTAGAGGAGATCCAATTCGAGTTGCCGTTCGATCGGCGGCTTCTTGTCAGTCATCGTCCTGGTTCCTGGCCTGCTCGGTGTCCGGCTGCGGCCCGCACCCCAGTCCTCTTCACGCTTTCGGGGTCGCCGAGCCCGGCCGCATCTCGCTTTGATTTGACTTGTTGGCTTTCGCTGCCGGTTCCTTCTTCTGCTGCTTTGGCTTTGTCGCCGTGGATTTCTTGGCTTTGGCGCTCTTTTCCGGATGGTGGGCGTCGTCCGCCTGGAGCTGTGTTGTTAGAGCTCCAGTCAGGCCGATCAGTGCAATCATGGAAGTGATGATCAGGTGCTTCATGGTCTTTCTCCGTACCGATGTGACACGACGTCAGCATCATTTCAGTTGCCGGATTGGGAATTCTCGACAGGAGTCGCCGGACTAGCGATGCGCGGTCTGCGAGGCTTGAGAGGTGGTGCCGGGAGCATTTGGAGCGCCCCGGCAGACGGCGATCGAACCGCAACCCTCAAGCGATTGATCGCGGAGGTCGCAAACCCGGGCCGGGATTCTGGCAGAGGAGCGAAGTCACCCCCGGCAGGACGTAGCGTGCGAGCCCGTCATGTCGATGGAGACCAGAGTTGAGTGTCGCGAGCGCTGACGCAAAACAACAGATGGAGTGGCAGCCCGGGCTGGAATGCGCAGCACCCGGGCAACAAGGTCCGACGCCGACGATGGCGGTTCCAACCGTCGGCGCATTTGTCACAATCGAGGTTTCGCGCATCAGGATCGGGATGCTCACTGGGCGAGCTGACGTCGACCGAGCCTCTATGCTCTCCTCCGAGTGGGCGAGCCCAGGCCGATGGGTGATGCCGACCGTTGTGCCGCTGCCGGTACCAGATGGACACGCCAGCGCCGAGCGGGGCGTCAGGAGCTGCAGAACCGCAAGGACCACGCCCAACCCGGCCGCAACAATGACGCCACGCCGCCAAGGGCGACCCTGGGATTGTGCTGGCTTCGGCCGGGCGAACATGGTTGGGCAGCTTCAACACGTTGCTTTGGACCGATCCTCGCCAAGACGAAACGTGTGAACATTGATGCAAATCAACAGCAACAAAGCAGCTTGTACTGCATTCTACGCGAGAGTGCCGTTGGCTTGCGCGAGTGGAGACCGACTGTGCCGTTGCGACTTTCATTTCTGGGTGGCGCGGGGACGGTGACGGGATCGAAGTTTCTGGTTGAGCACGATGATCGTCGCCTACTGGTCGATTGCGGCTTGTTCCAGGGCTTCAAGACGCTGCGCCTTCGCAACTGGGGACCGTTCCCGGTTGATCCACGACTTATCGATGCCGTCATCCTCACTCATGCGCATCTCGACCACACCGGCCACCTGCCTCTGCTCGTGAAGCAGGGCTTCGCCGGTCCTGTCTTCTGCTCCGAATCGACCACGGAATTCTGCAGGATCCTGCTGCCGGACTCCGGCCACTTGCAGGAGAAGGACGCCGAGTACGCAAACCGGCATGCGTTTTCCAAGCACAAGCCGGCGCTGCCACTCTACACGCTGGAAGATGCCATACGGGCGCTCGACCGACTCGTGCCCATCGCCTTCGACCAACCGCAAGAAGTGCCGGGTGGGGCTACGGCTCGCCTGCGACGGGTTGGGCACATTCTGGGGGCCGCTTCCGTGCAGCTCGACTGGGCTGGCACGCGCATCGTCTTCTCCGGCGATCTCGGCCGCTATGGCGACGCGACCATGCTCGATCCCGTGCCGGTCGAGCACGCTGATTACCTCCTTGTCGAATCGACCTACGGCAATCGCCGCCACGATAAGCGCGATCCCGAAGACGCACTCAACGAAATCATCGGCGAAACCGTTGCGCGTGGTGGGACCGTAGTGATCCCGGCGTTCGCCGTTGGCCGCGCCCAAAGCCTGCTGTTTCATCTGCATCGTCTGAAGGCCAGAGGGCGGTTGTCGAACGTTCCAGTGTTCCTGGATAGCCCAATGGCAGTCGATGCCAGCGAGGTCTTCTGTCGACACTTGCAAGATCATCGCCTCACGGCTCGCGAATGCCGCGATGCATGCGCCGTGGCCCAGTATGTCCGCGATGTCGAGGAGTCGAAGGCTTTGACCGCAAATCCGATGCCGAAAGTCATTGTCTCAGCGAGCGGGATGGCGACCGGAGGGCGGGTACTGCATCACCTCAAGCATTATGCTCCCGACGCCAGGAACACGATCCTCTTCGCCGGTTTCCAGGCCGGAGGAACGCGGGGAGCAGCGATGGTTGCCGGTGCCGAGCACATCAAGATCCACGGCCAGCACCTGCCTGTGCGTGCGGCGGTGAGAAATTTGGAGATGCTCTCCGCCCACGCGGATGCAGCGGAAATCATGAGGTGGCTGAAGGGGTTCAGGAAGGCGCCACGCACGACATTCATCACGCACGGTGAGCCAACCGCATCAGACACCTTGCGCCATCGGATCGAGGAGGAGCTGGGCTGGTCCTGCCTGGTTCCCGAGCATGGGCAACAGATCGACTTATCATGAGCGCCAACACTCCTCTGGCAGCCGCTGCCGTCGGACCGAACCAATTGCGAGGTCGGCGGATCGGTGTGGATACGCAGAATGAAGCCGTCGTGTTCATGCACAAGGAATGCTCGGTTTGTCGGTCCGAGGGCTTTACGGCGCATACCCGCATCCTGCTGCGCGCCGGCGAGCGTCGCGTCATAGCGACGCTTTATCAGGTCACCTCTGACCTCATCGCCCATGATGAAGCGGCCCTCTCGGAGTCCGCCTGGGCGCGCCTCGGTTTGAGGGATGGTGAAATCATTACCGTCAGTCATCCTGACCCCGTCGAGTCCATGAGCCACGTGCGCAGTCGAATCTATGGGCAAGAGCTTGGCGCTACGGCCCTGCAATCCATCATCGCCGATGTCGTCGACGGCAAGTATTCCGACATTCATCTGTCATCGTTCATCACGGCCTGCGCGACCCGACCCTTGGACAGCCGCGAAATACTTGCCCTCACCAAAGCGATGGTCGATGCCGGCGACAGGCTATCCTGGAACTCTGGGGTTGTCGTCGACAAGCACTCCGTGGGTGGGCTGCCGGGCAATCGGACCACGCCCATCATCGTGCCTATCGTCGCTGCACTCGGCTTGACGATGCCGAAGACGTCCTCGCGCGCCATCACGTCGCCCGCCGGAACAGCCGACACCATGGAAACCATGGCCCCGGTCGACCTCGACCTCCCGGACATCCATCGTGTGGTTGAGCAGGAAGGTGGATGCATCGCCTGGGGTGGCGCCGTGAAATTGAGTCCGGCGGACGACATCATGATCCGGATCGAACGGGCGCTCGACATCGACACCGAAGGACAGATGATCGCCTCTGTGCTCTCCAAGAAGATCGCGGCGGGCTCGACACACCTTGTGCTCGACCTTCCTGTCGGCGCGACGGCCAAGGTGCGCAACAAGAAGTCTGCCGACGTCCTTTCGGCAGGGCTTAGCAACGTCGCGGCGGCCTTCGGCATACAAACCAGGGTGATTGTGGGAGATGGCCGGCAGCCGATCGGTCGCGGAATTGGCCCCGCGCTCGAGGCCCATGATGTTCTGGCCGTATTGCAGCGCGCAACGGATGCACCGCAGGATCTCGAGGCGCGTGCGGTCGCGCTTGCCGGCGCGCTGATCGAGCTTGGTGGCGCGGCACCGCAAGGGCAGGGTGAGATATTGGCGGAGCAGACCCTTGCCGACGGCCGCGCGTGGGCCAAGTTTCAGCGGATCTGCGAAGCGCAGGGCGGCATGCGGAAGCCTCCGAGCTCGAGGCATCGGCACCCGCTCCTGGCCGAGCGCACCGGCCGCATATGTGAGATCGACAACCGCAAGATCGCAAGACTTGCAAAGCTCGCCGGCGCACCGGAGGCCAAGGCAGCCGGCATCGAGCTGCACGTCAGACTAGGAAGCACGGTCTCCGCCGGCGAACCTTTATGTACCCTGCACGCGGAGGCACCAGGCGAGCTCGCGTATGCGCTGCAATATGCGGCGGCCAACCCGGGCATCATGCGGATCGAGGAGCAATGACAGCCCCACTTCTCATGGCAATGCCGCGGAACGAGAAGCTGGCCACCGAGCTTGCGGCGACGCTCGGCTGTGACCTCGGTCACATCGAAACGCGGCAGTTCCCAGACGGCGAGACGTATCTGAGGTTCGTGACCAACCCGGAGGGCAGAGCCGTCGCGATCGTCTGCACGCTCGATCACCCGAACGACAAGCTGCTATCGCTACTCTTCGCGGCGGCAACCGCACGAGAACTCAAGGCGTCGAGGGTCGGCCTCGTGTCGCCCTATCTCGCCTACATGCGTCAGGACCGGCGGTTCAAGCCGGGCGAAGCCGTGACTTCGCGGCAGGTCGCTCATCTTCTCTCGGGTGCTTTCGACTGGTTGGTCACCGTCGATCCTCATCTGCATCGCTACAGCTCACTCGCCGAGATCTACTCGATACCAACGCGCGTCATTCACGCCGCTCCGCTGATCTCCCAGTGGATCAACGTGCACGTGGCTGATCCCCTCATCATCGGTCCAGACAGCGAAAGCGAGCAATGGGTGGCGGCTGTTGCGAAAGATGCCGGCGCACCGCATTCCGTGCTCGAGAAAACCCGCCTCGGTGACCGTCACGTCGAGATCAAGCTGAGAGATCTGGACCCGTGGAAGGGTCGCACGCCGGTTCTTGTCGACGACATCATTTCCAGCGGGCGGACCATGCTCGAGGCGATCGCGCTGTTGACGTCGCAGAGCTGGGCAAGTCCGGTTTGCATCGCGGTGCATGGATTGTTTGCGGACCAGTCGGACGT
>Ga0209341_10002154_pt1 | contig 18849 bp, 30 predicted proteins | sample RifCSP13_2_FD_184020 | JGI IMG/M metagenome (GOLD analysis project Ga0209341, IMG submission 184020) | Soil microbial communities from Rifle, Colorado - Rifle CSP2_sed 13_2 (SPAdes) (version 2) | ecosystem: Environmental > Terrestrial > Deep subsurface > Rock core/Sediment | place: Rifle... | reverse complement strand
CGACAGTCCATCGGTCGCGTTGGCCAGGTCCACCGCCGCCGCCGACGCTTGGATCGTGAACTCGCCCACCACCTCGCCCACGACGGACACGCCCCCGACCGTGCCGGTCGAGATGTAGATGGCGTAACTCTTCCCCACCTCATAGCCGTTCCCGCCTGTCGCGACGATCGTGGCCTGGTTCATACCCACGACAGTCGCGCGATCGACCTGCACGCTCACGCCCGCCGTGATGGGCGTGGCGTTGTTCTCTTCGAGGACGGACAAGACCGGCGTGCCCGCCAGCGTCGTCGGGATGCCTGTCGCGAAGGCTCGTGTGGTAAAGAAATGATAGAACGTCTCGCCGAGGGTGATGTCTCTCATGCAGCGAGTCCTCCATGCCCTGCGAGTCGGAGGCCACCGCCACCGGCCGCAATCGCGACCTGATCGTCAAGGAGCAGTTGCATCTGGGGAACGGACGTGGTGACATCGTTCGTCCAGTCTGTTGTGCCGTTCGCTTCCGCGTAGTACCAACCGGCGCCGCCGAAGCGCGCGGCGTTCAGAATCGTGCCATGACCATTAGCGTTCCCGACCTGCAAGGCTTGCGGAGCGATCGCACCAGCCGAGAACGTGAACACAAACCGAAGGGCCGTCGCCTTCGGGATGGTGTAGGGGCTGGTCAGATAGGCGCCTACTCTCCCGCCCGTGCGCGTGAAGAGAATGGATGTGCTGCTGGCCTGCGTCGTGCCACCCGGCACCGTTCCGTCATCGAGATACACTTCAAATCCAGCGAGCGTCGATGCTCCGCTCGAGAATTGTGCCCCGTAGATCTTGATCTGCTCGGTGAACGCATCCACCCGTAGGCCCTTGCGGTTCGTCGTGCTGCTCGGAGCGGCAGAGGTGCCGAGCCCGCGTCCGCTCACCGTCCCGTCGGTGTACTCAATCACATGGGCGTAGGCCGAGGACACAATGGCGTCGGCGATGAATCCGTTGGCCGTCGTCCACGACGAGTAGAGTTGGCGCATCATGTCGGTAAAAGATGTGTCGCCGAGGGCCGTGAGCACCGTCGCGAAGTCGGTCACATCACCGTCCGCATCGGCGATGATGAACCAGTAGTAGGTGCCCGCCACCATGGCGAAGTCCGCCGGATTGATCTGGTGCCAGCCGATGAAGGTCGCATCCCCGTTCGGGTCCATGGACCCCGACGTGTGTAAGGTCGTACTCGGCAACACGGTGGTGGCCGTCGCGTTCCGTAATTCAAAATTGATATCGTTGACATTCACTGCCGTGCCCGCCGACGCTGTGAGGTAGAAGTAAATCTTTGCGAGGGTCTTGCCGAGGCCCATCACTCGCTGCCCCATCCCGGCCCCGGCCGAGTTGAACGTATAGGCCGAACTGAGCGCAAGTGTTAATTGCGACGGCGCCGAGGTACTGAAGTAATCACCGACGGCCACTTGGGGAGCGAATGTCGCGCCGGACCACGCGCCCCCATGGATCGCGGGTATCCAGAGTCCCTCCGGCGAGCGCCACCATTCCTCATTGCCCGTCGGGAGCAAGCGACCCCACTTCCGGTCGAGAAAGTACGGCACGCCAACCTCGCCCGTCGCGGCGAGACCCCGGACTTTCTCCCACCGGCCAATCAGGTGCATTTATTGCACCTTGAGCGGCGCCGGGTCGCTGAAGTCCACCGTGAACGTCTTGCCTACAATGAGATTCGTATTCGTGAACCCCGGACTCCGGGCCGCCCACCATGCCAGCAACATTTGCAGCACCGTGGTTGCCTCGGGCTTGAGCGTCGGATCAAGGAAGGTCTCTACATCTTCCAGTGACGGGAAGGTCAAACCGTAGATCGGCGGACTGCCGTTGAAAGCATACGTCAGTGAGACCGAGCCGTCACCGTTCTTTGTGAACTTCGTCAGAGTCATCGTTGCCATCGTCAGTTCCTCGCTTTCGTTGTAACTCCGTTCACGCATACGCCCCAGCCCGCGGGATCGTGATCGGCGTCCCTGCGACGACGCTCCGCAGTTCCACCGCCACCGCTGCCCAGTCCTCTGGCGTCTGCGCGTGCGTCATGGTGGCCGCGATCGACGCCGCCGTGGGGGCAAGTCGGTCGATCAGGCCGAAGGGGACATCCATCACGGGGCCAAGGACATAGTCCACCCCACGGAGGGTGCCCGCACTGGCGGCCGTGTACGCGCCCGTCCCCAACCCTTGATTCGCCAGCCCCGCGACGAGTCGATTGTTGCTGTCCTGGGTCGTGAGGCTGACTGTGGGATTCGCCGAGGTGCCGCTGGCCGTTGCATTGATGCCCACGCTCTGGGGATTGGCATACTCACCGCAGATGGCTCCCCATGCCTGGGCGGCGGCGACCGTCACGGTGACCGTGGTAATGCCCGCCGCGACCCCGCGAGCGATCCACGACTCGACACGCACCGTGCCGTTCGTGATCGCCGCGACGAAGCTGAAGCTCGCCCCCGTGGCCGTGATCCCCGTCACGCTCGTCGGAGCGGTCGCATCGCCAATCGCGACCTTCACGACGAGATCACTGCCCGCCACCGTGGCTGGGATCGTGATGGCAACGCTCGTGCCAGTCCCCAAGTCAGGCGTTTTGGCGCTCCCTTTATTCACGAATTCGATCAGACCCTGGGCTTCCTTGAACGCTGCAATCCACACCCTGGCGCTGCTGGCGCCGCTTTCGGTGAAGCTGCTGTTGTATGTGCCCGTGGCCGTGACCAGGCGATAGGCTGTCGCTCCGGGCCAGAAGGACGCGCCGTTCGTGACTTGATCCAGGAGCGTGAAGCTCGCGCCCGCCGTGTGCGTGGCCGGATTCGACGCGGAGTTCCCGCCGATGAATCCCACGAGGAACGCATTCGCGGCCGTGGTCAAGATCCCAGGGGAATCGAAGGGCGAGGCGGCATCCGTCTGCCGCGCGCCAAGATCGAGGATCACCATGGTCCGATCACTCAGAATCTCGACCATCCAGATGGACGGCTGACCGGCACTCGTGATATTCAGCGTGAAGGTGTGTCCCGTGCCGCCAATGATATTCGTCGCGTAATACATGCGGGTGACTGGACTCGACCCGAGTTCCGTTTCGATCGGAGTCCAAGTGTTCCCTTTGGAGTCCGTGAACGAGACGAACGGACCGCCCGCATTCCAGTCGCCGCACAGGACGATCGTGCTGCCGGCGGTCGTGGTCCGCGAGGGCGTTGTGACCGATACCGCACTGGCGGACGCGACGGCGGTGACGCCGAGGCTGAGCGCCATTAGATCCCGTCGCGGGAAATGACGTATGTCACGAGCCTGGGTTCCCGACGAGCGCGGCGGGATCAATGTAGTCGCAGGACTTGAACACGCCGAACATCGGATCGCCAAACACGGCATTGGTGCAGGGGGTGCCATTGGTCAACGTTTTCTGCACGTAGACGGTGTTGGCTCCGTACCGCACGGCCGCCGTCCCCTGAAACGCGCACACGCCGTTTTCGACCGCGCACCGTGTCCAGACCGAGGGCAGCGAGGTCGTCGGTGGTGGTGGCGGCGGGGGAAGAGGTGGCGGAGGCGTGGGCGGAAGAATGACGAAGGTGACCAGAGGAGACGACGTACCTTCAACGCCCAACAGATTGACGGCCACGACGCGGAGATAATACTGCCCAGGTGTCGTGGGACACGGCCACGACCAGGTCGCAGCGGGTCCGACTCCGGCGGGCACCGTGGCCACCTTCAAGCCGGGATCGGTGGGGCTGGTCGCCAGGTAGACGTTGTACTCCTTGAGCGACCACGACACAGGACAGGACACGCCCGCGGGCGTCTGCGCGGAGGCCGGGACCGTCAACGCGGCGAGCAGCAACAACACTCCCCATGTCAGGTGACGCCCACCTGAGAGGCCAACCGGACGCGGCGACTCCTTCCCACGACGGAGGACCGGTGGTCGTCCTGTTCGTAAGTGGAGTGACGGAAAGAGCAGCATGGGGAGTTACCCTCCTGTCAATCGCACGGTGGCGGCCTCGTGCTGGAGCCAGCGGAGCGCCTGGTGACACGCCAGCAGCAGGGCCTCCGACCGGGTGCCCGTATCCACGGGGCCGATCGCGGTATGTTGATGGCCCCGCCAGCGGACACGCACTCGCCACTGTGTCATGGCATTCGTCGGCGTGAGCCGCCCGTGCCAGCGGATCTGGAGATACCCGCCCTCGCTGAGATCCGTGAGGGCAAGGATCGTCCACGCGAACTGCTTCTCAAAGATCGTGCCCTCGACCGTCAGCGGTACGCTCGCGATCATCGTCTAGCCCGCCGTCCAGGTGGCGGGCTGCACATGATCGTGGTCCCCTTCCCGAATAAGCTTGAGCCCCAGTCGTCGCGCGCGCTCCATCGTGAGCGGCAAGGCTTGTGGCGTGTCATACACCACGTCCACCGCGAGGCCAAACAGATGCGCGGAGTGCGTGACGCCACCCACGGCCGTGTTGTGGCGTAGCGTCCGCGTCCAGGAGGTCACACTGGCCCCCGTGAGAGCGCAAAACGTCGCGGCGGCTTCCGCGAACTCCGCCCGGGTCATCGCGGCGGGAGTTCGACTCGCCCGGCGTCGTCCTTCACGGCGAGTCCTTCCTGTGTACACGTCATCGTGCCTCCCTGGATGCCGGAGCCCCCCATGCGCACGACCCCGTAGATCGACGAGATCGAGATGCACCACGACCGCTCACTCTTGCCGAGGGCTTCCAGCACCTTGTCAGAAGGAGCAAGAGAACAGCCCGTGAGGGCTAAGACCACCACCAGGAAGATCGCCTGCCCCATGGCATCGCTCCTTGTCATGGCCTACCGTAAGCACATCTCGCGGAGAGACAGGTTGGCGATCTCAGCGCACGTGCGGATTTGCTGGACGCGATTCATCTTTGTGAGTTCGCCTTGGAGTGCCGACAGCACCAGCGCGAGCGTCTTATCCGTCTGCGCGCGTGCCTCCACAACTTTCGCGACGCGCTGGTCATGCTCCGTCAGCGCCTGCGGGAGAGCCGCAAAGGGGCTGTGAATCCACCCAAAGTAGCTCGCTGCGATCACGCCGAGCAGGATCGTCGCGAGGCTGCCGCCACTGATCTTCCCTGCGACCTCAATGATGAGCGTCGCGCGTTCGATCCACGCCTTGATGCCGTTGGACGCACCGACGGTGGTCATTTATGTTCCCGCCAGCTCCCGCACCGCCCCCTCCGCCTGCGCCTTGAGACTCGCCAGCCGGGCCTCAAGGGCGGCAACCTGGCGCTGCTTGTCGGCGAGCTGCGCCGCCAAAGTGGCTTCGGCCTGCTCGTGCACGAGCCCCAGCGCACGCCCAGCCTCGGCGGCCCGCTGCCGCGCAGCCGCCATGTCCGTGTCCGCCTGCTGCCGTCCCCGCGCCACCTCCACAGCGATCGCGTCTTGCTCCTGCTTCGCCGCGGCCACGATCCGGGCTGATTCCTCGGTGGCCCCATCCGCACGGAGTCGGGCCTGCGCCACGGCGTCCAGGAGATGGCTGTGCTCCGCCGTCAAGGCGGCCACCCGCTGCTCCACCGCGGGCAGTCCCGCCGTCGCCTCGGCGGCCACCTCCAAGATCTCCTCCAAGCGCAGCAACGGGCGCGCAAACTTGTTCACAAGCGCCCGCGCCAGATCGAGCGCCGTGCCTACATCCATCGTCTCGTCGGCCATGCCGTGGCTCCTTTCGCTTACTTGGTACTGTTGAGGATGAGCCATACGTCCACCGCCGTAACCCCAGCGGCGACCGTCGGGCGGAGTTGGTATGCCTGTTGGAGGATCGTGTGGGCGCCGCTTGAGGTCTTGCCGCTGATCGCGTTGCCTTGCGGATCGCTGAGCGTGACGGAGGCGGCGGCATCGTCGGGATCAGGCGAACCTTCCACACCAACGTTGCCGCCGAAGGCCCCCGACTTGAGAAAGTAGATCGTCTTGTCGCTGTACCCGGCCACGATGGCGGGCTCGATTGTGTCACCCGCGTTGAGGCCGGTCCACTTGAAGATACGGACGGTCCGCTCCCCCAGCGGCGTGTTGACCTTGCTCGGACTGACGGTCGCCATCCTGACTCCTTCTGCGGCGGCCCAGGGTGCCCCGAGCCGCCGCCCGCTGTGGACGTGAACGCGCTAGATGCCGCCTGGCCGGCCGATCTGCACCACCAACACGAATCGGCCGGAGAACTCCTGGTCGTTGCAGGCGATGAGGATATCGGTCTCGCTCGTGGCCTCGTAGCCGATGCCTTCCTGCCCGAGCGTGCCCATGACGTTGAAGCGCCCGGTGCCGGCGTTACTGCCCTGCGGCGAGACGGACCCGCCTTGCGCCTTGCCGGTCACCGTTGGGCAGACGGTCATGAAGCGGTTGGTGAGATCGGTGGTCCCCACGGTGATCGCTGTGGAGGCGCCCATCGCTTCCCAGTACAGCTCGCCACCGTGCACCACATCGCCCGGCGTGAGGCGCACCATCTTGATGAGCGCCCCCGCGGCGAGTGCGGCGGCCGTGTAGGTGGCGAACTTGCTTGGCCCGCCGAACAGTGCCGAACTCGGCAACCGGGCGGGCGTGCTGTCGAGCAGCGTGATCTCCCGACTCTTGACGGTGCTGCTGCCTGATGCCATCTAACGATCCCTCCTGTGAAGGTAGGCACGTCGCGCGCTAGCGCTCGCGCAGATGCGACAGCGGCGACTGCCGTTGGAATTCATGTAGGTATTGGCCTCGTCATAGGGATGCCCGAGGGGACACTGCGTGCGATGCTTTGCGGCCACCTGGGTCGAACGCCACGGCGCCAGCGCTTTTGCGATCTGCTGCCGGCGACGTGGCGACATGAGCGCGAAGATCGTCATCATGATGCTGCGGGCGTGGATGTTGGAAACGTGCCAGCGATGAAACGGGCTGTGGTTCTTGTTCTGGTGCTCGTAGCGCGCGATATGACCCCCAAAGATCCGTTGCAATCGCACGAGCGGTTCGAGTTGGACTTGCGACACGACAATTTGTGCCGCTGCCCCGCGAGATTGGAAACATCCCTCTCCCTCGATAAACCCGGCCGCCCATGCGATATCAATGGAAGTCATTGATTTTCTTAGCTTTCCGTTATATCGACCTGGACCACACCCTCCTCCATGACGCGCGTCGAGCCCGCCGACAGGAGCGCGTTGGCCTGCCAGGCGTTGTTGAGGTCGTCCCGCTGGGTGATGTGCACCTCCAACTCCATCGGGATCACGAGGCCCATCGCCGCCTTGTGCCACGCGATGCACGAGCGCGTGGTGGACGCCAGCGCGAGCTGCGTCGTCTCGATCCAGGTGAAGCCCAAGAAGGGCCCCTGCAAGGTGCCGGACTTGAGCGCCATGAGCTGGGTAAAGTCGGACGACGTGACTTCCGTCTCGGACAGCAGATCCTCCAGCCCCTGCGGGCTGATCGCGAAGTACCGATCGGCCTTGGGCACGTTGTTCTCGTTGAGGATGCGCGCGGCTTGCAGCACCTTCTCGAAGGTGAGCCCGACCCCGCCCGCCGCGATCTGCTGACCCGACCCGATCGCCACGGAGGCAGTCGTGTCATCCGCAATGACCGCGGTCGAGCTGCCGAGCGCGGCCGTGAACACGGCCGAATTGATGAACCGCGCCCAGGCGTGCGCGTGGTTGACCGCGTAGTCGTTCTTCGGCTGGATGAGCATCTTGACTTCATCGTGGCGGTCGAGGACATACGCCCCGCCCTTGTCGGTGAAGGTAACGCGCCGCCTGGAATGCGTCGCGTTCATGATGTGCGTCGGCTGGTGTCGGCTGGTGATGGACGCGAAATCCGCGTCGTCGGCCAGCCGCTCGAAGTGGTACGTCTTGCCCTTGACGCCAGACTTCACCCGGACGGCCTGCCGCACCTTGTCGTCGATGGCGGCATACTGGCGGGTGATCTCGGCGGTGTAGGCGTGGACGAAGGCAATGTCCACCGTCTCGGCCATGATCCGTATCTCCTCGTACTCTCAGTGCGAACGGCCACTGCGGTTCGAGGAGGAATCCGGCCGATCCGGGCCCCTCTCACGCCTCACGCGGCGTGTCCCTCGCTGGGTCTTTCCCCAGCGCCACCGGGCGCCTTGCGGCGGAATCCGGTGCTGTGCTGCTCGCCCTGCTACGCGGTGGGGACGGTGCCCCCCGCCTTCAACACGCGGCGGATGGCCGCGAGATACCGCTCGCTGAGCGCATCGTCGCCGGGCTTGGTCTCCATCTCGCTGCGGAGCTTCGTCACCTCGGCCTGCATGGCTTCGATGGACTGGCCCGGCGGCACCTCGGTGGTGATCTCGCCGTGCTCCATCATCCGCTCGCCGATCCGCACCAAGCCCTTCATGAGCGCGAGGTTATTGCCCCTGCCTTCGACCGCTTCGGCCAGTTCGGGATCGTCGCTGAAGAGATCGCGCACCGTCTGTCGGGCCAGGGCGACATTCCGCCCGTACTGGGCGCCCCACTCCTGCTTGAGACTCGTCTCGGCGCCCTTCCGCGCCTCCGCGATGAACTGCGTGATGCGATCCCCTTCGCTGACCGTGTAGCCGCCGTACCAGTCCAGGATGGCCTGCGCCTGCTTGTCGGTGATCCCGGCACTGTGCGCGGCACCCAGGAAGCCCTTGAAGCCCTCCTCATCCAGCGCGAGCCCGGAGTCCTCGGGGAAGGCCGGCGGGCGGGCGGTGTACTTGTCCACGCTCGCGGGCCGCCCCAACGCCGTGTAGAAGGCGTTGACCTCCTCCGGCGGGGCGCCGTCCTTCGGCACCTTGAGCGAGCCCCCGACCATCTTCTTGGTGTCGATGAACCGCTTGGCGAGGGTCGGCACGTCCGGCACGTCCTTGAAGGAGGGCTCGGCGCGCAGCTCCTCGGGCAAGCCTTCGCGCCAGTCCGGCGTCCCGGCTGGGGGCGTCTCGACGACTGGCGGTGCCTCAACGACCACAGGATCAGGCATTGGTCACCTCGTGGGGTGTGAGCATGTTCCCGGCGGTATCAGCCGCGCGGATGATGTGGGCCACCATGTCGAGGCGCCCGCAACGCACGGCCGGATCGCCCGCGCGCTCGGCGTAGGCCAGCATCTCCTGGAGCACGTCGGCCCAGCCGCTGGTCTGCACGAGCATCCGATAGGCGCTGGCGCGGCGATCCAGGATCTCCTTCAGCTTGGCCTTGGTCTCGTCGGGCGTCATGCCGCCGCCTCTTGCGGCTGCTGCTGCGCCGCGCTCTCACTGAGCGTCTTGAGCATGGGCGCCGCCTTGCCTGCGGCGTCCGCAGCCTGTTGGGCGGCGGCGAGCGCCTGCATGACGGCTTCCTTCTGCATCCGCTGGGCGCGGACCTGATCGCGCTGCTCCGTGTCCGTGAGCCATTCCGACGGCGCGCCGGAGGTCAGGAACACGTCCCGGATCATGGCGTCGAGGTCGAGGTTCTCCTTCGTCTTGGCCATGACTTCCGGGTCGGGGAGCAGGGGCGTCAGGAGTTGGATGGACTGCTCCAGCGCCGAGAGCCGCGAGGACTTCTGGCTCCGCGCCAGGGGCCCCTCGTATTCGATGTCGAGATCCTGCCCCGCCAGTTCCGGTGGCGGCTGGGTAAAGGCGCCACGGCGCAGCATCATGGCGAAGGTCAGCCCGATGATCTTGTTGAGGAACTCGGACTCCAGCCGCCCGAGCGTGGGCCCGAGGATGCGGCGCATCGTGTCCCAGCGGCGCTCGACCTCGGTGGCCGTCATGGTCTTGCCGGTCGGCAGCTGCAACTGCTCCCAGAAAAAGATGCGGCGCACCCGCTGCCGACGGTCCTCGTTGAGAATCTGCGCGACGTCGAACTTGGCGCCGAGGTTCATCGGCTGAATCGCGTTCGGGACTTCGATCACGGTGTACCCGCCCGGCGTCTCGTCGATCTCACCCAACACCCCATCGGCCAGGATCGTCTTGGGCGGCCGGATCGCCATGGCGCCAGCGTCCAGCACCATCTCATCGGCCCGGTTGAGAGAACGGATATCGGGGAGCGCGAGCATCCCCGGGCCGCGCCCATAGACCTCGCCGGAGGTTTTCTCCCACCGGGGGACGACGTAGCGAAAGTCCTTGAACCCGCCCTCGTCGATGATCCGCTTGCGGGCCAGGTCCACATAGCAGGACGCCCACGCCATGTTGGTGGCGGCGTACTTGCTCGGGTCGGCGTCCGTGCGCGGATAGACCGCGTGCAGGATCGTGACCAGCTCGTCGGGCTTCGTCTCGGCCAGACCTTGCAGCACCTCGCCGAGGTGGCCCGGCCAGAGGATGGCGCAGGCGCGCGCCGTCATCTGCTCCTCACGCATGATCGTCTCGACCACGCCATCCGGCCCCTCGGCAATGACATAGGCGCCGACCGGATGCGCGCGGAAGAGGAAGCCACCGAAGGGTTCCTCGGGATCGTCCGGCTCCTTCTCCCCCACGAACATGCACCCGGTCCCGAAGGCCGCGAGATCCAAGTAGACCTCGTTGACCTCGGCGTAGTAGTTCGACTGGCGGTAGCCGAGATACAGCCGCTGCTCCGTGTCCTCCAGCCAGTCCATGACGCGCTTGATCTTGTTCACGCGGTCATCGCGCGTCTTGAGATGGAACCACGGCGCGGCTTGGGACGTCAGCGAGCCGCCCATGTTGGCCGCGAGATTGTGCGCGGACTCGGCCCCCGTGGCATCAAAGAGCCGCGTGGTCTGCCGCTGGCCCGGCGTCACGGCGTTCTGCTGCCGGTTCAGGATGGACCCGCGATGCGGCACGATGAACTCCGCGCACTCGTCCCAGAGCGGAATGAAGTTCTCGCGCCGGGTCTTGAGCGTGTCGTACCGCTTGACGATGGCGACGGGATCAGCGGGCACTAGCTCGCCTTCGGCCCCTCACCGCGGAGCCGCTTGCCGTCGGGCAGGAGGACCGTCAGCCCCGGCTGGATCTGCTCGTAGACGATCACGTGCGCGCCGCACTTCTCGCAGGCGCCGGGGATGCTCGGCATGCGCTTCGTCGCGGCGTACCGCTGCTTGGGCGGCCAGAGCTTCACCTTGACGAGGTGCCCGTCCTTGCCGTCCTCACAGATGCGCGGGGTGTGCGCTTCCCGCCCGGTCACCTTGAACTCCGGCGGATCAGCCAGGGGGTTGTCGAAGATTGCCGCTTTACTCTCAAGCATCATGTCCCTCCAAGGGTGCGGCGCCCGGTGGGACTGCCCCCGGTGCCGGTCTGTTCCGTGCCGCCGGCGAGGATCGTTGAGGCGCGCCCCCGCCGCTTCTTGAGCGCCGCTGCCGCCTTGGCCGCCGCAGCCTGCGCTTCCGTGTTGTCCACGGGCGGCGGAGGCGGCGGAGGGGGCGGACTGGGCGAGCCTCCACCCCCGAAGAGTGAGCCCATCACAAAGCCCTTCCGAGATCCGACAGTCGTTCTTGAAGCTTCTGAAGGGCGTTGCCCATCTCTAGCGTGAGCCCATGCATACCAATCGGCTCAGTCAGCTTCGCTAAGTCCTGTGGCACAGGTCCATGAACCCGCTCGCCGATGACGTCGAGTTCGAGATGACACTGGCGAACCACGCCCAAGAGATGCGCCAAACGAGTCGTGATCGTCTCAAGCGGTGGCACATTCACCGGGTTCTGAGCGAGTGCTTGTCCAACACCAGAAGCCATCACTTGTCTCCCTTCCGCACGCCCGCCATCTTCGGCGTGACGCGCTCCGGCTTGCCGTGCATAGACCCGGCGGCGTAGTCGTGCAGCTGCCGCTTCGTCATGGACTTGCGGAGCGCCTTCGCCTTGGGGAAGGTGGCCCCGTGCTCGGCGGCCATCATGAGGCGCTGCTGCGACTTGGACAGAGCCGGAGACATCAGTCTCCCTCCTTGACGGGCCACCAGCGGTGTCCCCGCGGATGCGCCCACTGTTCAATGCGCGGTGAGATGCCGATGAGGAAGGGCAGGCTGTCCTCACACAACCAGCCCGTCCTCCTGTCCCGGAGCCACGTGCAGACCCGCGTGTAACCTTCGACGAGGCAGAACGGGCCATGCAGCGTGCGGCCGACGGCGATGGGTCGCTCGATGGGCGTCTCGAAGCCATGCCACTCCGGCTCCGTGCGACCGGGATCGCGCTCGCCCGCCAAGTCCACCAGCCTCTGACTCGGCCACTTGGCCTGCCACTCGGGCAGGTTGAAGAAGCGCAGCGCAGTGACCCCCGCCAGATCCAGCTCGTGCTCGTACCAGTGCAGGTCGAGATGCAGCAGGCTCGACACGAGCTGGCCCCGCATGGCGATGATGGCGTCTTCCACGCTGGCCCAGCCATCCGGCGAGATCGCGTCGAACTCCTGCGCGCGGAGCATGCTGAGGAGATGGACCGAGACAAGGCCCGCCTGGAGCGCCTGATCTCCTCGCGACGAGCGCAACTCGGCCACGCCCCACGCCCGGAGCATCTGGCTGGCTGTCGCGGGCACCCACTGGCCCGCCGGCATGAGCTTGGCTTCGGTGCGGAGATCCTCAGGCTCCCAACTGCCAAACGGCTTCCAGACGCACGGACGCCCGGCCACGAGGCACTCCCGTTCGATCTTGGGGCCGCTCACGCCGTTGTGCGTATGGGTCACGATACGGAGCGCCGGCTGGACCTCGGGATGCGCGATCAGCCAGAGCGTGACATCGCGACCCGAGCCTGGACGCCCCAAGTCGTGGTCGAGATGCAGCGTCCCGTAGGACCGCGCCTGCAAGTGGGCGATGGCCACCTCCGGGTCATCCGTCCAGTCGATCTGCTCCGTGCCGTACTGATCGAAGAACCAATCGCGGCGGAGCGGCGTATCTTCGACGAGCAGAATCCTATCCGACATGGAGGAGCCTCCCGAGCGCGCGCCAGGTCACGGCGAGGATGATGGCCATCGTGCCAGCCGAGACGGCCAGCAGGACAATCAGGACGACGCCCACCAGCCAGTCGGGCCACTCATGCGGCTCGTGCGGGTCTGTCCGAGAGGGGGTCACGAGACGGACGCGATGAAGGACGGGCTTCATGGAGAGGTCTCGTAGATCTGGTTGTTCCAGTTCATGTTGTGTGCCCTCGTCGCCTCGCGCCTATCGAGCCGCCGCAGAATCTCCAGCGTCTCCATTTTCCACGGATCTTGTTCATTGTTGAGCTGCGTCTGCCGATGGATCACCCCGTTCCGAAAGTCGAAGGCGCCCAAGCACACCATGGCGATCTCGGCCGCCACGAGGATACCGCCGCCAATCGCCAAGGCTTCCCACCACGGCAGCGTGCCGAGATTGCGGTAGCCCGAGAGAAACGCGCCCCCCATAGCGATCTTGATCCAGGGCTCGACGGTCTGCACGGTATCGCGCCCCCGGGTGCGCCAGGCGTAGTAGGTGCCCAGCCACCGCCAGCGGCGCGCGAGGCTCTCGCCCATTCACAGCCTCCTGAAGATCACTTCGTAGCGCCCCGACCCACCCCAGAACGCCCCCGGAGTGTCGGGCGTGTTCACGACAATGGTGCTGATGGGATTGCCCCCCGAGCGGCCTGCACCGGCTGCCGTCAGGTTGGGCGTCAGCGTCTTGGATGTCGGGCTCTCGGCGGTGACGGTGCACTTCTTGCGGATGACCATGGCTTACTCCCCCTTGTCCGCGCGTGGAGCGCGCCGGGCGTGCACGTCAGACACCGGATTATCTTCGCCACAGGCTAGGCAGACGGTGCCACCCAGTCGTGTCTTGACCACCCATGCGGTCGGGTGAGGACACGGCACGGTCATGCGGTCCGCACAAACGGCCGACGCTCGCGCCCATGATCTAAAATATTGTAGGTCTGCTTGACGGTCAGACGCCGCGGCGGCGCCGTGTGATCCCGCGTGGGTGCCATGCCTTCGATCAGGTAGCAGAAGGCGTCCCCGTAGTCCTCGTGGGGATGATTTGGCTTCTTCGGGAGATCGCGGGAAACAGCTCCACTCGGGCCCGTCGGGTAGTACCAGCCCCCGTTGAGCGCCTTGATGAGGCCCACGCACTCTTCGGGGTCGAGCTGGAGCACGGCCGTCCCCTGCGCCAGCCGGTTGAGCACGGAGAGCATGGGATCACGCCGCCCCGGCCACGACACGGGCCCCGGCCGGTACACGCCCGGCAGCATGGCGCGCATCACGCGGAGCGCGTTGGCTTCGATGCTCGTCTGCTCGTCGGTGTCCAAGGCGGGATCGTAGTGGACGCGGATTGCCTCGTGGTCCCGGCCGCGGCCCATCGCCCAGGGTGCGTGCTGCGCGAGCCAGGGCAGGAGCGTGGCGTCCAGGTGCTCGCGGATGCCTGCGCGCTCGCTGACCAGGGCGGCGAGAATGCAGAAGCGCCCCGCTTGCCGCTGGCCGATGACCGTGGCGCAGGTGTGGTCCGCGTCTTGCCCAATCCACAGTGGGCCCCACTCAGGGCTCGGATGCAAGCGCCGGCCGTAGACCACGTGTGTATCCGCGTTGAACCCGACGGCCACCTGCGCACCCAGCATGATCGTGCCCGGTTGCCCATCAAGGAGTCGGCGCAGCATGTCCGGGCGATCCTGCAAGGCTTCCCGCCACTCGGCCCGCTGGGCTTCGCTGGCCCGCTCCCCGGGGGGGATGCGGACGTACGCGGACCCCGGATGCTGCCGGACCACGAACCGCTGCCAGGTCCAGTGATCCTCGTCCGGGTAGTTGAGCGTCATGATCGCCGGGTGACAGTGGGACGGCAGGCGTAAGGAGGTCATGCCGAGGCCCCAGGCCGAGCTACTGAGTCCAGACGACTGCACCAACATTGAGGCAGGGGCGGGCTCTTCGAACCAGAGGCCGTGGGACTCCGCGCGCAGCCGGTCCATCCCGGACTGGTCCTCCACGCCAAAGAGGCGAAGCGACACGAGGACGGTCCCGTCAAGGATGAACTCGGCGGTATGCCCTTCCCCACGAACATGCCAGAGCCCGGCCCAGCCAGGATCGCGGAGACTGTCGTGGGTCTTGTTCTTGTGAGAGGCGAAGGTGTCCGCCACGCCGAGCCATTTGCACGGGAGCGGATAGCCGGCTTCATGGTGGCGCTTGGCGTGCGCGACCATGGCGCCCAGCGCACCCCACGTCTTGCCGTCCCCACGAGTGCCGAAGGCGGCGACTTCATGCGCGGTCCCCGTTGCCGCCGTCTGGATGAAGTCGTACACCGTCTGTCCGAAGCGGAGATCCAGGGTCGCCGGGGCCGAGATCGTGGCCATTCACCGCCACCTGCGTCGAACCCGTAACCCCAATGATGACCTGGACGGGGCGCAAGACATCGACGTGATCCCCGATCCGTGCGATGGGGAACCGACGCTCAAGAAAGAAGAACGCGACCTTGAGCCGCGTCTCGCGTGGGGTTTTCTTGGCGCGAGCGATCCTGAGCGCCAAGCGCAGCATCTCGTCGCTGTAGTCGTCGAGGTTGAGCGTGCTGGGCACCCGTGGCTAACTCCCGCGCAGGTGGTCAGAAGGTGCCCACCGTGGTTCCATATAGGCCCCGTACCCGGCTGTCATCGGGATATCCTATACCACGCATCGGGCTACCCCTGTCAAGGGAATCTTGGACGGCTTCCGGGTAGAAGAGACACCAACCCCCGATCAGGTCTCCCCGACCGGGGGCGGTGTGCTCATGCAAGACATCCTAGTGGGACAAGAATGCCCCACACCGATTTACCTTGTCAAGCAAATCCTGTCATGCGACCCTCAGCGTGCTCATGATAGGCATGGGTTGCGGAAACCCCGCGGCGTCAAACAGGGGAGTAAAGAGCCCACTGGGGACCCCGGTCGCGTCCTATCATGCGGGGCAAGTCTTTTCCCCCTTCCTTCGCCCCGACCTGACGACGCTGTAGCACTCCGCTCCCCATAGGCAGCATCAGCTTGCCCCTTACATCAGGGAGCAAAGAAGGGGGAGATCTATGCTGCGCTGCGTTACGCCTGCCCGCCCCGCACGCTCATCGGCACCCCGTACTTCTTCGCCATCGTGGTCGCCAGCTCGAACATGCCGACGATGACCTTCTGGCGCTCGGCCGGCGTCAGCTCGGCCTTCTCATCGTGCGCCGTCCAGTTGAGATCGGCGTCGAAGAGGACGACGACTTCGCAACGGATCGTCGGGGTGAGGAGAGAAGACGTCAGCATGCTGAGAAAGCCAGAGAACCACAGTGCAAGAGCCCGTATCATTTCCGCTTATCCTTCACGAACCGCTGAAGGGCGAGAATCAGACGACTCGCCTGATTCACAGTCAGATGTGCTGCGCCGTTATTATGCTCCAACACGCCGCCCTCGATGAACAACCAACCCCGGGTCATGGGGTCGGCACTCGACTCGCGCACACTGATCTGACTACCGTAAGTATCTCTCATCACCGGCCCGTACAATTTGAGACCGCGGGCATTGTCTACCGTCGGGTATCGCTTCATGGCGCCACCCTCCCTGACAAATGCCCTGCCTCGCCTCGCCTCGCCTTGCCCTGCCTCGCCTTGCCCAGCCAAGCCTCGCCAGGCCCCGCCGTACCTGGCCAAGCCCAGCCGCGCCTCGCCCCGCCGCGCCCCGCCCCGCCTTGCCTCAGGGCGCCACCCGCCCCCAGATCGTCAGGATCACCAACCCCAGCGGCGCCACCCGGAGCGGCAGGCTCGTCAGGCAGAGCCCGGCGCCGATGACGGCCGCCGCTGACCACGGATCGGCCCAGTGGAGCCCGCTGCCGATCCGGTACGCTGCTAGCAGGATCGTCGCCGCCCCGGCCCACCCGTACTCCCACCACAGCTGCACCGCGTCATTGTGGACATGATCGCTCGGGTCCAGTGGGAGCCGCCGCCCGGAAGCCGCGTGCCACCGGGCCACCGCCAGGAAGGTCGTCCCCGGCCCCTGCCCCGCCGCCTGCCAGTGCCGGAGCATGAGCCAGACCGTCTCAAGCCGGCCGCGCACGCTGTCGAGGGAGTCGCCGCGGGGGGTCCATTCGAGGAGCTTCCGGCCCAGGAGGATTGGCGCCCACCAGAGCCCCAGCGCCCCTAGGAGCACACAGCCACCGACAGCCATGCTTGCATAGCCCCCCAAGAGGAAGAGCCCCCCCGCCAGGGCACCGAGCGCCCCCCATGAGGGTCCGGTGAACCAGAGCCCAAGCCCCAGCGCCGGCCAGGCCCAGAAGGGCGCGAAGGGGACCATGAGCGCCAGGTAACCCGCGCAGAGTGTCCGTTGGCCGAAGCTGCCGTAGGGGAGGCGGGGTTCGCGCAGCTCGGTGGGCAAGGCCACGGCAACCCGTATGAGCACGGTGCGGAAGTTGCTCGGGTGCCATCCGCTCTCAAGGAACCGCCGCCACCGCCACTGGAACACCACCAGCCCGATCTGCACGCCTGCCCAGGTCAGCCAAGCGAGGACGACCCACCGAAGCATCCCGGCCGGGATCGCCCGCACGGCAAACCACGTCCCCACGATGGCCACCCAGCGCAGCAGGCCGCCCATCTGCTCCGCCACGATCCGCCAGCCGTCCGCAATCGGCGCGTCACCGGAGCCGCGCCAGTGCCAGAGCCACCACAGGCCCATCGGCACGAAGAGCGGCTCGGCCCACGCCAGCCAGAGCATGCTGAGGCCGAGCATCCCACGGAGCCAGGTGTCGTGGGCGCCCTGCACGGCCCGACGCGAGTAGCGAGCGAACGGGATCAGGGGCGCGAGCGCGAACGCGAGTGCAAGGAGGGAGGCGAGCGCCGCACTGGCCCACGCCATCAGCGCCTCCCTCGCCACACATAGAGCCCCTGCCAGTTCGGCCCCCGCACGCTCCCGCGCTGCCGCACCAGTCGGAGCAGCTCGTAGTGCGCCTGCTGGTCGGACGTGCAGTAATCGAACACGAGGACCTGGGCGCGGTCCATGAAGTGGATGGCCTCCCGCGTGGGATCGGGGAGGTGCTCGAAGACTTCCGTACACACGATCCCGTCGTAGGGCTGATCCAGCGCCTGCGCGGCCAGGCACACACGCACGTTCGGGTGTCCGGCGAAGCGTCGGGCGCAGTAGTCGAGCAGCAGGCCCGGCTGATCGGCCACCGTGAGCTGTGGCAAGCGCCCCGGCCACGCCGTGACCATGCCATGCGCAAAGGGCGCCGCGCCGGCGCCGTATTCGAGGATCGTGCGGCACTGACGGAGCGCCCACGCGGCGGGCCACCACCGGAGCGGATGCCATTCCCGGCGCTGCACGTAACCGAAGAGCCGGGCGCGGCCGCCTTCCGGCGCCTCCCAGTGATCGCCCGTCGGATACCGTTCCCGCCACTGGGCCGCGTAGTGGTAGTTGAGCGCCTGAAACGCCGCATAGTCCGTCACGGGCACGCCCGGCGGGCGGAGCTGGTCCCAGACCGTCGCGAAGTCGTCTATCCATCTCAGCGCGAGGCCCCGACGCACGAGGGCGCGATGGAGATGCAACGGATGCTGGGCCAGGAGATACGCGAACCGTCGCCACCGCGCGAGCCCCGTCATGCGACCCCCCGTGCGCGGCGAGACACCGACCGGGAGGCATACGCCTGGGGCGGACCCACGCGCCCGCGGATCTCGATAGCCCGGGCCACGCGCAGCGCCTCGCCGGTCAACCGCGTCCGATCAGCCTGCCCGCGCGCCCGAGTGCGCGCCGCATCCTGTGCCCGGCCGCAGACTTTGCTACAGTATTGCTGCTGCGTGGGACCCTCGAAGGGCTCGTGGCACCACACACACCGCTTGGCGATGGCGCGGCCGCGGTGCGCGGGCCCCACGGGGACGTGCAGCGTGGGCACACGCACACCATAGAGCGAATGCCCCGCCCCGCAGACGTAGCGCCGCTGCGGGGAGTCGTAGACGCGCATCTCGACGGTGAACTGGGTATCTTCGCGGACCAGGCTGCCGCACCGTGGGCACCGGCTGGAGGGCGGAGGGGCGGCGAGGGCGACCGAGGCGGTCATGGCGCTCCCGGCGTCTGGCGGAGGGCGGCGCGGGCCTGACCGATGGATA
>Ga0209341_10002149_pt1 | contig 18858 bp, 15 predicted proteins | sample RifCSP13_2_FD_184020 | JGI IMG/M metagenome (GOLD analysis project Ga0209341, IMG submission 184020) | Soil microbial communities from Rifle, Colorado - Rifle CSP2_sed 13_2 (SPAdes) (version 2) | ecosystem: Environmental > Terrestrial > Deep subsurface > Rock core/Sediment | place: Rifle... | reverse complement strand
CATCAGCGCGACGAACCCCGTGAGGTACACCCACCCGATGACGATCTCCGTGGACGAGAGCGGGATCATGCCGAAGTAGAACTTCGCGAGCTGGGCTGCGTGCGTGGAGGGGACGAGCATCGCGACGGGCTGGAGGAACCCGGGGAGGAGGCTGACCGGGTAGTAGACCGGGGGGAGGAAACCGAGGAGGAAGCCCAGCACCTGCGGGATCGAGTTCGCGCGCCGGGTGTTCTTCGTGGTCAGCCCGATCACGTACCCGACGAACACCATCGCGAGCCACATCAGGAGGGAGACGGCGATCACCAGGAGGAACGCGAGCGGGCCGATCGGCTTCGACAGGAGCAGGATGCCGAAGGAGAGGACGAGCGCGGGGCTCGCCGCGATCAGCGTGCTCAGGGCGAGGCCGAAGGCGTACGAGAGCGGGGACACGGGCGACGCGACGAGGATGTCCTGGAAGCGGAACCAGTGCTTGTTGAAGTAGACGGACTGCGCGACGCCCATGCCGACGAACGCGAGGGAGAGGACGACGGCGCCGACGAGCGCGGGCAGGGCCGCCTGGCCGCCGGAGAACAGGTAGAGGAAGAAGACGGGCAGGAACGAGATCAGGGAGAGGATGAACAGGATCATCGGGTCCCGGAGGAGGGGGAGGGAGTCCCAGACGCCGATGTACCACGCCTCACGCAGCCTCGTCATCGATCGACCCTCCCACGATGTGGATGAACGCCTCCTCGAGGCTCGGCGGCTGGAACGAGACCTTGAGCCCCTCCCGGATGCTCCGCTCGACGACCGCCAGGATCTCCTGGTCCGAGGACGGATGGAGGACCTGGCGGCTGTCCGCATCGCCGTGCGCGGACTCGACGATCAGCCGCATGCCGACGCCCGCCTTCGCCTTCGCCTCGTCCACGGTGCCGAGGAACACGAGGCGGCCCTTCTCGATGATCGCGAGGCGGTTCGCGAGCTTCTCCGCCTCGTCCATGTAGTGCGTCGTGAGCAGGACCGTGACGCCCGCACCCGCGAGCCGTCGGATCGCGGCCCACACCTGGCGGCGGCCGAGGGGGTCGAGGCCGATCGTCGGCTCGTCGAGGAAGAGGAGTTCCGGGTCGGCGATGAGGGCCATGCACAGGAGGACGCGCTGGCGGAGGCCGCCGGAGAGATCCGCGCACAGCTTGTCCTTGTGCTCCCACAACTCGAACTGCCGCAGCACGCGCTCCGTGCGCTTCAGGGCGTCCTCGCGCGACATGCCGCGGATGAGGCACATGAGGCGCACGTGGTCGTACGCGGACAGCATCATCTGCGGGCGGGCCTCCTGCGGAAGGGCGGCGATGCGTCGGCGGATCGACTTCGCGCCTCGGACGACCTCGCTCCCGAAGACCGTCGCACGGCCGGCCGTCGGCATGAGCTGGGTCGCGAGGACGCGGAGGAGGGTCGTCTTCCCCGCCCCGTTCCGCCCGAGGAGGCAGAAGACCTCTCCCTTCGAGACGCGGAACGAAACGTCCTTCAGGGCCTCCGTGCCCCCGGGATAGGTCTTCCCGAGGCGGTCGACCTCGACGACGTCCTCCATCGGGACCGCCAAAAGCACCCGACGTATTAGACGTGCCGTCGCGGCGCGGAAGCTTCATCAACGCCCGCGGGATGCGCGCATCGATGGGAGACCGCCTCGACCCGATCTTCAACCCGAAGAGCGTGGCGGTGATCGGCGCGAGCCGCACGAAGGGCAAGGTCGGCTACGCAATCCTCCACAATCTGATCGTGAACGAGTTCCAGGGCACGATCTACCCGGTGAACCCGAACGCGGACTCCGTCCACTCGATCAAGGCGTATCCGAACGTCATCGAGATCCCCGACCCTGTGGACCTCGCGGTCATCTGCGTCCCCGCGGAGATCGCCCTCGAGTCCGTCGCGCAGTGCATCGAGAAGGGCGTGCGCGGCCTCGTCGTCATCACCGCGGGGTTCCGCGAAATTGGCGGCATCGGCGAGGAGCGCGAGCGGAAACTGAGGGACCTCGTCCGCAAGCACGGGGTCGCGATGGTCGGCCCGAACTGCATGGGCGTGATCAACACGAACTCGAACGTTCAGCTGAACGCGACGTTCGCCCCCACACCCCCGCTCCGCGGCGGCATCTCCTTCCTGTCGCAGTCCGGCGCGCTCGGCGTCGCAATCCTGGACCACGCGCGCAACATCAACGTGGGTTTCGCGAAGTTCGCGTCCCTCGGGAATAAGGCGGACGTGAGCGGCAACGACCTCCTCATGTCGTGGGCGGACGACCACGACACGCACCTCATCCTGCTGTACCTGGAGAACTTCGGCAACCCGCAGAACTTCGCGCGGATCGCGCGGCGCATCTCGAAGAAGAAGCCGCTCATCGCGGTGAAGTCCGGGCGGACGGAGGCAGGCGGTCGGGCGACCGTGAGTCACACCGGCGCTCTCGGCGGCTCCGACATCGCCGCGGAGGCGGTGTTCGCGCAGACCGGCGTGATCCGCGCGTACAGCATCGAGGAGCTGTTCGACTACGCGATGGCGTTCGCGTGTCAGAAGCCGCCGAAGGGGAAGCGCGTCGCGATCGTCACGGATGCCGGGGGTCCCGCGATCATGTGCACGGACGCGCTCATCCAGGAGGGTTTGGAGCTCGCGACGCTGAAGCGCGAGACGATCGAGTCGATGCGGGGGTGGGCCGCGGCGGAGGCTTCCCTGACGAACCCCGTCGACCTCATCGCGTCCGCGGGCCCGGAGGAGTACCGGAAGGCGCTCGACGCGGTGCTCGCGGATGAGGGCGTGGACGCCGCGATCGCGATCTACGTGCCGCCGATCGTCACGTTTGAGGTCGACGTCGCGAAGGCGATTTGGGAGACCGCGGCCAAACACGACAAGCCCGTGCTGTGCAACTTCCTGGGCCGTTCGCAAGAGTCACCCGGGTTCGTCGAGCTCGTGCAGCACAAGATCCCCTCGTACCTGTTCCCGGAGAGCGCCGCCAAGACGATCGCCGCGATGCACCGCTACGGGGAGTACCTGAAGCGGCCCGAGGGGACGTTCAAGGAGTACGAGGTCGACCGGGCGGCCGCGGAGCGCATCCTGTCCGCCGCCAAATCGGCGGGGCGGAAGCGGCTCCCGGAGATGGAGGCGATGGAACTCCTGGCGGCGTACGGGTTCTCCACCGCCAAGTCGCGGTTCGTGAAGGACGCGGAGGAGGCGGCGGCCGCAGCGAAAGACATCGGCTTTCCCGTTGTGCTGAAGGCGGTGGGCGAGGGGCTCGTGCACAAGACCGAGAAGAGGGCCGTGGCGGTGGACCTGCGGGACGAGGATGCCCTGGAGGGCGAGCTCGCGAAGATGGAGAAGCGCCTCCTGAAGGCGAAGGTCGCGATCGACGGTTTCCTCGTGCAGGAGTACGTGCGGGGCGGGAAGGAAACGATCCTGGGCATGAACCGCGACAAGGTGTTCGGCCCGCTCCTCGCGTTCGGCCTTGGCGGCGTCTACGTGGAATTCCTGAAGGACGTGGCGTGGGGCCTGGCGCCGATCACGGACGAAGATGCGCGGCGTATTGTGCGCTCCGTGCGGACGTACCCGCTCCTGGAGGGCGTGCGCGGCGAGAAAGCATCCGACGTTACCGCGGTCGAGGAAGCCCTCCTCCGTTTGTCGCAACTCGTCCTCGACTTCGAGCCGATCAAAGAGGTCGACCTGAATCCCCTCATCGTGCTCGAGAAGGGCAAGGGATACAAGGTCGTCGATGCGCGGATCGTCCTGTAGCCGGATCGAGGTCACCGGTAGCCCCGGTCCCGAGCAGCTCATACCTTTTCCAGCGGGTTGAACTCCTCGTCCGCGAGTATGCGGTTCCAGCGGTCGTCGAGTTCGCGGATGGTGGCCAGGTCGAGCAGGCCGCGAATCACCTCGTCGTAGGTCTGACCCTTTGAGCCCAGCTTTCGGAGCTTCTCCTTCGTTTCCCGTTGGAGGGAGATCGTGGTCATCGATGCCATCGCCTGGAAACTATGGAAACTATGGTACTTTTGCTTGGCTATGAAATGAAGGACCCCTGACCGCTAAGCCTTCCGTCCACGCTTCCCCCTCGGCGACAGGAGTTCAATCCATTCCCCGTCCGGGCCCGTGATGTACGCGAGTCTCTCGCGCCCCTCATCGTACGGACCGAGGACGACCTTCACCTCGTCCTTATGCTCGGTCAGGAAGCGGTCCACGTCGCGCACGGAGAACGCGAGATGGTCTAGCTCGTCTCCTTGGCGGTACCTCGCGTGCAGACCCTTCTTGGGATACCAATTCAACTCGAGGCGCTGCGACCCGCGAGGGCTCTTCAGAATTGCGATCTTGCCGCCGGTCTCCTTGATGTTCATCCGGTACTGGACCTCCATCCCCAGGAGGCGCGTGTAGAAGTCGATCGAGCGGTCCATGTCGCGCACGCGGATGCCCGTGTACCGGAACCCCATGGTCTCTCCGCCGCCCCAGGAGCGAGCAAGCCCATGAGGATTCCCCCGCCGATGGGCGGGACAAAATCATTCGTGGTTCTCACCGGGCCAAGTTAAATAGACAGGGCGTCCAAAGACCTCCTGACTGCTCGAGGAGGACCCCGTTGCCCCCGCCTCACATCAAGAAAGCAAGGCTCCACAAGCTGTTCATCCTCGATTCCAAGGGCGACTACCATGGAGAGATCCCCCTAGACGAGACGTGCCTCGTCGAGTATGGCGAGGTCCTGGAGGCCGCCAAGGGACAGGGCATCGCGGACGGGGAGTCGATCTTCCTCAGTGGCTGGAAGGTGACCGCGATCTCGGGCGAACGGATGGGCCTCCTCGCGGTCTCCACGGGCTCCCTCGGATCCGACGAGCTGACGTGGGCCCGGATGGCTCTCCACGCGGCCGAGGCGACGCTCACGGGGGACCCGAAGCCCGCGCCGCGGGCGCGGGACGAGCAGGACGAAGACAAGGCCGACCAGGGCAAGGTCCTCCGGCAGGCCCCGGCGCCTGCACCGCCACCGGCACCGCCACCGGCATCGGCGAGGCGGGTGACCCACACACCCCGCGCGGATCCCATCCCTCCTGCGGGAAACGCCCTCGAGGCCCAAGAGAAGGCGCTCAAGAAGCGGGAGGAAGCCCTGCGGATGATGGAGGAGAACACGCGCGCCTCCGTCGAGGAATTCCGGAGGAACACGGAGGCACAAATCGAGGACCTGAGGACGCAGCTCGTCGCGGCGCGGAGGGAGCACGAGCGGACCCAGGCCGCGCTGGCGGGGGAACGCGAGCGGGCGCGTGCGCGCCCGGTAGCCGCGCCGCCGCAAGCGATTCCGCGGGCAACTCCGCCGCCGACTCCGCAGGTGCCCCTCAGCGATCGGGAGCTCGTGGACGTGCGGGAGGAGATCGAGCGGGAGAAAGTCCACCTCCAAAAGCGGGCGATCGAGTTCCTCGAGCGCGAGGAGACACTCCGCGACCGGGAGACGAAGGTCGAGGACGATGGTCGAAGGCTCGCACAAGGCCGAGAGGAGATCGAGAGGCTCCGCACGGAGGTCGAGGCGGCGAAGGCCACGACCGGGGAATTCGAACGAGAGGCGACGAGGCAAGAGGTCGACGAGCGCGTGAGGGCCCTCCAACAGAAGACGTCCGACCTCCTCGCCCGGGAGGAGCAGCTCAAGAAGAGGGCCGTGGAGATCCGTGCGCTCCTGAACGGCGGACCTTTTAAACACGAAACGCCTTTCTCGATAAGATGATCCGGGAGCGCGTCGATCGCCTGCTCGCGCGCCTCGCCAAGGAGCCCCAGTTCTCGACGCAGGGGCGCACGATGTTCGTCGACCTCGAGCGGGAGGTGGTGCGCGAGGCGTACACGCCCCGGGCCGTCGTGGAGGCGTTCCTCGGGGGGCGCGGCGTGAACATGTTCTACCTCGCGAACCTCCTCGACCCCTCCCTCGACCCCGAGCACCCGGACGTCCCGCTCGTGTACGGCTCCGGCATCGCGACGGGGATCATCCCGAGCGCGTCCCGGGGGAACCTCACGTCGTGGTCCCCGGACAGCCGCATCCTCATGGACTCGAACGCCGGGGACTACTTCGCCTCGTTCCTCCGCCTGAACGGCATCGACCACTTCGTCCTGTACGGCCGCGCCGCCAGGCTGACGCTCCTGTCCATCGAGGGAGGCGCGCTGAGCTTCCGGGACGCGACCGCGTACGCCGGGACGAACAACATCGACCTGCGGGCGCGCGTCGCCCAGGACTTCGACGGGCGCTGGGGCGCGAACCTCGCGATGATCAACATCGGGGAGGCGGGGGAGCGCGGCGTCCGCGTCGCGGGCGTGATGACAGGGCCAAAGTCGCTGCACGCGCGCGGGGGGACCGGGGCGAAGATGGGCTCCCTGAACCTGAAGGCGATTGTGATCCGGGGAATCACGAAACTCGCGTACGCACACCCCGAATACGTGCCGCCAAAGAATCGGGACATCGCGCGGCAGTTCATGTCGACGGGCGTCGGGAAGATCCTCCACGAGCGCGGCACGCCGTTCCTGTACAAGCCGAGCCGCCAGATCTGGGCGATGGGGACGAAGAACAACCAGGAGACCGTGTGGGTGCCCGACCTGGATTCCGAGAACTTCGACCGCTTCCGGCCGTCGATGACGGGCTGCTTCCGATGCCCCGTGAACTGTCGCCCCATGAACGACATCACCTCCGTGTACCCGTCCGACCCCGAGCTGGCGGCGCTCGTGGCGCACGTGGACGGGCTGGGCTACGAGGGGAAGCGATACCTGACGGGCGACGGGCCGGAGTACGTGACCGTCGGTAAGTTCGGCCCGAACATGGGCGTGAAGATGCCGCAGCACGTGATCTACCTGAACAACATCTGCAACGACCTCGGGCTCGACACCGCGGGGACAGGCGGGAACCTCTCGTGGGCGTTCGAGCTGTACCAGCGCGGGCTGATCACCGCCAAGGACACGGGCGGCCTCCGGCTCGAATGGGGCGACCTTCGCGTCATCGCGGAACTGTTGTTCCTCACCGCCGAACGCGAAGGGTTCGGCCGAGCGATTGCCGCGGGGAGCCGCGCGGTAGACGAGGGCTTCTATCCTCCCGGATCCGAGAAGTATCGTATGGCGGTGAAGCGCACGATGCAGTCCGACCCGCACGACGCGCGCATCCTGAAGGCGTTCGCCCTCGGCCTGGCCGTGTCGACCCGGGGGTTCGACCACCTCCGAAACCGCGTCACGCTCGAGATCAACGCGCGAATCAACGACGACCCGGCGTACAAGGCCCGCCTGTACGGCGGCCCCGTGAGCGGGAAGCCGAACAGTTACGAGGGAAAGGAGTTGGCGGTGAAGGTGTGCGAGGAGGTGTACGCCGTCGGGGACGCCGTGGGCATGTGCCGGTTCACGACGAAGCTGTTCAACTCCCCCAGCCTCCCCGGGTACGAGGAGTTCCGCGAGCAGATCCGGAACGCGACGGGGCTCGACCTGTCCGAGGAGCACTTGGCGGCGATCGGTGCGAACATCCGCGGAATCGAGCGGATGATCAACGCCACGCTCGGCGTGACGCGAAAGGACGACACGGTGCCCGAACGGTGGTTCGAGGAGCCGATCAAGGGCGGACCGTACGCGGGGGAGCGCGTCGACCGCGGGCAGTTCGACGCGATGCTCACACGGTTCTACACGCTGTGCCGCCTCAACGCGGAAGGCGTGCCTGCGCTGGATTGTTCGGGTACAACGTCACCGTGCACCTGCCGCGGGCGATCGTGGAGGTCCCCGACGGTGCAATCACGGTCACAGAGGAGGTGCCGACGGTCGGAGACCTTCTCGACCGGTTGGGGGGCATGTACCCGCAACTCGTGCGCGCGATGGCGTCGGAGGACTCTCTTGTGAACGTGGCGATCAACGAACAGATGTTCGTCGAGGGCATCCGGAATCTCCCCCTCCGGAGCGGGGACCGTGTCGAGCTCATCCAGGCGTTTTCCGGCGGGTAGGCCGTCCTCAACCGCGCCGGCGGCGCTGTGCTCAGAAGTTCCGAAAGTAGTAGCTCTGGCGAAAACCTTTAGACCTCTCCGCGTTATCTTTCAAGCGTGGCCATGAGGAAGTGTCCGCTATGCGGGACCTCTGTCAGGCTCGACCGGCTTGAGCATCACCTCTCCCACGTCCACCCGAACGAAGCTTCGGCGCTGCCGCTCACGGATGAGGAGCGGCGGGAGGCCCGCCAAGCCGGTTCACCAGCACGGAACCGGGTGAGCCGGACGACTGCGGCGATCGTCGTCGGCATGGCGCTGTTGGTTCTCGTTGCGGTGGCGGCCGGAGTCTATCTCCACCGCTCCCAGCCCGAGCAGATGACCCACTGGCACTCGACCCTCAGCATCAGCATCAACGGGGTGCCCCAGGCCGTGCCGACGAACATCGGGATCGATGCCGCCCTATACAAGGACCACAGTCTCGATTCCAATTCCATGATGTCCATGGCTCCGCTCCACACGCACGACGCCACGGGCCAGATCCACGTCGAGTGGATGGGGTCCACCGAGGGGGCCACCCTCGGGAACTTCTTCCGAATCTGGGGGCAGTCGTTCGACAGCGGTCAGCTCCTCGGCCACCCGGCGGGGCCGGGCCACGAGGTCCGGATGACCGTGAACGGTCAGTTGCAGGCCCCCAGCGCCTCCTTGGCCCTCCAAGATGGGATGACGATTCACCTCGATTGTGATGTGGCCTGATCTCAGGCGGCTGTCCCTGAGAGTCTCGACGTCGATCACTAGTGAAGTGGCTACGCGAGCACGTAAGCCGCCAGGAAGAGCCAGATTAGGTATACGCCCGCAATGATGAGGGCGACCGCGCTGATGTACTTCATCGCGCCGGACCAGGCCTTCACCTTCTGAAGTGCTCGGTCTCCCGCAACGTGAAGCGCGACCGTGATGGTGACCATAAGCGAAATCACGATCAGGACGTACAGGACGAGGCCGAGAATCGCCTGGTCCGGGCTCCCGAGGGCGGAAGCGTTGAGGACCGCGCCGATGAACGGGGGCGCGACGCACGCGAATCCCGCTGCGCCGTAGCCCATGCCGAACGCGAACAGCTTGGCGCCGAGCCCCGGCGTTCGCCCTCCCGTGAGGCGGGCGGCAATCTTCTGCTTGAGAGCGACGAAGGGCCGCGTGAGCCAGTGATACTGGAACGGGAGCAGCGTGAGGATCGCCAATACGATGAGAAGGACGCCGATGACTGGCGGCAGCCATTTCACGACCGCTTGGGCCGCGAAGCCCAAGGCGGTGATGACGACTGCGATGATCCCGTACACGCTCACGATGCCGAGGGAAGCGAGGAACCCACGGGACGCCGCGACCGCCTTGCTCGCCTTTGCGCCCTTCGCGTCCTCCTTCAGGTAGTATGTCATGAACGCGGGGAGCACAGGGAAGCTGCATGGGGAGAAGAAGGAGAGGAGCGCGGCCACGACGAGCAGGGCGGGGATGCTGAGAGAGGCCACGTCGATCGGCGTCGCCGTGCCCGCAATCGCCCGGTTGAGAGCCGGCGGCAGGTCGTTGCGGACTCCTGTCGTCGGGTTTACCCCGACCGTGCCCTTCCATTCGAACACGACGTATCCGCGCCGGTCAATCACGAAAATGTCCGGGATCGTCACCACGCCGTAGTCCGTCTGCATCGTGAGCGCCGCGGTCGCGAGGCTCCAGGGAATCGGTCGACCTCGGCTCGCCTCGGCGCTGCGGAACGCAAGAATCGACGCGTTGTCGGCACCGCCTCCGCCCCATCCGATGAACGCGCTCACGAATTGGACGCGGTCCGAGTAGACAGGGTACATCTCTCGGATGGCGATCTCGGTGAGACGGCACGGGTCGCACACGATCCCGGAGAAGTCGAGCACGAGGACGTTGTCGCGGGGGCCGTCCACGGTGATCGTCTCCCCGTCGACCCCGAAGATGGTGAACGCCCTCGCGGGGCTGGCGGGGTTCGGCGGGGCGGAGCTCACGACCCAGAACACGCCGACGCTCGCAAGCGCGATCGTGACGACGACGGCGACTGCCGCAACCTTCCCCGAGTCCATCGCTGGCATGTTGAAGGTTGACCCCCATATTTATGGAAATCGCTTCGCCGGGGAGGCCGGACGCGGGATAGATGGTGCATCGCAAGTCTCTTATGGTCACCCCCCCTTCTTCACGGGCGATGCGCATGCAGGCCTTGGCTCCCCTCCTTCTCGTTCCCGCGCTCATCATGGTCCTCGCCCCGACTGCGCGGGCGGACACGAGCCCCCCAGAGGTTCTCGATCGCTGGTGGGAGCCCCGGTATCCCATTGCCCCCGAGACCGTCGCGCTGTACGCGCGCGTGTCGGACCCTGACGGGGTCCAGACGGTCGGCGCGGTCTGGTGCTACGTCCCGGCGTATCTGTGCCAGTATCCTCCGCTATACGACGACGGCACGAACGGCGATGCCGTGGCCGGCGACGGACTTTGGACGAACGGCAGCGTCGCCACCGACGGGCGTGTGATCGGTGCATCGTACAAGCTCGATGCTTTCGACACGCTGGGGAACAACGTGCACCTCGACGCGATCTACGCTCTCTTCGTGGACTCCCTAAACCTCACCCTCGAGTCGGCCTTCGTGACCGCGGCGCCAGGTCAGCCCTTCAGCATCAGAGGCACGGCGTTTTACGAAGAGAACGCCACGGCGCCTGCCGAAGGCGTCTCCGTGTCAGTGAGCGTCTCCGGAAGTTCGCAGGTCGTGGCCGTGGCCGCCGATGGAACGTTCACGGCGACCCTCACGGCGCCCGCGCAAGAGGGGGCCTACACCATCACCGTCACTGCCACGGACAGGGGGCTCGCAGACTCGAAGGAGGCGATCCTCGCGGCGACCTCGACGCCGACACCCGACCTCGCCATCGGGAACCTTCGGACCTCCATCCCCGAGCCCGTGGAAGGTCCGGTCTACATTCGATTCGACGCGAGGAACCTGGGGACGAAGGCTGCAACGAACGTCCACGTCCTTGTCGAACTCGTCAGCACAGCTGTTCCGGTCCGAACGCTCCTCGACGATCGCGTCGCCGTCGCGGGATACGGAGGGTCCGTTCCTGTGATCGCGGAGACAAGCCTCGATGGGGGAACCTACACGGTCCGGGTCTCCCTTGATTCCGAGGATGCGGTGGGTGAGCTGGACGAGACGAACAACGGCGAGGAGTTCACGTTCACGGTGCGCGACCTTCCCGAACCGACGTCGCCCCTCGCATTGGCCGGCGTTGGCGGCGGTGTCGTGGCGGCGGTCGGGGCGGCCGCTGGAGTGCTCTTGTGGAGGCGTCGACGCCGCCAGAACGCTCCGGACGGGCATGGAAAAGGCTAAAGAGGGTTTCCCTCCATGCGCCCGTGAGGAGAGGGTAGAGATGAGCCGGGGGATTCGTCTTCTTGTCGTCGGTATCGCGATCGTTTTCCTGAGCGGCATGTTCGCGGCGTGGGTCTCCGCGCAGAGCGCGGAGCCGCTTTCGAGCCCGCCCGTCGTGCCTCGCTCAAGCGGGAGCTCGCCGAAGACGCACGTCGTCGAAGTGCTGACGGGCCTGTGGTGCCCGCCATGTGGCGCAGCGGACCCGGGCCTCGGCCGCGTTGCGGACGAATGGGCTGAGGACCTTGTCGTCATCATGTATCATTGCTGCGCCACAGCCGGTGGCACAGCTGACATCTTCTGGGATACTGCGGTCCTTACGCCTCGAAACAACTTCTACACTTGGAGGTTCTTGCCCACGATGGTCGTGGATGGGGGTGGGGATTATGCCGATGAAACCTTGTTCAACATTGGGTCCAGCGGGGCGGCAGGGACCTATAACGAGGTCGTCAGCGATCTGCAGGTGCGTGCAGACTCGACGAGCAACATGTATGTCGAGCTCGATGGAGATCTCACACAGAACAGCGCGAACGTCGAAGTGCGGGTCACCGCTACCGACCCCGTCACACAAACGAACTTGGCGGTTCGGACAGTTCTCTATGAGGATGCCCTCTATGGCGTCCAGAATAACGGACCCGACGTGCACCGGTACGTGGCGCGGGCAATCAGCGAGCAACCCCTAGTCATCAATCAGGGAGAGACCGTCACGAAGACCGCCTCATTCGCCTTGAACCCCTTGTGGAACGTGAACAAGCTTGGCGTGGCAGCCTTCGTCCAATCCGACAGCAGAGTCTCGTTTACGGTTATCGTGAATGGAAACCCCGAACAGTTTTTCATCGCCGATATCCTTAACGCAGCGCGTTACGACTTCACACCACGCGGGATCCTTGTGTACAGCGACAAGGGGACCACGCCGGACTACGTGGAAGACTACGAGGTACTCATCTCCACGCGGAATGAATACTCATTCGAGAACTGGAACGCGTATGTCTCTGGCGTCGACACGGGCTCGGTCGACGACCGCAGTCTGCCGACGGCCGCGGAACTCGCGGAGTACCCCCTCGTCATATGGAATACCGGGGCGACCTCGACAGGCGTCCTTGCCGCTGGAGAGCGAACCCTCCTCGGGGATCATCTGGACTCGGCGGGAAATCTGTTCATCTCGGGATCAAACCTCGGCTTCGAGGCATGGACTACCTACCGCTCGTGGTTCCAGCAATACCTTCACGCGGCCTTTGAAGGAGGCAACTCGGGCGACCTGACGATATCCGGCGTGGCGGGGGATCCCATTGGGGACTCGTTCTCTTCTCAGAACCTGAACGTCCTCGCAGACCCGGATCAGATCAACGCGGTGGTGCAACCTGGGAGCGCCGTACCTTTCCGATACTCGGCGACCCAACCGGCTAGCGTGAGGTCCCAACATGATGCGGACTCGCGGTTGGTGTACTTCGGCTTCCAATACTTCGAGGGGACTGACATCTGGCGCGAGGGTGTCATGGGGCAAGTCATCCTGTGGATCGATGGCGCTTCCGGCCCGACCGTCGACGTCCTGTACCCGGACGGCGGAGAGCAGGTCGCCCAGGCCGCCCCGATTACCATCCGTTGGTATGCGAACGACGTCGTGATGGCGGAAGACGGAATCGACCTCTACTTCTCCGAGAACGGGGGCTCGTCCTGGCAGCTGATTGCCACCGGTGAGCCGAACGATGGCCGGTACGCCTGGACAATCCCGAACATCGACTCCGCCCAGTGCCGCATCCGCGTCGTCGCGCGCGACCTCAGCGTGGAGTCCGCGGACGGCGAGGCGCAGAGCGGGTCCGACTTCATCTGCGGCGACCCCGGCTTCCGCATCACCTTCACGGGCGCAGACCTTGGCTGGCGGCTCGTGAGCTTCCCGACGATCCTCGCGGACACCACGTCCGCTTCGGTCCTCTCCTCGATGGCAGGCAGCTACCGCATCGTGCGCGCGTTCAACTCCGCCAGCGCGGACCCGTGGAAGGTCTTCGACCCCTCGCGGACGGCTGGCGACCTCCAATACATCGACAACGCGATGGCGTTCTGGATTGAGGTCACCGCGCCCGGGACTCTGGATTTGCAGGGGCAGAAGCCGGCGGGCACGCAGTACGTTCCGATGAGGGCAGGGTGGAACCTCGTCGGGTTCCCCTCGTACCAGACGACGTATACCGTCGCGATGCTGAAGGCTGACACGGGCGCGACGCGCGTGGAAGGCTTCGACGCGAGCAACATCGAGTACCGTCTGCGCCTCCTCGGAGACACGGAAGTCCTCGACGCGGGGCAGGGGTACTGGGTCTTCGTCCCTGCGGACACGGTGTGGCAGGTGCCCGCGTAATCGCCGATCTGCGGACGAGGCTTCATCTATCCCCTCGCGCTCCCCGAACACATGACGGGGGTAGAGCGAGTGCGTGCGCCGCTGGGCCATGCGGCGGTCGCGTCCGATGACGGCGTCGTGAGCGAGATCCACCTGCGCTCGGGCGCGCGGGACGACGGGGCGAGCGCGTTGGCGGCGGACTTGCGGCGGTACTTCGCGGGCGAGGCTGTGGACTTCGCGGGATACGAGGTCGACCTTCAATTCCGGTCGGAGTTCGAACGTGCCGTTCTGGCGGCAACGCGGAGCATTCCTTACGGACAGACGCGGACGTACGGGCAGATCGCGCGTGCGATCGGCGAGCCGGACGCGGCCCGGGCCGTCGGCCAGGCACTCGGTCGGAACCCGGCGTGCATCGTGATCCCCTGCCATCGCGTCGTCGCCGCCAACGGAGGGCTCGGCGGCTTTACGGGCGGGCTGCGGTGGAAAGAGGCTCTCTTACGGCTCGAGGGCTCCCGGTTCTGAGCGCAACGCCTAAACCGCGCCCGGCGATGCGGCCTCGTGGGCTTCTTCGAGAAGCTCTTCGGGGGGAAGAAGGGAAAGAGGAAGCCCCTTCCTTCACAGAGGAGGGAGCCCCTTGTCGAGGAGAGGACGCCGGATGCCACGACGTTCGCGCCCGAGTCGTACCCGTTCGAGGCCGAGGTCCGCGTGTACCATCGGGACTACAAGCGATTGACGACGGGATGGTGGACGGTGTCCGTCGCGACTCCGGAAGAGTGGCAGGCGAAGATCCACGACATGCAGGGTGCCCTGCGCAAGCACTTCGGGCAGTTCCAAACGCAGGACGGTCGCCTCGTGCCGCGGTGGTCGGAACGGACGTGGCAGCTCGTCAAGAAGCGCCTCCGCGTGGGTCGGAAATGAGGGCGCTGGCGGCGTGGCGGGACCACCGCCAACGGAGGGCGTTCGAGCGAAGGAAGGCCGCGCTCCTCGCGTACTACCGGACGGCGAACCTTTGGTTGCCGCCATGGCCGACGTTCCGCCAGTTCCGCGTGGCGGTCGCGCACGCGGACGGCCGCGTCGTGTTCCGGAAGATCGAGGACCGCGTGAAGGACGTGGAGACGCTCCGCCGTTGGCTCCTCCGGTTCGTGCCCGAGCACGCGTACTTCACGACCTCGCGATGGCTCGACCCGCAGCGCCTCGGGCCCCGGGAGCTCCGGGGGAGGAGGGCAGGATACCCGATCGCGCACAACGTGTTCCTCGGACAGGAGTTGTACTTCGACCTCGACGTTCCGAACGACCTCGACGCCGCCAAGGGCCACGCGCTCAGCCTGTTGGACTTCCTCCGCGCGGAGGGGCTGCGCGACCTCCGCCTCGTATACAGCGGCAATAAGGGATTCCACGTGCACGCGTACGACTTCGAGAAACGTTTCGTGCCGAACCTCCCCGAGGACCCGCGAGACCGGGAGGGCGCCGCCCAGACCGCGCGCATAGACCTCGTCACGCGGCTCGTGGCGGCGGACGTGCCGATTGACGTGGACATCACGATGGACCCTCGACGGATCCTCCGGCTGCCCGGGACTGTCCACGGGACAACGTTCAATATCTGTGAGTTCGTTGACCCCCGCGGGCTCGACGCGTTCGAGCCGACACGCATTCCGCAGTGACCCGCAAGGGGATGAAAACGCTGCCACCGTAGCGCTACGGTGGAGATGGATCGACGCGGGGCGGCGAGGACGACTGCGGGGCTCGTCGCCCCAACCCGCCCTCGCCCAGATGACCCGGCCGGCCAAAAAGACCAAGAACGGAAGGAGTCGATGCTCTCCGCGAATGCACGCTCTACGGAAGCGCGGGAATCGTCTTGGACGATTCCCAGTTCTTCCGGTACTTCACGAATTCGGTTCGCAGTTCGCGCAATAGGCTACGCGCGACGTGTGTGGAAGTACGCTCTACCCCCAAAGCCTCTGCGGTCTAGTTTCGGGACCATCACTGGTCCCTCTGGCCCCCTGTCATAACTGAAATTCTCACCGTCTTTTCAAGAGGAGTAAGTTCATGGTCTTGCCTTCTTGCTCGATTCGCTGGTCCACATTGAGATTCTGAGATTTTATCCTTCGACTTAGGGATACTCGCAATCCTCTAGAGGCATCGGGAATCATGATAGGCTTTCCAGCCTTGAGACTCGTCAGAATCTCCATTGCCTCCTTCGCTGTGGCTCCTAGGGGCGCAGGCTTCTTTCTCGCTGCCTCAAATCTCGACATGCTCACTTCTTGAATTTCCGCCATGATTCCGGCATTGTGATATGCCTACTTAGGCTTTTGGTCCTAATCTCTGAATTTAAGCTTAAACGCCTGTTCAATCTGAAAGCCCATTTGTCTGTCTGAATATTATGCCTGCGCTTGCAGATTGTCTGTTTCTGTGGTTCCTCCGACAAACGGCCTGGCTTCATGGAAAGCTTGCCTTACCGGTCTCCTATTCGTCTCTCGACAACCTGGAACACGCCTCTGGATCCGGACTTTCCAGAATAATGTCATTGGGGCGTGAGGCGACAATGGCGATTCACCCTGGGAGACCAAGGGAGACGCGGGTGGCGAGGGCCAAGAATTACCACCTGGGCCGACCGCCAATCGGATTCGTATGGGTAAAGGATACGAAGACGTTCGAGCCGACGGATTGGCGGATTGGGCGCTCGCGGTCGAAGCCGATGCAGCCGCCCATGGCAACGGGGAGGCGGGGCGACTTCATCCGTCCGAGGAAGGCAAGAACCAAGGCAGACCCGTCTCCGAAGCATCTGTGCATCGGACCTTGGAGAACCTCGAGATGCACCGGCAAGGCCGACTGGTCCCGAATGGACTCTCCGAGGTACGGTACGGTTACCAGCCATTGAAAGTCGGAACGATGAATGGAGACGTTGCTCAAACTTGGCAGAACCCGGTCCTTGGCGTGTGATGCAAGCCATCGACATCAGAGATAATCACGCCTGGGGATTTGGAACGGATCAATGAAAGCTAAGGCCCTTTCTCCTATTCGACGACAACTGCCCGAAAGTCGCTCGATCGCCTCGCGGATTCAATTTGCGCCAGCCATTGGCGAAGACGGGAGCGATCCCCGGTACGCATCATGTCCTCGACAACTCCATACGGATTTACCTTGACAGGCGGCAGGGAACTGCGGGGTAGGAGAACGACATTGCCCAGACGGGGATCCAGGTGCCACTGCCCTCCGAAGTCATGAATGAGGGATTCGCCAAAGTAGCTGCCCCACATGGCGAGGAGACGGCCGAGATGCACTTCGGAAGGAACCCCAGACAACCCAACACGCGTTAGAATTTCCGCCGCTTTTTCAAGCGATCTGATGTCGAACTCCAAGTCGACAGAGAAATCGACTTTCGCTCTCGCAACGACCAGAGCTGCGTCGTGCGCATGCGCAGCCTGTGGAATTTCCAACAGCTCTTGAGTTTCGCGAGCGAGGACTTCCGCGGTTCCGAGATACTTTGTGAAGGAGGATGAATCCAACAGATCGCCCATGACCTGCTTGCCGTAGATGGTGACGAAGGCGCCCCCTATGTACTGAGTCATCCCTGGGAGCCGCGAGGACGGAAGCGTTTCAAGATCGACCAAGACAAACCTCGGGTCTGCAGTATGCACCCTGAGTACGTCCTTCGACGAATCGTTAAGTTCGAGAATGAAAGCCGTCCCTCCTTGAATCTTCGACCTGGCCGGTTCTCGCCAAACGCCCCTGATCCGGACCCGTCCAAGGGAGCTATCGCCGGGGAGCGAGGCCAGTATCGCTTTCCCGTGCGGAACCTCACTTGTGGTCATCTACACTCCAAGTAGGAGGGGCAGCTCATTCGACTACGTCAACTCACCGGCCGAGGAACCCGCCAACCGCCGTTGGCGGCAGTCGATGTTGACCGAGTCGTTGCGCGTCCGGCACATGCGTCGCTAACCCTAGCCATCCGTCCGATGGATGGAAGAGCCGCCCGAGGGTCTCAGACGCTCAAGCTCTCGCTCGAAGGTGACGAACCGCGAGTTCCAGTCGAGAGTCGCGAGTTCCACCACCTCACGAACTCCTCGTATTCGTTCGCGGGCAGGTCCTTCCTCAGCCTCTTGAAGAGCCCGTAGGCGAACCAAGAGGGCACCAAGGGTGTTTCCGGCATCGACGGCAGCATCGACGTAAGCCTCCTTTAGCCTTTCCCATTCGGAGATGCGCAGGGAATTCGGCATGGCGCCCCGGTTCCCAGACGGGCGATGAGTACTCTCGCTGTACTTGTAACAAGGGCCAGCGCGTCTAATCTGGCGGATCGCGCAAGGCCTCCCGATCGAAAGAGTGGGAGGCCCTCGTAAGCCACGACTCCTATCGAGCCTTCTTCAGGGCGCGCCCGAAGTCCTCGATCAAGTCGTCGACGTGCTCGAGCCCCGTGCTCACTCGAATCAACCCCTCGGAAATCCCGCTCACCGCGCGCTCCTCGTCCGTCAGCGGGCCATGAGTCATGCTCGCGGGATGCTGCACGAGGGTCTCCGTGCCGCCAAGGCTCACCGCCAACGTCGCGACCTCGACGGACTCGACGAACCGGACGCCCGCCGCGTTGCCGCCCTTGATCTCAAAGGACAGCATGCCGCCAAAGCCGTCCATCTGCCGTTTCGCGAGCGCGTGCTGCGGGAACGTCCGGAGCCCGGGGTAGTGGACGCGCTCGACGGCCGCGTGGTCCTCGAGGAACTCCGCGAGCGCCTGCGCGGACGCGTTCTGCTGTCGCACGCGCTGCGGCAGCGTACGAAGGCCACGGCGTACGAGATAGGCGTCCATGGGGCCGAGGACGGGGCCGAACACCTTGTACGTGTACCAGATGCGATCCCACAGCTCGTCGGTCTTCGCCACAATCATCCCCGCGGTCACGTCCGTGTGGCCGCCGAGGTACTTCGTCGCGCTGTGGAGGACGACGTCGAACCCGTGCTCGATCGGTCGCTGGTTGATTGGCGTGGCGAACGTGTTGTCCGTCATCGCGACTGCGCCGACGCCGTGCGCGGCCTCCGCCGCCTCCCTCAGGTCCGTGAGGTCCATCGTCGGATTCGCGGGGCTCTCCGCATAGAGGAGCGTCGTCTTCTCCGTCACCGCCGCGGACCAAGCGCCACGCTTCCTCGGATCCACGAACGTCGTCTTCACGCCGAATCTCGGGAGGATGCGCGTGAACAATTCCGTCGTCGCGGAGTAGA
>Ga0209341_10002148_pt1 | contig 18859 bp, 19 predicted proteins | sample RifCSP13_2_FD_184020 | JGI IMG/M metagenome (GOLD analysis project Ga0209341, IMG submission 184020) | Soil microbial communities from Rifle, Colorado - Rifle CSP2_sed 13_2 (SPAdes) (version 2) | ecosystem: Environmental > Terrestrial > Deep subsurface > Rock core/Sediment | place: Rifle... | reverse complement strand
GTTGGGTGTATGGTTTTTTAAAAAAAATACCAAATAAGAACGCGGGTTGGGGTGAAAGATGAAAGGGTGTGCAAAAGCAAAAAACTTTGCACTTTCCAAATTTCCCCCTTAAGAGGAAAGGTGAGAGAAATGCAAGCCAAGCTTGCCTCACCTTTCCTCCGAATTGGTAGAACATCGGGCTCTGAAATTCACCAGACTAATCTGGGTTATCAAAAACCCGAAGACAAGCAAACTCATCCAAAGGTTCATTCGTAGTAAGTCACCTTCGGGTTGTTCGCAACCCACCTGTTGAGCTCGGCAGCGGCGAATCGCCATCTGTTGGAAGGCTCGTTGCCATTCCACATTTTCTCGTCCACTGCCTTCATTTCAGCAAGTTGAGCCTTCGAGGCGAACCTTTTGACTCGACGACTTGAGGTCTTGGTGACATCGAGCTTGGGGTGATCGGCGAGATGATACTCGTTGAAAACCCACTTGGCTGTAGAGAGACTATGCATCTTCTCCTGGGCAAAGTAAGACTCTGTTGTGTGCTCACCGGGAGGATCCAGCAGTACTGAGATAATCGAGGTAAGGCTTCGATTCCTCTTATCTCCGTTGGGCCTTTGGTTATCTACATAGTGCCCTTTGACTGCCAGAAGTTGCGTTGCAAAATCGAGAGACGCAGTAGCGATACCTCCATGGATCCACGGACCTTCGGTTTCCGGTCTCCTAGAGTGACCCATTACAACCTTCGTTCCTGAGTCTAAAAACGCTACTACGTCGTAACCTGCTTCTACAAGCCTACGCGCTCGTTTCACAAAGACCTCAGCCATTTGAACCCAACACCATGCCGGGTCGTCTTCTGTTGAAGCGTATAGCTCCACTCTTGCAAGGTCTTTAGGACGAGTATTGTACATATCGGTTTTGAAATCGGTGAAATCTTCGTCCCTCTCTCCGGCGATGCATGCGATTACATAGAGGTTGGGATAAATATTCCTATCCCCCGTCATTCTAATCGCCGACCGCCATACAGCTCGTAACGCAGAGGTCTTACCGACTTCACCCGGGCCCGCAACCCAAAGACCGTGTCCAAAACCAAGAGGCGCTCGGAGCGTAATGGCTCGAAGCACTGGTTCGTAGTCTTGATCCCAGTGAATTTTTTCGTCATAAAGCTCCACCGGGAAAGGTCGGATGGGATAGTGGCTTGAAAGCCTATTCTCACCGATTCCGACAATCGTTGGCAAACTTACCACTACCCGTGGATCTACTATTTCGTTGACGGACACGATGTCGTGCCCATCGTTTAAATCTCCACGGTAATGAATAAGGTCGCCTTCCTTCAATCCCCATAGATTGACAACTTCTGGTGGGATTCTTCGTCCGAATCGCTCAGACTCTGCAAAAATCTGAATTCTCGGATATTGCCTCAATTTATCGAGGTCAGACGGGATGATCACCGTCTTGGTAGTTCCCCAATCACCGTACGTTGGTCTATCCTTTTCAGGAAGATCCGAAAACGGCGCCTGAAGAACTATTCCTGTCTTTACATCTTTTGCTCTTGTCACACCATTTAACTCCTTCAGGAAAGGGGCATATCGCCCAGCCGAATTTGTTCTCACCCGTCTTTGCGGGATCTGGAACAAAATAGCCGCTATAATGAATAGCGACCACATAATTCCAGACCCCGTTATATTTCGCGTTCTTATTTGGTGTTAAGGAACTCATTAGCAGATTAAATCACTCGCTATAGAGAAATCCAAACCTGCTAAAGAAAATTATTTTCTTTAATAATATTATTTAACCAACTAACCTTTAATCTTAATAACTAAGTAACTATTCAGCTAATTAGCTAAACAATATCCACAACAAATTCAATACTCTCCCCTACACATACAACAAAAATTCTACAATCCCGCATATGGGATTGCGAAGTTTTTTGGTTTTGGTGAGGAGAGAGAGGAAGAGGATCCTCAGGGACCCTCTTCTTTGGTTGGTTGGGCTGTCTCTTTCACTGGCTGGCGGCAGATTAGCATGATGCGTCTTACGACCCGAGAAACTCCTGACCCAAGAAGGACAAACAACTCCTCCTACCGCTGTAGCCAAGCCCAAGGCGGTGAGACCCTTCGGGGTCATTAGATACTCGATGATCTCGGTTATATCCCGAGAGTGACCCAGTAGCCAGCCCAAAACGGCGAGAATCAGCCCAAGTTGAGCCAGCTCGAATCCCGACTTTGACAAACTTATCAGTCTCTTTCTCATCGGAATCTCCTCAACTGCCCGCGTGGCAGGTGCAGATTGTTCAATGTACGACGCGCAAGCTTGGAGTACAACCGTGCATATTGGCGATTAGCCACTCTCTGTTCCCTCCTGTGGCTTGATATAAACTGAAGCCTTTCGCCCTTGCGCTTTTCGGTGATGCTCAATAGCTCGAGCAGCGATCGCAGCATTGCGTGTTCTCCAGTGAAAGGTTCGAAAGATGGGAACTCTAGGAGTTCCCTTTGTCCGATTTTCGCGACGCGACCATCGCGGCCAGTACCCACGCTCCCCACACGAGGAACACTCCGAAAGTGTAGAGGACCAGGATATTGGTCAGCGAAAGCACGGTCTCCGTCCCAACGAGTTGGATGAATCTTCCTATCACGTTTTCCTCCTTAGGGAACATTGGGGACTAAATTGTCCCGGCGGTTTTTTTGCCCTCATTGGGGCAATGACTCCGATGAATAATGTGATCAATAATTCCGTTGGAGCGGGATTCTTGCGAATCCTGCTCCATTTAACTCGAAGTTTTACCTCCGAGCTTTCACCTTCTACTCACGAAGTTGAGAAGGTTTATTCCGTCCTGGAGGATTCGGAGACGGGCGACGTCTTGGTAGCTCACCGCTTCCAGGCTCGCCTTCTTGCTGATCTTGCGCTGACCTAGCATCAGCAATTGTGCTACGCAAGGTAGTTGGCCTCTTTTGCAGAGTATCCTGGGTGGTAGGAACCGCCTGCTGCCTTGCAACTTTAGATCCCGACGCTGCAAATTCCTCAGATAGATAGATCGCCTCGATCTCACTGGGCGTCATACCCTTCCCGAGCAAACGTGCAAGGTCGGAAAGTGTAATACCACAGCGAAGGCAAAGAGCTATAGCCTCTCCCTTGTTGAGGCGTGCTTTAAGAATTCGCCCTCGCTTGTAGAAAGTATCCGAGTCCCAATCTTGAGATATCTCCCTGATAATCCTTTCGGACTCGCTCTGGAGTTCCTCCAAAGATTGGGCCGGTGAAGGGTGTCCCGACTGACTTCGGGTAAACTCCTCCTCCACCTGACGAAGTGTCGCCTCTTCAGGTGTTACCTCCGGGACTCCGATCTCAAGACCGTCAGGGCCCCAGATTCCGGGGTCTACGACTTTATAGACATCGTAATCTCCCTCGACGGCTTCTGCTCGAAGCAGGTCCAGGTTGATTTCCTTTTCTCGCTCTGCCAATGCCTTTGCCTGATCAGGGTCTCTGCGCTCAGCATAGGATTGGCGTAGAACCTGGAACTCGATTGACTCACCTGTGCGGATTTGGCTCATGATCCGTCCATCACGAAGTCTAATTCGACTCCGAGAGTTCTCGAACCTTAAGCCATCTTCCATCCAAGGTAAGAAATCAGCTCCTCCTCTAGCTCTGGAAGGTACGAGTAAGCTGATTACATCCTTCACCTTGAACAGGCGTTTAGTCCACCAATCGCGTAGCATGGAAGTCCTGTAGCGCGGATTAATCTCTTCAGGATCTGCCGTAATCACTACGTCGTCGATCAGGGCAGTCGGCGTAGCCGACTTGTATATATCCTCGATTGCCCTGAAGAAGATCGCTGGTAATGTCGGTCTTCCCAACAGAGCAAACATCCAGTCGGTAAATACGACCAGACGAGAGTTTCTCTGGATAAACCTCCGAACGTGGTAGTAAAGAGGTGGACCCAGAAAGGTCAGTGCCAGAAATCCCAAAAGGATGAACTTCCACTCCCGCGGAGTGTAGTCAACTAATGATCCAGGATCACCTTTTGAGAAAGCTGCAATCCATGCCTCGACAACATTCCAACCCAAAACCAGGGCAATGGGTAAGAAGATGCTTAATGGGACAAACAAAAAAATCCCAGTAAGACCTTCCCACCACGCGGTCGCCTCCTTGCTTTGTGTCAGGACCATCTCGAGCCGAATTCCTGGATCGGTCTTATGGATCCTTTTCTCTTTGCTCGGGATCCAGAGAAAGTCACAGACTCTCTGAATAATGCCTCCTAGCGGCAAAACCAGAGTGGAATACATGGCGATCCAAACGCAGATCCCTATGATAATGATTCCTACATAAGGAGCTACGGATAACTTGCTAGACCTTTCCACAGCTTCTGAGAAACTGGAGAAAAGTAAAGCAACTAACCCAAAGCCAACGGCAAGTATAATTACACCCTTGGCTCGGGGTTTACGGGCAAGCTTTTCCAGAGGGCCATTAAAGACCGAGAAAAGCAAAACCCAAAGGCAACCACCGGCGATTGCAAGACCGTAAAAAGTGATTGCCGAAGTCGAGAGAAGTTCCTCAATCACATCCATACCTCCTTTTTTGGAATGAGTAGCCGCGAAGGCTAGTTAAACGGATTTTGGTCTTCCTGTCGTTGCAGGATAGGCCGCGAAATGACACCGATTTCATCAGAATCACTTCTCGGCCTACCCCCGTTATGGAAGCCAATTTATTTTTATTTATTTTGTTGTGGATGTAAAAGTGCAGAAATTTGCAATACAAACACGCTTAAATTGTTTGACTGCAGTAAATTTCTCCTATTAGCTAACTAGCTAAAAAGAATTAACAAACTAGTTAATTAGCTAAAGTGGAGCCACAACAAGGAAGTACATTTTATTAGATTGGAGAGAGAGACGGCTTGGCCGTCGCTTAAGACAACTAAGCCGTCTCACGCCTCCACTGTTTGGACTCCGCAAGTACCAAGGTATAGGTCGGGGTCGAGAAATCCCGGATTCATATCACGCCAGTTGACAAACTCATCTGGGTGCTTGTCAGCCACAGCAAAGTGCACATGTGGGCCAGTGCTGTTTCCGGTACTCCCGCAAGTACCAATTACTTGACCCTGCTTGACGACCTCACCTCCATGGACATAGACGTCCTTCATATGAGCGGACTGTGTAAACAGCCCTCCGTGGCCTATCCAGACCTGATTTCCGAAGGCTGGTTCTCTGTCCATATAAGTACCCGGCGATGGTTCAACAATCACACCGTCAGCAACGGCAAGAACAGGTGCGCCTAATTTACAGGCAAAATCCTTGCCGTAGTGACCGGATTGCGGGTCGAAAAGTTGGCTAATTCCCAAAAGATCTTCCGGATATAACGGCATTGCCAGCCAACCGGGAGCTTCGGGAAGCAAACCCACTTGCTCTAAAAACCACCTAACCGCGTACTTGATAACGCCAATCGGAGAAGTAAGCAAATTCTCTAGACTAGCAGAACTGCCGCCAGAGCCTACAATCGATACATCTCCGACTATTGTGTTTATCTCTTCTGCTCTTGAAACGAGCAGATTTCTATAGCTCGAGTCGTGATTCCAGCCAAAAAGAGCCGCTATCTTTTCGTTCCGACTGAGCTCTGCTCGATAACCGATGGCATGCAACCAGTAGGCTATCGCGTGGAAGGTCACTTTTACCGACCAGAAGTCGCACGACTTAACGTCGTCGTCGCCACTTTTTGCAAGTCCTTTCTGACAAACAGACTTAGCGGTAGTCGGTATGAAACCTCCCATTCCTATCTCTGCCGCGCTGCAGTGGCCTATATATCCACCGTAGCCGGGATAGATGAAGGCTCGCGCAGTAGGGTTATTCTCCCGTACTCCGTATTTTTCCCAGTGATTGAGAAGCCATTGAGCAGCTGCTTTTTCTTTGGCAGCTTGGTTAGAATTACCCCATCTGCGCTCAATTGCTTCTTGCCAATCACAAGAACCCATGTTGGTCCCGTTTCCGGATTCGTACTGGAAAATGGCCATCTGAATCCCCAGGTCGATAGTCGACCCGAAGATACTTTTGCACCAAGACCTGGCTGCAGCTGCATTGGCAGCAGCATCTGGATTTAGACCAGCAGCTATGATCCTTGCTTCATCCGCAGGAGATAAAGCAAAATCGAATCCGCCGCAGGTTATTCCAAGCCAACGGGCAAAGTCGCTTTGGTACCACTCCGGTGCAACGGAGAGGGCGTACCCGGCTCCCACCCAGAGTAAAAAGGGTGGAACTAAAACCAAACCGGGTACGCCCAGCAAAAGCGACAATGCGATGATTACGACCAGGATTCTTCTTCCTGTGTCCATCGCAGGCTACCTTCATGAAGTCCGCATGACGGTCGAAAGCATACCGTGGCTAAACTCGGTCAAAAGTTTGACGATTACCTCGTCTCGTTTTGCCGGGTTACGGACAACAGCATGCCTGTACGGGGTGATCTTGAAGTGAATCTCCATGGGGACGGACTCGTCGAACCCGGGAGTGAAATCCCTGAGCTCTTCTTCAGAGTGAGTCGTTAGATTTACCCAACCCCCCTGTTTGTGAAACCCGTCCACCATGTCGACCATCAGATCTCGAGCTTTCTTCCCGACGTCGATGGGAAGCTCGCCGAGATTAGTGTCGCGAGTCAAGTGGGGCCAGCCGTAGTTGTCGTCGATCTCGGCTATGGCGAGCGGGCGTTCGGCTTTCTCGTAGCCTGCAAAACCATTCTCCCACTCCAGAAGATTCAATTCCTCGCGTTCCCTGTCACCAGGAGGAACTACCCAATGTCCCCATCGGATAGCAAATTCCTCCATAACTATCTGCACAAAGTGCAGATACCGCAGGGACTTTACGGTCGGCCGAATAACCAAAGGTAATCCCCAAGGTTGACCCGACTGCCACCACTTCTTGGCCATTTCCTGCACAAAAGCACGAGCGTCATTCTCGTCCTTGTTAAACGCATCTTTCTCCTCGTGCTCTGTGAGGAAGTCGTGAAGCGATACCGGGTAAACACGGCCGCCGAACTCAACTGCCCAGGTCATCGCACCCTCGCCTCTTGCGATGGTCAGTTGGGCGACCAACACATATGGCGTTTCCTGCAATGCAAGAAGCGCCGATGTATATGTAGTCTTACCCCTACCACCCTTTCCGAGGGATACAATGTGCTGGTACTTTCTGCGATCGAAGAAGTACGGCGTTCCATCATCTTCTCTGAAACCAAGGAACGAGTCTCCTTCAATCTTTCCAGCACCGCCGACCTTTGATGTCAGGTCGTGCAGAAATTCATCCGCACCTGTTGGAATGGTGTGACGAAACCTGGTCAAGGACTTGTCGCGGAGAGCATGGAGCGGAGGTGAACCGGGTACGAAAGCCCGAAAGGCTTTCCTCAAGTCCACTCCCTTGACTCTATGCCACTCACCCATGAGGTTTAGTCGACGTTCAGTCTCCTCGATTTTGGGCATTCTCCCGTTCTCGATCTGGGAGGACGTACGCAGAAGGACGGTGACATAAAGATCCCGCCCCGTCAGATTCGTACCAATGCGTTCGCACTGGATCCAGACGTCAAGATCCAAGTTGGCAGCAAGCAAATCACGAAGGTGTTCGTGATGCAAGACACCCTTCCAGATTGCAAACGCACGATATCCTTCCTTCTTGAGACCCAAGACATAAAAATCATGGCCCCAATAGGGACGGATAGGGCAAGCCACTTCCAATGGTTCAAGTGGCTGCACAAGAAGCTTTCGTGGCAAACGGTGAATCACCGAATGCAGAAATGTTCCTGCCAGAGAGAAGGGCATGAGCCATCCACCATAGGAGGCACCACCCCCTTTTCCAGCACCCAGGAAAGCTTCGCTTTTCGCCCAGACAATCATGTCGCGACCGTTGATGGTCCTGCCGTCATAAGCGCCATCGTAGTCACCGAGTGCGTACCCGATGACCTCATTGATGAATCGCTTATAGGCTTGATTACCGAGCTTCTTGACCCTTTCCATATGATCAAGAAAAGGTCCCACATCCTTCGGCACGCTGCACAAAAGGATGTTGATCACGTTGTCAAGCTTGGTGTCACCATAGGTGATGAACATCCTGTTCAAGCCTGCAACGAGATCTCCTTTGCTGTCAGCAACCTGGGAAATCGGCCTGGTGTGGTAAACCAAGTTCCTCCACACTTTGGCGCGCCCGTTTTGCTGGCCGTTTTCGGACCCTCTCCTTTTCCAAAAGGCAAGGCGGCCGAAAATACCGGACTTCACTCGACCTAAAACAGACTGGTCGAAACCTGCAACCATCAACACGTCGTCAAGTTCGTGTGCGGTCACAGTTAGCCCCAAGATCTCCTCCGGTCTTCCTTCTTCAACCGAAGGATCGTATCTCTTGCGGGCTGACAGTCTAAGGGGATCCTTAGACTTGCGTTTCCTTCTAAGTGAAACAGAAGGCAGCGCTGGGATCTTTATCCCCCAAAGGTTTGCCATACAGACACTCCTTTTATAGTGGGCCTAAGCCCATACACGGATGTGAACCTTGCGTCTCATTGGACGATTGGCCACAAAATAATCGCGAATTGTTCGGGACTATATCGTGACCAACCGTTATAGACGGTAAATACTACTTTTAACTTTCTTGTTGTGGTATGTAAATGTGCTTTTACCTATCCTGAAAAAAATCTGCTTTTAAGATCGATCCAGGAAGGATAAATTAAATATTCTCCTATCAGCTAACTAATTAACGAATTAACTAATTAGCTAAATTGGACCCACAACAAAAACCTTATACCCTCTTTCACTTAAAATTAAACTTTTAAACAATCTCGCAATTGAGATTGTCGAAAATGTACTTATCTTAAATGAAGAGGGGTAGGAGGGTACCATATGGCACCCTCCTCCTGGTCATTTGACGACCGCCTGGTCCTACTCACGAGTAGGATTAGTTCCCTTCTTCGTCGAACTCCTCGGTGTCAGGTTGACGCCGACCTTATCCATTGTGGGATCTGGTAGCATCAAGGTCGAGAATGGCTTCTCGCGCTTTCTGCTTCTCCTCATGGAGCCTCTGTGGTCAAACCAATTCCAGAGAAACCAAAGGATGTTGGCAAAGATAACCACTCCGACCAGCCTCGCATACCACAACGGTGGTTCATAAAAACCGCTGAGTGCTACGGCGCCGGCACCAAGACTGATTACGAGGAAGAAAATCTTAAACCAAGGCGGTCTTTGCGACCCATCCGTAAGCCAGTACCATGTGGGTTTCCACATTAACCGCTATCCTCCTCTCGAAGCTGTTTCCGATCCTTCCTGGTTTTAGCTCTTCTACCGCGAATGCGGGAGAAGGCTCTTTCTCTCCAGCCCTGCTCGGCATCTGCCTTATCAAGACTTTGCGGAGCATGACCGATTTCGGAAGATTCGGGCGCATCTTCTCGCAGAGTGGAATTTCCACTCAGGAGACCGGTTAAACCCTCCATCGCTGCCCTTGCAGGCAGAAACTGCGGGTTTGCGTCAGCCAAGGCACGGGCGGCCTTTGCTTGTCCTCCAAAGTAGGCTCTAGAAAACCATTGGTTATTTTGCGTCTGCTTCTTTCCTGCCTCTACAGCCTGGTCTCTGAGCCTTTTGGGGGAATCTTCTTCGCTAACAGGCATTGCCCTTTCGGATTCGCGAAGAGTGGATTCACCCGCTACCTCAGCTGCATCCGAAGGGATGGCACCAGCAACATGGCCGATATTTGGGGCTTCATCTCTAAGAACCGAAGGCTTTTGACCTTCCTCAGATGTAGGCCCGAGAGTCTCGCGAAGAGAGTCCGAGCTGGATTCAGCCTCGCCACTTGTGACGATTGGGCTTTCACCAGAGCTTGAGGGCCCAGCAGTTCCGCGAACAGAGTCGCGAAGACTACTGTCCCTTTTTCGTCCAGGATCGGAAGTTCCGGAATCAGGTTTATCTCCACCTGATCCTCCCTTTGATCCTTGTGATGGACCCGGTCCCGGAAGAGCAGGAAGTTCCCTTACTCTCCCTTCCACGACCTCACCTTGGTCGGTTAGTCGCGGAATTGTTGGACCGGATGCGTAGATAACACCTTCTGGTGCATCGGAATAGGTACGAGCTCTGGCTCCACGAATATTGGCCGAGCCAATACCTGCAATCACACCAGGTACTTCCCTGAGAGCGTCGCGAGCTATGTCGCGAAGGCGCCTTTTCTTCAGCCCTTCTTCTTTTAGCTTCTGCCCCTCCTCATCTTGTTTAAAGGAGTACACAGGAGCGAAAATGGCAGCCAGTACAGGCATCGCCAAGTAGCAGAAGAGCATTCCCAGAAACAAGCCTATTGCGTAGAGCAGATTTGTGGTTGAATGGGTGGAGATAGGACCCACCGAGATGTCGGGAACTACTCCAAGGATGGCTGTTGAAACGTTGTATGCCCATCCAAACAAAAACCACCCAGCCACGCTGGCTCCTAGGTAAACTAACGGTCTTGTGTTCTGCATGGTGAGCGTCAAGATGACGCAACCAACGTACACCATCAGAATCCAAGCTTCAACAGACCGGTGGATCACCGGAACATTGAGCGTAAAACCCAACGCGATGGTGAATATCGGTAGTTCAGAAGCTGAAGGGCTAAGCCACCCCAGCCGCTGAGCCATGGTTGATATGGCTACATCCTCTGAGAGGAAGAGTCTACCAAACCTTGTCAAGGCGGGTATCACGATCGAAACAAAACCGATCAGAAGAGTTACCGCCTCCCACTTGAAAATTCCTCCAAAATCCCTACGCCTCGCGGCATTTAGTGCCAGAAGCGTTGCGAACGGGATCCCGATCAGAATAGGTCGGGTAAGTTTTTGGAGTTGGTCAAGTTCTGCATCGATAAAGAAGGCTTTGCGCCAAGCTTCATCGACACCCTTGAAGAGGTCTAAAGTGACGTCTTCAACGGCTTGGCATCCCGCAAGCAGCACTGTGCTTGCGAGAAGCACGATCAGTACTGACTTGCGATACATAGCAGCACCTTAGTGTTGCGGGAAATCGCTAGTGAGCGCGTCGATCAGACCGAGTCCTCGACCCGGCAAGAAACAATCCGACGTAACTAGGCAACTTCCCACACCGATGACGATGACGGCAACACCAAAGACTGCGAGCCATGTACCAGCCCCTTCTCCGGCCTTGCCTGCCTCACCGTGCGCCCTCACGCTCCTGCTGCCTACAAGAGCACCAATTAAAATGAGGGTAACTCCGATGAGAACTGCCCATCGTTGAATCCTGAGGGTAAAGTTTACCTCAGGACCCTGCAGCAAAAAGCCCATGGCAAAGCCCGTAAAGGCGATTCTCTGCAGGAACTGGCCGCGGAATGGACCGATAGTCTCTCGTCCAATTCGGGTCCAGACGATCGTCTCAAGACGCCTAGAAATGGGCGTTAAGACGAGCACCAAGATCGCGCTGAGTAATCCCAACACGATCAAGGGGTAGAGCCAGAGCACGACTTGCTCAAGCCCACCTTCGACGGCTAAGTTCGCCATCGCGTTCGAAAGAAAAGCGTCCACTTTAGAAGCCTCCCTTTGTAGTGGGGTTTTATCCCCAGCCGGCTAAAGGTCCTTACCCTCTTTGGGGTATTGGGCCAAGAAGTGACCCCTTAAAAAAGAGATCGCCACCTGGCCCAACCCCTGAAAGTAAGGTTACTAAATTTAGATTCTTGTTGTGGATTGTTAAAGAGCACTTTGACTCTCCAGAAATCTACCTGCATTAGGTAGAATCAGATTGTCAAAGAAAATAATTTTAGTTTCTCAGTTTTCAATTGTCAGATAGCAGTTGTCAAATTATCAGATATTTATATATCCGATAAACTGATTAACCGATAACCGAAATCTGAAAACCGACAAACCGAATGTTTTCATTTTTAAAGTACTAAGGGGAAGTAGGAAGAGTGTTCATGCGATTGATGAAAAATGCCTGCGAAAAGGCATGCATGATAATTAGGATGATTACCATCCTACTTCCCCTTTTAGGTGATGTTAGCGGTAAAAAAAAGAAATGAGTGCAGAGGATACCAAACGGTATCCTCTCTTGTTGTTCCCTTGAATCTCACCGTTCGACGGTGAAGTAGTCAGAAGACCAAGCCCCGACGATGGACAACCCATCAGGGTATGCAAACCTGATGAGGCCACCCTCGATTGCCTGGACAACTACCTCGTCTCCGACTCTGGGTACGCGAGGCACCCAAACGTTCAGGGCTTCCCAACTCCCGATTTCGTTAGCCAATTGCTGGCCGACGAAGACGTGCTGTCCGACCTCGAAAGGATCGGAGTCTTCAGCAGTCGGTAGAAGGGAGTCCACAAAGACGAGGAGAGCTGTGAGGACGGTAAGACCCAAGATACGCGCTGCGTACATACTTACCTCCTTTCTCGAGTAGGCTTACCTCAAGTAAGAACTGCAGAGGAAACTGATCGTCTCCTCTTCATCGCCGTACATCTCCAGGGTTTCCTGGTAGATTGGGCAAATGACCTTATCACCCCAGGGTTGAAGAAATTGCTCGATTGAGAGTGGGGGTGTGAAGTCAAATTTGTTGACGTAGACTTCGTCGATGTGTACCCAGTCCTCCCCGACCAGTTCATAAAGGGCAAGTCGTAATGACCTCGGAAGCCCAGTATACTGGCAGGTATAGACGACAACCGTCGATATGGAAACTGGTGGGTAGTTCGGAAAAGCCGAACAATCTCCCCAGACGATTTCGGTCAACCCAAGGAGCTCCTCTTCCTCCAAGTAAAACGGAGTAGTATCTTCTTTCGGCCTTGGGACTTCTTGGGAGACAATGATTCTCCCTTGCCACCAAAGGTGGAAGGGGGCGTAGTTCGAAAATCGTCCAGCTCTTGTAGCCACGCGTGCAAGGACATCCTGAAACATCAGTTCGGAGTCTGCTTTGCAGCTCTCGAGCTCATGAATCGGGACGAATACCCTACCTACTGAATGATCTAGGGTGTAGAACCACGTCTCGCAGAATGTTCCGGCCAAGTGTAAATCCGGATCACTCACCCTTGCCTGATCTCGACCCTGCTGGTCAAAATTGCTCAAAAGACGATGCAGGTTTGTAACCTCAACGAGGGTCGAAACAAAAATCGCTACTACAGCGGCTGTAATCGAAATAGCCATTGCGAGCAACGAAGTAGTCGCGGATCTTCGAGCCGCCTTGGCCGCCTCTATCCCGGGATTAACTTTCCGGGTTCTCATTTGAAGCTCCGCCTTTCTAGGCATTACTTCCTCCTTCCCCTATCTTGGGGAGAGTTGAGAGAGTCCCGATAGTCTGGGACTCTCTTCTCAGGTAGCTTGGTCGACTTCGCCAGTGTTTAAATCGATGACGTCTGGACGTCCTTATTAAGCGCCATCTCTCAACTTTGGCAAGAGAGCACTTAGGTGCTCGTCGACAACATCAGGTGGGCAAATACCCACGAAGTACTCAAGGCCTGTTTTGATGACGAGGATGTCATCGATCGCGCTGACGCCAGGCAGCAGTGCCGGTGGGAAAAAGACTCCCAATAGGGTGCTCAAGTCTAGTGGGGAGAGCCCATAGAGTATGAGCGCAGGAGGAATCAGTTTGTATCTGAACCTGACCCTTCCGTCCCATATCAGCCGCCAGCTGAGCCTTGTGTTGAACCAAGTTTCCCTTAGGAACCCGACTACAAAAGCGATCGGGTTGATGGGAGGTGCGCTTGTGGGTTGAGGTTGTCTATTCACGGACCACCTCAACTTTTCTTGTCTGACTTCTTGGTTTTGTCTTTCTTGCCCACACCCTTGAGCTCCGAAATCTTTTGGGTCGCTGAATCAACATCATCGACTCCAGCAACTGGAAGCTCAACTGCCTCCTTTACGGCCTCGCCTGACGCCTCTGGCACCACTGGGACCTGCGTTTCGGATACCTCGGCAGGTTGTGCTTTGGCAGCCTCGGGCTGGGCCTTTGGCTCCGGTCGAGTGAACAGCGTTGCACGCTCATCTGCCGGGATTTCCGGCATCTGGTTGATCAGAGGTGATAGGAACCTCAATTCCTGATGAAGAGGCTTCACCGTGCTGATCTTCTTGATGGCGTTCCCGTCGAGCACTGCAAAGATCGCGTGCTCATTCGCCATGTACGCAAACCCAACTGGGTGACTACGAGTGCCTTTCCGGATAAGCCTCACTGCTTCGGTTGCGCTGACGGTGCGAAAGGTTCCTTGGGCAGTTGTAACCTCGTCCAAAGTCCCCTTAGGCGCATCCGAGTTGGAAGGCAACCCGTTCACCCTGTCTTGGGCCCATTCAACTGGTGCGAAAGGGCCCTTAAGTGAGAAAGATCCGTCCTTTGCCGTGAAGAGCACTGAACGATCTGACCACTTCTGATTCCCAGACATTTTTAAATTCTCCCTATATAGTGCCTTATATACTGGCACTAGCGGCCAAACCCCTACAAGAATCTTGTATAGAGGCTGGCATATGACCCTTCTTATGAAGAGTCTGTGGGGCTCCAAAAGCATATTGCTGGAGCCTAAGTCGCCTGGGGCGACAACGGACACGACTAGCTACCTAGTCAATCCTCCTTTCGATAGTGGATTTCATCCACGCGAATTTGTGCTTTCGCCTCATTGGGCAATTTGGCACTGTAAAACCGCCACACATTTTGCCAACAGACGATCTTACGGTGCCAAACCACCTTAAAGCGAAAACAAATTTTTTCCGCTACATCCCTATGTTAATGTGCCCCTCGACAAGCTCGGGGTAAACTACCCTTACTTAACGAGGTACAAAAAATATATACCGACAACTTATTAAATAGACCGCAAACGGTCTAGTCAAAATTGCCGTATTTATGAGATATTTTCAAGAATTTTTGCAAATGAAGTATCCGGGGCGAAGGCGAAGAAAAATACAAACTAGTAGCAGTAGTTAATCTTTCTAAAGTCATCTTTCTTATTTTCTGAATTACTAGTCATTACCGATGCCCCAAAAATACCACAAAAAAGATTAAAAGTCAATAAGCTTGATTTGAAGTTGACAATTTCGGATAATCCTGTAATATTCTAAGCATATTTATGGATCACGACAGAGAGCCAATACAATTAAGCGATCAAGACTTACAAAAAGTAACAAACGATATTGATAATCGACATTTTCTTGATAAAATTACAGACACTCTCTTCTCTGCACAGATTGATCCGAGACTTCAAGCAGCTCGTGAATTGGCAAAAAGAATGGGAATATCAGAACAAGATGTGTTAAAAAAACTCGGAATTTCATCTGAACAGGATTTACTTAAATACGGCTCATTTCCACCACTAGCTGGAATCGAGGCAAATAAAGCTGCAAGAAGGTGGTTAAAAGAAAAACTTCAAAGGCGCAAAAAAATAGTATTTCACACACTTTTCACACTATATTAACTACTCAATACAAGGCTAATAGAGTATATTATTTATTCAAACCTTTATTTGGGTAAAATATATACTCTCAGAATATTTCATTTTGGGGACTTTTTTTTGCACAAAAAAAAGAGCAGATAACTTACTTGGGTTTGAAAGACCTTGCGGTCGACCAAGCAGTCAGAGCTGCTCTTCTTAATTCCCGAATTTTGGACTCTCCCATCCCCGGGGCCTGGCCAAACCAGACACAAGGGAAGAAAAGGGAGAGTCCTCATCGAGAACTCCGATTGGCAGACGCTAGTTGCGCGCCGCTTGCGCGAGAGCAATAAGCGTCTTAGCTTTGTCGCCTTCGATGGCAACTTCCGGATCGTAGAGATCTGGACCGAGCCCAACCACGTAGATTGTGTGTTCCAGCTCAGCGATCTCACGAGCGAACTTGTTGCCGCCGATGTCCTTGAAGACTGTTTCGAAATTCTTCTCGGACAATCCGGGGCCGCGGACAACCATGTTGTCCCAATGAGCGTTTTCCGCTCGGCTTACCGGACAAAGCGGACAGAAGTAGCGAGGGCTGGGTGCGTGGAAAGGTTTGATGACCAGAAGGTCGGTAAAGTAGCCCTTCGCTGCCAGCCATTCCGCGATTGCCTCGTCTTCCTCAGTCGGAAAATTCGTGTCGAGGAACCGGGCGTGGGTTGCAGGAGGCGGTGAAGCTCCTCCGCTGACGATCTCATAGACCGCACGCGCAAGTACGATCCTGCAAACTGGCTTGCCAGCCACAAACTCCATTTCGCATTCGCCCTCTCTGAGAGCGGTCGATCGAGTCGCTCCGGTTAAAACCGGTATCGGAGTAGCTGACGACCGATCGTCACCGCCGTTACCACCACCATTGTCAGGAGGAGATTGCTGAGTCGCTGTCGGAACAGCTGTTGGGGTAGCAGTTGAGCCACCTCCACCTCCGCCTCCGCCGGTGTCTCTTAAGGGACAGTTGGGGTTATCTGCTCCGTTGTCAGAATTTCCCCCGCCTGGCATCGGGCCGCAGCGCATCGCCTCCCGATCCCCAGCTCCGTCGTCATAGCACTGGCAGCAGCAGTCAAAGTAGTCTGCATTGGGATCCGTACAGTTGAAGGGGTCCCAACCAGGATTACAAGCGTTCTGCGCGAATGCCGGATGGGCAAAGGCAAGCTTGAGGGCAGCGAATGCGCCCGTCAAGAAGATTCCACCGGTTTGACCCGGTAGAGCCTTGGCTGTTTTCTCGATCCTGTCTGCGATTTGGCACGGCCGCGTCGGCAGCCGAACCGTAGCTACGGGGAGGAAGGAGAAAGTTGTTGCCAGTAACAGTGCAAGTGGTAACCTACTACGGATCTTGTTCATGACTACTCACCTCCGAGGAGTTGATAGACAGCATCCAGAAGAACGGTCCACCTGAGGCGAGTTGTTTCCGCGTCCGGATCGATGAGATCTGCCCTGTACTCGATCAGGTAGAGCGGTTGGTCCGGATCGACGGCCGCGATCACCCATCTTGCTAATGGGTGTGATGAATGGAGATCCCGGAACATATCCGCCCTGTAAGGCGGAAGCTGACTCTCCACTTCAGGCCCAAAGGCCAAAAGTACGCCCTCGGCAAGATACTCTGCCATAGTCACCTTGTTAGTAAGACAAAGGTGCAGGGCCGCGTCGTCCTGGAAGGACGGTTTGCAGAGGAATGCCTCAAGGGCGTACACGTCGATGCCCGGAAGGCGTCGCGGCAGGTAATCCTGCCTAAGTAGCTCCTCAATGTTCAGGATGTCGCGCTCGGTAAGAGGCTCCACCCACTCTGGGAAGGCTCCTTCCTTGCCGAGAAGTCCTTCAACATCGAGAAACGTTCCCACGACAGCATCCAGAGATGGTTTGAAATCTTGAGTTTCCTCAAGGACTCGCACCATGGAGCGATACTTCTCCAGCTCCGTAAAGCTTTCCCTCGGACAAATCCGGATTGGATCAGTATCGCAAGGCACGACGATGTCGCGCTCAAGCATCCGGATTGCGGACTCCCAACCCCAATCTCTTTCGGAGAGATCTTTGATCTCGATACCCAGGTTGGGCGTTGGGCTCGGATTGGGTGTCCGAGTGGGCGGCACCTTTGTAGGCGTCGCTGTAGGAGCAGCTGCAGTCTCGGTAAGACTATCCTCGGCCACAGCCGTCTCTAGAAAGGAGTCGACTGCACTTGAAGTCGCAGCCAAGTCCTCCTCGCTCAGCTCTTGTGCTGAGCCTCGTGAGCAGCCAAAAAGCAAAATTGCTATGGCTGCAAGTGCAAAGTACAACTTGTTCAACTTTCCCTCCTTCGGAAATGCGGGGTACGTCCCCAAGCGAATAAAGTGTCCTCGACTCATCGGTCGTGTGGGCACAAAATAGCCACAAGATAATCTAGTTGCGACTACTTCGTGCCCAACGACTGATATTGTTTCAATATTTATTACCAATCGGAATGTTAAGGTGCCCTTCGACAAGACGGGGTAAACCCCGAATTTTAAGCGCTATAGCTTTTGCTTGTCGAAGTTTAATTTCAAATCTTTAATCATATGAATCAATAAAGAATTGCGGGCAGAAGTTAGCCCATATTGTACAACACCTTATCAATTTTTTCATCTCATTCCTCACCATATTGACATTATTGTTTTTTCTTAATATTATTCAGCCCACGATGGAAGAAAGTATTGTCAGTCAACAAGATCAATCTACAACAAGTGATTCCAATAATAAGAAAAAAATTAATTGGAACAAAGCACTAATTGGCATTGGTATAGCTGGTCTAGTTTTAGCAATTGGAGGAATAGCTTTCTTTTTCGGCCGTCAAAACCAGAAGCAAAAACCTTCTGAAATTTCACCCACTCCAAACCTGGGTAGATCTCCCTCCCCGATACCAACAAATTTACCTACACCCTTACCCACTCAATCTCTATCTCCAACCCCCACAAAAAAACCTACTCCTACTCCGACACCAACTCCGGTAATTAAATCAATGACTCTTTCTGCGACCGCTTCTTTAGACGGCTTTAGATCTTCAAACGGCGGAGGAAACGACGGACTCGATATTAGAGCTGGAAGAAATGTAAATCTTGTAACAAGGGGCTTTGTAAGTTTTGACATTACAGGAATTCCGGCATCAGCTACAATCACCGAGGCGACCCTAAGAATTTATCAAACCAAAACAATTGGCAACCCGTATGGAGTCGGCGGAAATTTAAAGGTCGACCATCTGGACTATGGATCGACTCTTGATGACCCCGATTATGGAGTTGCCTCTTTAATATCTAATTTCGCGACAGTTACTACAAATGCGGTAGTTGAATGGAAAGATGCAATCGCAACCGATCAAGTCAAAAGTGATAAGTCAGCTTCGCGGACCAGAAGCCAATTCAGAATCCACTTTACTTCCGAAGTAACAGGTGGAGATGTAACCGGAGACTTTGCCTATTATGAATCCGCCAACAACTCCGAAGGAACCGGCAACACTCCCCAACTAGTTATTAAATACTATTAAATTATTGAAGAAATATATTGGCGCGGG